>Ga0210386_10000807_pt1 | contig 28861 bp, 18 predicted proteins | sample IncBWH32OmetaG_FD_160091 | JGI IMG/M metagenome (GOLD analysis project Ga0210386, IMG submission 160091) | Forest soil microbial communities from Barre Woods Harvard Forest LTER site, Petersham, Massachusetts, United States - Inc-BW-H-32-O ...
CCTGTTGCCATAGGTACGGCTAATTTTTTCCGCTCCTGGACGCTGTCAAGTACTACCAGCCCACTGCCCATAGAGTTAATATCGTTTACCGCCAATTGCGATAGTGCTAAGGCGTTATTAAAATGGACATCGGCCACAGAAACAAATAATAGTTATTACACTATATCCCGAAGTGCTGATGGTGTAAACTTTACCACCGTTGCCATAGTTAAAGGCGCAGGAACAAGTAGCACAGCACTCAGTTATTCGGCTACCGATTATGATCCATTGCCAGGTACATCGTATTACCGTATCTCTCAAACTGATATCGACGGGCATACTACCGATTTAAAGATCATATCTTTTAGTCCTTGTGAAAGCACACCCGATGCTATCAGCGCGTATAATTCAAATGGAGTCATTAATATTAATATAAACTCTCCTGTAAACGGAGCTTATACCATTACGCTTTTTACTGCCATCGGGCAATCTGTGTTCAGTGAAACATATAATGCTTCTATAGGGAATAATACTGTCAGGTTACAGCCTCGCGTTGCTGATGGTGTTTATTTACTTAATGTGAAGAGCACTAAGGTAACCTACACCAAAAGGCTGTTCCTGGGCAGGTGATGAATGGAACGGGGATACCGCAGATATAGTAAGATTTTGTATGATATTTTGTATCATAAACCGTCTGTGGCATCTGCGTTCTATTCCTAATTTTTAATGCTTAATTGATCGTCCTTCCCCACTTAATCCTATCCCAAATACGTTCAAATGCAAAATAACCGGCCGAAGTATAAATATTGCTGATTATCATAAAGCCCACTGCCATTGAGGTTTTGCCCGTCAGCAGATAAATACAAATGAAATCGAGGGTCATTATAAAAATGCGGTAGCTGATTGTTTTTACTAAAGTGCGTTTTACCGTTTCTTTGGTGTTAGGGGGTGTAGTCATACGTATGCTTGGTCTTTTTTGCAAATTAACTATTGATTTTCCGTAAAATGGTAAAACAAATGTGTTTTTTTATTGTGTGAAAATTTTAGCAATGTTAAATTTACTGTAAATATGTATGTATCAATTGAAAGCGGTTTTGTGATGAAGAAATTACTAAATTTAATAGCAAAGAAATCTATTGTATTTTATTGTTATTATCAATAAGAATTAAGGGTTGTTGAAAAGCTTAGCTGTTTTTTGAAAAATATAAATGGAGGGAGTAGTAATTTTGTATTGTAAAAAAGCCACTCGATAAAGCAGAATCGTACTGATTCGCTTTATGACAAAAGCAAAATACAAATGCCATTTATACAAGGAGAATCGGGCAGCCCAAACGGGAGGCCAGTCGGTTCGCAAAACAAAGCCAAAAAGAAATTAAGGGAAATGATCGAGAATTTCCTTGTTGAGAGTTTTGAAGAAGGACAAAAAGAATTTGATGAATTACAAGGTAAGGATAAAGTGAAATTCTATTGCGAGCTATTGCCTTACGGGCTTGCAAAAATTAAATCGGAATCGGACACAACCTTTGAGCGTTTGACCGATGAAGAGATTGATGAACTATTTGAAAAATTAAAAGATGTTGCAACCAGAACAATTGAAGAAAAGAGAGCACAAGCTAGAATATCTCAAAGGCCTGCTGAAGGGTAAGCATACTATTTATGAAATACTGGAGCAGAAGGTGACCTTTTTTGTATGTACCAATGAACCGGGAGTATGTTATGAAGCAGAAGGTATTAACCGTTTACAGCCCAAAATAATAAATGGGGTGCCGGTACTTTTTACTACAGAAAAAATAGAGTGGTTGAAAAAGCAACCTAATAATACCTGCATCATTCTTAACTTCGGAAAGGACAATGTAGCTTTTTATGAAAAAAATTTGTCAAAGGCCTTAAAGGAGTTTAACGATAGGCAAATAAGCCTTGAATAAATAGTTACTTCTTATACACCTCCAGTAAAAGAATATGGTTTTTTGAGAACTTTTTTATGGGGCTTAGCTGTAGCTCCTGAGTATTAAACTTAGTCAGGTCCCACGGTGGAGCGAGAAGTAAATATTTAAAGTTTTCCAGCGTTGTTGAATATTGGAGTGACTCGGCTTTGAAGTGATATTTTAATTTCTCCGTTATCTGGTAGTAATTTATATATACTCCATATAGTTCCATACTCATTCCAATGTTAGTTGCCCCTATACTATCACAGTAGTTAAATACATTTCGGGTATCTTCCTGTGGCGCAAAATCGAGGGTATAACTGAAAGTTGGTTTTCGCAGGAACGGTAACAGGAATAAAATGCTCAGTGCAATTAAAGCTACATTTTTACCCTGGAAATGAAATGCTTCTTGCACGAAATAAATAACACAAATACAGACCAATGGGAATAAGAATAAAATAGTGCGTGCATACGGCAGTACAATTTTAAAACACAGAAAATTTACGGCCAGTATCAATAGAGTAATAGAAAGAATTAAACTGGAGTAAAAGTAGATTTCCTGTTTATGTTTTTTGAATTTGAATATGCCATACCCGCATATAATTACAACCAGGCCAATGAGTATGCATGTAATAATTGTTGCAGCAGTTTCGGTATAATGAAACCTGAAGTAAACGAGGCCGTCAATGAACGATGTGCATACTTCATCTATACTATCCGTTCCGGCGCCAAGGTCCTGTGAGCATTTTAAAAGGAACATCCATGCCCTTATTACAAAAGCGGAGATAGCAAAACAAACTAACAAGTCAATATAAAAGCCAATGTTTTTGAAAAGGGAAAATCCTTTTTTGAAGTAAAAGACTGAAAAATAAACTATGGAAAAAGCCGCAAAAAAGTAAACGAAACTGTAATTACCTATTGCACTAAGCCCGGCACACAATACAGCCAAAAATGCAAAAAAACGTTTTTGTTTTTTTACGGCAATAATGAACAGGAACAATGCCGTACTCTCCAACATAATTCCTGATGCGTAGCCGCGTGCAAGCCCAAAATAATCGAGTACAAATGGGTTGAACAGCAGGAGAGTACAGGCAAATAGTTGATGATAAGTAGTAGTAAGTGAACGGATAAAGAAATAACAGATAATGAAAAATATAATTGCAGATAATGCACTGAACCAACGTATAGCCCAGTTGTTTTCTAAGCCCAATAACAGCGCTGCCTTAATGGCAGCACTGTTCAGCCAATGTGTATTGGCTGTGCAAAATGATTCAGCGTACCAGAAATATTTAACGTTATGGAACGAATAGGCTTCGTCATTAGTAATATCTACAGTATAGGAGCGTATAATGACATACAGTGATAGAAGGCATATTGCAATCACTATACCGTAGTTCTTTTTCATCTACATACCCGGTAAAAACGCGTTCTGTCCGTTACTCCTTACCTTCTTCCTTGCGCCTGTTCTTATATGAAGAGTAACCAATAAATAACGCAACAATTATAAGGAAGTGGATAAAGTATGAACGGGAAATTCCATCGGAATTAATAAATGTAAAGAAACGGCTCCATCGGAATTTTTGTTTGAATGGTACGTGTGATTTCATTGACAACCAAATGAACGATGCTTTACCTACTACATGGTCTTCTGGTACAAATCCCCAAAAGCGTGAATCTTCTGAATTATGGCGGTTATCACCCATCATAAAATAGTAGTTCATTTTAAATGTATAGTTATCAGTTTCCTTACCATTTATTAAAATTTTACCATCCTTTACTTCAAATGTGTTATGCTCGTATGCGCTTATTATTCTGCGATAAATGGCAACATTCTTCAGGTTGAGTTTTACAGTGGCACCTGCTTTAGGAACCCATAGCGGGCCAAATTCATCTGGATACCATTTGTAGTCAGGCGAATTAGGGAATATGCTTGTAGGCTCCATTGGAATGGTACTATCCTGCACATGTAATGTCACCGATTTTATCCCCAGAATATGCCTTAATGAATCAGCATTTTGCTGGGTAAGTGTCATTTCAAAACCTCTTATGTCGTAGTTATGCCCATCAAGGAAAGAATAGATAGGAACACCATCAGGGCCAACAGGCCATATAGGCTCAGTAATGTCGAGCCTGTTAAGCATGTCTTTGTTAATGATAGTTGCCCCTTTATACGAGATGTCCATTTGATATCCAACAGTCTGGTCGTTCTGATCCAGCACTTTTTGCACGTTATAGAATTCAGGCCTGCCATCACCTGTAACCAGGTATTTAAACTCACATTGGCCGGGCAGGTCATCAACTTTGCCATTGATAAGTACTTTGGAATCCTTTATCTGCAATGTGTCTCCCGGTATACCTATACATCTTTTAATGTAGTTCTCTTCTTTATCAACCGGCCGTGCCGATATCTTTCCCGGTGTAGTACCGTTAGAAAGAATGTCGTTATTCAATACATGTTCCCTTCCATTTTCACGGCAAAGTTCATAATAACTTGGGTTGTCATTGTTTGCATATGTCGTATCACCTTCGGGCCAATTGAATACGACCACATCATGCCTTTTTACGTGACCAAAACCGGGCAAGCGTATGGCAGGATACTCCAGCCAATTAAGATATGAATCGGTACTTTTAGTAAGTGGTAGTGTTGTTTGAACAAATGGAAATGAAATAGGTGTCATAGGTATGCGTGCACCGTATTCTATCTTGCTTACAAAGAGGTAATCGCCTACCATCATCGATTTCTCCATGGATGGGGTAGGTATAGTATAGGCTTCAAAGAAGAACGTACGTATGATAGTTGCTGCAATGACCGCAAATGCAATTGCTTCTGTCCATTCAATAGCTAAAGAAGGTTTCTTCTTTTTGTCTTCAGCAGGCAGTTCAAATTTGGTATCGGTAAAGCCAGTATATGGCAGGCCTATAAAGAAAAAGATGCCGAAAAGTATCATTTGCAAAGGGTTCTTTTTGCCCATTGCTTCACAGGTTATGCCAGTTACAACCATGGTCATCATAAAGCCTACACCTGGAATGATAAATACGAATATCCACCACCAAGGGCGCTTAAGTATCTTGAGCCATATATAGTAGTTATATATGGGCACTAATGCCTTCCAGCCTTTTTCACCGGCTTTTTCAAATATTTTGTAAAGCCCCGCAAATGTTGCAAGGATTATGACATAGATAACAGGCTGAATATGAAACATAGGTGAATGTGAAAAGTCAAAGATAGAATCTCTCTATAATATAGAAGCGTTAATTAATGTTATTTTTCAAAGCCAAGCAGGTCGTTCATGCCATAAACCCCTTTTTTACCAACCAGCCACAGGGCCGCTACAACAGCCCCTTCGGCAAAACCTTTACGGCTGTATGCTTCGTGGCGTATGCTTATTTTATCATAGTCCGATGTATAGCTTACAATATGTGTTCCGGGCACTTCGCCTTCGCGTTTTGCCAGTATTGGCAGTTCGCCTGTTTTCGCTTGCTCTGCCAATGCCCATTTACTTATGCCACCATGTTTTTTAATCAGCCCTTCTGCCAGTGTTATACCTGTTCCGCTTGGGGCATCTTTTTTGTGTATGTGATGTATCTCTTCCATGCTCGGTGTATAGTTCTTGTAAGGCTTCATTATAGTTGCCAGTTGTTCATTGAGCTTAAAAAAGAGATTAACCCCAATGCTATAGTTAGAGGCATAAAAAAAAGCCTGTTTTTTATCATTGCAGGCCTGCTTTACCTCATCGAAATGCTTCAGCCAGCCTGTCGTGCCGCAAACTACCGGAACATTAGCTTCAAAACACTTGTATATATTACTTACTGCACTATCGGGGGTAGTAAATTCAATGGCTACATCTGCCTTTTTCAGGTTTTGGGCTGTAAACTCGGCGGCATTAGTCTCATCAAACTTCCAGACAACCTCATGGCTTTGCGAAAGAGCTATCTTTTCTATCTCTTTGCCCATTTTACCGTACCCTATCAGTGCTATCTTCATAATTGTCGATATTTGGGTATAAAGATACAATATGACACAAATTGGCTGGTTTTATGACAAAATGTTAGTTTGGCATACTAATTGCTACCTAAAGGGTGTTTTAATAACATAAACAGAGCGATATGAAAGATTTTTCGGAAAAAGAAGCCTTACAGATAATGAGACTGGACAATATGAACGATGATGCTGAATTCATTCCCCTTTTAACCAATGAGGAAGAGAAGAAGATAAACTCGGAAAAGATACCTGATGAGATACCTATTCTGCCATTACGTAATACAGTCCTGTTTCCTGGTGTGGTAATACCTATTACTGTAGGAAGGGATAAGTCAATTAAACTGATAAAAGATGCCTACTCAGGGAATAAGACCATTGGTGTAGTGGCACAAAAGAACGACAGCATTGACGATCCGCATATTAACGACATTCATTGGAACGGAACAATTGCCTTTATTCTTAAAACCCTCAAAATGCCTGATGGCAGTACAACTGCTATTATACAAGGCAAGAGGCGTTTTGAAATTACAGAATTAACCCAGCATGACCCTTATTTAAAAGCCAAGGTTAAGTCTGTTGAAGATATTACTCCTGCTACAGATGATAAGGAGTTTGAAGCAATGATATCATCATTAAAAGATATTGCATTGCAAATAATAAAGCAAAGCCCTCATATACCTTCTGAAACCAGTTTTGCCATACGGAATATTGAGAGCAGCAACTTCCTCATCAACTTCATATCCTCGAATATGAATGCCGTTGTGGCAGAAAAGCAGAATATACTGGAAGAGCCTGATATGAAAAAGAGGACGACTCTTTTATTAGCTCATTTGAACAAGGAATTGCAAATGCTGCAATTGAAGAACCAGATACAATCGAAGGTTAAAGAAGATATTGATAAGCAGCAACGCGAATACTTTTTGCACCAGCAATTAAAAACCATACAGGAAGAATTGGGTGGCGATACATTTGACCAGCAAATAAAAGAATACCGCAAAAAAGCTAAAACCAAAAAGTGGAATAAGACTGTGAAAGAAGCTTTTGAAAAAGATATTCAGAAGCTGGAACGCATGAACCCTAATTCTGCTGAGTATTCAGTACAGAGCAATTATTTAGAGCTGTTGCTTGAACTTCCTTGGAACGAATACACCAAAGATAACTTCGACCTGAAAAGAGCGTCGAAAATACTGGATCGTGATCATTACGGACTTGAAAAAGTGAAAGAACGCATACTCGAATACTTGGCCGTTTTGAAACTGAAGGGCGATATGAAGTCTCCTATCTTGTGCCTGGCAGGCCCTCCGGGTGTTGGTAAAACATCTTTAGGTAAATCTATTGCAACATCGCTTGGCAGGAAATATGTACGCATGTCACTAGGTGGTTTGCACGACGAGGCTGAAATACGCGGACACCGTAAAACATACATTGGCGCTATGCCCGGCCGTGTTATTCAAAACCTGAAAAAAGTAAAATCATCGAATCCTGTTTTTGTGTTGGATGAAATTGATAAAATAGGTAATTCCTTTCATGGCGACCCTGCATCAGCATTGCTTGAAGTATTGGACCCTGAACAAAATTCAGAGTTTCACGATAACTTTATTGAAGTGGAATACGATCTTTCTAAAGTGTTGTTCATTGCAACCGCTAATAATCTGAGTGCTGTTCACCCTGCGTTGCTAGATAGAATGGAAATTATTGAAGTGAATGGTTATACAGTAGAAGAAAAGATCGAAATAGCTAAACGCCACTTAATTCCTAAGCAATTAGAAGAACATGGTGTAAAAAAAGGCCAGATAAGTATTCCTGCAGATATATTGGAAACCGTTATTGAGGACTATACCCGTGAATCGGGTGTTCGTAGCCTGGAAAAGAAAATTGCACAGATCGTCCGTCATACAGGGAAATCTATTGCAATGGAAGAGAAGTATGAACCTGTAATTAAGAAAGCCAGCCTTGATAAAATACTTTCTCCTGCTCACCCTAAAGAAAAATACCAGGGCAATGATGTGGCAGGTGTTGTAACAGGTTTGGCATGGACACCTGTAGGTGGAGATATATTATTTATAGAGGCAAGTCTCAGCCGTGGCAAAGGCCAGCTTACACTTACCGGTAACCTTGGTGATGTAATGAAGGAATCGGCTGTATTGGGATTGGAGTATTTAAAATCTCATGCTGAAGAATTGTTCATTCCACATAAGGCATTTGAAAAGTGGAACATACATATTCACGTGCCCGAAGGTGCTACACCAAAAGATGGTCCGTCAGCGGGTGTATCTATGCTTACCGCACTTACATCGGCATTTACCCAGCATAAGGTACGTAAAAATTTAGCTATGACCGGTGAAATAACCTTGCGTGGTAATGTATTACCGGTTGGCGGAATAAAAGAAAAGATACTTGCTGCTAAGCGCGCAGGTATAAAGGAAATTATTCTTCCGGCTGCAAATAAGAGAGATATAGATGACATTAACCCGAAGTATTTGAAGGACCTTAAGTTCATTTATGTAAATAAAATGAAAGAAGTTCTTGACTATGCTTTGCTGGATGAGTTCGTAAAGAACCCGCTTAAACTTGAGCATGCTTTTATAGATGAACCAAGCAGTGAAAAGAAGAACTAAAGAGAACAATTTTCTGATACCTTTGTGCCTATTATGATGTACGTAACACGCAGAGAGTGCTTTAATGCAGCACACAGAGTTTACAATCCGAAATGGAGCGATAAAAAGAACAATGAAGTATTTGGCGCCTGTGCCAATCCGAATTGGCACGGACACAACTACGAGCTTTTTGTTACCGTAAAAGGTAATATGAACAAAGACACTGGCTTTGTGGTTGACCTAAGGGCTTTAAGCATTCTTATAAAGAAGCAGATAATTGACAAGGTTGACCATAAGAACTTCAATATGGATGTTCCGTTTTTGAAGGGACAAATGTCGAGCACTGAAAATATTATTGTTGCTTTTTGGGAACAATTGGAAAAACCGATTGCCAAGCTGGGTTGTAAACTGCACAGCCTTAAACTGCAAGAGACAGAGAATAATGTTGCAGAATATTTTGGCGGAAAATAAATAAGCATGGCTGCAAAAAAACAAGCTAAAAAATTTAAGGGATATACTAAACATGATAACTACGATCATGACTTAGTTAAGACTGTTTCGGAAAAATACAAGAGTATTATTGAAGATCTGGGCGAAAATCCAAAACGTGAAGGCTTGGTTAAAACCCCTGAGCGTGTAGCTAAAGCAATGCAGTTCCTGTTGCACGGCTATGGGTTGAATCCTTCTGAAATGTTGCGTTCGGCAATGTTTAAGGAAAAATACAGCCAGATGGTTGTAGTAAAAGATATTGAGATCTATTCGCTTTGCGAACATCACATGCTGCCATTTTTTGGTAAAGCCCATATTGCATATATACCTAACGGAAAGGTAGTGGGCTTAAGCAAAATACCACGTGTGGTTGATGCTTTTGCAAGAAGACTCCAGGTACAGGAACGGCTAACTGACCAGATACGTGATTGCATACAGGATACATTAGAGCCAATGGGTGTAGCGGTGGTTATAGAAGCACAACACCTGTGTATGCAAATGCGCGGTGTGCAAAAACAAAACTCGGTTACTACTACTTCGGCCTTTACAGGTGAATTCCTTTCAAGCGATAAAACACGCAAGGAATTTATGAGTATTATTGAATCAAAGCTGCACTAAAGGAATTGTTTAAATAAAAAGCCCCGTAGTATTTACTACGGGGCTTTTCTATGTTTTCTTTTTTGCTCTTAGTTCTTAATAAACTTAATTGTTCTTACTGATGTATTTGTTTCAATTCGTACAAAATACATTCCTGCCGAAAGCCTGGAAATATCAATTGATATTGTTCTGTTTCCATCCAGGTTAGCGTTGGTTTCTATCCATTGCTTGCCGGAAACATCGGAAACTCTAATTACAGCAGGTATTGTCTTACCATTAGTATTGAATGCAAGGTTCAATATTTCCTTAGCCGGATTCGGGAACAGGTTTGTTCCGGTTTCACCGGTAACAGTACTGATGCCGGTTATTGTTTTTATTGTAACCGTAAAGCTCGCTGTATCTTGGCATCCGTTAGCATTGGTAACTGTAACAACATACTTGGTTGCTATAGTCGGTGCTACAATAGTTGTGTCGTTTGTACTACCAGTACTCCACACATACGAAACGCCACCCTTAGCGGTTAATGTATCCTTAGTACCGGATATAATTGGAGTCTGACCAATAATAGCTATTACAGGAAGTGGGTTTACAACAACATTTACGGTGTCGGTATTACTGCAACCATTAGCACTGGTGCCGGTAACAATATATTTGCCTGACGAGGAAGGGGTAAAGGCAACGGCATTGCTAATACCACCCGACCAGCCATAAGAATAACCTCCGTTACCTGAAAGGGTTATTGTGTTTCCCTTACAGATTGTATCACTGGCAGGAGATGAAGTGGCCGTTATGGTTGGAAGCGCTCCTGAACCCGCAACAACATTTACACTGTCCTTATTGCTGCAACCATTTGCATCTGTGCCTGTAACCACATATTTACCTGATGTACCAGGTGAAAAAGGTACCGCATTAGTAATGCCACCACTCCATACATAATTTGTTCCACCGTTACCGGAGAGAGTTATATGCCCTCCTGTACAAACAGTATCATTAATAGGTGATGAGGTTATTGTAATAATCGGGTTATCGACTACTATGTTAATAGAATCCTTAGTACTACAACTATTTGCATCTGTACCTGTGACAATATACTTGCCTGATGAGGAAGGAGTAAAGGCAACAGCATTAGTAATACCACCCGACCAACTATAGGATACTCCCCCGTTGCCTGATAGGGTTATACTATTTCCAATACATGGAATACTATCTGAGGCTGTTATTGTAATAGATGGTTTATCTACGGTTACGATAACACTATCTTTATTGCTGCAGCCATTTGCATCGGTACCAGTAACCATGTACTTATTTGTGGACACAGGAGTAAATGGAGTAGCATTTGTAATGCCACCTGACCAGCTATATGTTTTACCACCATTACCCGAAAGTGTAACAGGGTTGCCCGGGCAAACAATATCATTTGCAGGAGAAGATGTTATAGTAATTGTTGGCAAAGCTTTTGTACTTGTAACTACTGTAACGCTGTCTTTGCTCTTACAGCCTAACCCGTCGGTACCTGTTACAATATATTTACCTGTGGAAGAAGGCGAGAATACTACGCCATTGGTAATACCACCGCTCCATACGTACGATGCAGCACCATTACCCGACAATGAAATTTTGCCACCCGAGCAAACTGTATCGTTGGCTGGTGAAGACGTAATAGTAACAGTTGGTAATGGCCTTACTATTACTTTACTGCTATCGGTAACTGAACATGAGCCAACCACTTCAGTCAGCTTTACATTATAAGTACCGGCAGAGTTATAGGTATATGCAGGGCTCGTAACAGAGTCATTATATACTCCTGTTCCATAATAGTCCCAATAAAACTTAATTCCCGCACCTGATGATGGATTTGAAGTGTTGGAGAATTGTGTAGCAGATCCAAGACAAGCAGTATCTGCAACAAAACTAGGGCTTGTTAAGGTGCCCGGCTCATTAATACTGATAGTATCAGTACAAGAACCAAAATACCGGGTCATAACTACCTTGTAGTTGCCGCTGCAACTAACAGTAGCAGTTTGTGTATTCGAAGAACCTGAAATGCAAGGCCCGGTCCAGTTATAGCTAGCAGCCCCTGATGGAGCAGTTAATGTTGCAGGCGATCCGCAAATAGCCGGTGCCGAAGGCGTAATAGTCATGGCGCTTGTAGATGCATCAATATATGCATACCCAAAGTGGGCACCAAGTGCACAGTCTGAGACTCTAAACTGAACTGTAACGCATTGCCCTATATATGAGGTTAATGGTGCAAGTACAGATTTCCAATTTGTGTAATAAACGGAGTCTCCATTAGTTGCATAATAAACAGCCTTAAAACCAAGTTGGGTTGTCCCTGATACATCAAATTGTGAATTACATTTTATCGTGTCATCATTCTGATCGAGAAAAACTACTGAGAAAAATGGTTGTTGATAGTAGGGGTGAGCCGGGTTTTCCAATAACAAAGCATATTGATATGTAAATGCGGCATTCTGTGCTGTAACTAGAAAAGTTTGAGTTAACATCGCAAATCCAAAATCAGGATTTGTAGAGTCACCTAAACGGACAGAATAGTTTCCCCCTGTAGGCGATACTCTTGGTAGGCCTGTAATAGCATCTGTTCCGCCTGACATAATTTTAACCTGATACGTATTACCGACTTTTGAATCAAGGGCTGCTTCAGTTACAGCACCGGCTGCACCCCCAGTAATATTTAGAATACTAAAGCTTGTAGTGGTAGAGCTGTTTTCACCATAATAAGCATTCCATCCGTTAAGCGTTCCACTTTCAAAGTCAATATTAGCTCCAGTGGTGCAAGTAGCCTGGGTTGACTTAGGTTTATTAATACGCGATGAAATTAAAGAAGGGTTTTCTTTTTTTATGGATAAGAACTGACCATATTTGGCCACATATTTGTTTTCAATACCGTAAATGTAATTGTCCACGTTATTTATGTTCAATTGTTCTTTCCATACAAGTTGATTAAAAGCGCCACGGTCTGAATCTAAGGATGCTTCATAGAAGGAGCAAAATTCAGCCATATCCTTTTTGTCTAATATTAGTTTTTGCTTCAAATCTCTACGCAGGTTCTTCCAATGAGCCAATATTGTTTCAATCTGTTCATTGTTTGAATTGTTCTGGGAAAAAACAGGCCCGTTGTATAAGCCAAAAATGAACGTAAGTATCCCGGAGTAAATAATAAGTAATTTTTTGTTTCTCATTGTAAATAAAATTAATGGATGAATGGATAATTGCAAATATAAGGTTATATGTAAATATCCTCCCATATTATTCTTAATAATTAACACTAAAGTAATATAGCATATAAATTGTGAAGTGGTTGATAAGTAGGTGGTAAACTATTTTCAAGTGCCAATTAGTATTGTACTTTTGAACAAGTAATTCATTATTGTATTCCCATAAAAAAAGAGTGCTTGCAAATGCATGGAAGAGTTTAATAAACATTGACAATAATTCTTCTGTGCTCTGAATCTATTCGTGCAGGCTAAGTTTTGAGTGTATTTAATAGTATTTGAGCAAAACAGCCTCTTTAATGCAATAATCAGGCCTTTTAGCAGTTATTTAGCACATAATTTACTATATTTGTTGTATTATATGAGGAAGATAAAACTATTACTTAGCGTAGCATTTTTATGTGCTTTTACCATTGTTAATGCGCAAGCACCTAAATACAGTGATGAATTTTTGCAGATTGGGGTGAGTGCCAGGGCTTTGTCCATGGGCAACTCAGTAGTAGCCTCGGTTGATGATGTTACGGCAGGTTATTGGAACCCTGCCGGTTTGCTTAACATTAAAAGTAATATGGAGTTTTCACTTATGCATGCCGAATATTTTGCAGGTATAGCTAAGTACGATTATGGTGCTTTGTCATACCGTATAGACAGTAGCAGCGTTTTTGGCTTTACGGCTATCCGTTTTGGGGTAGATGATATACCTAATACTACACAACTTATTGATGCATCGGGCAATGTAAACTACGATAATATTACTTCGTTTTCAGCAGCTGACTATGGTTTTCTTTTCTCCTATGCCCGTAATATGGGAATACCTAATTTAGACCTTGGCGCTAATGTTAAAATAGTGCGCAGGGTTGTAGGTGATTTTGCGCAGGCATGGGGTTTTGGGTTCGACCTGGGCGCACAGTATAAGTATAAGCAATGGTTGTTTGGTGGTGTATTAAGAGACGCTACCTCAACCTTTAATGCATGGAGCTATTCAATTGACCAGGCAACACAACAGGTTTTCCAGGAAACAGGTAACCCTATACCTGAGGATAATGTTGAAGTTACATTACCACGTTTGTTACTGGGCGCCGGAAGAAATTTTAAACTCTTCCAGGATAAAATATCCCTGCTTGCTGAATTGGGAACAGATATAACTTTTGATGGTAAAAGAAATACGGTAATAAGTACAAATCCTGTAAGTGTTGACCCACATGTTGGTATTGAAATAGGGTATAAAGGCTTTATATTCTTACGTGGTGGTGTAAGTAATATTCAAAGCAGTACCGATGTTACCGGTAAGGCAATTACTACTGTGCAACCTGATTTTGGTGTAGGTATAAAAATAAAGTCTTTTACACTCGACTATGCTCTTACCAATATTGGCGATGCTTCAGTAGCTTTATATTCCAATATATTCTCTATAAAGTTCGATATCAATAAGAAAACGTAATGAAGAAATTATACTTCTCATTAGCATGTATTCTTCTTCCTTCTCTTGTTTTTTCACAGGCTAATAGTTGGATTGTTTATTCTCAGAAGTATTGTAAAATAAAAGTTGCCAAAGACGGCGTGTATCGTATTGATTCTGCCACGTTGGCTATTGCGGTGGCTTCAACAGGTTACTCTCTCTCTGCTATCGATCCTCGAAATTTTCAGTTATTCTTTCATGGCAAGGAACAATATATTTATATAAAAGGCCAGAATGATGGTGTATTTAACGGGCCAAAATCAGGAGGCGATTATATTGAGTTTTACGGGCAACACAATACGGGCGCGCTGATAAGTGATGCGGCATCTGACTCCCTATTATATGCAGGCATAACAGCATACCCTGATAGTGCGATAAGTGCAGTTCCTAACCCATACTATAGTATGTTCAATGATACTTCAACGTATTATCTTACCTGGAATATATCGTTACATAACCGCAGGGATTCATCGTATGCAGTAGATACAACATTTTCATTGTACACTCCATTGCAATATTTTACAGCCCAAACTGTACAATCTGGAAATAGCAGTTATAAGAACTTTTGTGCCGGGGCAAGAATAGCAATTGCCGGGAGTGATGAAATAAACGACCCGAGATACACTAATGCTACCGGTTGGTTTTTACCACAAATAGGGTTAGGGCAAACATATACTGTATCTCTTACCGGTGTAACTAATATATATGCAGGTGCCAATGCACCTGCAGCAGTTGTGAAAACTTTTTTTGAAGGCCAGTCTGTATATGGAACAAGCAATGACCATGAAATAAGGGTAAGTGCACCCTGGGCATCAGGTAACCTTACTGACACTTCTTTTGTCGGGTTTGGTATATGTGTAGAAAAATATAATGTTTCTGCTAGTAAATTAGCTGCATCTGCTCCCTCACTTTCTTTCTATAGTGTGCCTTTAGCAAGCATAAGTAGTGTGGGTAATATTTCGGCTGTCGGATATGTTTTTGCGCAATATCCTCATACTACTAACATGGGTGGTGATTCAAGCTATATGATGTATATAAGGGATACTACTTCCTCAACCAAGACGTATCTTGATCTTAGCAACTTATCGGTTATGGCAAATGACACCGTTCGTTTGTATGACCTGACAACCCATAACAGGTACATAGTTACCCAGCAAGCGGGATATAAAGTACTGATGCCAAATACTACCGGCATTAATAAACAATGTTTCATAACTTCGGATGCACATGTAAATAAAGTTACAAAGCTTATACCTGTGGGGACCAATTCAAATGGAACATTTACAAACTACGCTGCATCTGCTCCATTTAGTTCCGCTTATATAATGATATACCATCCTTCACTTTCTGCTGAAGCCTCAGTATATAGAAATTACAGGGAAAAGAAATATGGAGCTAATAATGTAATATATGCCAATGTGGAGGAATTATATGACCAGTTTTGTTATGGTATTGAAAAGGACCCTTTAGCTATACGTAATTTCTGTAGTTATGTAATAAATAATTCAGTGAGCAAAGCTCCGCCTTCGGCATTATTTCTGGTGGGTAAGGCCATACACTCTTATATGTGCAGGCAAGATACCAGCCTGAATAGTTCTAATCTTGTTCCATCTTTCGGTTACCCATCATCAGATGAATTATTAACTGCAGGCCTGAACAGTCAATTACCAAAAAAATGTGTAGCGCCTGGCATACCTACAGGTAGGTTATCAGCCACCGATAATATTGAGATAAGCAATTACCTGAATAAAGTAGAGATATATGAAAGTAATACCCCAGCTTTATGGATGAAGAATATTATTCATTTTGCCGGCGGAAACCCTGGTTGGGAACATAACTCTATTATGTATTATATGGGTATTGATTCAGCCGATGCCAGCAACCCTTTTTTCGGAGCCAATGTATATACTATCCAGAAAACTTCTACGTCTCCCATTCAAATAACCTTTGCCGATTCTATAGCCGACCTTATAAATAATGGCGTTTCATTAATGACTTTTTTCGGTCATGCATCAGGTACTAACTTCGACATTAACCTTGATGCCCCTTCTGATTATAATAATTATGGTAAATACCCCATGATACTTGCCCTTGCATGCCTTTCAGGCGATGTATATGAGCCACTGGGTGGTGCTTCATCAAGCACTAGTGAGCAATTTGTACTTGATCCCAAGGGTTCAATTGGTTTTATTGCCATGGATGCCTTAGGCGTGCTTGACCCCCTTGGTAATTACTCTACTTTGTTATACCCTGATTTTTCAACTACCATGTATCGTAAAAGTATTGGTAGCTGCCTTCAAAGTGCTGCAGTTGCTATACAAAGTAATGACCCTGTAACCAATAGTATATCTATGGAAATGCAATTGGATGGAGATCCCTCAATTGTAATTAACGGGAATGATTCCTTACCCGATTATGCGGTAACTGATACAAGCCTTACAACCATACCCGGGAATGTAACAACACAGGTAGATTCGTTTAAGGTTAGAATAAGTGTATTGAATCAAGCTAAAGCCAAGGCTCAAACGGTACAGGTTGAAATTGACCGTACATTGCCGGTTAACGATTCCATTGTGAAGCGAACCATAACCATGAACAATATTTATTATCGTCGTGATACTATACTTACTTACCCTGTAGATAAGGTGAATGGTGTTGGGATGAACTATTTCAGTATTAAGGTAGACCCGAATAAACTGGATTCTGAAATAACCAAAATGAATAATGATGTATCGAAGATTGGCGTGCTGATAACATCGGGAGATATAATACCTATATACCCCTATAATTTTGCCATAATACCTAAAGATACAGCTACACTTAAAGCTTCTACGGGCGACCCGTTTGGTCCCGTGCACAACTACATTTTCCAGGTAGATACTACTATATATTTTAACAGTGGTTTTTTAAAATCGCAAGTAATTAATTCTAAAGGTGGGGTAGTGCGTGCACCATGGAATAAATGGGTAAGCACACCGTTTGCTCCACCAATTATAACAAGTCCTACTAAAGGTACAGTGTCGCTTATACTTAAAGACAGTACTGTTTATTACTGGCGTGTACGATGCGATACCAGCGATATAAAGGACTATGGCTGGCAGAATAGTTCATTTCAATATATAAAAGGTAAATCGGGCTGGGGGCAGTCGCATTATTACCAATTTGATAATAATCAATATACGTATCTACAGCAAAACCTAAGCCAGCGTAACTGGACGTTTAACCCTACCGGCAAAACCTTAAAGGTTACTACAGTTGGCCTTCCATTAGGGCCTTATTTGTCAACGTATGAAGGTGGTGCGTTTGAAACAGGATATTATCTCGATCTTATTTCGGCTTCGGCAAACAGTTGTACACCAACACCCGCATTTAAATTGGCCGTGATCGATCCTGTAACACTTATACCTTGGTCTACACAAAACTATGATTTAGGTAACGATAATAATGCCGCTAACGCCGGTACCGGTTGCGTTTACCCCGATGAAAGCTTTTTATATTGGTATAATGATGCGACCGCTGTTGGTAAACTTATTAGTGTTCTATCGGGTAATACCATTCCCAAAGGAGATTATATTATAATGTACAGCTTCAGGGAATCTATGTTGAAATCTGCTCCGTATTTATTGAAAAATACTCTCGTAACTATGCTTGGCGCTGATCCAAATAAGGTCTTTAAATCAAATGCCGATAGCTTGCCTTGGATATTCATTACAAAAAAGGGAGATCCATCATTCATGCCTCAGACGCTAATGGGTGCCCATCCAAACGATACACTGACACTTACCATTAACCTGAAGAACAATAATTCATACGGCAGCATGGTAAGCCCTGTAATTGGCCCTGCCCAAAAATGGGATTCTATATCGTGGAGGCAGCACCCATTGGTGAAAAATGCGCATGACAGTGTAAGGCTTAATGTAATGGCAATTGATAATAATGGTAATTCAACCATATTACTTAAAGGGGTTGCACCCGCGGTGGCCAACATGTATATTACATCGTTAAATCCCAAACAATACCCGTGCCTGCAATTTATGTTATATACCGAAGATGCGGTTACGCATACCCCTTCGCAAATGAATAAGTGGCAGGTGTTTTATACGCCTGTGCCCGAGGTGGCTGTTAATCCATCAATATATTATTCGTTCTATAAAGATACCCTGTATGGTGGAGACACGGTGCGTTTTAAAACGGTTATACAAAACGTAGGCGACTATGCAATGGATAGCATGTATGCCAATGCATGGATAACTAATACAAACGGTGCTTCGACTTACCTGAGCGGTATAAAGCGCACCAAGAAACTGAACCCGGGTGATACTACCATGATATCTGCCAAGGCTTCAAGTAATGCATATACGGGCAGCAATAATATATGGATGGAAGTAAACCCGCCTTTTTTACCGCAAACGAGGCCTGAAGAATTTTACTTCAATAATTATGTAAGGAAAACATTTGTGTCGGAAGCCAGCAGGAATACACCACTGCTTGATGTAACGTTTGATGGAATACACATTCTGAATAACGATATCGTTTCTCCGCACCCTAATATTTTAATGGAATTGACAAGCAATAATAAGTTCCTTGTGCTGAATTATAGCGACACTGGTAAATTTGCAGTGTACCTCAGGAATGTAAACAGCCCTAACCCGCAACGTATTTATTTTGGTTCGCAAATGCAGTTTACTCCGGCAGTATTACCTAATAATAAATGCAAGGTATTATATACTCCTTCTTTGCCAGATGGTACGTATGAGTTAACTGTTCAGGCTGCAGACCAGTCAGGTAACCTGGCGGCAGCAAATTCTTATAAGGTAGATTTTGTAGTAGTTAATAAATCAACCATTACCAATGTACTTAATTACCCTAATCCATTTTCGGCTTCAACCCGTTTTGTGTTTACCATTACCGGTGATCAGTTGCCCACCTATTTTAAAATTCAGGTAATGACCATAACCGGTAAGGTTGTAAGAGAGATAACAGAAAACGAATTAGGGCCTTTGCACATTGGCCGCAACATAACACAATATGCCTGGGATGGCACCGACCAGTTTGGAAGTAAACTTGCCAATGGTGTTTACCTCTATAAAATAACAACTTCGATCGACAATCAGTCGATAGACCACATGGATACCGGAGCTGATTCGTATTTTACCAAAGGCTGGGGGAAAATGTATATTATTAGATAAGGATTATATTGTTGAATTTGTGGAAAAAGAGAAACAGATAAATATTAAGAACCGTAAGGCCTCATTTGAATATGCACTTCAAAGCACCTACATTGCAGGTCTTAAGTTATTGGGTACAGAGATAAAATCCATCAGGGAGGGAAAGGCTGCTATTAATGAAGCTTTTTGTTTTTTTGAAAAAGGAGAACTGTTTGTAAAGGGTCTGCATATTGCAGAATATGGCAAAGCATCATTTTATAACCATGCACCCCTGCGTGAACGAAAGCTTCTATTGCATAAACGGGAGCTGAAAAAGATATCGAACTCATTTACAGATGGCATGGCTATAGTGCCATTAAAGCTTTTTATAAACGAAGGCGGCTGGGCCAAGCTTGAAATAGCCCTTGCTAAGGGTAAAAAGCAATACGACAAACGTGAAACCATAAAGAAACGTGAACTGCAGCGCAACCTTGGCAGGAAGATAAAATAAAAAAGCCCTGCATTGCAGAGCTTTTTTATTAATAAGGATTGTTCTACTAAAAGTGGAAATTGATATACAAGTTTCCTGCCGGAGCTCCCCAAGGATTGTTAATACCTGAGTCTAAGCTGAAGCTGCTAGAAGCACCTGTGTGTGTAGTTACAGTTGTAGAGGTTGAACCATTACCATTTTCCTGGGTCATGGTACCTTGTGATGTAGAAGTAAAGTTGATACCCCATGTGTATTCACCACCTACTGAAATCTTTGGCATGAAGAAGTATTCAAAACCAATGAAGCCCTGAAGGCTGATAGCGAATGTAGAACCTGCATCGTTTGTAAGTGTACGGCTACCTGGTGTTCCGTTATTAGCACCAATAAAGGTAGTTCCCGGAGTAGAGGTAGGAGTTTGGTCAGAACTTGTGAAAGCATTACCATAGGTATAGGTGTTATCCGAACCAGATAAAGCAAACATAAATTCTGCTCCATAATACCCTTGTAAACGGGTTTTGCCTCTTCTTTTTTCCATACCTACACCAAGCCCGATATAGTGCTGAGATGCAGTCCAATGGTCAGTTGTCATTGGGTTAGGAACCGCTGTAGATGCATCGTCGTTAACCAGGTTGTCTAAACCTTGACTGTTGATACCGATTCTTAATAGGCCGCGGTATGCAGTTTGAGCATCTACATAGTACTTACCAATAATTGTTTGGTTGCCATTAAGGAAGCTTGCTGTAGGCGCTTGGGCACCGTTATTAGATAAAAAAGCCCCGAAATAGTCAAGAAAAGGAGTTGCGCTAAAACTGATAGCCCAGTCTCCTGCTTCAGGAAGATACATTTCGCCCTTCTTTGAAACAAGTTGATCAGAGCCTTGTGCAAACACACCAAAAGTGGTTATTGCAAGTGCTGCTGTTAAGATGATTTTTTTCATGTAATTTGTGTTTTGGTTAATTGCGTGCAAATATACAGAGAAAGCCTTGTTGGGTTGTGTTAACAGATGCTATGTATTACTAACTATAAAATGTTGATAAGTAATGCATTCTATATGTTTTTGCTGTCCCAGTCGGTAGATTTTAGCATGGGTACAAATGAGAAGTTTCCAAACTCTTCTGTTTTATATTTGTCCTCGGCAGTTTTCTTTATCCGCTTCATTATCTGTGTTTTACCTTCTCCTTCAGGTATAACCAGAATTCCATTCATTTTCAACTGTTTTAAAAGATCCTCGGGAACATAGGGGGCAGCGGCAGTAACTATTATTCTGTCGAAGGGTGCAAAAGCGGGTAATCCTTTATATCCGTCCCCGTAAAAGCATTTTACATTGCAGCCAAGTTTTTCGAGCATTATTTTTGCTGTATCACTTAGCTTTTTATGTCTTTCAATTGAAAATACCTTAGCACCTAAGGCACTCAGTACAGCCGATTGGTATCCTGAGCCTGTACCTATCTCCAGTACGCTATCTCCTTTTCTAACATTAAGTAATTCCGACTGGTAGGCAACCGTAAATGGTTGCGAAATGGTTTGCCCTTCGCCAATTTGAAAAGCGTTATCCTGGTATGCAAATTTAAGGAAGGAACTATCCATGAACAAATGCCGAGGCACCTTGTCAATTGCCTGCAATACGGCTATACTTTTTATGCCTTTTTGCTTTATTTCCTGAACCAGGTTTTTTCTAAGGGCCTGGTGTTTAAAAGTATCTTCCATAGGGCAAAATTATTAAATTTTACACCCTTAATCTTTTTAATTTTGCAAGCCAAATTATATAGCATGCTTAAAATAGGCGTAATAGGAGCAGGCCACCTAGGCAAAATTCATATTAAACAGATAAAGGAAATCCCTGCATTTCAATTAATAGGCTTTTTTGATAGTGATGCTACTGTTTGTCAGTCAGTTTCGGCTGAATTGCAAGTGAAGGCGTTCTCTTCAATGGAAGAACTTATTAAAGCAGTTGATGTGGTTGATATTGTAGTTCCTACTATTTACCATTTTGAATGCGCCATGGCAGCAATTAAACAATCAAAGCATGTGTTTATTGAAAAGCCGCTGGCTGGTACGGTGGCTGAAGCAAAAAGCTTGGTTGCACTAGCCAATGAGGCTAATGTTAAGGCACAGGTAGGTCATGTGGAAAGGTTTAACCCTGCCTTTTTAGCTGTGAGCGATAAATGCGATCACCCTATGTTTATAGAAGCCCACAGGTTGGCCCAGTTTAACCCCAGGGGAACAGATGTATCGGTAGTGCTCGACCTTATGATACATGATATTGATATTATACTTAGTGTGGTAAAAAGTGATGTAAAGCGTGTAAGTGCAAGTGGTGTGGCTATTGTAAGCGAAACACCCGATATTGCTAATGCACGTATTGAGTTCGATAATGGTTGTGTAGCTAATCTTACCGCCAGCCGTATTTCCTTAAAGAATATGCGTAAGATACGTATGTTCCAGAAGGATGCGTATATATCAGTTGATATGCTTGCACATAAAACGGAGGTGGTAAAAATAAAGGATGTTGCTAATGATGCCCCACTGGATCCTTTTTCAATGACAATTGAAGTGGGTAAGGACAAGAAAAAGAAACAGATATACCTTGAACAGCCTGCTATTCATGCCAATAATGCCATCCGAATGGAATTATCAACCTTTGCCGATTCGATAGTAAATAACCTGCCTACCCGGGTAACTATTGAGGATGGAGCAAAAGCCCTTGAAGTAGCCTATAAAGTGATAGAAAAGATCAACTTTTTGCAGACCAATTAAATATTTTCTGCAGGGCATACTAAAATCAATATCAATTCGTTAGAACCTATAATGGCGAAAAATTATTTTCTGTTTTTTATACTTATGTTAATTGGGGTATGCACCTCAATATCTTCATGCAGCATTTTCAACCCGCCTGAAATTGTGCCCTGTTATGGCCACATCGATAGTATTCCCCTTATTATAACCAATCCGGGTGTGCAGGGTACCTCGTCAAATGGCATAAATTGTGCCTGGGTTTATGTCGACGATAACCCGGTTGGCGCTTTTCAGTTGCCGGGCACCTTTCCTATAATTGCTACAACGGGCCCGCATGCAATTGAAATATTTGCAGGTGTTGAAGAAAACGGCACGGCCGGAACCCGTTTGAAATACCCTTTTTATGCAGCATATACTGCAACCAGTGTTACGTTAACCCAAGGCAGTGTAACTAAATTTAAGCCTACAACCGAGTATGCAAGCTGGACTGACTTTGCCTTGATGGAAAATTTCGAGAGTGATATTTCAGGAACCACTGCATTTACAACTATATCAACCATAAGTGCCAGCGATACATCTATGTTTGTTACCAAGAACCCTGCCAATGTATACCAGGGTACAGCTTCCGGGGAGGTATACCTGAGCGGAGCTGCAAATAGTACTATTTATTGCGGATTTAGTGATACAGTTAACCTGGCTAATAATGGTAATGCAATATTTATGGAGCTGAATTATAAGAGCAATTGCATATTCGAAATGGGGGTATATTCACTGTTCACCGGCATTACTTACCCTGTAATAGATATAGATACCAGTAGTGTATGGCGAAAAATGTATATTAACCTACAGCCTACAATTGGCCAGATTTCAGCCAATCCCGCAGTTGATAGCTTCAGAATGTTTTTTTATATGGATGATGTTAATGGTACGCCTGTGCAGCTATACCTTGATAATATAAAAGTGCTTAGATACAAATAATGAACAAAAGCCGAGAAATAGCTAAGTACATTATAGCCGACTTTATACTGTCGTCGGGTGTATGGGCTTTGTTCTGGCTTTTCCGTAAAATATATATTGAGTCGTTAAAATACGGCTACCGTGTATCTATTCAACCCGATAGAAAGTTTTATGAGGCGCTTATCATTATCCCGGTTTTTTGGGTATTGATGCATGCATTGGCCGGTTTATATGCTAATGTATACCGAAAGTCGAGGGTAGCTGAGCTAAAACAGATATTTGTAATTGATATAATTGGGGTTGTGATTCTGTTCTTTACACTTATTCTGAATGACAGTATAATAGATTATCATTCCTACTACCTTTCCGTATCAACGTTGTTTGCGTTACAGTTTTTAATTACGGCAGTATCTCATCTTATAATTACAACACTTACCAATAATCGTATACACGATCGTAAAATTGGTTTTAATACAGTATTGGTGGGTAGTAACCAAAAAGCTTTCCAGCTTTTTGAGGAAATGGAAAAACAACGAAAGTCATCGGGTAACAAATTTGTAGGTTTTGTGCATGTTGATAACAGCAATGGATTTTCGGCTGAGCTTAGTACCAAACTTGCTCACCTGGGAGAGTTTGATGCCATACGCGATATTATTATAAAAAAACAGGCCCAGGAAGTAATTATAGCCATTGAATCATCGGAACATAAGTATATCGAATCGATTGTAAATACATTGGGAGATTATGATGTGGTAATAAAGGTAATACCCGATATGTATGATATTCTTACCGGCTCGGTTCGGTTGGTTTCAATTTTAGATGCACCGCTTATTGTAGTATCGCGCGATATTATGCCACCCTGGCAACGTGTTTTCAAGCGCTTGTTCGATATTGTGGTATCCCTCTTTTTTCTGATCATACTTTCACCTATATATTTTATTATTGGCTTAGTTACAAGGCTGAGTTCGAAAGGGCCAATAATATATTCCCAGGAAAGGATTGGCTTGCACGGTAAGCCTTTTACTATTTACAAGTTCAGGAGTATGTTTGTTGATGCTGAAAAACATGGACCTTCATTATCAAGTGAAACAGATAGCCGTATTACCCCATTTGGTAAATTCCTGCGTAAGTCAAGATTAGATGAACTTCCACAGTTTTATAATGTATTAACCGGCGATATGTCAATAGTTGGGCCAAGACCTGAAAGAGAATTCTATATTAACCAGATAATACTAAAGGCCCCGGGATACAGGCATTTGAACAAAGTGAAGCCAGGTATAACATCATGGGGCCAGGTAAAATATGGCTATGCCGAGAATGTAGACCAGATGATAGAGCGTATGAAGTATGACCTGCTTTATATTGAGAATATTTCGTTCCTGCTCGACGTACGTATACTTATATACACGGTTCTCATTATGTTCCAGGGTAGGGGGAAATAGAAGCTTAAATGTATCTTTTTGTATTGTTGTGCATTATAGTAGCATATTATTCCGATACTTATAGTATGAAATTTTTCCTGATCCTGATTATCACTATTTATTTACCGCTTACAACTATTGGCCAACAAACAGACACCAATAAAAGTGTAAGGCAACATTTTAGTATTAAGTCTCAAAAAGATATGGTGTTTAACCCGGGTTTTGAATTGCATTCAAATTTATTTAGCCGAGAACCGCAAGGATTAAGGGATTCTGGTTATTGTTGGGGTTGGATATCGCCTAGTATGGGTGTTCCTACGTACTGCTGGTACGACTCCATAATACATGCAGGCCCTATGAATGCCTTACAAGCAAAACCCAGAACAGGTAATGCCTGCATAGGTATTACAATTATACAACCTGGCCCTGATTTTATAGAGCATATTCAGGGCATTTTAGTTGAACCATTAGAAGCCAATCATTATTATAAAGTTAGTTTTTGGGTTCGTTTAAGCAGTGCTAGTAATTACGCAACATGCAATATTGGCGCTCTTCTTTCTAAGAACAGAATATTCAATAGAGTTGGTGAGGACTTTTATATAGAGACAATGAATCCTGAATTGAAGGCTTCTGTAAGTAATCCGGTAAATAAATTTTTAACCGATACAACCTGGACTGAAATTAGTGGAGTGTTTAAAGCTAAAGGTGGAGAAAGATATATAACCATCGGAATGTTTTGGGATAATAACCCTGAAATAGTAAAAGCATGGCTAGCTGCTCATCCATATGGATATGCCCCTTATAGGAAAGAGTTCACGCAGTTTACTAAAATGATTGAAAGGTTTGAACTTGTAGGGAATAAATATGTCGGCAAAGCTAAGATTGGAAATGTGAGTGAAACGGATATAAGTAATGCCTATTATTTTCTCGATGACGCATCTGTTAAGCCATTGCCAGATGGCGACACATCTACAATTACCAATGATACAAGCAAGAATCCTACTCCTGGATTACTGAATATAGAGATGAATAAGAATATCGTATTCGACGCCGTTTTATTTGAAGAGGGCAGGTCAGATAGGTTATTATCTATTTCAAATAATGAATTAGATCAACTTGTTTCATACCTTCAGGAGAACGATAATACTATAATTAAAATAAGTGCATATACCGATAATAGTAATTCGAAGGTGATTAGTCAGGCTATATCTGACAGACGTGCTGCAGGAGTTGCATCGTATTTATCAGGCAGAATTGATAGTAAAAGAATAAAATTTAAAGGATACGGTAGTGCTAACCCTATTGCGAGCAATAATACAAAAGAAGGCCGGGATAAGAACTTCAGGGTTGAATTCAGAATTGAAAATAAGTGATATACTTTGCTTAAGGGTTGTTCAAAACCTCAGCACTTTTCTCTTTTCTTACATCAACAGCTCGCTTAACTTTGCATTGTTAGTGCTGGTTATTGCTATGGTTCTTTGAAATAAAATGAATAAAGTATTCCCTTATCAGCATGACCAAATAGTGCCAGAATGCAAAATGCTGAATTGACACAAATTCTGTCAATTTGCATTTAAAGTATTGAAAATGAGACTCTGAAAAATGGCAATCATTCTGTTTTTCATTGACAAAAAGTAAGAGGGGTGGTTTACAAAACGTGAAGAATTTTTATGGACATTTCTATTAGAAATCAATAAGTTGATGGTTTACAAATGGCAAAAAGTGTAAACCACCCCTACGACCCCTCCAACCTCCCCAAAGCGGGGAGGCGAAATACACGACCTCACCCCAGCCCTCTCCCAAAGGAGAGGGGGGCTGAAAGACAGGTTGAATTTGTCAAAGTCTCCCACTTGGGGGAGATTTAGAGGGGTTGATACGGTCCTAACCTCAATCCCGCTTAATTCCGTATTTTTGCACTATAAACATAGAAAAACATGAGTTCAATAAAATTTGGCACCGATGGCTGGAGAGCAATTATTGCTGATGATTATACAATAGAGAATGTTACCCGTGTGGCAGAAGCTACTGCTGCATGGCTATTGAAGGAAAATAAAAAACCTACGGTATTGGTTGGTTATGACTGCCGCTTTGGTGGTAAGTTGTTTGCCGAAACAGTTACAAAGGTTCTTGTACATAATGACATAAAGGTATTGCTTACCGATAATTTTGTATCAACACCTATGACTTCGTTAGGGGTGGTTCATTATAAAGCTACGCTGGGTATTATAATAACAGCCAGCCATAACCCGGGTTCATACAACGGTTTTAAACTGAAAGGATCGTATGGTGGCCCTTTGCTTGAAAATAGTGTGAAGGAAATAGAGGCGCTTATAAAAGACAAAAGCTCGGTTGATACAAAGGCTATTGACTTGAAAGCGTGTATTGATAAAAAGCAAGTGCAATATGTTGACCTGGAAACCCTATACTGCAAGCATGTAGACAAGAATTTTGACCTGAAACTTATAAAGAAATCGGGCCTTGCACTTGGCTACGATGCCATGTACGGTGCCGGTCAAAATGTTATCCGCAGGCTTTTCCCCGATGCTACATTATTACATTGCGTAAATAACCCTTCGTTTGGTAATACACCACCTGAGCCTATTGAGCGCAACTTAGCTGAATTTGAATCGCTGATAAAGAAGTCGAAAAAAATTGACTTTGGTTTAGCGACTGATGGTGATGCTGACAGAATAGGATTATATAATGGCAAAGGCCATTTCATCGATTCGCATACTATTATACTGCTTCTTATAAACTATATGGTTACCTATAAGAAGATGAAAGGTAAAGTATGTGTGGCTTTCTCGGTTACCGAGAAGATAAAGAAAATGTGCGCGTATCATAACCTGCCGCTTGAAGTGGTTAAGATCGGTTTTAAATACATATGCGGTGTAATGATAACCGAAGATGTACTGATAGGTGCTGAAGAATCAGGTGGTATGGCTATAAAGGGCCATGTACCGGAACGCGATGGTATATGGATAGGCCTCACACTGCTTGAGTATATGGCTAAGACAGGTAAAACCCTTGATGAGCTTATAAAAGAGGTTATTAAAATTACAGGCAAGTTTGCATACAAGCGTATTGATATGCACCTTACCGAAGAAAAGAAACAAGCTATACTTCAAAACTGTAAACAGAATAAGTATAAAGCCTTTGGTAAATTCAATGTAAAGAGGATAGAGGACCTTGACGGGTTTAAATTCTTTTTCAATGATGGAGAATGGATGATGATACGTGCTTCGGGAACGGAGCCTGTATTGAGGCTTTATTCAGAAGCAGCAAACGATACAAATGCCGTGGCAATACTTGACTCGGTAACCAAAACCCTGGCCTAAGTAAGCTATCAGTACGAGGAAATAATTTTATGGCAGACACGAATTTTGTAGATCACGTTAAGATAAATTGCAAATCCGGCAAAGGCGGAGCAGGTTCAACGCATTTGCACCGTGATAAAACGGTTGCCAAAGGTGGCCCCGATGGAGGAGATGGCGGACGCGGAGGTCATATTATTCTGCGCGGCAATAAACAACTTTGGACCTTAATACATTTGAAATACCGCAAACACGTTGCAGCAGGCGACGGAGATCCGGGTTCATACCAATTAATGAAGGGCTCTGACGGTGAAGATATGGTTCTTGAAGTACCTCTTGGTACTACTGTTATTGACGAGGAGACAGGTCAGGTAGATATGGAAATAACCGAAGATGGCGAAGAACGTATTTTGCTGCGTGGTGGCCGTGGAGGAATGGGTAATAACCACTTTAAAACACCTACACAACAAACACCACGCTACTCGCAACCGGGTGAGCCGGGCCACCAAAAATGGAAGATATTTGAACTGAA
>Ga0210386_10000810_pt1 | contig 28829 bp, 21 predicted proteins | sample IncBWH32OmetaG_FD_160091 | JGI IMG/M metagenome (GOLD analysis project Ga0210386, IMG submission 160091) | Forest soil microbial communities from Barre Woods Harvard Forest LTER site, Petersham, Massachusetts, United States - Inc-BW-H-32-O ...
ACCTGGAAGCGCTTCACGAAGCGATTGGTCTCGATCGCGTGGAATTCGCGCTTGTTCTTGATGCCGGCCAGCGTCTCGGCGGGCGACCGGTTGTTGGTGGCCTTGAAAATGCCGCCAAGCAGGACCGGCACATATTCGAATTGGGTCCCGATCCGCTTTTCGATCGCCGGAATGGCCTCATGACTCAGGAAGGCGTTCGGGCTGCCGAAATCGAACATGAATTGCGGCACAGAGACGCTCATGACGGCCTCCCGGGCAGTTTCTTTATCCCCGCCATTGTGGCGCAACGGCAGCGTTGCGTCCACCGGGTTCGATGATGATCGTCATATTTTGATGGACCGGAAAACCGGCCGGTCACAGCTGGTGCGGATCGTCGCGATCACGGAAGGCAAGCCTGACGATATGGTCACGGACGTCTTCGGGCCAGGCGGCGACCAGTTCGCCAAATCGCCGCCGGTCGTCCGCGAACAGGGAGCGGGAAGCTTCCTCGAAGCCTTTGAAATTGCCGGCCATCGCCGACATGAAATGATAGGCCGCGTCCCTCGCGGCACGATGACGATCGCGATCGCCGCCGGTACGGCGCGCCTCATCGACAAGTTTTCGTAAAGCGACCGACGCCCCACCGGGTTGGCCGGCAAGCCAATCCCAGTGCCGCGGCAGTAGCGTTACTTCGCGGGCTACGACGCCGAGCCGTGGTCGGCCGCGGCCACGCGGCTCCGATGCCGGCGGTTCAGCCGTCACCGTTTCCGGATTGGGAGCGGAAGGCGGTAGACGGGCGAGGATTTCTTCGTCCGTTCCGCGCAGGTCGATATCGAGCGACTTTCCGCTGGTGTCGTCGAAGATAAGGATCGGCTCGGTGCCGGTCGGCTTCGTTGTTTTTTTGATCGAGATCGCGACCTCGGCCAGCCGACCGGAGGCCAACCGCCGGTGGCCAACGAAAGCGGTGAAGCATTTTTCAGAGGTCATCGGCCCAATCCGGATTTCATACTTCAATTTATACCCGGGTAAAATATGGCAGTCAATATCGCCCGGGTATAATTCTCAAACCTCAATCGCCATTTCGCCCCCTCACTGCTACGGAATGACAAGGCTCAAGCACTTCAAGTTGGGAAACGCGCGATGCTGTCAGTTCATCACCTCAACAATTCCCGTTCCCAGCGCGTGTTGTGGCTCCTGGAAGAGCTGGGCGTTCCCTATGAAATCGTGCGTTATCAGCGCCAGCCGGATATGCGCGCGCCGGCCGAGCTGCGAGCCATCCATCCGCTCGGAAAATCGCCTGTCATCACCGACAACGGCAAAACAATCGCGGAATCCGGCGCGATCGCCGAATATCTGGTCGAGACCTATGGCAACGGCCGCCTGATCCCGCCGCCCACCACACCGGAGCGCCTGCGTTACACCTATTGGCTGCACTACGCCGAAGGCTCGGCGATGCCGCCGCTCTTGCTGAAACTCCTGTTCACGCTGATGCCAAAGCGCGCACCGGCGTTGCTCCGCCCCTTGGTGCGCAAGGTCTCCAATCAGGCGATGACGGCGTTCGTCAACCCGCAACTCAAGCTGCACATGGCGTTCTGGGAAAGCGAACTGTCCAAGAGCGAATGGTTCGCGGGCCACGCCTTCACCGCGGCTGACATCCAGATGAGCTTTCCGCTCGAGGCGGCAGCGGCGCGCGGTGGTCTCGACCAGGGCCATCCCAAGGCGATGGCGTTTCTGGACCGCATTCATGCACGCCCCACCTATCAGCGCGCGCTGGAAAAAGGCGGGCCCTACACGGTCGGGCGCTGAACTGGCTTACGGATACTCTACTCTCCAGCGGCCTCCGCGCCGCGGGTGCGCGGATCGGGCGCGCCGAGCGGTCCGTTCGGCGTCACTGCAATCGAATTCGCAGAGGTCTGTCCCATCGGCTCGACGATGCGATGACCTTTCGCCCTGAGCGCCTCAAGCGTTTCCTCCGCGAAGCCGCGCTCGATCCTGACCTCGTCGGGAAGCCATTGATGATGGAGCCGCGGCGCGGCCACCGCGACGGCAACGTCCATGTGATAGTCGAGCACATCCACGATCACTTGCAGCACGGTGGAAATGATACGACTGCCGCCCGGCGAACCCGTCACGAGCACGGGCTTGCCGTCCTTCAGCACGATGGTCGGCGACATCGATGACAGCGGCCGTTTGCCCGGGCCGGGCAAATTGGCGTCGAAGCCGACGAGACCGTAGGCGTTGGCGGCGCCTGGAGCTGCGGTGAAATCGTCCAGTTCGTTGTTGAGCAGGACGCCGGTGCCCTCGGCGACAAGGCCGACGCCGTAGCTGAAATTCAGCGTGTAGGTGTTGCTGACGGCATTACCGAAACTGTCGACGACGGAAAAATGCGTGGTGTTGCTGCCTTCGCGCGGCGGCGCGGTCAAGACCGCGTCGACCCATGGCGTGGCGCGATCAAGATCGATGCTCGCGCGCTGTTTGGCCGCGTAGTCCTTGGTGGTGAGGGTTGCAACAGGCGCGCTGACAAAAGCGGGATCACCGAGGTAATGGGCACGGTCTGCGTAAGCGCGCTTCATGGCTTCGATCAGGACATGCAGCGAAGCCGCGGAGCCTTGCTTCATCTCGGCAAGCGGAAAGCCCTCAAGGATATTGAGCGTTTCTACCAGTCCCACGCCGCCGGAAGACGGCAGCGGCATCGCAACGATGTCGTAGCCACGATAGGTACCGCGCACGGGCGCGCGGATCACCGGCCGATACGCCTTTAGATCATTGGCCGTCATGATGCCACCGGCGTCTTGAATAGCTTTTGTGAGTTTCTCCGCGACCGGTCCTTCGTAGAAGCCATGTGGTCCCTGCGTGGCAATGGCCGATAACGTGTCGGCCAGGTCGGTCTGGACCAGGGTGTCGCCCTCGCGCAAGGATGTGCCGTCGGGTCGCGAAAAGATCTTTGCTGCCGAAGGCCAGCGCGCCAGCCGGCGATGCCATTCGGGCAGGGTATCGGCGCCGTCGTCGGCGATGACGACGCCGTTGTGCGCCAGATCGATGGCCGGCTGGATCAACTCGGCAAGCGTGAATTTTCCGGAGCCGTATTTCTCGAGCGCCAAAGCGAGGCCTGCAGGCGTGCCGGGAACGCCGATTCCAAGCGCGGAGTCGCGCGACTTGGCGTTGTCGGGCTTGCCGTCGGTCCCCAAAAAAATAGTTGGCGTGGTCGCGGCCGGTGCGGTCTCGCGATAATCGATCGCGATATCTTCGTGCCGGTCCACCGAATGGATGACCATGAAACCGCCGCCGCCGATGTTGCCGGCGCGCGGATAGGTCACCGCCATGGCAAAGCCGGTAGCGACCGCCGCATCGATCGCGTTGCCGCCCCGTCTCAGGACGTCGGTACCGATCCGCGCGGCAACCTTCTCCTGCGCGACCACCATGCCGTGTTCGGCCGGAATGGAATGCACGGCATCGGCAGCAAGAGGCGTATAGAAGCCACGGCGCGGCTCCTGTGCGACGGCGAGACTCAAAAACGAGAGAACAACCAGGCTCGCGACCAGGATTTCCCGCCACGCCGTCTTGAACGGTCTCATCAAACTTTCTCCTTCGATGCCACGAATGCTATATGGCCTTTGCCGATGGCGACAAAAGGTCCGCCGGTGTGCCAATTCCGGTATTCGCATCGCGATGCAGTTGCTCGTTTGGCAAGCTTGCACAGCGCGGCGTCAGCGGGGATATTCAAGAGATGGTGACGATGGTCTTGGGCATGGACACGACCGATCGGGGGCATCAATATCCTCCAGCCTCCGCAGTGGCAGGCTGGATGTTCTTTGCCTGGGCGACCGAGCCGTTTTTCACGCTGATTACTACCTTCGTGTTCTCGCCTTACTTTGCGACCCATGTGGCGGCTGATCCCGCCAGCGGTCAGTCGTTATGGGGCTTTGCGACCGCTGCGGCTGGATTGACCATAGCCCTGCTTTCGCCGGTGCTCGGCGCCATCGCGGATGCCAGTGGCCGCCGCAAGCCGTGGATCGCGGCGTTCGGTGCGCTTCTGGTGGTTGGTGCCGCGCTTATGTGGTTCGGAAGTCCCGGCAACATCAGCGTGATTCCGGCTCTGCTTCTGGCTTACGCGGTCGCTACCATCGGCGCCGAATTCGCTATCGTGTTCAACAACTCGATGATGCCAACGTTGGTGCCGCCCGAAAAGATCGGGCGGCTGTCCGGCTCCGGCTGGGCCACCGGCTATGTCGGCGGTATTCTCAGCCTCATCCTTGTTCTCGGCTTTCTTGCCGCAAATCCCGAGACCGGCCGTACCTTGCTCGGCTTCACACCGCTGTTCGGGCTCGATCCTGCGACACATCAAGGCGATCGCATCGTGGGGCCGTTGACCGGCGTCTGGTTCTTGATCTTTGCGCTGCCGATGTTCCTGCTGACGCCGGATTATCCTGCGAAGCGACGGCTCGGCGAAGCCTTGCATGAGGGATTGACCGAGCTGAAGCAGACGTTGCGTGAATTGCCGGAGCGGAAAGCGATGGCCGCCTTCCTGTTCGCCAACATGATCTATACGGACGGACTGGTGTCGCTGTTTGCGTTCGGCGGAATTTACGCGGCTGGCACCTTTGGCTGGAGCACCATCCAGATCGGCACCTTTGGCATCATCCTCGCTGTCGCCGGCACTTTCGGCGCCTGGGTGGGAGGCAAGCTCGACGATGCGCTCGGGCCCAAGCGCGTGATCGCCGGCGCCATGATGATTTTGCTGTTCGCCATCGTCGCGATTCTGCTGGTCGACAAGAATTCTGTACTATTTGTCGCGGTCACGCCGCCGGTTCCGGGCGGCGCCTTGTTCGCCGCTCCCGCCGAGCGCGCTTATCTCCTGCTTGGATGCCTGATCGGAGCCGTCGGCGGGCCGCTGCAAGCAGCGTCGCGGACGCTTCTCGTTCAACTGGCGCCAAAAGACCGCATCGCGCAATATTTCGGCCTGTTCGCACTGACCGGAAAAGTGACCTCGTTCGTCGGGCCCTTGCTGATCGGCATCGTGACGGCGGTGACCGAAAGCCAGAAGGCCGGCATGGCGACGCTGGTGCTGTTCTTTGTGGCCGGGCTCGCGTTATTGGCGCGGGTCAGGGAATAGTCGTGCGTCCCTCGGGCGAGAATTCAGTGCCGGAAATGGCGCACGCCGGTAAACACCATGGCGATACCATGGGCATCGGCGGCCTCGATCACTTCATTGTCGCGCACCGATCCGCCGGGCTGGATCACCGCGGTGGCGCCGGCTTCGATGCAGGCGAGCATGCCGTCGGCGAACGGGAAGAAGGCGTCCGATGCGACGACGGAACCCTTGGTGAGTGGCACCGGCAGCTTCAATTCAGAAGCGGCATCTTGCGCCTTGCGCGCGGCGATACGCGCTGAATCCACCCGGCTCATCTGGCCGGCGCCGATGCCGACGGTGGCGAGATCCTTTGCGTAAACGATGGTGTTCGACTTCACGTGCTTGGCGACGCGGAACGCGAAGGTCAGATCACGCATCTCGGCTTGCGTCGGTGCGCGCTTGGTTGCGACCATCAGCTTCATGTCGTCGACCACGGCGTTGTCGCGGCTTTGCACGAGTAAGCCACCGGCAACCGTCTTGGCGGTCAGGCCGATCGCGCGAGGATCCGGCAACCCTCCGGCCAATAGCAGCCGCAGGTTCTTCTTGGCGGCAACGATCGCCATGGCCTCATCGGTAGCGTCGGGTGCGATGATCACTTCGGTAAAAATTTCGGTGATCGCGCGCGCCGCTTCCGCATCCAGCGTTCGATTCAACGCAACGATGCCGCCAAAGGCGGAAGTCGAATCGCAGGCGAGCGCCTTTCGGTAGGCGCCCAGGAGATCGTCGCCTTCGGCGACGCCGCACGGATTGGCGTGTTTGACAATGACGCAGGCCGCGGTTCGCGCGGCGTCGAACTCAGCGATGCATTCGTACGCCGCGTCGGTATCGTTGATGTTGTTGTAGGACAGTTCCTTGCCCTGAATCTGCCGCGCGGTGGCGACGCCCGGCCGCCGGTCGGGCGTGCGATAGAACGCCGCCGTCTGATGCGGATTTTCGCCGTAACGCAGCGATTGAATCAGGCGCCCGCCGAAGGCGCGGAATTCCGGCGCTTCGGTCTCAAGCTCGCGTGCGAACCAGTTCGAGATCGCCGCATCATAGGCCGCGGTGCGGGCGTAGGCCGTGGCGGCAAGACGCCGTCGCAGCCACAGCGTGGTCGCGCCCTGATTGGCCTTGAGTTCGTCGAGAACGTCCTGGTAGTCGCTGACGTCGACGACCACAGCGACGTCGTTATGGTTCTTGGCGGCGGCGCGGATCATCGCGGGGCCGCCAATATCGATATTCTCGATACAGGTTTCGAAATCGGCGCCTTTGTCGACGGTGGCTTCAAACGGATAGAGGTTGACGACCAACAGATCGATCTGCGCGATGCCGTGCGTCTTCATCGCACTGGTGTGATCGGCCTTGTCGCGAATGGCGAGCAATCCGCCATGCACCTTCGGATGCAGGGTTTTGACCCGTCCGTCCATCATTTCGGGAAAGCCGGTGAGTTCTGAGACGTCCTTCACTCTCAACCCGGCTTCGGAGATCGCTTTCGCGGTGCCTCCTGTCGAAATAAGTTCAACGCCGTGGAGAGCGAGTGCGCGGGCAAACTCGAGCAACCCCGTTTTGTCCGAAACGGACAACAGGGCACGGGTGACATGGCGGAGTTGATCAGTCATGGGCAAGATCCTCTGTTCAAGGGGTGCTTTTGCCCAGGCGCGCGGCTGTTACTCTCGCGCTTCCCGATGGTGCTCCATCCAAAGTCGCCAGTCGCGCGAGCAACGGGTGGTTAGCAGTTTTTGCGGATATCCACAACGGCGAGATTCGGTCTGTCCGCTGTGTCGCATTTTATTAATTACAGCGGCAGCTCCGGTTCGCGGCGGGTGTTACGCCTCGCGGCCGTCGCCGCCTGCGAAGACGTCGAGCGCACAAAACTCCAACGGACCGAGGGCGCGTGGTGCGAGTCCTGGCGGATCACGATCTGGGAGGTGCGGCGCGGGCCATCATTGCCGGCCAGAAATACGCTGTCCTCAAGCTCGACCTTGTCGTCGAGCGCTTCGAAGGTCCAGACGTCGCGGTTGGGCAATACCAGCATGACGCCTCTGGCGTCGCTGAGACGGCTTGCCTTCACCGCGGGGTGCAGGTGAAACCGCAGCGCATAGTCGGTCTCGCGGCCTTTGCTGCGCCCGTCGGGCGCCAGCGCCACGGTGTCTTCGCCGTCCAGCCGCGTCCCGTCAGGTGAAAGCATCAGCACCCGGCGATGGGTCACGCCGAACCGATCGAGATAACCGTCATGTGACGTCGTCAGCAGCATGCCGTTGGCGACGGCCTCGCGGTAGCTTTCGACCGCGGTCGGCCCGCTGACAATGGGCGCGCCTTGCAGAAGCCGCTTCATCGCGGAAAATTCCACGAACTGGCAGGACGAGGTGTCGTGATAGGTCAGTGTCGAATGCGCTGACGTGCCTCGGGCAAAGCTGCGCCAATTGTCGCGGCCGGTCGACGGCATGCCGCAGTTGATGACGATCCGGCTCGTTCCCGAAGATAATTCAAATGAGAGGCAGCCGGCATGGGCGTCGTGGCTGACGCTCGGCAGCGGCGACGGGCCGGCATCGATGATGACAGCGGTATTGCCGGCATCAAGTCGTTGAAAGCCGGAATGCGGCATGTTGGCCATCGGCGTGCCGTGGGTGTCGTCATAGGCCAGCAGGGTTGCGAGCACGTCGGAAGATGTTCCGCTCATACCGTTGAACAGCGCGAAGTTGCCATCGCCGTGCCTGAAGAAGCGCAACATCGGCATCATACGGTCGATCGCGTTCAGCAGGGCGGGTGGTGGCGCGATATTGCGTGCGGCGAAGGTCTGACGCAGCGGCAACAGATCGGTCAGAAGCTCGATCAACGCGCCGGGGTTACGCGAGATATGGCCGCCATCCGGAAGGATCTGGCGCTGCAATTCCTCCGAAAGCCTGCGCGCGGCGGTGCGGATATGATGCGCCTGATTGGCAAGACAAAGCGAGGCATAGCAAAGCGCGATCAGCACCTGGAGCCGTGGCACGCCATCGGCAATATCGATCATCGCCGAGCGCAGGTAGCGGATTTCGCGGGACAGCCCGCGCAAATAGCGCCGATAGAACTTGCCGTCGGTATCGCCGAGCACGAGCGGGGCCTGCGACAACAGCGAGATGACACGGCGTGCCAGCACATCCGCGCGGCGTGCCAAGGGCCGCCCGTAGTTCGGATTCGAAAGCCAGTCGTCGACCAGGGCGCGGGCATTGGCGCGGGTGAGGGCGGTATCGGCGGCGCGCAGATGCCGAAGCCAGCCGAAACCGAGGAGGGCGACCTCCCAGTCGTCGGACGGTGGTTCGAGTTCGAATATCGAACGGCCGTGGCAGGTGACGATCTTGCCCGCAAAAACGAACCGGCCGGCATAGATTTCGGCCGCCCGCGTCGCGTCCGCTGTGCGCAAATCGTGCGGAGCGATGATGAGGCGGTCGGTGCGGCCGGGCCATAGCGACAACAACGCAACCGAGCCGCTGCTTGCCCGCCCCAACATGTTGCGTGCAACGCGGCCCAGGATCAGCGTCGAGATACGTCTGCGTTGAGCGACCGACACGCCCTGCCTTGGTTGGGAAGATTCTTTCCGAATCCTTTTAATCCGGAAACGTCCCCAAAACACCACCTTGAAACGGTGCGAATCAGCACAGTAAGGCCGAAAAGCGGTGTAAAATCAGGATTTAGTCGGTGGCGGTGGTCAATTACGCCGCACCAGCCGCGCGGCGTAAAAGCCGTCGAGTCCGGCAAGCCTCGGGTCTTGATGAGGCAGGTGACAGGGCAGCGTGCGCAAATCGCCCTCCGCGGTCAGGATTTCGTTCAAGCCCGCGACCTCGCCCGATTCGATCGGCAGGCGTTGGACCGCCGTTTCTGACCTCAAGAGTTCGGCAATCGCCTGCTCGCCCTCTTCCGGCTCCAGCGAACAGGTGCAATAGACGAGCGTTCCGCCGGGCTTCAGGGCGGCGACGGCCTTTTGCAGCAGCCGCTTCTGAGTGGCCGCCAGCGGCGCGATATCGGATTCCTGCCGCAGCCAGCCGATATCGGGATGACGCCGGATCGTTCCAGTCGACGTACAAGGCGCGTCGATCAGGATACCGTCAAAGCCCTCGCCGTGGTTCTGGTCGAGCCATTCGGCGCCGTCAGCCACGACAGACTCCGCCTCCAGCGACAATCGCGTGAGGTTGTCGCGCAGCCTGGCCATGCGGGCGGGCGATCGATCGACCGCAGTCACGCGCGCCCCGCCGTGGACGAGTTGGGCGGTCTTGCCGCCGGGTGCTGCGCAAAGGTCGAGGATATTCTTGCCAGCCACGTCGCCGAACAGGCGTGCCGGAAGCGCTGCGGCGGCATCCTGCACCCACCATTGACCATCCGTGAAACCCGGCAGCATCGTCACCGAGCCCTGCAACAGCGTGCGGACCGAACCAGTGGGCAGCGTTTCGCCATGCAACCGCGTGGCCCATTGTTCCGCATCCGACTTGACGGTGATGTCGAGTGAGGGGTCTTGCCCGATCGCGTTCGCGATGTCGCTTGCGACGGTCGCGCCGTAATGGGCGGACCAGCGCGCGAACAGCCACGGTGCCACGTCGAGATGTTTCGATTTGACTTCGTCGATCAGCGGCTGCCCTTCGCGTGCGCATCGACGCAGCACGGCATTGACGAGGCCGGCATATTTCGCCGCGCGCCGATCCGATTGCACCAGCCGCACCGACAGATCGACGGCCGCGTGATCGGGCACATCCATCCAGAGAATTTGCGCAGCTCCGATCAACAGCGCGCTTTGCGCGCGGGGAGCGTCGGTTGGCACCCCGCGATCAAGCAACCGTGAAAGAACATGGCCCAAAGTGCCCAACCGCCGCAAAATCGTTGCGACCAGCCGGCGCATCAGGGCGCGGTCGCGGTCGGAAAGGCTTTTCAGTCCGGGATGGGCGGCTGTGCCGTCGAGTTGTTCATCAAGCGTGCGATGCTTGTGCAGGACGCCGTCGAGGATGTCAGCCGCGATCCGCCGCGCCGCAAGGCCTGGCGCTTCAGTCGGCAAAGCAAATCGTTGCGGGGGCATGGAGCGGGCACATCTTGTAATCTGGCGCAGCAATTCGCACTTCAGCTCATGCCGACGGCAAGAATCGATTTGGCACTAGAATATGCCAAATGTAAGAATCCGGCGTATGACTTCTCTTGTACGCGAGCAGTAGTGATGACGGACGATCCATCACAGCCTGAGCCGGCCACCTCCGTAACCGGGCGCAAACCGCTCTCGCCTGCCGCACAACGCGCACTCGATGAAGCCGAAGCGCGGCGGAAGGCGGCTGCCGCCGAGGCACAGTCGCGACCGAAAGAGTTTCAAGGCCCGAAGGGACCCGAACCGACCCGCTACGGCGATTGGGAGAACAAAGGCATCGCCTCGGACTTCTGAGTTCCGAAGCGTGTGTGCCGCGAAGTTCGCGATCAGCGCGTTACCACGACCGTGGTGCCGATGGAAACCCGCTCATACAGGTCGGTGATATCAGGGTTGAGCATCCGGATGCAGCCATAGGATACGAAACCGCCGACCGAGCCCGGCACGTTGGTTCCGTGAATGGCGTATTCGCCGCCGGCGAGCGTCATGGCGGCGACCCCCATCGGATTACGCGGCGAGCCGCCCGGAATGACGTCCGGCAGTTGGGGCTTGTCGCGCTTGACTTCGGCCGGAGGCGACCAGGCCGGATTGAGATATTTGCCGCTGATCCGCGTGGTCCCGGCCCATTGCTTGCCGGATTTGCCGACGCCGACCGGGTAACGGACCGCATGGCCATCATCGAGGATGAGATAGAGGCGGCGTTCGTTGGTTTTCACCACGATCGTTCCCGGCGAATATTCGCCTCTCACCCCGACCATCTCGGGACGCGCCTGAGCGGAATTGGTTGCGAGAAGCCCAGCGCCGATGGTGGCTGCCGCCACCGCCATCCTCAAAGACATTGATCTCTCCAATAAGTCTTTAGATCGCCTTGTCCGGCGATCGAATCTGGCCAGCTCCGCTAAACGGCTGGTTTCCATCAAATATTAACCGCGACCCTTAACCGGGCGTTTTGCACGCACGGGCGGGGCGTACTTTTGAGCCAGCAAGAAAGAAAATGTTCGAAACAAAGTAAATGACCTGAAAACCACACTTCCCGGCGAAACATCCGCAAGCGCTATTCACTGGATGACAATGACGTGAGAGATCACGTTTGCGCTTCCTGTTTCGGGCTCGAGAAACGCCCGCGCGCCTCTCGTATCGCCACGAAATGATACGGCCGACAACGTTGCGATCGGCCGCGACAATGAGGTTGAGTCTAGCGATCAGTCAACGCCGCACGCGCCGCGAACGGCGCGGTGCAAGCGCCAAGATAAGTCCGAAGGGTCTCGCCGCTTACGCCGGGTGATCCTTCCGGTTCTGGCGATGCTTGACCAGATCGTCGACCACAGCGGGATCGGCGAGTGTCGAGGTATCGCCCAGGCTTCCCGGCTCGTCCTCGGCGATCTTGCGCAGGATACGCCGCATGATCTTGCCGGAACGGGTCTTCGGCAAACCCGGCGCGAACTGGATCTGATCAGGCGAAGCGATCGGGCCGATGTCCTTGCGTACCCATGCCACCAGTTCCTTGCGCAATTCGTCGCTCGGCTCGGTGCCGGCCATCAGCGTGACATAGGCGTAGATGCCCTGGCCCTTGATGTCGTGCGGATAGCCGACCACGGCGGCTTCCGACACCTTGGCATGCGCGACCAGCGAGCTCTCGACCTCAGCCGTTCCCATGCGGTGACCGGAAACGTTGATGACGTCATCGACCCGGCCGGTGATCCAGTAATAGCCGTCGGCATCGCGCCGGCATCCGTCGCCGGTGAAATACTTGCCCTTGTAGGTCGAGAAATAGGTCTGCTCGAAGCGGGCGTGATCGCCGTACACGGTGCGCATCTGGCCTGGCCAGGATTTGGCGATGCAGAGATTGCCCGTGCACTCGCCTTCCAGCACCTTGCCGTCGCTATCGACGATCTGCGGCACCACGCCGAAGAACGGCTGCGTCGCGGAGCCCGGCTTGAGCTTGGTCGCGCCGGGCAGCGGCGTGATCAAGATGCCGCCGGTTTCGGTCTGCCACCAGGTATCGACGATCGGGCAACGGTTGTCGCCGATTACGCGGTGATACCATTCCCAGGCTTCCGGGTTGATCGGCTCGCCGACCGAGCCGAGCAGCCGCAGCGAGGCGCGCGAGGTCTTCGTCACCGGCGCATCGCCGGCCTGCATCAGCGCGCGGATCGCGGTCGGCGCGGTGTAGAAAATATTGACCTTGTGTTTGTCGATAACGTTCCAAAACCTGGAATTATCGGGGTAATTCGGCACACCTTCGAACATCAGCGTGGTCGCGCCGTTCGCCAGCGGTCCGTAGAGAATGTAACTGTGGCCTGTGACCCAACCGACGTCAGCGGTGCACCAATAGATGTCGCCGTCGTGATAATCGAACACATATTGATGCGTCATCGCGGCGAAGACGAGATAGCCGCCCGAGGTGTGCAGCACGCCCTTGGGCTGGCCGGTTGAGCCCGACGTATAGAGAATGAACAGCGGATCTTCCGCGTGCATGTGCTCGACCGGGCACTCCGTGGTCACCATCTTGGCGGCCTCGTGGTACCAGAAGTCGCGCGAGGGATTCATGTCGATCTTGGCGCCGGTGCGCTTGACCACGACGACCCAGTCGACACCGGTGGTTTTGGTGAGCGCTGCATCGACATTGGCCTTCAGCGCGACCTTCTTGCCGCCGCGCAGGCCCTCATCGGCTGTAATCACGACCTTGGACTGGCAGTCGTTGATGCGTTGCGCCAGGCTGTCGGGCGAGAAGCCCGCAAACACCACCGAGTGGATCGCCCCGATCCGCGCGCAGGCCAGCATCGCGTAAGCCGCTTCCGGGATCATCGGCAGGTAGATGGTGACGCGGTCGCCCTTCTTCACATTACGGGTGCGCAGGATGTTGGCGAACTTGCAGACTTCGTCGTGGAGCTGCTGGTAGGTGATGTGCTTGGACTCGGAGGGGTCGTCGCCTTCCCAGATGATCGCGGTCTGCTTGGCGCGCTTCTCCAGATGCCGGTCGATGCAGTTCCAGGCGACGTTGAGTACGCCGTCCTCGAACCACTTGATCGAGATCTTGCCGGGCTCATACGAGGTGTTCTCGACCTTGGTGAAGGGCTTGATCCAGCCGACGCGCTTGGCCTGTTCGGTCCAGAAGCCGTTGGGATCCTTGATCGAACGCGCATACATGTCGCGGTATTTGGCGTCGTCGACCCAGGCGCGTTTGGCCCAGTCGGCCGGTACGTCGTAAATTTTCTCGGACATCGTGATCCCTCCACCCGATTGCAGCCAGCGAACGCGCGCGGCCGCCGTCTTGATTGCTTAAATCAATTATGCGCTCGCGCGGATGTCGCCGACAAGCGCGACGACTACGACCTTCGGCGAGGCTTTCGTATGACGCGAACACCGCGCGGCGAAGGCGCCTGTGAGCCAGTCCGAAAGCCCCGCTTTGGCCGGCTGGAGCCCGCGACGGGGGCGGCAGGGCAGGGCAGCATTGCGCCGCGGAAGGTAATTGGAAACCTTCCGCGCCGAGAGTGGGGCTAGCGTGGCCGGCCAATCCCCCCTAAATGGCCTCGCTGGGGCCGAAGGCCCCGTTCTGGAACCAAGCCAGTCAACTGGCATTAGCAGGGTAAGCATTGGAGCAAGGCGTCTAAAGTCATGATGGATCAGCATAATTTCGTGGAGACGCCGGAAGGCGTGGCCGATCCTGCGGTGGCTTTGGCCAAGGCCTTGGGGCAGTGGCCCAAACAGGCACCGGCGAAGCCAGGGGCGCTGACCGGCAAATCGGCGCTGGCGACGGCGCCCTCGGTTGAATTTTTAGCGAAGGAAATGGGTCTGACGCTGGGCGAGCAGAACCAGCTCACCATCCGCCGCATCAAGCGCGGCAAGAACTACTCCTTCATTCGCGCCAACGGCTCGCACATCCGCGACGCCCGGACCATCCGCCGCCTGCACAAGATGGCGGTGCCGCCGGCCTATGCCGAAGTGCGCTACTCCCCGGACCCGAATTCACATTTGCAGGCGGTGGGGCGCGATGCCGCCGGCCGGCTGCAATATCGCTATCACGCCGATTGGGAAAAGGTCCGCGAGCACCGCAAGGCGCACCGTTTGGCCAAGCTCGTCGGTGCCTTGCCGAAAATCCGCCGCCACGTCTCGATGCATCTGGCGGGCGATGAGCCCACGCGAGAGTTCGCGCTCTCGGCCGTGATCGAATTGATCGCGCGCACCGCCATCCGGCCCGGCAACGAATCCTATGCGCGGATGAACGGCACCCGCGGCGCCACCACGCTGCTCAAGTCCAACGTGACAATGGACGGCGATAGCCTGGTGCTCTCCTTCAAGGCCAAGGGCGGCAAGGCCGTGCGCAAGGAATGCGACGCGGCCAAGCTCGTGCGCGCAATTCCGATTTTGCGCCAGTTGCCCGGCAAGCGCCTGTTCCAGTATCGCGATGCTTCCGGCATCGTGCGAACCGTTTCCACCGCGACGGTGAACACGTTTTTGCGCGAGATCGCCGGTATCAAGATTTCGCTGAAGGATTTCCGCACCCTGATGGCGTCGGCCGTGGTGCTGGAATCGCTGTCGCGAATTTCTCCGGCGACGAGCGAGCGCGGCCGCAAGCGTCAGGTGCTGGATGCGATCCGCGCTGCCGCCGATCAGCTTTCCAATACGCCGGCGATCTGCCGCAAAAGCTATGTGCACGATACCATCGTCACGGCGTTTGAAGACGGCATCCTCGAACGCTTTGCCGCGACCATGAAGGGCTACCGCACCCAGAAGAAGCGCGAGCAGCTTCTGGCGCAAGTGGTGCTCGCCGCCGCGGCGTAGGCTTGGCTTCTTACCTTCTCCCCTTGTGGGAGAAGGTGACGCGGACATTGTCCGCGTCGGATGAGGGGTCCTTCGCACAACTTGGTCTTTACCCCTCGCCCGCTCTCGCTTTCGCTCGAGCACCCTCTCCCGCAAGGGGAGAGGGTCAGGCGGCACAATCGACCTCATTTCCGCGTCACTCATTTGCAGATGCGCAAAGCTGATTTGCGCGATGCTCAATACTGATTTGCTTCTCCGGCAAATCCGATGCTACCGAGACTTCTTCCGCTCGGCCTTTTGCCTCACTGATCGCACCTCATGACCGAACCTGCTGCCGCTTGGTCCATTCATCCGGGCTGGTTTGCCGCCATCGCCATCCTGCTGTGGGCGACGAGCGCCTTGCCGGAATATCTCACGGCCCTGCTGTTCTTTGCCGCGCTGACGATTTTTCGCGCGGCGCCGGCGGACGTGGTGTTTTCGGGATTTCAGTCCGAAGCCTTCTGGCTTGTGCTCGGCGGCTTCGTGCTGGGCGCCGCCGTTCGCAAAGTAGGATTGGCCGATCGGGTTGCGCGAAAGCTCGCAAGTTCACTGACGGGATCGTGGCTGACGATGGTGGCCGGCATCGTCGCGCTGACCTATGCGCTTGCCTTCGTCATGCCGTCGAACATGAGCCGTATTGCGCTTTTGATGCCGATCGTGATGGCGCTTGCTGACCGGGCCGGCTTTTCCGAGAGATCGCCGGGCCGGTATGCGCTGGCGCTCGCGGTCGGATTTGGCACCTACGAACTATCGGCCTCCATCCTGCCCTCGAACGTGCCGAACCTGATCATGACCGGCGCGGCCGAGCACGCCTATGGCGTCCAGTTCAACTACATGCCGTATCTTTGGCTTCATGCGCCGGTCGTGGGCGTGCTGAAGGGCATGCTCATCATCATCTGCCTGTGGCGGATGTTTCCGGCCTCGCCGCAACGCATCGAAGCCGATGCGCCATCGCCGCCATGGAGCGTTGAGGAACTTCGTCTTTCCGTCATCCTCCTGGTGACGCTGCTGCTCTGGATGACGGACGCATGGCACGGCATTCGGCCTGCGTGGGTCGGCCTCGTGTCGGCGTGCATCTGCCTGATGCCGCGCATCGGTTTTCTCACCAGCGACGAATTCTCCACCAGCGTCAACGTCCGCACCTGCATCTATCTTGCGGGCATTCTCGGGCTCGCCGCCGTCGTCGCATGGTCGGGGCTCGGCGATGCCATCGGTAACAGGTTGATTCCGCTGTTGCCGCTCGATCCCGCGCATCCTGCGGCGGCTTTTGCCTCGATGCTCGGGCTCGGCAGCCTGCTCAATTTCGCGGTGACGGCCAATGGATTGCCGGCGGTGTTCACCCCGCTCGCACAGACGCTTGCCGATCATGCAGGCCTCAAGCTCGTGACCGTCTTGATGTTGCAGGTGTTCGCCTATGCGACGCCGCTATTGCCGTATCAGGCGGCGCCGATCGTGGTGGCGGCGGGCCTTGCGCGCGTGCCGATGCGCCTGACCATCGTGACCTGCCTCATCATCGGCCTGGTCTCTTTCGTCCTGCTCGCGCCGCTCTACTATTTCTGGTTCCGGCTGCTCGGTTGGATTGGGTGAGGGCTGGGCTTTATGGTTCGAGACGGCGCTTCGCGCCTCCTCACCATGAGGGATGGATTTCGCGGGCCTCATCCTGAGGAGCACGCCTTTGGGCGTGCGTCTCGAAGGATGGATCATGACGAGAGCGGGCCATAACTAGGCATTCTCGCGACGGAATGCTCGCCCGAGTTTTCAAAATAACGTCCCTCCTCGTGAGAGGGCGCAGGGAATGCCGGGCGCATCGATCGCACCCGCAGCTTGCGTGAAAAGAAAACACGCAAGTCGTCGCCGCAGGTTCGCCGAAAACGTCCCGGCATTCCCCGCGCGAATGGTTTTAACGGGTTCCTTCGTGCTCTCTCCGGTGAACCGGGCTTGTTGTCACCGTCATCGTCGCAATGCGCAGCATTGTCGACAACTTGACGCCAGCGTCGGGGCGTCAGGACCACACGACTTCGCCGTCCGCCTGTTGCTGCATTCGTCTCGCGCACCAAAAGCGTCCACCGCATCCCGCGCCCAACGTTTTGTGACGATCGCGAAACGCCCCTCTTATCGAGGCGGGACGCGCGAAGAAGTGCCGGTGATTTGCCCGACGTCACAAGCGACAACACCTGCGACACGTTGGCACGACGGGCAAATCAGCTCGTGGTTTTTTCTTCCTTCTCCCCTTGTGGGAGAAGGTGGCGCGGACGAAGTCCGTGCCGGATGAGGGGTCTTTCTTCGGCAAGGAATACCCCTCACCCGCCCTCACTCAGTTCGGGCACCCTCTCCCACAAGGGGAGAGGGGAAGTAAGAACTCACACCCCGCCCATCTTGCAGACGTATTTCCATTCCTCTGATGTCACCGGCTGCACCGACAGCCGCGAATATTTCACCAGCGCCATGTCGGCGAGCTTCTTGTCGGCCTTGATCGCGGCCATGGTCACCGCTGTCTTCAGCGGCTTGTCGGCCTTGATATCGACGCAGACGAATTTGCCGGTCTTGTCGGTCGGATCGGGGTAGGCTTCCTTGATGACCTCGGCGATGCCGACGATCTCCTTGCCCTCGTTGGAATGATAGAAGAACGCTCTATCGCCCTTCTTCATGTTCACGAGGTTCTGCCGCGCGGTGAAATTGCGCACGCCGGTCCAGGCCTCGCCCTTGGCGCCTTTGGCGACCTGCTGATCCCACGACCACACCGAAGGTTCGGATTTCACCAGCCAGTAATGCATAAGGTTTCCCCGTAGAACGGCGTCGCTTCCGCTCGCCTATGTCGCGTTTGTGACGGGATCAATACCACGACAGAGCTATAAGCGCCGTCAAGGGCCGCTTCCCGTTCATGTCAGGGAAAAACGAGATGCCGATCAACCGCCGAAAGTTTGTCGCGTTTGCCACAGCGGCGCTCGTGGCGCCAGCCGTTCGAAGTCTGGCCGCGGAACGCCCGATCAAGGCCATTGCCTTCGATGGATTCCCGATCACCGACCCGCGTCCGGTGTTCGCCAAGGCCGAGGAGATCTTTCCGGGCAAGGGGGCTCTCTTGAGCGAAGCCTGGCGCACGCGGCTGTTCGAATACACGTGGCTGCGAACGCTTGGGGGACACTATGTCGATTTCTGGCAGGTCACCGAGGAATCGCTGGTCTTCGCGGCCAAGGCATCGGGAATTGAGCTAGCCGCCGATCAGCGTGACGAATTGATGCAGACCTGGCTCACCCTCAAGGCCTGGCCCGATGTGGCGCCGGCGCTGAAGCAGTTGAAGGCCGCGGGCATCCGCATGGCCTTCCTCGCCAACCTCACCGAGACGATGCTCGATGCGGTCGTGAAGAATTCCGGTCTCGAAGGCTTTTTCGAGCCGCATCTGTCGACCGACAGGGTGGAAGCTTTCAAGCCCGATCCGCGCGCCTATCAGATGGGGCCGGATGCGTTCATGTTGCCGAAAGAGCAAATCGTGTTTGCGGCGTTCGCCGGCTGGGATGCGGCCGGCGCCAAATGGTTCGGCTATCCGACGTTCTGGGTCAATCGATCGAATGCGGCGGTCGAACAACTCGGCGTGGTACCGGACGGCATGGGTTCAGGCATGGCCGATCTGGTGAAGTTCGTGTTGGGGTGAGGCTACCCCTCCGCCTTGAACGGGCGCGTCAACAGGCTTTCGACCGCATCGTCGATCGTGGTCGCGCCGCGCAGGATATCGGCGACCGCGTTCGAGACCGGCATATCGACATCTTGCGCTGCCGCCAATTCCACCAGCACCGGCGCCGTGGAGGCCCCTTCGGCGAGTTTGCCGGGTGGGGCGGCCTCGCCGCGTCCAAGCGCCTGCCCCAACGCGAAATTGCGCGATTGCGGCGTCGAGCAGGTCAGGATCAGGTCGCCCAGACCCGACAGGCCCATCAGCGTTTCCGCCCGCGCGCCTAACGCACGGCCGAAACGGGCGAGCTCCGAAAAGCCGCGCGTGGTCAGCGCGGCCTGTGCTGAAGCGCCGAGTTTCTTGCCGACCGAAATTCCCGCCGCGATCGCGAGCACGTTCTTGGCTGCACCGCCGATCTCGACGCCGCGGACATCAGAGGTGTGGTAGGGCCGGAACGTCGATGATCCCAGCGCCTGCACGAGCCTTTTCGCAAGCTCTTCATCGTGCGCCGCGAGCGTCACCGCGGTCGGAAGCCCGCGCGCCACGTCGTCGGCAAAACCGGGCCCGGACAGGATCGCCGCGCGCGCCGCAGGCGCAGCCCCCGCAATCACTTCGGTCATGAATTTATGCGTGCCGCGCTCGATGCCCTTGGCGCAGGCGACCAGCGGTGTACCCTCACCCAGATGCGGGGCGAGCGCCAAAGTCGCGGCGCGCAGATTCTGCGCCGGCGTCGCGATCAGAACGGCATCCGCCGCAGCGGCGCGCGCTATGTCGGCGGTCACCTCAACGCCGGCATGCAGCGTAATTCCCGGCAGTTTCGGATTGCTGCGCGAGGCCGCGATGGCTTTGGCTACCTCGCGGCTGCGCACGCAAAGAATAACGTCGCGGCCCGCGCGCGCGGCGACGCCGGCCAGCGCCGTTCCCCACGCACCCGCGCCGATGACAGCAATGGAATTGAATGAGGTCATTGAGAAGCCCCGCGGAGCGAAACCGTGCCGTAACTCCCTCCCCCTGGAAGGGGGAGGGTTGGGGAGGGGGTCAGCAAAGCGCGCGAACCGTTTTGAGAATTGGACCCCCTCTCGGCTCGCTCTTGGCGAGCTCGCTTATCTCCCCCTTTCAGGGGGAGATAAGAGAAGAGTGCGGTGTGAAAGTAATTAGCTATCATGCTCTCAAAACCCCGCGCGTGAATTGCGGTGGCCGGTCGGCGAGGCCGCCTTGTCGTCGAGCAGCCAGCGCGCGCGAGGCGCCGTGTCCATCGTGTCGGTCAGGCCAAGCGCCAACCGCTCGGCGCCGGCCCAGGCGATCATCGCGCCGTTGTCGGTGCACAGCGCCGGTGGCGGGATGATCAGCGTGGTCTCGGCCTTTGCCGCGACCTCCTGCAACGCGCCACGTATTGCCTGATTGGCGGCGACCCCGCCGGCCGCGACCAATGCGCGCGGCGGACCGAACCGCTCCTGGAATAGCCGCAACCCGACACTGAGACGGTCCGCGGTCGATTCCAGCACGGCGGCCTGAAAACTCGCGCAGAGATCGCGGACGTCCTGTGCGTCCGGCGTTGTCAGCCGGGAGGCTTCGTTGCGCACCGCCGTCTTCAGTCCCGACAATGAGAAATTGGCGTCATTGCGTCCCAGCATCGGCCGCGGCAACGCAAAGCGCGTGGCATCGCCGCCGCGCGCGGCGCGCTCGACCTCCGGTCCGCCGGGATAGGGCAGGCCGAGCATCTTGGCGACTTTGTCGAAGGCTTCGCCAATCGCGTCATCGACCGTGGTGCCGAGCCGCACATATTGGCCGACGCCGATCACGGCGACGATCTGGGTGTGGCCACCGGAGGCGAGAAACAGGCAATACGGAAACGCCAGCGCGCAGGTCAGCCGCGGCGTCAGCGCGTGGGCTTCGAGATGGTTCACCGCGATCAGCGGTGTGTCATGCACCATCGCGATCGCTTTCGCCGTCGTCAGCCCGACGATCACCCCGCCGATCAGGCCGGGGCCGGCGGCTGCCGCCACCGCAGACAACTGCGCAAAACCGACGCCGGCATCCCTCATCGCGTTGTCGACGATGCCGTCGAGCAGATCGACATGGGCGCGCGCCGCGATTTCCGGCACCACGCCGCCATAGATCGCGTGCTCCTCGATCTGCGAGCGCACGATGTTGGACAGGATCGTGGCCGTGCCGTCGCTCGAGCGCTCGACCACGGCGGCCGCGGTTTCATCGCAGGTGGTCTCGATCCCCAGTACCAATGTTCTGATGTCGTTAGCCAATGTGGTCAGCCAATATGGGGCCTTGCGCTTTCAGGAAATCCGGCGTTTCCCTATCCGGTAGCATTCCGGACTTGCACGGTGCAATCCTGTACTCCGGTCGTCCCCCTCATCCTGAGGAGCCGCGCCTGTTTGCGCGGCGTCTCGAAGGATGGGCCACACCAAGGCCTCATGGGTTCTCCCGGCAATATGGAGTATTGTCCGGTAGACGCGCCACTTTGTGCCGCCGTTCGCTAACGGCCTCGCTCTCGCGTGGCCTGCTCGGGCGGTGGCGCTCCTCGCCATGAGGGACTAACAGCGGAAGTTCGATTGCATGGCCATCCTTGTCACGCGCCCGCTTCCGGACGGCGAGACCACCGCGAGCGCCTTACGAGCGAAAGGCTTTGAGGTCCTGCTGGCGCCGATGCTGCGGTTCGAGCCGGTGACGTTCCACGACGATTCAGATGCGCCCTATGGCGCGGTCATCGTCACCAGCGCCAACGCGCTGCGCGCGGTCGAAGCCCGGCTTCAAGGCAGTCCCTTGCTCAAATTGCCGCTGTTTGCGGTCGGCGAACATACCGCCGCCGCGGCGCGCGCGGCCGGATTTGCCAAAGTGATTTCGGCCGAGAGCGATGCGGCGGGTCTGCGCGAGCGGATCCTGGCCAGCGTCAAGGCCAAGACGTTGAAGAAGGCGAGTCCGCTGCTTTATCTGGCCGGCGCGGATCTGGCGCGCGACCTGCCGGGCGAACTCGGCGAGCGCGGCTTCACGGTCGTCACCCAGACCACCTATCGCATGGTGGCCTTGCCGAGCCTGCCGACGGAAACCCGCGAGGCTTTCGCCGCCCATGAGGTCGAGGCCGTGCTGCATTACTCACGGCGCAGCGCGCGGGCCTTCATCGAGGCGGTCCGCGCCGCCGGCGTTGAAATATCGGCGCTTTCGCTGCCGCAATGCTGTTTTTCCGCTGGAATCGCGACCGTTCTTCGCGATGCCGGGGCGGCGCGGGTTTTGGTCGCGGCATCGCCGGATGAGGGCGCCTTATTTGTGGCGCTGGAATCCGCAACTTGCTAACGATCGGACGGAATCGGAGCTTTAGGGAACCCGCATGGCCGACAAAACGCTCGATGACGCCGGCACCTCGCCTGAGGCGGGCCGGCCCCGGCGCGCGCCGCCGACCATCGACCTCGAGGCTTCCGAGGTTACGGCCTCAACCGAAAGCGCCGGCGACGAAAGCGACGCCAAGCGGTCTTCCTGGTTGTCGTCCGCAGCGCTTCATCCGTTCTGGGTCGCGGCCGTCACCGGCGCGGTGACCGCCGTGCTGGTGATCGCGATCGCCTGGGCGGTGGGGTGGCCGGCCGAGACGGCGCGTCCGGTGGCAGAGAACAACGCCGGCGCCATCGAAACACTTTCATCGCGTCTTGCCGAACTGGAGGGGCAGGTGTCGAAACCTGTCGCGTCCGATACGGCGCTATCATCGCGATTAGAGGTGCTGGAAAAATCGGTCGCTGGCTTGAAAACCGATATCGCCGGCGCCCGTGCCCAGACATCGAAACTCGCCAGCGACATCGAGGCGACCAAATCGGCGCCGCCTGCGTCGGTCGCCGCGCCGGCGCCGCCCGATCTTACCGCGATCGAAGGGCGTCTCGCCGAAGTCGAACGCGCCACCCGCACCGACAGCGAACGTATCGCGCAGGCCACGAGTAGGCCTGCGGACGACGTCGCGCTGCGGCGCCTGGTCGTGGCGTCGATGCTCGATCTGTCGGTGCGGCAAAGCGAGCCGTTCCCGGAAGCGCTGAAAGCCGCGAAGGCGCTTGCCTCCGATCCGCAGATGTTCAAGCCGCTTGAAGATTTCGCCGGCTCAGGCGTGCCGAACCCGGCGGCCCTTTGCCGCGAGCTGTTGACGCTGGTGCCAAAACTCGAGCCGCCCGCGACCGCAAATGCGACGACGGGCACCGGCATTGTCGAGCGTTTGCAGGCGGGCGCGGCGAAACTGGTGCGCGTCGAACGCACCGATTCTGTCGGCAACGATCGCGGCGCCATTGTCGCACGCGTCACCGCCGCTGCACTACGCAACGACGTGTCCGAGGCGCGGCGCGAACTGAATTCGCTCACTCCCGCCGATCGTACGCCGGCGCAAGGATGGCTCGACAAGGCCGCCGAGCGCGATGCGGCACTTGCGGCAGCACATCGGTTCGCGGCCGAAGCGATGGCGGCGCTCGCCAAGCCCGCGCCATAGCCTCCGATGTACCGGATCATCCTCTTCCTGTTGCTGATCGCGCTCGCGGCCACTGGCGCCGCTTGGCTTGCCGATCAGCCTGGCGATGTCACGTTCCCATGGGATGGTGGACGAGCGCATCTCACGCTGCTGGAATTCACGGTTGGGTTTGGCAGCGCCGTTGTCGCCGCGATGGTTGCCTGGAGCATGCTGGGTTTCCTGTGGCGGCTGCCGGAAGAAATCCGCAAAGCCCGCCGCGAGCGGCGTCATGCGCGCGGCCGGAATGCGATCACGCAGGGGCTGCTCGCAATCGGCCATGGTGATTCGGCGGCGGCACGCGCGCACGCCGATGTCGCACGCCGCCACGCCGCGAGCGATCCGCTGACGCTGCTGTTGCACGCCCAGTCCGCGCAGCTCGACGGCAATCGCGATGCCGCGCGCGAGGCGTTCCGGGCGATGGCGGAGCGCGAGGACACGAGATTGCTGGGCCTGCGCGGATTGTTCATCGAGGCGCAGCGCGCCGACGATGTGGTTGCGGCCGTGGCGATTGCAGAAGAGGCGCTGAAAACCTCGCCGTCATCGACCTGGGCCTCGCAGGCGGTGCTCGGTTTCCGCTGCGCCAAAGGCGACTGGATGGGCGCGCTCGCCATCCTCGACAACAATCTCGCCTCCGGCCTGATCGACAAGCCGACCTACCGGCGCCAGCGCGGCGTGCTGCTGACGGCGCGCGCGCTGGAGCTCGAGACGGTGGATCGCGATCTGTCACGTGAGGTCGTGATGGAGGCGGTCAAGCTGGCGCCAACGCTGGTGCCCGCCGCGGTGTTGGCAGCCAAATTTCAGAGCGAGGCGCATCAAATCCGCCGCGCCATGCGCCTCGTCGAAGCAGCATGGCTGGCGCAGCCGCATCCCGATCTCGCCGATGCCTACGCCCATGTGAAGCTGGGGGATTCCGCGCGCCAGCGCCTGGTGCGGATCGAAACTCTGGCCGCCAAAATGCCCGGTCATCTGGAAAGCGCGTTGGCGACAGCGCGGGCCGCGATCGATGCGACTGAATTTACGAAAGCGCGCGAGGCGCTGGCGCCTTTTCTCGATGCGCCGACGCAGCGCGTGGCGATGTTGATGGCCGAGATCGAGCGCACCGAACATGGCGACACCGGCAAGGCGCGGGCCTGGACGTTGCGCGCGGTGCGCGCGCTTCACGATGCGGTCTGGACCGCGGACGGCTATGTCTCCGACCGATGGCGGCCGGTATCGCCGGTATCCGGACGGCTCGATGCCTTTCAGTGGCAGATGCCGCTGTCGGCGCTACCGTCGGGCAATGGCGCGATCGAGCCTTCACCCTTTGAGCAGGCGATGTTGGCCGCCACCCCGGAGCGGGCGGTGCCCGCGAGCGAGCCGGCAGATACGCCGGTGCTGGTAGAGCAGGATAATGCGCCCACGCTCCCGCCGGTGGTCGATGCGGCTCCTTCGCCGCCACCGGCTGCTGCGGCTCCAACTCCGCCCCCGGCCGCGGCCATGGCTCCGCCATTGTTTCGCGCCCGCGCCGATATTCCCGCCGCGAGCGAGAAGCCTCAGCCTGCAGTTCCGCCAGTCATTCCAATTATACGGCCGCCCGACGATCCCGGTGTCGACGACGGAACCGAGCCGGACGAATTTGCGGAGTTGCCCGCACCCGGCCAAACCGGGGGCTGGCGCGGCTTTCTCTCCCGCATCCGGGGCTGATTCGAAAACATCGCGCCCAAACAAGGAGATGGCCCCGAGCCGGGCGGTCCTCCGCCGCAGCTCGATCGGGCGCCAGCGTTTTTCTTGCCAAGCGCGGCGCTGCCCGATATCAGGTGCGGGCGTTTTCAGGCGAACCGACCGGCTTCCGGACAAACTTCCCGATGCCTTCAGGAAAACGCTGCGAAGTGATGGTCCGCCGCAATAGCTCAGTTGGTAGAGCACGTCATTCGTAATGACGGGGTCACAGGTTCGAGTCCTGTTTGCGGCACCATTCTCCGTTTAATCCGAAGCTTTCGAAATCGCTTCCTCGATCGACACGAGGTCGACGTTGACTTTCTGTCGCACCACAGGCGCTTTTGACCACCCCGAAATCGTGCTAAAGCTTCCGACGGCAGCTAAATCAAGTAGTTGATTTAGCTATATTTTTGGCGGCGCAAAGAGTCCTGCTTCCTCGGCGCCATGATTTCTTCCCACCAAAGGTCGAGGTTCGGCGCGCTTAGAAAAAGAGCGACAGGGAGTGGAGCAGGGGTGGTCAACATCCTCGGAATCAATTCGGTATATCACGAGTCCGCTGCGGCGTTGCTCGTCGATGGCGAACTCGTCGCCGCCGCCGAGGAGGAGCGGTTCAATCGCATCAAGCACGCCAAGGAAGCCGATTGGGATAACCCGCACCAACTGCCGGAGCGCGCGATCCGCTTTTGCCTGAAACAGGCAGGCCTCACCGCCCGCGATATCGACCATGTCGCCTATTCGTTCGACCCGAAGCTCCGCCGGAAACGATATCGCGCCGAGTGGTGGGGGCGGAAGGTCGAGGAAACCTTCCAGCTGCGGCTCGGTCAGGTGCAAAGCGCTTTCGAAGAGCTTCTTGGACGTTCGCTCGGGCAGCGATTCCATTTCGTGCCCCACCATCTGGCGCATGCCGCTTCGGCGTATTTTCCGTCCGGCTTCGATCGCGCCGCCATCCTCACCCTCGACGGGATCGGCGAATCGGCCGGCTCCTCGCTGGCCAAGGGCGTCGGCACGCGGATCCAGTCCATCGAAACCTTCGAGTACCCGCATTCGATCGGTTTCATGTGGGAGGAGTTCAGCGCGTATCTCGGCTTCTCGAACTACGACGCTTCGAAAGTCATGGGCCTCGCGGCTTACGGCAACCCGGAAGTTTTCCGCCAGACGTTTCAATCGATCTTGCGCGCCGAGGCGGAGAACTACGGAATAGCCCAGGATTTCCTGGGTGTGCAGCCGGACAAGTTCGCCAGAATGGAAGCGATGTTCGGTCCGCCGCGCGGCATGGATGAAATCCTGCCGCGGCATGCCGATATCGCAGCCGCCTTGCAAGCGGCGACGGACGCCGCGGTCATGGCGCTGGTACGACGCGCCAAGCGCAAGGTGCCGTTCGAAAACTTATGCATTGCCGGCGGCGTCGCGCTCAATTGCGTGACCAATGAAGTGATCACGCGATCCGGCGAATTTGCCAACGTGTTCATCCCGTCCGCACCGCACGATGCCGGCACCGCGATCGGCGCCGCAATGGTCGCGCATGGCGCTACGCAGAAAAAGCCCTTGCAGCGCGGCTATTCGACGCCGTATCTCGGGCCTTCGTTCAAGCGGGGTGATATTCTGGCGGCGGTCAAATCGGCTGGTCTTAACGCGCGGCGTAGCAAGTCGCCTGCGCGCGATGCAGCCGACATGATCGCCGACGGCAAGATCGTCGCCTGGTTTCAGGGCCGCATGGAGTTCGGACCGCGCGCGCTCGGCAACCGCTCGCTGCTCGCCGATCCCCGCGGGCCGGAGATGCGCAATATCCTCAATCAAAAGGTCAAGCACCGGGAAGACTTCCGCCCCTTCGCGCCGAGCGTGATGGCCGAACACGCCGACGAATGGTTCGAGGTTGGCGCGCATTCGCCGAGCCACGCGTTCATGCTGTTTGCACCGGATGTTAAGCCTGAGCAACGCGACCGTATCCCCGCCGTCGTCCACAAGGATGGCACCGCCCGCGTGCAACTCGTGAGCCGCAAATCGAATCCGCGCTTTCACGAGCTGCTATCCGCCTTCTTCGCCAAAACCGGCGTCCCGCTCGTCGTCAACACCTCGTTCAACGACAGCGAGCCGATCGTTTGCACGCCCACCGACGCGATCGTCACGTTCCGCAAGTCCGGCATCGACGCGTTGTTTATGGACGATATGGTTCTGGTGGCGCGGAACTGACCCGGTCAATCATGGCTCATCAGTCGGTGCGCGGCTTCTTCTGCGTCTTTCTAGTGTGGATGGGTGTTCTCGGCACGGCGCCGGCATCGGCCGATCCCGCCGATCTCCTGCTCGTCAATGGCAAGATCATCACGCAGGACGCTTCCTCATCGGTGAGCGCAGCGCTTGCGATCGAGGCCGGCCATGTTGTCGCCACCGGCAGCGCGACAGAACTTCGCAAGCTCGCGGGGCCTTCGACCCGGGTGATCGATCTCGGCGGCCGCACGGTAATTCCCGGCCTCATCGATTCCCACATTCACGCCATTCGCGCCGGCTTCCGTTATGCGACCGAAGTGAATTGGGAGGGCGCGACCAGTTTTGGTGAAGCCTTCGAACGCCTCAGGTCGGCCGCCGCCCACGCCAAACCGGATGCGTGGTTGATCGTCGCCGGCGGATGGACGCCGCGCCAGTTTGCCGAGAACCGGCGGCCGACCGATGCGGAGATTGCAGCAGTGGCCTCCGGCCATCCCGTCTACATCCAGCTCTTCTACGGCTATGCGCTGATCAATGCGGAGGGTCGCGAGAGGCTAGGTTTGAAGACCGAGGCGGATCTGCCCGCAGGCGCGAAGTTCGAGCGCGACCGCGAGGATCATGCGAGCGGCTGGATCGTCGGCAACGGCGCTGCGATCGTCTCGCTCTATTCGCGCCTGCCCAAACCGCAAATGGACGACGCGATCGAGGGTACCCGCCAATTCCTGCGCGAATTGAGCAGTTTTGGACTGACCGGTGTGATCGATCCGGGCGGACATAACCTGGCGCCGGAAGATTATGCGGCGTTGTTCCAGTTGTGGCGCGCGCAGGAATTGCCGCTGCGCGTGGTCTACAGCATTTTCGCGCCGCATCCGGGCACGGAGTTGGAGGACTTTCAGGCCGCCACGCAATTCCTGCCGATGGGTGCGGGTGACGATTGGCTGCGCTTCAACGGCATCGGCGAATGCATCACCTGGGGCATGTACAACAACGACACGCCCAGTGAGGCCGACAAGGAAGCCTTTTACCGCGTGGCGCGCTGGGCCGCGGACCGGGGCTTGACGCTGACCGTTCATTGGAACAACGAACGCTCCGCTCATTATCTGTTGGATGTGCTTGAGCGCGTCAATCGCGAGGTTCCAATCGCGCCGTTGCGCTGGTCGATCGCGCATCTTAACGACGCTTCTGATGCCTCATTGCAACGCATGAAGGCGCTTGGCGTCGGCTGGCTGATGCAGGACGGACTTTATTTCGCAGCCCCCTCTTACATCGCCGAGCGGGGAGAAGCGCAGATGCAGCGCTCGCCGCCGATCGGTTCGGCACTCCGGCTCGGCCTGCGCGTGGGCGGTGGTACCGATGCCAATCGGGTGATGGTCGAAAATCCCTTCGTGTCGCTGCGCTGGATGCTCGATGGCCTCACCGTCGATGGGGTCGAGACTCGCGGGCCAAAGGAGATTCCGAGCCGCGACGAGGCGCTTCGCATCTATACGGAAGGAAGCGTCTGGTTTGCACATGATGAAAATCGCAGGGGCCGCTTGACACCTGGGATGCTCGCGGACCTCGCTGTGCTCAGCGATGACTATTTTACGGTGCCCGTTTCCGACATTGCGAAAATCAAATCGCTGTTGACGATAGTCGGCGGTCAAATCGTCTATGCATCGGGCCCTTTTTTCGGCCTTGAATCTCAGAATCGCTGACTCGTCGTTCGCTTGCTGCCGAGAAACGCGAACGGTGTTGCTGCGAAAATAGAATTAGAACAAAACTAAGTTATAGCGGCGTTCCATCC
>Ga0210386_10000811_pt1 | contig 28829 bp, 23 predicted proteins | sample IncBWH32OmetaG_FD_160091 | JGI IMG/M metagenome (GOLD analysis project Ga0210386, IMG submission 160091) | Forest soil microbial communities from Barre Woods Harvard Forest LTER site, Petersham, Massachusetts, United States - Inc-BW-H-32-O ...
CGTGGTTTTGAGCGCGAAACGCGTCGGACCAGCTGATCGCAACGGAGATTTTATTTGCCGCGATCTACCTGCGTCGACGCCTTTACCCGGACCAACCGGGTGACCCGGCACATTTTCTTGCGTTTCCGAGTTGTGGAAGTGGGTTTTGAACTGCCCCAGTTATATGTACCGTTTCCAGTGCGAGTTTTTCCAGTTTTGGACTAAAAGGCTGTAGATAAAATTGAGGATGCGATAAGCCGAGAGTTCAATCAAGCTCAACAGGGTTCAATAAGGCGGCCACATCTGGTTGCAATAGTAGCCATTGAAAATAAGGCATTTTCGCGCGAGGCCGGAATCCGCCTTGGGCACATGTGCGCTCCCTTCTGGCGTATCTTTAGATTCAACAACTTAGAAAACTGGCCTTGTTGAACTCGGTGGAACTTTGAGGAATTCACGTCTACAATTTCGACTACATTTGCTCAGCGAAGAATTCCAGGGCATCCGCAAGTGCTTGGAAAGCAAGGCATCACGACCTCGACTTGCGAAGGAGCGCACCTGCTTTTGCGGCAGGAGTTCGCATCCAGATCGACCGGTCAGTTTTCTACTGCAGTTGACAGACGCGAAGAGATCGCGCGTAATCATGGCGTCTCCGCTCCGCTCAAGCTTGGCCACAGTTACCGGTGTCCAACGTTTATTTCAAGTGCAAGCCAGTCAGATCTTTTCAGTCTAATCACCTGCTTGTGGCCGGTTGTAGTTATACGGATCTGGCACATTGCGCCGGCAGCTTTGCAATCCGCTATAAAGTCATCAGTGGACCATTCGAATGCGTGAGATGAACGCTCCTCCTGGAATCGATACCGTTGCCCGATTGCCACGAGCAATCCGGCAGCACCGCGATCCAAAAAATGCATGTGCCAAGCCTTCGCGGTCGGCAGTGCTGATGCTACTCCCAACAGTTCAAGGTTCAAGTTCGCAGGCGCAACAGATTCGGTGGATGGAATGTCCGGCGGATCAATCGCTTGAAATGAAAGTGATACTGCGAAACGGGGCGGAGGCACGAATGTTTTTGATTCATGCATACTCTCGCTCGAAGACCTATCTAGGACATCCGCGGGTTGGGTACGGTGAGACAGTACTTCGCGCTGCGGGACCTTTGTCGCCGTTCCCACCGATGCTGTTTGGGGCGGTAATCCGACCTTTACATCTGCATCCGGCTCTCCGTTAGGAATCACTTGCTCCGGCTGACCGATTTCCGGCTCTACTGAAACCGACGCGGTAACGCTCGGAACCTTAGCCGGTAATTCCTTTTCGGAGCGGAAGTGACCACCGCCGTGATGTAACTTCTGTGCTCCCACTATCGTTAGGGCTAGCACGACAAGCCCGAGGATAGCCTTGACGCCCAGAAACAGAGAACGCCACATTCGTTGACGAGCTTTGCCGTTGGCAAGGAGACCTGACGTAGTTCCACTATTCGCAACCCAGTGCGGCTGTTGAGCGTTCCGAGCGGTAGGACAGTTGTCATGTGTATCAATAGCAGTCGCGTCAGGCTCGGAAGTCAACGCGGTATTGCCCGCGGCAACACATGTGGACATTACAGGCAGCGCCAAACCCTCCAGTGCCGCGTGGAAAGCATCCGCTGACTGGAATCGGTCGATGGGATTCTTCGCGATCGACATCAGAATGATGTTGCTCAAGTCCGTCGGTATCTTTGGATCAAACTCGATTGGCGGTACGGGATTTTGTTGAAGGTGAGCCATGAGTACGGAATAGTCCCTTTCACCGTGGAAAGGCTGACGGCCAGTGACAATCTCATAAAGCACAATGCCTACTGAGTAAAGGTCGCTCCGGACATCCACGTTCACGACGTTGTTGATCTGCTCGGGCGACATGTAGTGCAACGAACCGATAATCACGCCAGTTCTGGTGAGATGCTGTTTCCACGCGCCGGAATCCACTTCGCGTAATACATCTCCGTGATCTTGACGCTCGAATGACCAAGCAGCCTCGATACATCGCCAATCGGGACGTCCCGCAATAGGGCGCGGACGGCGAAGGTGTCGCGCAATCGATGCGGACGGCAATCGTCAACACCGCAACGTCCGCCAATGCTCTGCATCAGATCGTATACTTGGTACGCAAGCCCGTAACCAGCGGTCGCCGGGCCATACCAAAATGGCCTGCTTGTCGACAGCCATTGACATTGGTCAATCCTAGCCTTGAGACGATCAGTGAGGTATACTTCGGTCGCTTGAACTCGCGCTGTTCGCTTGCTTTTTCGTTGCGTGAATCGGTAGATCCACAGTCCCGATTCACCCTTGTGCGCCGCCGCCGGGTCGAATCGAATTGCGTCGCTAACCCGGATTCCGGTCTCAAGCATGAGTTCGAGAAGCAGTCGGAAGGTCAAGGGAGCGCTCGCGTATCCATCCCGCCCGCCCTTTAGCTTTTCGGCTCCAGCCAGGATTAGATCGACTTCCGCATCGGTATAAGGATTCTTCTGCTCATGCGTAGCGCGATACGGCCTCACCTTTTCGGCTAGGGCGAACTCCGTCCAGCTACGACGATAAGCTTCACGGAGGAAGCATCGAATCTTGGCGGTCACCTGCGCCTTGCTGGTTGCAGCCATGTTGTCTGGCAGTCCGTCAACTTTGAAGTCTTCGAGGAGATCGACGCTCAGCTCCCGCATAAAGTGAACCCCATGCGACGTGCAGTAATCGCGCAACCGATCGAGTTGGAAACGATAGGCCGCAGCGGTTTTTTCGCCGAGTTCCTCCTTGCGTGACGCGATGAAGCGCTCGATGCAATCATCGAGGCGCGGGCCGTGGACCTTTTGGTCTTGGCCGTCCTTCAGAAGCGACTGCCTTTGGGCCTCTGCCACTGCAATGACGCTCGTTCCGGTGCTCTGGCGGGGAACGTGAGTTGTCTCCGTGCTCCCATAAATCCACAGCGGGCAGTCGCAATCCATGTACTTGCGTTTGGCGCGTGGCGTGAGCTTAAGCTTATGAACGGCACATCTTTCGGAGTGACGGCGATAGAGGGTTAACATGGCTGTTTCCTCGTAGCCTATTGTACCGCTTGTACATGGGCCATGTACGCCGATTTTGCATGTGGCTGATTTTAAAGTAATTGGTAGCGCTAACGGGAATCGAACCCGTATTTAAGCCTTGAGAGGGCTCCGTCCTAACCGTTAGACGATAGCGCCAACCAGCATACTCATTGTATCAGGCAGCTCTGCCGTCAAACACTCCCCGCACTTGCTAAACTGAAGGCTCACTCATTCTCCTGGCTCCCGGCTTCTGCGGAGCCATCGGAAGGTACCGATACCAATGATCTCTTCGACACAGCTACGCCCCGGCATGGTCATCAAGTTCAACAACGAACTGTACACCATCTTCAAGATGGAACACCGCACTCCGGGCAACCTTCGCGGATTTGTCCAGGTCAAAATGCGCAGCATCCGCAGCGGTTCCATGACCGAGCATCGCTTCTCGTCGGAAGACCGCGTCGAGCGCGCCGCCCTGGAAGAACATGAGATGGAATACTTGTACGACGACGGCGAGTATTACTACTTCATGAACACTGAAAACTTCGAGCAGATGCATCTCACCAAGGAACTCCTGGGCGACAGCGTCGAATATCTCGTTTCTCAGCTTAAGGTCAACATCGAGTTTTACGAAGGCAAGCCCATCAGCGTCGAGTTGCCGCCCACAGTGGATCTCAAGGTCGTCGAAACCGAACCTGGGATGAAGGGCGCTAGCGTTTCCAACGTCACCAAGGCCGCCAAACTGGAAACCGGACTGGTCGTCCAAGTCCCGCCCTTTATCAACGAAGGCGAGAAAATCCGCGTCAGCACTAGCGAAGGCACCTATCAGGAACGCGCCTGATCGGCTCGCGCCTCCATTCACAACGATCGTACACGACCAGCCGAAGTTCCTCCGCCCCGCAGTGCGACAATGAAAATATCAATGGTGATCGACGGCATCTACTACGCGCTCGCCTTCACCGCTGGGGGCGCAGCAGTCTGGTACTTGAGCCGTCCCTCGTTCAGCATCCCGCTTTTCCTTCTGGCCGTATTCTGTCTCTATTTTTTCCGCGATCCCGAACGCATCAGCCCCGAAGGGCCGGTGGCGGTGTCGCCGGCCGATGGCAAAGTCGTCGCCATCCTCACCGACAGCTCCGCCTCCACGCGCGTGAGCATTTTCCTGAACATCTTTGACGTCCACGTCAACCGCGCCCCGATCGCCGGCATCATAAAAAAAGTCGAGTACACCAAGGGCCAGTTCCTGGTAGCCAGCCGCGAGATCGCCAGCTCCCGCAACGAGCGCAACACCGTCAGCATTGCCGGCGATGGAACCAACCTCGGCTTTTCGCAAATCGCCGGCCTCATTGCGCGGCGCATCGTCTTCTATAAGAAGCCCGGAGACCAGGTGGCCAAGGGCGAGCGCGTTGGACTCATCAAATTCGGCTCGCGCGTCGACGTGTTCCTGGGGCCGGAGTGGGAGATCGCCGTCAAAACGGGCGAGCACGTCGCGGGCGGATCCACCATCCTCGCGCGACGGAGGCAGGTCTGATGGCCAAGCTCACTTTTAAAGAACGGTTTTTCGATCCACGCTCTCCAGCGCGAAAATCTCGCCGGTCCGCCTATGCGTTGCCAACTCTTTTCACCGCCGGCAACATCTTCCTCGGATTTATCGCCATTGTGCGATCCATTCAGGGAGCCTTGCTGGGAGCCAGCGGACAGCTCGGCGCCAATCCGGATTTTGAAGTCGCGGCCAAGGCCATCGGAATCGCGGTCGTGCTGGACGGTCTGGATGGCAGGATCGCGCGTCTCACGAACACCACCAGCGATTTCGGCCGCGAGATGGATTCGCTCGCCGACGTGATCACCTTCGGCATCGCGCCCGCCGTCCTCGCCTACACCTGGGGTATTCAGTTTGTGATGCCTGGCGGATTGCTGCACGATCATCGCGCCGGCTACTTCTTCGCTTTTCTCTATCTCCTCTGCGGCGCCGCTCGCCTGGCGCGTTTCAACGTCCAGACCAATCCCGTTCCTAAGAACCCGGGCCGTGCCGACCGCAAGTATTTCGTCGGATTACCCATTCCCGCGGCGGCCGCTATCGTAGCCGCCATCGTCTATGCTGCCGATTCCGCGCCTCTCGAATGGTGGATCTATTCCGTGCTGTGGCTCGCGCTTCTGGCCCTGCTGTCTTTTCTTATGGTGAGTACCTGGCGCTACCCCAGCTTCAAAGAGGTGCACCTGACCGGACCTCGATCGCCGCTCACCGTAATCCTCTTCGGAGCACTCATTTATCTGATCTGGAATTACTCGCAGCCGGTTCTGCTCGCGATCGCCACGTTGTACGTCAGCACCGGCATTTTCATTCGAGCCGGGGGTATCATCCGCCGCAGGTTTCGCCCTCATCCACCTTCGCCTCATCCTGAACATCAGACCAGCTAAACATGCATTCTCGTCGCACTACATCGTCGGATAACAAGCCCCGACCCGCGGTCGCCATCGTCGGCGGCGAATCGCTGCTCGGCAAAGAGGTTCGCGAGTTATTCGATTCCGCGGGCCTTCCCGCCAGCGTCAGCCTCATCGCCTCGGAAAGCGAAGACGCCAGCATCATCGCCCTCGGACGCGACGAACCCATCGTGATCAGCTCCCTCCAGGTTGCCGATCTTGCTACCGCCCGGATCGCGGTGCTGGCGGGCTCTAAGGAATCCAGCCAGAAAGCGTTCGAGCGGGTCCAGGCCGTCAATCCGACGGCTGTAATAATCGACCTGAGCGGCAGTCTCGAGGACCACCCTACAGCTCAACTTCGCGCGCCACTCATAGAGCCTTCGAATTACTCGGCCGTCGGACCGATCCAGGTCATAGCGCATCCGGCCGCAATTGCCATTGCCCTCTTCCTCATTCAGCTTCGCAACGCCGGTGCGATTCGCCGATCCGTCATCAACGTCTTCGAGCCCGCCAGCGAGCGCGGCCAGGCCGGCATCGACGAGTTGCAGAAACAGACTGTGGGGCTGCTGTCGTTGAAGCCCCTCGTCAAGGATGTGTACGACGCGCAGGTCAGCTTTAATATGCTGTCCCAATACGGCTCCGATTCACCGCACTCGCTCGAGGAGATCGAGCTCAAGATTGACCGCCATCTCGCGACGCTACTGGCCGGCGCGGGCGCCCTCAGCATGCCATCGCTCCGCTTGATCCAGACGCCCGTTTTTCATGGCTACAGCATGTCGGTGTGGATCGAGTTCGAAAACAATCCTGAAAGGAACGCCATCGTGGAGGCGCTCACTTCGCCCAAGATTGATTTGCGGGCGCACGACGAAGAACCGCCCACCAACGTCGGCGCAGCGGGGCAAAGTGGAATCACCATCGGCGCCATTGCACCGGACCGTAATCATCCACGCGCGCATTGGTTCTGGATGGTCGCCGATAACCTGCGCATTACGGCTGAAAACGCTCTGGAGGTAGCCCGTGTTTTTCTCAAGTAGTGTGGCCCGCGCAATTCCCGGCGCCGCCGCGGTGCTGGTGTTGACGTTGGCGCTGCCTGCCTGCGGCTATCACGTCGCCGGTCAGGCCGACCTGGTGCCCAAGACCGTTCACACTATCGCCATCCCCGCCTTCACTAACGTCACCATTCGTTACAAGCTTACCGACCGCCTTCCGCAGGCGATCAGTCACGAATTCACCGCGCGAACGAAGTATACGGTTGTGAACGATCCAGGGCAGGCCGACGCTGTTTTGCGCGGCGCGGTCGTTAACTACGTCGCCTATCCTATCCTGTTCGATCAGCAAACTGGCCGCGCCAGCGGTCTGCAGGTCAACGTCACCATGCAAATCAATCTGGTGGAGCGAGCCACCGGCAAAGTTATTTTTTCGCGCCCCAGTTACGAGATGCATCAGCGCTACGAGATCAGCGTCACCTCCTCCAAGGCCTACTTTGAAGAAAGTGACGAGGCCCTCAACCGCCTGAGCCGCGACGTGGCGCGAGACTTGGTCAGCTCCATCCTGGAGAACTTTTGAGTCCCGATCAGTTTCTCGATCGCATCCGGAAAAGCCCGCCTGCGCCCGCCTACCTGTTTCTCGGACCTGAAGTCTTCCAACGCGGCCGCTGTCGCAAGGCATTGCTCAATCGAATCCTCGCGCCCGATGATCGCGAGAACGGCCTGACGCAGCTCGATCTCGAGCAGACCAGCATGGCCGTGGTGCTCGACGATGCCCGATCGCTTTCTTTGTTCGCGCCCAATCGTGTGGTGTGGGTGTCCGGAGCCGAAGGTGTGCTGCCGCGTGGCCGGACCGCCACTCAGGAAGAAAACACCGGTGCGGATGAACTGGCTGAATATCTCCACAATCCGACTCCGGGCACGGTGCTCGTTTTCGAAGCCAGCCGCTACGATTTCGATGGTGAAGATCGCGCCAAGCTGGAGCGCGTGCAGAAATTCTATTCCCGTATTTCAGACCTGGTCGAGTTCCGGCCTTACACTGTCGAATCCGCTCGCCGCCTCGCTCAGGATCTAGCTAAGGAAGCGGGCATCCAGATCGGCCTTTCGGAAATCGGTTTACTGGTGGAATCCCTCGCGGGCGACGCCGGGCGAATTGCCACCGAGATCGAGAAGTTGCGGCTATACGCCGGTACTAAACGAAAAGTCACGTCCGACGACATCCTGAACCTTGTTCCCAATGCGCAGGCGTCCAACATATTTGCTCTCGTCGCCGCGCTCGGGCGAGGCGACCGCAAACGATCGCTCGATAGCTTGGACACGCTGCTTCGGGAAGGCGAGTATCTCCCACTGGCGCTCACTTTCCTGGCCACCCAGTTCCGGCTCGCGATGGTGGCCCAGGAAGCCGGCCTGCGCACCTCCCAGCAGATCCAGGCCTATTTCACCAAGCAGGGGATTCGGATTTGGCGCGATCGCGCCGACCAGATTCATCAGACCGTGAGTGCATTCCCCAAGGAGAAGCTCGCTCTGGCGATCGAAAGAGTCCACCGCGCCGACCGGGCCTTGCGCGACACTCGCCCTGATGATCGTGTGGTGATGGAGGAGTTCGTCTTCAGCCTGACGAAGTAGCTGACGCTTCGTGATCGCCTGCATCCGCGCCGTAGCAACTAAGGGGGACACTCCGGGCTTCCAACGCAAGCCCGTAGAACTTTGCTCGAAACCAGGCGTGTCCCCGAATTGAAGCTTGACGATCTAGCCGATTGCCTGCATCCGCGCCGTAGCAACTAGGGGGGACACTCCGGGCTTCCAACGCAAGCCCGTAGACCTTTGCTCGAAACCAGGCGTGTCCCCGAATTGATGCTTGACGATCTAGCCGATCGCCTGCATCCGCGCCGTAGCAACTAGGGGGGACACTCCGAGCTCCAACGCAAGCCCGTAGAACTTTGCTCGAAACCAGGCGTGTCCCCGAATTGAAGCTTGACGATCTAGCCGATTGCCTGCATCCGCGCCGTGATCCGGCTCTTGTACCGCGCCGCGGTGTTTTTCTTGATGACGCCCCACTTGGCGGCGCGATCGATAAGCGAGAACGTCGCCGGGATCGCGGCCTGCGCGCCCTTGCCGTCCTTCTGTTCGATCAGCCGGCGCATCGACCGGATCTGGTGACGCAACCGCGATTTGCGAAGACGGTTCACAGTCGTCTTTCGCTTGGTCTGACGCATCCGCTTCAGCGAGGAATAAGTGTTGGCCATTCTTAAACTCCAGGATAGCCTAGCGGCCCCGAAAACTCAAACGGTGCGTCGAATGACCAGCGTCAAATGAGGTAAGTTCAAATAGTGAGCCCGCCGGTTCGAGAGCTATTGGCCTGGATTTCACTCCGTCCCAGAACCTATGCGGAATCAATGGAGGCCTGGCGCACAACTTGTCCCCGGCATTCGGCTTGGGAGGATGCTCTCTTGGACGGTCTCATCGAGGTCATAGAAAGCCGGGACGCGCGGCAGCCGTCCATGGTGGCTCTCACAATCCGCGGCCAAGCGGCCCTTGAAACGGCATCGCTTGCGAGCCGTGAAACTTTTCCGTTGTAGAATCGTCTCGTGGCTGGAGGCCGCTGGCGATCATGAAAAACTTCCTCATTGGACTGGTGGTAGGGATCGTTCTCTCCGGGCTGACGGCCCTGATCCTGATTTTCGCGATGGTGCGGTTGGCCGGTTCGTTTGCCGAAAGGCCCGTGACCGTCGCCGATGGATCTACCCTGGTGATGAAACTGGAAGGCGATGTTCCGGAGAAGTCGCCTCCCGAAATTCCGCTGCCTTTCTTCGAGGCGCAGACGCCCATCACCGTGCAGGAAGTATGGGAGACGCTTCGCAAGGCCGCCGCCGACTCGCGTATCAAAGGTATCATCTTCGAACCGCGCGGCCTCACAATAGGCTGGGCCAAAATGCAGGAGATCCGTGAAGATATTCTGACATTCAAGAAATCCGGCAAGCCCATCATCACCTACCTCCGGAGTCCCAGCGGACGCGAATACTATCTGGCGTCCGCAACCGACCGCATCTACCTGGCGCCCGAAGATTCGCTCGACCTCAAGGGCATGCGGGTGGAAGCCATGTTCGTAAAGAACACCCTCGATAAGCTGGGCGTCAAGGCGGATGTAATCCACGCAGGGAAATACAAAGATGCCGGCGATATCCTGACCCAAACGTCCATGTCTCCCGAGACCAGCGAGGTCTTGAACCAGATTCTGGATCAGTATTACGGAAACCTGATCCAGACCGTGGCCGAGGGGCGAAAGAAGCAGCCGGACGCCGTCCGCGCCATCATCGATCAGGGCCCATATATGGGCAACGAAGCGCTCGCCAATGGCCTGGTGGATTCACTCGGATATGACGACCAGGTGGTCCAGGACATGCAGGGCCGTCTCAAACAGACCGACCTCAAACTGGTCGCCATCAAGTCTTACTTGAAAGCCCCGGTGGCCTCCAGCGGCGTCGTTCGCCGCATCGCACTGGTAGTTGGCGAAGGCGAGATCTCGCGCGGCAGTGGAAACCCGAACTCGGATGAGCAGGGCATCACCGACACCGCCATGGTCAAACTGCTGAAGCAGGCCGAGAACGATTCTTCCATCCGCGGCGTGATCCTGCGCGTCGACTCCCCGGGTGGCGATGGCGTCGCGTCCGATGACATTCTGCACGAAGCCAAGAATCTGAGCAAGAAGAAGCCGCTGGTGATCTCCATGGGCGACTTGGCGGCCTCGGGCGGCTACTTTATCTCCATCACCGGCGACCCCATCATCGCTTATCCCAATACGCTGACCGGATCGATCGGCGTGATCTTTGCCCGCTTCAACTTGCATGGACTCTATGACAAAATCGGCGTCAACAAACAGCTCCTCACGCGCGGGCGTTACGCCGACATCGATTCCGAATATGCGCCTCTGAGCAACGAAGCGCGCCAAAAAATCGCCGGCCAGATCGATGGGTTTTATAAAGGATTCGTGAGCCGCGTGGCGGAAGGGCGCAAGAAAAGCTTCGATCAGATCGAGCCGCTGGCGCAGGGTCGCGTCTGGCTGGGCGTTCAGGCTAAGCAGAACGGCTTGGTGGACGAGTTGGGCGGATTGGACCGGGCGGTGGAGCTAATCCGAAAACGCGCCAATATCGCCGCCACCGACCGCATCACGTTAGTCCCCTATCCTGGCAAGCGCAGCGTGCTCGATTTCTTGCTCAGCCGTTCCGATGACAATGCGGCGCTGGAGACGAAGGTGGGCGAGGCGCTGGGCAAGTTGCCGGTGCGAGCCTTATCGCACGGCGGATTCTTGAAAGTGATGCCGTACTCGATCCGCGTCCGCTAGAGTTGTGGAGCAGGTCCCCGGCCTGCTTTTCAAAGTGGAGCAGGTCCCGACCTGCTTTTCAAAGTGGAGCAGGTCCCCGACCTGCTTTTCAAAGTGGAGCAGGTCCCGACCTGCTTCTTAAAACGCGTGCACCGAATCGATCCCGTTGGCCTGCAGCACCACCTGCATCTTCTCCAACGCGGACTTGTGAATCTGCGAGACGCGGCTTTCGTTGATGCCCAGGATTCCCCCGATCTCTTTCATGGTCATCTCATTGGTGTAGTACAAGAAGACCACTTTCTGGTAGCGTTCCGGAAGCGTTTTCATGGCGACGCTTAGTACCGAGCGCATCTGCTCGCGGGAGCACATGTTATCGGGCTGGGTTTCGGGTTTGCTCGGGAAATCCGGCGCTGGAAGATCATCATGCTCCGGTGCGCGCGACGAGGCCGAGATCAGGCCCACGCTGCGCAGGTCCACCATCATCTGACGCCAGCGATCTACATCCACGCCGAGCTTGGCGGCCACTTCGGATTCCGTAGGAGTGCGCTGCAGTGTTGCCGCCAATTCACGCGTGGCGGCCTCCACTTGTTTGTGACGGCGGCGCAAATCGCGCGAAGCCCAGTCCAGTTGACGAAGGCTATCGAGGATGGCGCCCTTGATACGGTGCTTGGCATAGCTCGAAAAGGCAACCTGTTTGTCGGGGTTGAACTTGCTGGCCGCATCAAATAAACCCAGTACGCCGGCGTGGACCAGGTCATCGAGATCTACGTGCACCGGAAGATTCTCATGCACCCGGACCGCGATCGCTTTCACGAGCGGAAGATGCTCGAGTACAATCCGATCGCGCCTGGCGATCTTGGCGGCTGCAGTGCTTTGAGCGGTCTTGGTTTTCATCTCGGTTGCCTTTCTTTTTGAAGCGGCCTTTGCGGCCTGACGCTCCCTATTGGTGCAAGCGGGTAGCCACAGATGGACTAGGCCAAAATGGATGCGCCGCGCGCGTGCTTCGCTCTAGGGAAACGTACAGCATATGCATGAGACTCAATGAGATGGATCTCACCTTCGCTGTACCGCTTTAGTACTTCCATCGGAAGTACTGGCCGCGCGCCCGGCGACTGAGAATCTCGTAATGGAACTAAATCGGCTGCTTAGCTTTGCCGAAATGGAACTTGCGTTCCAAAATGAAACACGACCGAATCTCTCTCCTTCTACGCTTATCGGGTCGTTGTGCCGTGACCTTGAGGGACTAGGGCTTTCTCAAGGTCGCCAGGTAGGTCCTTAACGCTAGTCCTGCGAGGAATATCCAGACCACCAGCCGAAAGTTGCCATCCAGCGTGAACGCCGCCAGCAGCGCAATCGCCGCATAACTGGCCATCGCCGCCAGAAAGGTCGGTCTTTTTCCTTTAGAAGGGGATTCGTCGCCGTCGTCGGTGGGCGTCAATCTACCTGCCGAGAAACTTCTCGATCGTCTCCAGCGACCGCTCCGCCATCTGCAGACTGGTTCGAGACCCGTCGGCATCGCCCGCACGCATGGAATCCATGGACTCCTTCATCAGATAGTCCATGCGCGATTCCGCTTCGAGCATATCGCCGCGCATGTCCACCCCCTGCCGCTGCATCTGCTGCTGGAGGGCTCTGAGGCCGCTCTTGGCCGCACCCACCCGAATCGCGACTTGGTTATAGTTCTGGCGGAGTTCGTTCATTTCCGCCGCCGTGGGCCGCGCCGGCGCTGGTGGTTGCGTCTGTTGTGGAGGTTGCTGCGAAGATTGCGGCGGCTGTTGCGCTACAGACCGCTGCCCTGCCGCTGGCTGTGCCACTCCCGCCGGTGACGATTGCCCCCGTGCCTGCTTCTGCGCTGGCGCGCTTCGCGCCGGAGTCTGTGGTGCGGCTGCCTGCACCGGAGTCGCGGCTGGTTCAGCCGGAGCCTGTGCCGGCGCAGTCTGGGCCGGCGGGGCAGAATCTTGTTGAGCTGTGGGCTGGGGCGGAGGCGCGGCGGGCGTTGCCGTCGATTCTGCCGCCTTGCTCTCGACCGGCGCGGCCACCTGCGGCGCCGCACTGCTGGCGCTGCTATGCAACAGCTTGGGACCCTCGATAATCGCCGCCGCCAGCACTAGAAGTGTCGCTACCGATCCCAGTGCCATATACAAACCTCGGCGGCTCCCGGATCTCGACTGCGGCGGAGGCCCCGGCTGTGTCTGCAATACTGGCGCCGGCCCCGGCTGTGCCTGAAAAACGGGTGGCGCGGGCAGTGGCACGACTGTTGGCGGCAGTGGAGGCGCTGGAACGAAAGTTGGCGCGCGGGGCGGTGGCGGTACGGATATCCCCGTCGCTGTTGGTGGCAATGGCGGTGCCGCAGCTCGCGGCGGCGGCGCTGCGGGGGGCGTCACCTTCGCGGCTTCGGGCAGCGCTCCTAACGTCACTCCCATGGACCCCGCGAAATTTCCCAGCGCGGCGCGGAAAGCCTCCGCTTTCTGAAAACGTTGCTCCGGATCCTTGGCGATTGCCATCAAGATAATGTCGTTCAAATCCAGCGGCACTCCCGCGATGATCTCCATCGGCGCCACCGGCTTGTTCTGCAGATGCGCCGCCATGATCGAGTAATCGCTGTCGCCTACGAACGGCCGCCGTCCCGTCACCATTTCATACAGCGTCACGCCCAGCGAGTATAAATCCGACCGCGGATCCGGCTGCCCGCCATTGATCTGCTCCGGCGACATGTAATACAAGGAGCCCACCGTGGTCCCGGTTTTCGTCAACTGACGGTCGGCCTGCATGCGTGCGATGCCGAAATCCATCAGCTTGACCACGCCCGAGGGCGTGATCATGATGTTCGCCGGTTTGATGTCGCGATGCACTACTCCACGCGCGTGCGCGTATGCCAGCGCATCCAGCACCTGCGAAATGCAGTGCAAAGATTCGCTCAGCTCCAGCGGACCTTTATGCAGCTGCTCATCGATGGTACTGCCCTCCACGTATTCCATCAGCATGACCAGTTGATTGCCAACCTGCTGCGCGCTGTTCATGCGTGCGATGTTGGGGTGGTCTAGGGCGGCTTGCACTTTGATCTCGCGTAGGAAGCGGTCGGCCAGCGCCGTATCGCTGCCCAGGTTGGGCAACAACACTTTCATGGCCTCCATCCGGTCCGAGATAACGCTTCGAACCTTGTACACCTCGCCCATTCCGCCGGACCCGAGTATCGAGACAATCTCGTAATCGCCGACGCGCTCTCCAATGTTCATGATGTGCTCCTAGAGGTCTGCTCCTAGAGGTTGCCGCCTACGGTGATGCGGGCCAGACGATCGCCGTCGCCCTGCCGGGCTATGCCGGCCAGTAATTGCGATTCGCTTACCGCTTTACGCGGTCGCCGACCTTTACGCCGGCTGTGCCCTCGTAGTTTCCAACCGCGGATGAGTCGTCCACTTCCGAAATGGTGATCGTGCCCATTGGCGACTCGGTCCGGCGCAGGACCTTGCCGGTTGCGGGATCCTTAATCTCGCGCCCCACTCGGGTGATCTGCAGCTTGTCGCCCACGTGCACGCCCGATCGCGATCCGACGTTGAGCACTAAACTCGCGCCGTTCACGTCCGCCACCAGGCCGTCGATGGCAATAACGACGGTTGGAATCTTGGCCGCGCTTTCTGCCAGCCCCTGCGCCATCTGCGTAACTGCCTTGTTGGTGGCCTCGCCGATAATCGTCGCCCCGAAATTCGAGCTGGACATGTCCATCCCAGCCCCGCCCGCGCCACCTGAGGAACCGCCCGCGCCCAGCAACGACGTTCCGCTGCGCGCTGATTCGCCTTTGCCGCTGGCCACTGCCAGGATCTCGGCTGTATCGGTGCTGATCATGCGCGCGCTGATTTCCACCACCGCCTTGGCTTCACGCCTGCCGACGCCTCCAATCCCGAAGCCCCTGGTGAGACCGCCCACCGCGCCCCCGCCGACGTTGGTGGAGTGATCGTCGCGTCCAAATTGCGTGATGCTGCCGATGATGATCGCGCTCACCCCCAGTACCTTGCCGATCTTGGCCGCGCTCGATGGATCGGCGCGGTTACTATTGGAAAAGTTCTGTTCACCCAGGACCTTGTCCAGTTCCTTGCGCTCGATCACTGAATAAGAGCCGTCCTTCACTAGGCGGTCCACCAGCATATCGGCTATGCCCTTTCCGATGTCGACGTTAGAGCCAAATACACCGGAGACACCCGTCTGTACCGTTCCGTATTCAAAATTCATAACGGCCACGCGGGTCTTATTCTGCGCGCTGGCGGTAGATGCGAACACCAGCATAGATGCGAGCACAAGTATGGTGAAGAAAAACCTTTTCATAGTTTGTCCCTCTCCCGCATATTATACGCCGGAAAGTCCCAGATCCAACTAGAACTCTAGTACCAGTAGCCCGTAAACGGTATAATCTTGGGAACTCGACGAAAACTCGACAGAGGAGGAGCTATGGCGGACGAGAATCCCGGTGTTGCGAGCGGTCTGGTCGGCATGTTGAATGCCTTTGTCGACCCCATGGGTCTGGCCAAGCGCGTTAAGGCTAAGCTGTTCTGGTTGTGGCCTCTTATTACAATCTGCATCATCTACATCGTGGTCGGGTATCTTATGCTGCCTTACAGCACGCAGTTGGTGGACTTCTCTATGCAGCAGCGGATGGCCGCGCAGAGCATCCCGCCCGAGCGTATGGAAACGGCCCGAACTATGGCCCACACCATTACCCAGGTCGGGATCGCGTTCACGCCCGTCTTCGTCATCGGAGTTCTGGCGCTGATGGCCTGGCTGGTCATGGTCACAGGCTCAATGGTGGGGTTGCGCGCCAAGTTTCGCGACGTGTTCTCGCTCATGGCCGCCTGCTCCCTGATCCCCGCGCTGCAATTCATCGCGACCTACATCGTCATACATGCCAAAGGAGACGAGATTCAATCCCCCGAGCAGCTGATGGCGCCCTTCGGCGCGGACATCTTTATTCAGGACATCCACGGGGCCACGCTCGCATTTCTGAATTTCTTCTCGATCTTCGAGATCTGGTACCTGGTGATTCTCGTGCTTTCCCTGGCTTATTTGACCGGGTCTTCCAAAGGCAAGGCCTTCGCCGCCGTGACACCGGCTTGGGTTATTCCCCTGCTGCTGGTGATCGTTCGCGCTAAATTCAGCCCCGGCGCGAGCAGCTAGGTCAGGTCCGGATCAACCGGCTTCTTGTGCTTGGGCTTCTTGCGCTGCGTCTTGGGCACGATGATTTTGGGAGCCGGCACGTTGCCCACGCGCTCGCGTGCCAGCCGGCGCACACCCTTCCTGCTGTCGAATCGTTTCGGCTTGCGCGCCATCTTAATCGTTACCGGCCGGCCTGCTCTCCAAACAGCTGTTTCAGGAACGGCTTGTCGTCCAGGATTCCCTTGAAGACGGTCCGCTGCGCGGCGCCCTCGAATTGCCGGCGAAAATTGGAGTCGCCGCTGAGCGATTGCGCCGTTTTGAGCTCTGCCAGCGCTCCGCTCTTATCGCCTCCCGCATAGTCGAGTAGCCCGAGCGTTACATGCGCCTCCGGCCGATTCGGCCAATAGCGAGCCGCCTGCGCCGCCGCATCTCGCGCATTGCTGATTTTTCCAGCGCCCAGAAGTTTGAACGTCTTGTCCTGGTATAGATATCCGAGGTTCAAATCCAGCAGCCTTCGCAGTTCGGGCAACGGCGCCGGATTGTCGTCGACGTTTATATAAATGTAGCGATCGTTATTGGTGTTGCGGCCGCCCTGCTTGCGGACCACCAACATGGACGCCGACTGTTTTCCCCGCGCATCGCCCCCGGCTTCGTCGCCCGCCTTCACCGCAGCATACAGCTTTTCAGCCAGCTCCCCGGGAGTCTGATCGAATGCCCGCCCCATCGACTCCACTACCTGCGGCCCCACCAGAATATTGCCCTGTGCCGACCAGGTCTTGCCCTGCCGGTCGCCCGCCCATTTCGGAGCGCCAGGGCCAGTGAAGGCCGCGATGTTTCCCTTGGCATCCACGACCGCGACCTGCCTGCCGTCCTTGCCGTCGAACTTGTCTTCTGCTAGTAGTTGATCCAACACTTCCTTGGCCGTGTGCCCTTGTCCCAGCAGTTCCAGCCCGCGCGGTCCGTAGCCGACGTTGACATTGGCCTGCGTAGCGATCGCTCCCACTTGAGCCGCCGCCCACGGAACCACCGACCCGACTGAAAAATATCGCGACGCCACCGCCACTCCCCAATCGGCATTCTGCGGATCGTAGGCGACGATCGAGAAGGTTGCCACTTGCGCGGCCGCCAGCCCCGAAAATCCGACCAACAGGAGCAAACTGCGAATCATGACCTATCATCCTACTACTACTCGATCGCTGAACAGCGCAGCTCGTTTCTCCGCGCGTGTTTCGCCGCGACGCGTGCGTTATGATCGGAATTGGCGCGTCGGGCGCCACCGTGTCCGCGGGAAGGGCTGAGCCTGCCGATGGTCAGTTGTTCTCCAAAGTAAGACGAATCTTCTTTCCGCCCGTCACGCGGACGCCGGGCAATGACTCGAAAGGAGATCGTCATGTCCGGAAATTTCCCATCTTCCCCTCCGACACGCCGGCTGCCGCCGCAACCGAACCTGGAGCAACTCCGAAAACAAGCCAAAGACCTGCTGGAAGAATATCGCGCCGGTAAGCCGGAGGCACTGGCCGAAGTGCAGCGGTTCGAGCGCCATCCCGATTCCGCAAAGTTTGCACTCCACGACGCCCAGCGAGTCCTGGCGCGGGCCTACGGCTATGAGAGCTGGCCCAAATTGAAGGCATTCGTCGACGGAGTCAGCGTCGCCTGGCTGGCTGAGGCTGTCAAAACCGGCGACACGGCCCAGGTGCGACTTTTCCTGACTGCCCGCCCTGAGCTGATCGGCATGGATATGGCCGCGAATGATGAGCATCGCGCCTTGCACTACGCGGTGTTGCGCCGGGACGTAGCGATGGTACGGTTACTGATGCAAGCCGGCGCCGACGCCCGCAAGGGCATTTTCCCGCATCGCGACGCAACTTCTGCCTTAGTCATCGCCAGAGACCGCGGGTATGATGACATCGTCGCTGTTATCGAGGATGAGGAGCGGTTACGCCGGCCGGAGTTGAGCGCACAGGATGGTGCCGTCGAACTCGACCAAATCAAAACAGCGATCTCGCACGGCGACAGGCCCACCGCTCTTAGCCTGCTCCAGGCGAATACGTCTCTAATCCACGCCTGTGATCTCGACGGCGCCACGCCGCTGCATATCGCCGCCCAACAAACGGACGAAGAGATGGTGGCGTGGCTCCTGGCCAGACGCGCCGACCCGCGTAAGCGGGACGTTCACGGCCTGACCGCGGTCGACCGCGCCGCCCTTGCCGCCGATCCTCGAAACGATCGCGCAAAATTGTTTCCAGCGGTAGCGAAGCAGCTGCTGGAACATGGTGCGGAGATGACCATCCATGCCGCAGTCGCATTAGCGGACGCCCAGCGCATTCGCCTGCTCATAAATGCCGATCCCGGCCTGCTGCGCCAGATTAACCCCGGCGGCGGGCTGCTCACACTGGCAGTAAATCATGGACACGTCGAGATCGTCCGGCTGCTCCTCGACCTGGGTGCCGATGTGGATGAGCGCATCATGCTTCACCAGTTGGAAGAACCTACGTTTAGCTGGGGCATGCCTTTGTGGTACGCCGCGCTGGCGGGACAGCACGATATCGCCGAGTTACTGCTGGACCGTGGCGCTGACCCCAACGCCAACGTTTATGCATCCGGCTGGCCGCTCCGCAATGCCTGGGGCCATAAAGATGACTCTGTCAAGCGGCTCCTGCTCCAGCGCGGCGCCAAGGTGCAGCCCTATATGGTCGCCGAGGCGCACGATGTCGGCGAGGCCAAGCGGCTGCTGGAAGCGGATGCGAGCGAGCAACTCGCCCGGGAGCTGGCTTGGTCTGCGGCCGACCACGGATGCCCGGCCATCGTCGAACTGGCTCTCCCGCGTCTCAAGTGGCCGGCTAACGATCCGTCGTGGCACTGGATCCTAATCCAACCCATCCGCGGCGCTACAGGCGATCGGGACAACCAAGGCCACTTCGCCTGCATGGCCCTGCTGCTGCGGCATGGCATCGACCCAAACGTATCACGCTTCGGTCAAACCGCCCTGCATTTCGCGGCCGCATATCACAGCAACCTAAGCGGCGCCGACCGCGCGCGCTTCGCTTCGATCTTGCTCGATCGCGGAGCCAGGCTCGACTTGCGGGATGATCTGTTGAAGGCAACGCCCCTGGGCTGGGCGTGCCGCTGGGGACGGAAGGAACTGGTCGAGCTGCTACTGGCGCGCGGAGCGTTGATCGATGAGCCGGATGCTGAACTATGGGCCAAGCCCAAGGCGTGGGCGGAGAAAATGAAGCAGTCTGAAGTGCTCGCGGTCCTGGGTGAGCAGGGGCATTGACCCGCCCCCCGGCCGCTTGACGCCGGGTTTCCCAATTCGCTAGCCTGACCATGCCATGCAGTTCGAACTCAAGCCCATTTCGAAGGCCGGCATTCAGGAAGCCCTCGAAAAAGCCGAACGGTATCGGCTCTTGAACGAGCCCTCCCTGGCCGAAAGCATTTGCCTCGATGTCCTCGAGGCCGACCCCGACAACCAATCCGCGCTCGTCATGCTGCTGCTGGCCTTGACCGATCAGTTCGGCCACGGACATGGTCACGGTCCCCACAAGGCTCGCGAGATTCTGCCGCGCCTCAAGAGCGATTACGAAAAGCAATATTACGCCGGCATCGTCTGGGAGCGGCTCGCGCACGCCCAGCTTCGCAAAGCCTCCCCCAACGCCGCCTTCACCGCCTACGACGCCTTTCGTCAGGCCATGGAGTCCTACGAAAAAGCCATCGCCCTCCGTCCGCCCGCCAACGACGATTCCATCTTGCGCTGGAACACCTGCGCGCGCATCCTGATGCGGAATCCCAATCTTCGGCCGCGCCCCGACGAGGCCTACGAACCGGTGCTGGGCGAGTAGCAACTCACTCGTAGCGCAGCGCCACAATCGGATCCACTTTCGCGGCGCGCCGCGCGGGAACCAGGCACGCTCCCAGTGACACCGCGATCAGCACCGCCGCCACCAGCACGAATGTAATCGGATCGGTCGCCTGCACTCGAAAAAGTAGCGACGTCATCAGCGGCGTGAGCGCCAACGCGCCCGCCACGCCAATAGCAAGGCCCATCAACACCAGCGCCATCCCCTGCCTCTGCACCAGCATCAGCACTTGCGCCTTCTGCGCGCCCAGCGCCATCCGTATGCCGATCTCGCCGGTCCGCTGCGCCACGCTGTACGACATCACTCCGTAGAGTCCCAGTGCCGCCAGGAACAATGCCGACGCCGCGAAAAATGCCAGTAACACCAGTGAAAAACGCCGCTGGGCGATCGATTGAGAAACCACTTCGGTCATGGGCTGCACTGCGTAAACCGGCTGCGATTTGTCGATCTTCAGGATGGCCGCCTTCATGGCCGCGCCGGCTAATGCCGGATCCTGCGTAGTCCGCGCCAGCACGGTGATCGTGCCCAGCTGGATAAAAGTCGGCTTCTGGAAATACGCGGCGTAGACCTGCACCGGGGTGTCTTGATCCAGCCCCTGCGTGTGGACGTCAGCGGCCACGCCCACGATTTCGCGCCAGTTGGGCGGCGTCGCGAATGCCACCTCCAGCCGTTTCCCGATCGGATCCTGACCCGGAAAATATCGGTCCACCAGAGTCTGATTCACCACCACCACTGGGGGTGAATCGGCCGTATCGCGATCCGTAATCCCGCGGCCACGCAAAATGCGCATGCCCATCGTTTCGAAATAGCCGGGGGTTACCGCGAAATAATTGGCCAGCGGCGCCGTGCTCGGTTCCACCGGCGCCCGACCTTCAAAACGCATGATGTAGATCGGATTCCCCAGCAGAGGAATGTCGCTCGACACCGCCGCCGACCGCACACCCGGCAGCGCCGCGACGTTCCCTAAAATGCCGTGGACAAATTCGCGCAGCATCGCGTCGTGCCCAGTGTATTTGAAGGCCGCGGGCGCGAGGCGCATGGTCATCAGATGCTCGGCTTCGAACCCCGCGTCGACATGTTCGATCTCGTAGAAGCTGCGGATCAGCAGGCCCGCCCCGGCCAGCAGAATCAGGGCCGCCGCCACTTGCGCCACCACCAGAATGTTCCGCAGGCCGCTCCGGGCGCTTGCTCCACGCGCTCCTTCCTTCAGCAAGGAGTGGACATCGGTCTTCGATGCGTACCACGCCGGCGCGAACCCGAACACGATCCCCGTAATCATCGACAGCGCGAGCGAGCCCCATACGACCGCCGAGTTCAGACCGGCTTCGCTCAATCGCGGCAGATTCGCGGGCGCCAGCGCCAGCAGTCCACGGAATGCCCCGTACGCCAGCAGCAATCCCACCGCGCCGCCCGCCACCGACAGCAGTACGCTCTCGGTCAGCATTTGTGTGACGATCCGGCCGCGTCCGGCTCCCAGCGATGCCCGGATCGCGATCTCCCGCTGCCGTCCAGCCGCTTTGGCCAGCAAGAGGTTGGCCACATTCGCGCAGGCGATCAGTAGCACGAAGGCCACCGCGCCCAGTAACACCAACAGTGCGGGCCGGATCTGTCCCACCATATCGTTCAGCAATAAATTCACCACAATACCGGCATCTCGATTGAAAAAGGGGTACTGCGCCGCCAGCCGCGATCCGATGGTCTGGAATTCCCCCCGCGCGCGCTCCAGCGTCATCCCGTCCTTCAGCCGCCCGATCACTCGCAAACGGTGGAAATCCCGCCGCTCCCGCGTTTCATTGTCGAAGCCCAGTGGCGACCACATAACAGATTGCGGTGGATATTCAAAACCCTCCGGCATCACGCCGATCACCGTCCGTAGCTTGCCATTGATGTTCAACGTCTGGCCGACGATTTTCCGATCACCTCCGAAACGCTGCCGCCACAAGCTGTTTCCCAGAATCACCACGTCATCCCGGCCCGGTTGATCCTCTTCCTCGGTGAACACGCGGCCCAGCGCCGGCTGTACTCCCAGCGCGTCGAAAAATCCCCGATCGCAGATGGCGCCGAGGTACCGCTCCGGCTCGCCTTCACGCGAGGCGAGATTGAAAGTGTTTTGCTGGTATGCGCCCAGTGCCGAAAAGGCCTGGTTCTGCTTTTGCCAGTCATAGTAATTCGCCGGCGCGACCGAGAATCTGGGTATGTTGCGCTTGAGATTGTTCTCCCACACGTTCACCAGCCGCTCGGAGTGCGGGAAGGGCAGTGGCCGTAGCAGGACGCCGTCGATCACGCTGAACATGGCGCTATTGGCGCCCATCCCCAGCCCCAATGCGAAAACGGCGGCGATCGTGAATCCTGGATTCTTTCGAAACGTTCTCAATGCAAATTTCAGGTCTTGCAGCAAGCTCATGACGGCCGTCAATAGACCCTGGACGAGCCGGGCAGCGAAACGTTAGCCGCCCTAACCAATCCGCGCCACCAAGTCCTTGATCTTCACCTGCTCCGCCGCCGACGGCTTGTGCTGCAGCGCCTTCTCCAGCTCCTTCTTGGCGAGTTGCTTTTCCCCGGCGTCCAATAGCGCCATCCCCAAATGCAGATGGAACGACGGATTGTCCGGCACTCGCGCCACCAGCTCCTGCAATACCTGCACGGCCTGGGTGGTCAGCTTCTTCCGAATGTAAATCAGACCCAGTGTGTCGGAAATATTAGGATCCTTCGGTGAGCGCTGCAGTGCGTGCTGCGCATAACCCAAAGCCTGATCCAGATCCACGCCCTGTTCCGCCTTGAGGTAAGCCAGATTGTTCAAAGCCGTGGCATTGTCCGGATCTGCCTTCAGCACTTCTTCGTACATCCCGCGCGCCTGCTCTGCCTTTCCCGCATCTTCAAGTAGCATCGCGTAACCCAAAGTCGTGCTCGCGTTCGCTGGCTGGATCCGATGCGCCTTCTGAAAGTTTTCCAGCGCGCTCGCTTTGTCACCCAACTGCCTTTCCACCGTGCCTAAGTGAATGAGCGCCTCGGCCCAATCAGGTTTACGGCCCACCAGTTGTTCCAGTTGCCGGCGAGCTTCTTGAAGCTTTCCCATGCGAACTTGCACTTCCGCTAGCGCCAGCTGGTAGCCATCCCGGTCCGGATGCTTGGCCAGTCCCTGTTCCAGGATCTGTGCGGCCGCGGCCGGTTGGCCTTGCGCCAATCTCGAATCCGCCAGGCCCGTAATGCCTCTCAGATCGTCCGCCTGCTCCAGCGCCCGGAACGCTGCTTCGGCCTCGCTGTAGCGCTTCTCTCGCAGATCCACCGCCGCCAATTGATAGCGCGCCTCATTGGAAGCCTTATCGATACTGAGGATACTCCGCAGTTCCTCGCGCGCCTTGTCCCCTTCACCCAGATTCCCGAGAGCGGTTCCCCGGATCACTTTGGCCTGCAGATTCGATGGATTAGTTTCGAGGATCTCCTCCGCGATCTGGACCGCAACCCCATTCTGCCCTTGCTCTAATCGAATCCGCGCTAACCCCAGTTTGGCAAGTAAAGAATCCGGATTCAGCTTCAGGCTGGTCTCGAAATGTTGAGCCGCCTTATCCAGGCCGGCCGGCTCGCCCGTCATCCAATAGGCTCGCGCTAAATGAAACTGCAGCATCGCATTCCCCGGTTCCTTCAACGTCAGCGCTTCCAACTCCGCAATTGCGGTTTCGACCTGCTTTGGATCGCCTTTAGCCCGCAACGATGCATGGATCGCCGCGGCCTCCACGTCCCGGGGATAATCTTTATGCAGCTTCGTCACAACCGCCAGAGCTTCCGGGTCCCGGCCCTGCGCGAGCAGAACATCCGCGATTCGCTTCTCATAATCGGCCGCCATCTTCGGGTCCTGCTTCTCCCCGTCCCGGTAGGCCTGCATGCCAGGCTCGTACGCCCCCATCCGCACATAGAAGTCGCCGACCAGTCCATCGGCGTGCGGAAAAGTTTTTCTCGCCGAGCGCAGGCCGTCCAGTTGCGCCAGCATCTCCCGTTTTCGATTTCGCGTGTAGTAGAAGCCCGCCAACTCCAGCCGCGGCATCGCATCCGATGGCAGATTGGCGATCTCTGTCTTCAGCGTCTCCTCGGCGTGATCGAACTGTGAGCTTTGCATGTAATAAGAAAAGAGGAGATCATAAACGCGGCGTACCGTCTTATCCCGCGCCAGAAATTCCTCGCCCAGCTTCTCGGCTTCCGTCTCTCGGCCGGTTGCCGCCAGCCTGCGCATCAGCGGCACAATTACTTCCGGCTGCCACGGCTTCACTTCGCCCGCCTCTCGAAGCTTGGCGATGGCGGTTTCCGAGTCGTTGGCGAGCGTTGCCAGATCGGCATCCAGCCGCAGCCCCCCAAACGACTTCGGGTTCCGCTTCAGCACCTGCGCCACCAACAGCCGCGCTTCATCCAGCGAGCGTTTGTTCGACTTTGGGTTGGCGGCATAGGCTGCGATGTAGAGCTCGGCCAGCCGTACGGTTGCTTCCTCATTGCCGGGATCGAGACTCGTGGCCCGCTCCAACGCCCGCGCCGCGTCGCCGTACTCCCGCAGCGCTAACTCTACCATCCCCAGCCGATAGTAGGCTTCCCCCGACTTCGGATCGAATTGCAGCGCGCGCCGGTATAAAATCGATGCTTCTTTGTACTTTCCGTTCTGGAAGTACTTGTTGCCGCTGGCTACGCATTTGTCGCGCATCGCCCGCGGATCGCGATTACACGCCATCAAAAAGAGGCAGGCCGCCGCCGCCGGTACCCACGCTCGTGTCATGTCTGCCGTTTCAAACCGCTGTAGCTCCACTTCCTGTATACCATCCGATCCCCTTGCCATAAAAGCCCAGCCGCGAACCGCAGGCCCGGAACGCATTTCGGTATGATGAAAAACGTTCGGGAGATTGATATGTCACAATCCATCTGGATCGGGCTCCGCACCGTCATTATTCTGTCTTTAGCCGTCCTGCTGAACCCATCTGCCCGCGCCCAGGCCGTCGTCGGCGAATTCGTTCCTGAGATAGGGCTGGATCTCTCCGGGAACTGGAATCCGGTGCTGCACGAAGACTTCCTCGAGCGCATCCCCGGCCCCGAACTAGTCAATTACTCCGGACTTCCTATCAGTGTCGGCAGTCGCCTCTGGGCGCTGTCCTGGGATTCATCGCGGCTGACCATGCCCGAGCATCAGTGCCAGGTCCACGTCGCTCCCTACATCTATCGCGGACCGCTGCAATTGCGCATCTGGGCCGAAAAAGATCCCCAGTCCCAACGTATCATCGCCATCAAACAATACATCAGCACCTACGAACAGACCCGTACCATCTGGATGGATGGTCGCCCGCATCCTCCGCCGTACGCGGCGCACACCTGGATGGGATTTTCCACCGGCCAATGGGATGGCAACATCCTGACCGTCACCACCACGCATATCAAGCAGGGCTGGATCCGGCGCAACGGATTGCCCGAAAGCGACCAGGCCACGCTCACCGAGCATTTCATCCGGCACGGCGACCACCTTACCCACGTCAGCATCGTCACCGACCCCGTTTATCTCACCGAACCTTTGATCAAGAGCCAGGATTTCGTGCTCAACGTCAATGCCGGCGGCAACTGGCTCTATCCCTGCGAATATGTCGAAGAGGTGGTTAATCGGCCGCGCGGCGCGGTGCCGAACTATTTGCCTGGACAAAACCCGTTTGTTCACGAGTATGCCGACAAGTACCATCTCTCGGTGGCAGCTGCTCTGGGTGGCGCCGAAACGATGTACCCGGAGTATCGCTCAAAGATGCGCGCGGCATCCTCGCCCGCCGACGCCGCGAAATTAGCCGCTTGGACCGCGCCTGCTCAGGAGCACGTCAGCCGCGCCCAGAATCCCATACCCAACGACGGCGAGGTCCACGTTCTGCCGGTGCAGGGTAACGTCTACATGATCGTTGGAGCCGGTGGCAACATCACGGTACAGATCGGCGACTTGGGCATCGTCATCGTAGATACCGGTACTGCCGCTATGGCCGACAAGGTCATCGCGGCCGTCCGCAAATTGTCCAACAAACCGATCCAGTACATCGTCAACACCCACTTCCATGCCGACCACACCGGTGGAAATGAGAAGATCCGTGCCGCGGGCGTCACCATCACCGGCGCGAATGTTACCGCCGATATCCGCGATGCCCGCCAGGGCGCGGCAATCATTGCGCATCAAAATGTTCTCGACCGCATGAGCGCCCCCAGCGGCAAACAGTCTCCCACCTCCACCGAGGCGTGGCCCACCGATACCTACACTTCCGGCCAGAAGGAGCTCTATTTTAACGACGAGCCCATCGAGATCATTTACCAGCCCAAGGCGCATACCGATGGCGACAGCCTGGTCTTCTTCCGCCACTCCGATGTCGTGAGCACCGGCGATATCTTTGTCACCACCGGCTATCCCTTCATCGACCTCGCCAATGGCGGCAGCATCCAGGGCGAGCTTGACGCGCTCAACCATATTCTGGACATCGCTATTCCCAAGCACGACGAGGAAGGCGGCACCTATATAATTCCCGGCCATGGACGCCTCTGCGACGAATGGGAAGTAGTCGAGTATCGCGATATGGTGACCATCATTCGCGATCGCATCCAGGCCATGCTAAAGAAAGGAGCGACTCTGGAACAGGTGCAGGCGTCGCATCCCACCGCCGATTACGATGACCGCTATGGCGCCACCTCGGGTTTCTGGACCACCGGCATGTTCGTCGAAGCGGTCTACAAAAGCCTCTCAGAAAAAGTGGGGCGGGTCCCCTGACCCGCGCCGGGCGCCCTCGCCCGGCTGATCGAGTTTTCAGCCAGATCCCGTCACTCGGTAAAGAACCGCTGGTCAGCTCTCTCAAAGCGTAGAGAATGAATTATCTCTTCGATCGTCCCTTGCTATCCCGCCGGAGAAGACCAAATACTACACAGACGGTCCAGAGCCGTTCGGCCCCGAGATAGCAGACGCTTTTTCCCTCTACTTCACTACAGGGCTTACGCACGGGGAAAGTATGATGAGCAAAAAGCACTAGGAGGTTGCTGAAAAAGTCTTTCAAGAGCTCACATTGGCAGGTCGGGGACCTGCTCCACAACTCCAGGTCAATGACTTAGCTCTATACGTGGCGCAGGTCTCCGGCCTGCGAGAGACTTTTTCAGCAACCTCCTAGACGTGCTGGGGAACATCTCGGGTTCATGCTAAGGCTTGCCACACGACTCCATGAATAGTGGCATTATTGAACCGATGAAGCCTCCCGCTGAAATGCACGAAGACCCGGAAGCGTTCGAGCGATTCCGCACCGCGGTGAAAACCGTGCTCTCAGTTCCGAAAAGCGCCGTACAGAATCCCTTCAAAACGAGCAAAATAAAAAAGCGAAAGCCAGCGGCCCGACTGAAATGAGTTCAGATGAACAGATATTAGCTGTAGGAAGAGTAATGACTGAGTATGTCGAGACGCGCAAAAAGCTCGCCGCATTATTTTCTGAAGTTGATCGAGCCACAGGCATTCTTCAGAGAGTCTTGTGGTATTTGAAGCCAGAGCAACATGGAGCTAAGACCGATCTGAGAAGCGGCTACAAATCGCCGGATTTATCGACTTTTCCAACCGGCGAACAATTGACCTCGCTGGTAGAGGAGACACTTGCAACGCTCGCGCGCAAAAAAGAACTCCATACCCAACTCAAAGAATTCGGAGCGGAACCGAAGGAGTAATCTCTAAGCGGCACTCTTTCGCTTCCCGCCCTTCCGCCGTGCCAGTTCCTTCTCAGTTCGGGAGCCTCGCACTCAACTCCAGACCTTCTCCGGTCAGTTGATTCCAGGTAACGCGCTTGCCGACGATCTGAGATGCGGCCAGCTTGAAGCGTCCGAAGTCATCCAGTCAAGTAAATAATTGCCTCGACTAAGCCGGCGTGCCGGCAATCTCCGCCGCCCGCTCCCTCCACTGCCTGGCCTCTTCCTTCCGCCCCATCCGCTCTTCGACATCCGCGAAAGTCTCCAGCGCCCGCGCCAGTGGCGGTCCGCCCTTCCGCTCCAGGGTTCCGATCGCTTGCATCAGCAGCTCGCGCGCCGGCGCGATCCTCCCGGCTTTCACGTACAACCCCGCCAGATGCACCTGAACATCGGTTGCCTCTTCGCGATTCCCTCCCACCTGTCGATCTTTCAGCTTCAGAACGCTTTCATACTCACTCACCGCACCCGCCAGATCACCCGACTGCTCCAGCGACGCCGCCAGATTATAAAGCGCCTCCGTGGCCGCGTTCGATTCCGGACCCGAGGTCTCCCGGTGAATCTCCAGTGCCCGCCTCAAGCAGCGCTGCGCTTCCGCATGATCGCCGTGCTGGCGCGACAGCATGCCCAATTGAGACAGCGATTGCGCGGTCTCCAGATGATTGGCGCCGAAGGCCTGCTCTGCCAGGCTGGCCGCTTGCTGGAAAGCTTCGAACGCTTCCTCTTTTCGCCCGCTCCGTAACAGTGCAGTTCCCAATTTCCTCGCGCACGTTGCCAGCCGTGCCCGGTCCGGTTGCGATTGCCCGGCTTCCTGGCTCGCGATCTCCCGGATGGTCTGCTCGGCGTCGGAATATTTCTCCTGACTGATCTGGACGTCCACGAGCGCTTCCATCGCCCGCGAGTGCAATGCGTGGTCGCCCGCTGCCATCTCGATCGCCGCCCGCGCCGTCTGCGCCGCCTGGTCCAATTTGCCCTGCTTGCGTTGCGCCCTTTCGAGGTCCAGCAGGAAACCGATGCGCTTCTTCGACGAATAGCGGCGCTCCGTCAAGGCCGCGGCCAAATGTTTCTCCGCCTCGCTCCAGTTCCGCGATCCCAGGTGCCGCTCCGCCTCCGATTCATTAAGGTGACGCTTGCGGTGCCACTCCTTGACGTGCGGCGTCACCCACACCGCGAAACGTATCCCCAGCCGGAAGATTCGTGTGATGCTGATCATAGCCTTAACGGCTGAATCGGCCGCCCGGATACCAGACTTTACCCCCGTCCCCCTTCCAGTCCTTCGAAAACGAGCGGTAAAAGGTCGCGCTGTCTCAAAGAGTTAGCTATCGGGAACCGAAGACTTGCGCGGTGTAATGGAGACTTCCCAGCCCAGCCGC
>Ga0210386_10000813_pt1 | contig 28793 bp, 40 predicted proteins | sample IncBWH32OmetaG_FD_160091 | JGI IMG/M metagenome (GOLD analysis project Ga0210386, IMG submission 160091) | Forest soil microbial communities from Barre Woods Harvard Forest LTER site, Petersham, Massachusetts, United States - Inc-BW-H-32-O ...
CGAACATGGCGATGTCGCGTCTCGCGTTGTCCTTGATTTCGTAGAAGGCGGGGAGCAGCTCAAGGCCCATGATGAGATTCATGAGTTGGAGAGCATCGGAGTGGCCTAGACCACTGAGCAATCGGATAGGTTCTGGTGCAAACTCTCGAAGCGGTAGGAATTCAGGGGGATAATGGTCAGATGCGAGCACTGGATCTGTTTAAGGGACAGCATTTCAACTCGGAGGTCCGCGCTCACTATGTGATCGCTAAGGATCGCCAGTTGGTCCTCGTTTTTTGTCAAAATCGACGAGCTCGACGGAAATCGTAATCTTGTCGGCCGCCTTCAGCAATCTGGGCAAACCACCCTAAAAATCCTCATCCTTCAACTGCCGCGATGATGGGCCTGGCTCTCTTTCAGGCTGCATCATGCAACTCCTGCCATGGTAACGGAGGCATGGGCACTGGGGCCGCAGTTCCACTGACAGGCGTTGGTCAGAAATTTTCCGATGCGCAGCTGATTGCGCTCCTGCATACACCCGACAGCAAGATGCGCAACGGCGACATGACACCTGTGGACCTGAAGCCGGATGAGCTGATGAGCTTGAAGCTTGAAGCATTGTTCGCGTGCGTTCGCCAACTGCACTGATCGAAATGGCAGCGGTGAACGGCGGTTCTGGAAATTGACGGGCCGCGACAGAAATCACACTGGTAGTCTGCCTCTAGGCGCGATCCTGCTCATTACCTCACCGAGACTTGAGACTCGGTCACCGTATCGTTTCTGGTGCGCCCGTTTTCTTCCCCTTCGGACCTAGTTGCAGACGTCGTGGACTCCGTCGCCTGGTGGGGCGCAGGAATACATAGCACCGGACAGTGGACTCCAGATATCACCTTTAGCACGGTGCTGGTCACCATAGCTTCGTCCGAGAGCATGGTCTCAGGACTCCCCAGAACCACCAGATCCACTTGATGCTTGAGGGCAAAGTCCACTATCACGTGGCCGGCTTCGCCGGAAGTCACGACGTGCTCGACGGGGACCGTGTGCGACTCGTTCATGGGCGCAAGAAAGCGCAGCCGCTCCAGATCAATGTGCCGCTCAACGTCAGTTGCCGCCGCTGAGCAGTGGAGAACCGTCAACTGTGCGTGCGAAATGCGGTGAGCGGCGGTTAACGCCGCCAGAGAGCAGGAAGAGAAATCCGTGGCCAATAGAACTGTTCGCCATCTTCCCGCCCAAGGCATCAGCGGTTCAACGTCAGGAGTAACGGTGAGAATGGGGCACTCGGTCCTGGCCAGGAGTTGGCGCGCGACCGCTCCGAGGGCCGCACGGCCAACTCCTGTCTTGCCTCTCGTTCCGAGAACCAGAAGATCTCCGCCGTGGTCACGCACCGTCTGAAGGATGAGTTCGCATATGTCACCTGTCTCAACGATGGAGTGAACCGCAATCCCTTGCGAACGTACCTGCCCTTCGATCCTACTCAGCTCTTCGCGAGCTGCCTGGTCCGCGGAGACCGAACTCGGCACTCCTTTGGGAAATGCATAGCCGATGGGATCGATGACGTGCACCAGAACCAGTTTGCCGCCATGCAGACAGGCTATGGCCTGGGCATAGCGAACGGTGGCCGAGGATTTCTCTGAGAAGTCTGTTGCCACAACGATGGTTTCGAAAGGGAATTGCTTGGATTTGGCCATGAGAACTCCTTGGCTGAAGGTCGAGTGTAAAACGGTCGGTCCCCGGGTTAGCGAGTGGCTGCCTGTGAGCTTCCAGAAAGGTAGAGGAGGTTGCGGCTGAATGCCCGCGAACAACCTAAGATTGATACGGAAAAGACCCCGCGAGAGATTGTCGGGGCGACGGGTGCGGAAGTCTCCCGCTGACTCCTGCTTACCTCGATACTACGCCGTCAAGGTGTCGCGAATCTCGCGATCGCAAAAGCGCTTGCTCCCCTCTAACCCTAGACTATGTGTTCGCGATCGGACTCGTCTGAGCAACATCGCTCACACCGGGAAAATAATGGGAGGTTCGTTACGATGTTCGATTTGACATCCGCCCTCGCTCGGTTTCTGGCGAAGGGCCTTGTCGGCTTAAACGGATCATCCGCAATGGAACTCCGGAAGGACAGTAGATTGCGAAGGTTTGATGGATGTGCCTCGTCAATAGAGTCGCTTTCTGAATCAGATCCACTTTCTTCTGAGCAGCCAGATTTTGATCGTTTGCGTAAGGCCCACATAGCTAAGCAGTGTGACCATCAGAATAGGCCAGTACATCTGAGGCAGGTGTACGAGACCCAGCGAAGAAGCAAGCGGCGAATACGGCAACCATGCTCCCAAGGCCATGATGGACAACGTTGTGACCGCCAGCATCCAACTCGCCCGGCTCTGGATGAATGGAATTTTGTTGGTGCGAATGACGTGAATAATGAGTGTCTGCGTCATCAGCGACTCGACGAACCAGCCGGTCTGAAATACCGAAGCGCGGGATGGGTCCCAGCACTTGAAGAGATAGAGCATGACAAAGAAAGTCGTATAGTCGAAGATCGAGCTGATTGGTCCGATGAAAAGGATGAACCGCTTGATCTCGCCGATGTTCCAGGGCCGCGGCCGGGTCACCTGCTCTTCGTCCACTGAGTCTGTTGGGATCGGAATTTGTGAGAAGTCGTACAGGAGGTTGTTCGTCAACACCTGAATTGGAGCCATTGGAATGAAAGGGAGAAAGGCGCTTGCTCCCAGCACGCTGAACATGTTTCCGAAGTTGGAACTCGCCCCCATTCGGATGTACTTAATAATGTTGGCGAAGACCTTCCGCCCCTCGATCACTCCCCCGTCCAGCACCATGAGGTCCTTTTCTAACAGGATCAGGTCAGCCGACTCCTTGGCTATGTCCGTAGCCGTATCGACCGAGATGCCAATGTCCGCTGCTCGCAATGCGGGAGCATCGTTGATCCCGTCTCCCAGGAATCCAACCACGTGTCCTCTGCCCCGGAGGGCGTGAACGATTCGCTGCTTGTGAGCAGGAGAGAGACGGGCGAAAAGCGTCGTTTTCTCCGCCGCCTCGGACAGTTCGAGGTCAGACATTTTTTCCACGTCTGCGCCCAGGAGCATGGGGTCGGCCGAGAGACCCACATCCGCGCACACCTTGCGACTGATGAGGTGGTTGTCCCCTGTGAGGATCTTCACCGCGACGCCATGCTGGTGAAGTGCCTCGATGGCACGTGCCGCCGTATTCTTGGGCGGATCCAGAAAGGCGCAATATCCTTTGAGGACGAGATCGCACTCGTCAACCTTTGAGCAGGCCTGCTTTCCTTTTACCTCTTTAGTTGCCACAGCTAAGACCCGGAAGCCATCGTTGCTAAGACTCTCGTATTCTTCCCTCAGTCCCCTCATCAAGTCGGGGTCCATCGGCGACAGCTTGCCGTCCAGTTCGAAGTGAGAGCACTGATGGAAGATTTCCTCGGGAGCGCCTTTGGTGAAGAGGATTGCTTTCCCTTCAGGATCTTCCACCAGGACCGACATCATGCGTCGCGTAAAGTCGAAAGGGATCTCGTCCAGCTTTTTATACTTTGCGACCAACACCTGATCTTGGAAGTCCGGACTATCTAGAATCGCCCGATCAAGCAGGTTCTTGAGGCCCGTCTGGAAATTGCTGATGAGGTAGCCATCGAGGAGCACTTCCTCAGTCTCCCGGCCCGCAACGTTGCAATGACGCTGCAGGACGACGCGATCTTCGGTGAGCGTTCCGGTCTTATCGGTGCACAATACATCCATGCCTCCGAAGTTCTGAATGGCATTGAGACGCTTGACGATCACTTTCTTGCGGCTCATCCCGATCGCCCCCTTGGAGAGGCAAACAGAGACGATCATGGGCAGCATTTCGGGGGTAAGGCCCACCGCGACCGCCAGCGCAAAGAAAAAGGCGCTTTTCCAATCATGCTTGGTGAAACCGTTGATCAGGAAGACCAGTGGCACCATCACAGCCATGAGCTTGATCATGAGCCAGGTGAAGCGGCTGAGGCCCTTGTCGAAGCTGGTCGGTGGCGGCTCGGCGGTGATCGATCCAGCCATGCTGCCGAGATAGGTGCGGACTCCCGTCACTACAACGACTGCTGTCGCCGTACCGCTTTCAACGCTCGTTCCCATGAAGCAGGTGTTGTTAAGCTCTGTGGGTGAGCTCACAGTTTTCAGCTCGGGGTCGTGGATCTTCTCGACCGGAAGTGATTCCCCCGTGAGGCTACCCTGGCTAACGAAGAGGTCTTTCGAAGAGATGATCCGCACGTCACCGGGGATCATGTCGCCGGCGGCGAGCTTGATGATGTCCCCGGGAACCAGGTCGCGCAGCGGCATCTCCCGCGGGTTGCCATCACGAATGACGGTAGCGGTCACATGAATCATGGCCTTGAGCTTTGCGGCGGCCGCGTCCGCCCGGGCCTCCTGCAAGAAGCGGAGCGCAACGCCGAGCACCACCATGCCTGCCATGACAGATCCGGCGCGCGCGTCGCCGGTAGCAAAGGAGATGGACGATAAAATCGCCAGCAGAACCACCAGCGGGTTGCGAAGGATTTTCAGCAGACGGATCGGCCAGCCTTGCCGTCGCTCTTGCGCCACCTCGTTTGGCCCGGTCGTTCGCACTCGCTCTTCGGCTTCCGTTTGCGTCAGGCCCTGGGGGGACGTCCGCAAAGAGCGGAGCAGTTCTTCGCCGTCCTTTCTGGCGGCATCAAGGACAGCGGGTGAGACATGGATACGGTGGTCTTTCGTCTTCGGCGGAATCGGAGGCTGGCGTGGGACAGCATGCGGTTGGCAGAGGCTATCGTCTCCTGTCAAGCCGGCTGTGACTGAAGGCTCAACCGCGTCATCCGTATGGAGTGTTGTCATCGCTCCTCTGACCGATCATCCAAGTGATTTCTGACCGTGAACTCGGCTAGTCGGCTTCCCGGATAAATGGGGGGGCACTGGCAGTCGCTGATCTGCCCAACCACTAACGGCGCACCACTCTTCCTTTTTCCGGCAAAGGAAGGCGGAAACTACGATCCGTATTGCACAGTATGGCGTTCTTACGCAGACAAGCGCAGTGCAATTTTGAACACTTCGAGCGGGGTTAACAAGGCAGTCCCAAGCTTGCCAACGATCAGGTTGAGGCCTTAGCGCTTTACAGCGGCCGAGCGAAACTCCTATCGATGCCAACTAATTACGATAGAGGCCGCTACAGCCACGTAACTTGGAGAAGTTCTTCGGATATCAAGCGCTTTCCCTTCTGTGAACATCTGTCAGCATGAGCAAAACTGAACAGATTGCTGCTTTCCGCTGCTGCGATGTTGAGCATGCGAGCACATTGCGTTCGCCCAAGGGTAGAAATTCACTGCGCAATCTCCGGCGGCGAGCTCGTGTCTAACTCGCCGAAAGCATCAGAAATTAGGAACATAATCCGAAGTCAAGTTAACCCGGCGTATCCACTTGCGGCAGCCGTCCAGGAGAGAACAGGCTGTTTTCGGCTGACTTTGCTGGCGCGCTTCATTCAACTAGAGTCTTGGTCAGAACCTGGCTGGTTGCTGGTCGCCACTCTTGGTCTGCTGTTCCAACTCGGCCCGCTCCGGCCAGAGCTTGTAGACACCGGCTTGTAACCCATCAGCGCGGTGAGCCTAAAGATATAGTGCGCAGCGGTCATCTGCAGACCATCGTTGGCAACGTCCTGCCGCGCACTTATTCTCTGCCGGAACCGGAAAGCCAGCTCATCGAGGTGGAAGCTCACACCTCCCGCGGAGCCAGTTTCGTACTGTGCCACTGCCCTTGGCAGCCCGCCGAAGTCCGGAGCCGACGGCTGACCATGATCATCGTTCACGGACTCGAGGGCTCCTCTTCTTCGCGGTACGTCTTGGGGAACTCGGCGCGCGCCTTGGCAGCCGGTTGCAACGTGGTTCGTATGAATATGCGCGGCTGCGGTGACGGCGAAGAATTCTCCCCCTCCATCTATCACGCGGGGCGCTCCGAGGACGTCGCTATTGCGATGGCCGAACTGTCCCGCACATACCTCATTCGCAGCTTCGCGCTGGTTGGCTATTCCATGGGCGGTAACTTGGTTCTCAAGCTGGCCGGCGAACGGGGCGCCGCCGCGCCGCCCTATCTCAAGGCCGTCGTCGGCGTCTCGCCGCTCATGGATCTGGCTGCGTCCTCTGCCGCACTGCACGAACCGCAGAATCGCCTTTACGCGAGCAGGTTTCTCAGCGAAATGCTCAAACGCTTTCGTCGCAAGATCGAACTCTACCCAGGTCTATACACTGCCAACGGCCTGGGCAAGATTCGAACCGTACGGCAATTTGACGAGCAGGTCGTCGCGCGATACGGCGGCTTTGCCAGCGCGGACGACTACTACTACAGCGTTGCCAGTTCCAACTGGGCCCAGGAAATTGCCGTGACCACGCTGACCCTGCACGCTCTCGACGATCCCTTCATTCGCATGACTCCCGACACCCGCGCCAAACTGGTCGCCAACCCCCGCGTCATGCTGGTCGAGACCCGGCACGGCGGCCACTGCGCCTTTCTCTCGCTCGAGCCCGGCGACTCAGGCTATTGGGCGGAGAGAACGCTGCTGGACTTTCTGCTCGCCACGGTAGAGGGTTGACCATTGAGTTCGGGGGGGCGGTCGAGATCCGGAGCGGGCTGTCGCCCATCGTGGTCCCTGGGGTGATCGAGTTCCGAAACGATGGCAATACTTGACACGAGGCGCCCGTAAACGGAGTGGAAATGTACCCGTCGATCCTGAACATGTCAGGATTCATCCATTCCATTAGACCAATCAGACTGTTCCTGTTTGAGGCGGTCCGGCATGAGGCCCACTTATGTTTCAGTCGGCATTAGCGCGGCACATTACTTGGTTTCGGCGTGTAGAGCCGAGCGAGCACTCGATAAGCTGCTCACCTCGCTGGCACCTGTAATCTCGTAATCCTTGTAGTCGATAGTCAGTTCGGCGGAGCCGCCAAGCCGAATGGCGGTGACGCTGTGGTTATGTGAAGGAAGCCAGAAATCGCCGATTTTTATGTACACCTGCTCGATTTCTGTTTTCCTGGTCCAAAAGGAAGGATTTTTTGCGGGCTCTGCCTCTAAACGCACAACGGCAAAATCTTCCGCATCTACCCAGATTCGTCCGTAATAAAGAAATTTGTCTTTCGCACGGGGTTCAACTTTGAGCACATACCTCGCGCCCGAGGGGCCGTTTTGGTATCCGACCAGTGTGAAACGGTAGTATCCTCCGTGAGAGCGGATCGCCGCTGAATCTCTGTGTCCAGTGCTTCCTTTTCTGCTTCCAACAGCTTCTTGAATACCCTATCGATAATCAGTGCAGAGCCGGCCGTTGATTGAACGATGAACTCCTTTTCTGCCGGTGAGAGGTAGCTCACCTTCACGACCATTTCCGCACTTCGAGCGCCTGGAAATCCGTGATATTCAGCTCGGTAAGTTCTGATTCCTTGATAGGTGCGCAAAGCCTGGGTACGACGAAGATTCATTTGGACGAGCCTTTGCACCACTTGTTCTGCAGTGAGCGGAGCTCGATTAGTAACTGTCGCGCTTTCCAGGCTGTTGGGCGCCTGCAGGCTGCCCCAGGATCATCAGGATCACGAGCCACAGGATGGTGAACTCCGAACACCGGGAGAGCGTACTTGGGCTCGGAGTCGGTGCTCGATGCTGTGGTTCATGCCGTTTCATGGCGAACCCTACACCACGACCGCCTCCAGAGAAACTCTGGCACACTAAGTATTCGATTTGTGGCCTTCAGATACTGATCATGATTGACCATTGCAGACGTTGGGGGGAGATCAATATCCTGTGGCGCAAGGTGAGATTTCTGCGCGGTTGGCGAATCGTGGGGGCTATCCTGACGACCGCCGGACCTGATTGCAGGCCCTGAACAAGCAGGTTCGAGCGCGATCTCTAAACATTTAGCAAGGAAGTTATAGCGCGAGCTCACTCAGAACGCATTCGTCCGTCACCCGAAATTGACCGGGGACGCATTATCTTGATGTTCTTCGCTAGGCCGAGCAGCGCCAACAGTCGGATGCCCCAGTAGTTAAAATCCACTTCCCACCAGGCCATACCATGGCTTGCAGACACGGGATGCGCATGGTGATTGTTGTGCCAGCCTTCCCCTCCGGTCAATAGTGCAACCCACCAGTTATTCGTCGAATCATCGCGGGTTTTGAAACGGCGCGAACCCCACAGGTGGGTAGCCGAGTTGACCAGCCAAGTGACATGGAAGCCGACAGAGATCCGCAGAAAAACGCCCCAAAGCAACCATGAGAGACCCAGCTTCCATCCGCCCAGAGCGCTGCCGCCAGCGATCAAAGCAATGCCAGTCAGGGTGATGGGGAGCCAATGCCACACCGCCAGCCACTGGTAGAAGCGGTCGCGTTGCAGGTCGGGTGCGTAACGGGAAAGCATGGTGGTTTCGCTATGAAGAGAGCCACGCAGGATCCAGCCCATATGCGACCACCATTTGCCGTCGCGAGGAGAGTGCGGATCGCCAGGCTTGTCGGTGTATTGGTGATGCATGCGATGTACAGCGACCCAGTAGATGGGGCTGCCCTGAAGTGCCATGGTGCCACAGATCGCCATGACATACTCCAGCCACTTAGGTGTAGTGAAACCACGATGAGTGAGCTGGCGATGATAGCTGATGGAAATGCCCACGTTCTGCCCAAAGAGCCACATCACGAGGAACACGAACGCTGCAGACCAATGAAAGGTGAACAGCGCCGCCACGGCTCCCAGATGAAACGCTGCAATCACCACGAAAAATATCCAGTTGAATTCAGCAGATTTAGCCTGTACGAGCTCGACCATTTCGGGACTGCTGGTTCTCTGCGGTGGTGCAATAAGGGTTGCCATGGCATGCCTCTAATCTCGAGGCTAACGCCGCAACTAGAGAGAGCGGGTAAGAGTTCGGTAATACTTGCAGTCGGCACATTTAAAATGTGAGCAAAATTGATCGGTCATGGGCCCTTCGAAAACGGCTTTCTCTTCCTGAGAGAAGCTCTGTTTGCTTGCATTTCTCTCAGTGGGCGTTATTGACCAGTGCTTGAGCAAACGAGCGAAGCGGATTGATCCATCGCTCTATGCCTCGGTGCCCCAGGAGTTAACCATGGCGGGAAAAAAGCCGCAGGATTTTACGCCTCATGAACTATTCAGAAGGATCGACGCCCAAGCGATCTCTCGGGATTACCGACACAAGCAGGCCATCTTTGCGCTGGGCGATAAAGCTGATGCGATGTTTTACGTCCAGAATGGCAATGTGAAGCTGACAGTCGCCTCCAAGAATGGAAAAAAGGCTGTGATCGCCATCTTGAGGCAGGGCGACTTCCTTGGCGAAGGTTGCCTGGTCAGACAATCGATGCGAGTGTCGAGTGCAACGGCGATTCAGCCCTCAACGATCGCGCGAGTCAAAAAGGTCTCCATCGTTCGCTTGATTCATGAAGACCCAGCCTTTGTAAAACTTTTCATCTCTCATTTGCTGTCGCGGATCGAGCGGATAGAAGAGGACTTTGTCGACCAGATCTTTAGTTCCAGCGAAAAGCGGTTGGCTCGAATTCCATTAGTGCTTGCGAAATGCATCTTAATCTGACGGATCCCAGACTGATTGCTGGCGTGGTTGTGATCGTTTTGATCATCGTTATTGGTGTTGCATTTTACGTTCGAAATCGGAGAAAGACTACCGCGGGTCTCCGCAATCGTTTTGGGCCGGAGTACGATCGTGCTGTTCTCGAGCATGGGTCCGAACGCAAGGCCGAAGGAAAGTTGGCGGATCGTGAGACGCGGGTGGAAAGCCTGAAAATCCGCGCTCTTACCGTCGCGGAACGTGGCCGCTTCTCCGCAGATTGGCAGTCGGTGCAATCCCGCTTTGTCGATCATCCGAAGGGCGCCGTGACGGAGGCCGATGAGTTGGTCTACTCGCTTATGCAGGCCCGTGGCTATCCTGTAGCGGATTTTGATCAGCGCGCCGCGGATATCTCCGTCGATCATCCTCGGCTGGTGGAAAACTACCGTTCGGCGCACGGCGTCGCTGTTCGGCTTAGCAGAGACGAGGCGAGTACAGAAGACCTGCGAACCGCGATGATCCAATATCGGAACCTTTTCGATGAACTCGTTCAGGAACAGCCGGCTGGCGGAATCAAATCTGTGGCATAACCCGAGGGTTTGCGACTCGGAGTGAAGGAGATTTGAAATGCTCATACTCATCATTGTTCTGGTGTTGGTTTTCGGCCTGGGCGGGGGATACTACGGCTACGGCCGTTGGGGCTACAGCGGAGGCGCAGGCATCGGGCTTGGCACCGTACTTGGTCATTGTTCTTGTTTGCTTTATGCTGGGGCTTTTCCGCTAAAGCGGATCCGCTTTCAGACAGGGCACGACAGCGCTGAAGTTGACAATTGACGTCAGTCTTCACGATTTCTTGCAATAGTGAGCAAAACGGAACAGATTGTTGTTCCCGCTGTTGCGACGCTGTTGTAACGTGCCCGGAGAAGTGTGCTCGCGACAATATACTGAAGCTGTTCAGTCAGGTGAGCCGCTTCCGCAAACACGGCTTTGCTCACCGTCGCATTGGATGGATAATATGGGGAGAATCTCCTCCGGCTAGTTCGATCCGAAGCGGTCGCAAGAATCTGCTGAGCTGCCCCCCACCGGCACGACCGCGGGAAGGAGGCACTCAGATGTCTGAGCCAAAGCCCATTCAATTCGATCCGGCCAGTTTTCTGGCACACACGGGACTAGGACGAAGAATCGTCCAATTGAAGCCAAAGCAGGCCTTCTTTTCCCAGGGAAATCCGGCTGACTGCATTTTCTATCTTCAGAAGGGCCGCGCAAAACTCACTGTGGTTTCGACAAGCGGCAAAGAAGCCACGATCACCCTTTTGGGCCCTGGCGACTTCGTTGGAGAAGAGTCGCTCGCAGGGGCGGTTGGGCCGCGCATGGCGACTGCCACTGCGATTACTGCCTGTACAGCGCTCAAGATCGAGAGGTGGGAGATGATCCGCGTGATGCACGAGGAGCATTCCTTCTCCGACCTGTTCCTGTCGTTTCTGCTGGCCCGCAGCATGCGCACCCAGGCCGATCTGGTCGATCAGCTTTTCAACTCCAGCGAAAAGCGCCTGGCGAGAATTCTCCTGTTGATGGCCGAATTCGGCAAGCCGGGTGAACCGGAAACTCTGATTCCGTCGATCACGCAGGAAACCCTGGCGGAGATGATCGGCACTACCCGATCCCGCGTCAGCTTCTTCATGAATCGCTTTCGCAAACTCGGCTTTATTGAGTACAACGGTCGAATCCAGGTTCATAAGTCGCTGCTCAACGTGATTCTCCACGATTGAATCGCCAGATCGAAACGCCCTAAGTGCTTCTTTCTCATAGCACTCCGTTGGGTGAATGACTGCGACCAGCGCAGACGGCAAGTCTGAGCAAAATTGAACAGTAACCCGATCAGGGCAATGCGACACTTCTCACAGGAGCACCTATTCGATACTCAGAGGAGGGTTCACGATGCCTGGCGAAAAAGTAAACCTGCTTATCGCAGATGATGAACCCTCCATTCGAAGAGCATTCTCGGAGATCTTCACTGAGTTCGGATATAACGTCCGATCCGCTGAAGATGGTTTCACCGCACTTGTCGCGATTAGGCGGGAAATTCCGGACATTCTTCTCTCCGACCTCAACATGCCAGGTGTTTCCGGCTTTGAACTGTTAACAGTGGTCCGTGACGAGTTTCCCACGATTCAGGCGATCGCCATGAGTGGTGACTATTCAGGTCTCGACATACCCCCTGGGGTTTGCGCTGCCGCCTTCTATGAAAAAGGCAGTCGCCTGGATTATTTGGTGCAGATTGTGGAAGGCATGGCCCATCCGAAAGGGCTGTCGCCTCTCCAACTTCCCGGCCCGAACAACGGGCACGGCTCTTCCGGATATGCCCACATTAGTCTCACCTGCCCGGAGTGCTCAAAGGTGTTTTCAAAAGATCTCGACAAAACCGTCTGCCCTGCTCACGAAGCTGGCTGCGTTTATTGCTACAGCTTCGATTTGTTACGCAACCGCCCAGCCGAAACACCTGGCGTCTTCGCAGGCTTTTCGGCGGGAGCCAGACATGTGGATCCGCGCGCCTTCGAGAGCGCCCAATTTCAACTCGCGAACGTAATAAGAAAGAGCTGCCCCAATGCGGAAGATAGCTGAACTTACCATGCTCCTGCGTGGCCGGGTGGAACTGCCCGCTAATCTCAACCTCGTGACTGAAGAGTTCCAGGAAGGCTGGAGCGTTGTGCAGTCGGGAGATACTCATTGGCTGGATAAGGAGATTCGGCAGCGCGGCTGGCATTTCATTTGGATCGGCGAGGGATCACGCAGAGGTGGCGTCGGTCAGACATCGCAGGAAGCGATTGCCAGTGCACTGAAGCTGGCTCTTCGCCGCGTAAGCGAGCGCTTCAATGCGGCCGAAGTTGAGTCTATTGAGGTAAAGAAGTATCCGTGGTTCGTGGTGGCCAAGGTCAAAGTTTATCCGTATCAGATTCAGCAGGGAGCTGTTTTGTCTGCCTCCGACGGTGCTACAACCCTGAGGGCGGTGTCTCCTCCGGTAAAAGCGCTTGCCATCCCAAGCAGTCAGGTCGCACCTGCGGCTTAAGGCATTTCTCCTAAGGGTTATAGCCCTTGAGACCTGGGTAATGGGCAGTTTGGCTTGCTGGCTGAGTATGAGGAATAGTATTGGCGACACTGTGAGCCAGTCTCAATACTTGAGAAAACTTGATGCATCCTGAATGGGCATCCCACCTGCGGGTCTTGCTGATAGTGCATATTTCATGCGCCGGCGTAGCGTTTGTGTGCACTCCTCTAGCTAGCCCTGGCAACGGCAAAGGGTGGCAAAGCGCATCGGAGATACGGCAAGATCTACTTCTGGGCTATGGCAGGCGTTGCGGTTCACGGCGCTGATTTTGACATTCGCACTGCCGGTTTACTTCCTCGCCATGGTTGCGGTGTTCAGCTTCTATTTCGGCGTTCGCAGCATACCGTGTTCTTTACTTGAAGGACATGTACAAGGGTGAGCGACCCAAGGCAGCGGACTGGCTGGCTGCGGTGGTAACAGTGCTGTCGAGCCTGCTTGATCAAACTGGCCCACTACCACGCGGCTTGCCCGGTGGCTATTTCTTAGGGAAATGGCCATCTGATGCAGAGAAAAGTCTTTGGGTATGAGCAAAAGAGAGCAGACCGTCTTCAGGGACTTTCGATAAGGTGTGAGCACCCTCCCACGGGTAAAATCCAGTAACCTTAAGAGGCGCACGATGTTGTCTCAGGCGAAGTTCCCCCACAGACACAACAGAGATGGCACTTACGATTCAATCTGTACAGCGTGTTTTGCGACCATAGCCTCAGTTCGGGATGAGGAACTCCTTCCGCGTCGTCGCATCGATGGCAACCCGCTGACCTGGCAGCAGCCCGCGATCGGCCAACACGCCCAGCACCCAACCGAACACTTCCCGATGCGTGTCCAGATCTGCGACAGTCCCGATAAGTGATCCAGAGTGTACAGACTTGGCAGTGCATCCGTGGAATCCTTTCAGACGACGCGAGGCCTCTCAATCCACACGGTCCGCCGGAGGCAAGGTACCTTGCCAGTGGCTGCTGAAAGAAACGAAGTGGCATGATCCCGCGGAATGCATTTTGGCAACGAAGCGGAGACACAATCGAAGTTGATCGCAAGAAGAGAGAGAAGATCATGAAACCGAGCACGCGAGACCGGACCGAGGGCAAGCTGCACGAAGTGAGGGGAAAAATCAAGGAGAGGATCGGAAAGGCAACGAACGACCCCGATCTAGAAGTCTCAGGCAACGCAGAAAAGATTGCTGGCAAAGTTCAAGAATGGATCGGCGGTGCTGAAAGGGCCGTCGGCGCATAGCGGACCTCACTCCTGTGCGAGCGAGCGGGAGTCTGCAGTCATGTTTCGTCCGAAAATCGGCTCTCAATCCACGCAGCCCGCGTCAGCAGAGCAGCACCGGGCAAGGGAGGGATGCTGACGGTAATTCAGAATTTCCGGCTCCCCGCGTGGCTACTGAATTTATGTGCCGGCTTAAGAGGGATCGACAGGGGGGCCTGCGATATTGAGTGAAGCACGTCAGAAATTGAAGCGTCCGGACGGGGCACTCGTAACAGGAATTCTTGTTATCGCAGTACTGTATTTTGCGCGGGATGTATTTATTCCTCTGGCGCTGGCGGGGTTGCTGGCTTTTCTACTGGTCCCGGCTGCCACGTGGCTGGAGCGATGGAGAGTGAGAAGGACGCTCGCCGCTGTCCTGGTGATCGTTCTATCTCTGGGGGGAACGATAGCCTTGGGTTGGGTGGTGCTGGGGCAGGTTTATAACCTCGCAATTGATCTACCGCAATACCAGCAGAATGTCACCGAAAAGCTCGATTCGTTGCATCTGAATTCGGCCGGAAAATTGGGAAATACCGTGGCGATGCTGACGATCCTCAGTAAACAGATAAAGAGCGGCGGCGGCACGGTTAATTCTCCGATTCCGCGCGTCGTGCCCCGACAACGGGTGGCTTCTCGCGTCGGAACAATGCCGGCATCATCCGCGAACAATTTGTCTCAGCCGGTTGCGGTGCAAATAGAAGAACCGGAAGCATCCATGACGGCGGTGGCCGAAAGAACGATGATCCCGCTAGTGCACCCTTTGGCTACAGCATTCATCGTTGTCATCTTCCTGGTATTTATGCTGTTGGGCAGGGAAGACCTCCTCGGGCGGGGCCTGCGCCTGGCGGGAAGCGAACGAATATATGCGACCACAACGGCGATCGATGACGCGAGTGCCAGGGTGAGTCGTTACCTGCAGATGCAGTTCGTGGTTAACCTTTGCTACGGAACAGTCTCCGGCCTGCTGCTCTGGTGGATCGGCGTTCCGCATCCGCTACTGTGGGCAGTGCTGACCTGCCTGTTGCGTTTTGTTCCATATATCGGAATTCTGATGGCAGCGATCGGGCCACTGCTACTTTCGTTCGCTGTTTCACCGCACTGGGGCATGCTCGCCTGGACTGCGATGACGTTTGTCGTTCTTGAGATCGCGACCGCAAACTTCGTCGAGCCGATGCTGTACGGAGCATCCACCGGTATGTCCGCAATCGCAATTCTGACGGCGGCAATCTTCTGGACGCTCTTGTGGGGATTCCCGGGACTACTGCTTTCGACGCCGCTCACGGTGTGCCTACTCGTCATGGGCCGGCAAGTCCCGCATCTTCACTTTCTGGAAGTGTTGTTTGGAGAAGAGACTGCGTTGCCTTCATCGGACCGCTTCTATCAGCGGATGCTGGCCTCAGACATCTCTGCGGCAAGGTCACTTCTCGAAGAGATGATGAAGACGAAGGCGAGAGAGGAAGTCTACGACAGCGTTCTTGTGCCTGCCCTGTCGCGGATAGAAGAGGCGCGACACTCCGAGCAGATGACGGCTACGCGCGCGGAGGAGGTATTGCAGGGCGTCGAAGAATTGGTTGAGGACCTGGCGAGCAAAGCGGAGATAATCTCGGACTCTGAGTTCGGTTCACTGAAGAGGGTAGCGTGCGTCCCCGCACGGGACTTTGCCGATGAGATTGCCTGTCAGCTTGCGCTACAGGGGCTCATGGGTAAAGAGTCCGTGCACGTGATGTCGGCAGACTTGTCCACGTCGGATCTGCTGCAGACCCTCGAAAGTCTGGGACCCGATGTGATTTGTGTTATCGGAATCCCTCCGCATGCGATGCGCCATTTACGGATGCGATGTCACCAGATCAGGACCCGAGTACCCAACGCTGTGGTGATCGCGTGTGTGCTGAGTAAGGAGAGCGATCTTTCGAATGTGCGGAGCCGGATAAAGACCGAAGATGCACAACACGTAGTGTGCTCAATGCAGCTATTGAAGGACTATTTGACATCTCTTTTGCACCCCCAAGCTCTTCCGCCTGAAACCGGCCCCGAAACCGAGAAAGAGATAACGGCGACGACAGATCTGGTCGAGACAGTTCGCGAAATGCTGGAGGTGGATGTGTTCGACGAGCCGGACGAAGGAATCTTCAGCCAACTGGCGACAAACCTAGCCCGGACTTTCGAAGCTCCCATAGCCCTGATTGCAGTGGCGGATGGCCAACGGCGCTTCTGGGAAGCGCAGTGCGGTTTAGCGGACGACCTGCTTTCAACAATGGGATCTGAGTGGGATCTTTCGATGTGCAGCAAAATTGTGTTCTCGGATTCGACCCTGGTACTCACGGATACCGCGGAAGATGAATGCTTCGCGAATGATCCTTTCCTGAAGGACAAGGGTGTACGCTTCTATGCTGGCGCCCCGTTGAAGGCACATGATGGAGAAGTGATGGGCTCCTTGTGCGTGTTGGACACGCGACCCCGACAGATAACGGAAGAACAGAAAGCGATGCTGACTTCAGTTGCAAATGCGGTAATGACAGCAATTGAGTTGCATCGTACGGCGAAAACAGATGTGCAAACGGTGCCTCGCGAGTCGTAACCGACGAGACAAGCCAAGCGAATATCCGGCCAGGATGGATGGCGAGTGCGGCTGGAGATGGCCAGAAAGTGGCGAGATGTCGTGAACCGCCATGGGGGCGACGTGACCGTTGTGCACCTGCCGGAAGTTGGGTATCCATGGAAATACCCACTTTCCGTTCTCCGACTTGAACAACAAACAAGTTGCTGACCTGATGTCGAAGTTTCTCTCGGAGAAGAAACTCGATTGAGGTGCTGTTGAATCATCGCGGCACTCCTCTTCACGCCGGAGTGCCCGCGTTTCCGCCATGCAAAGGAGTATGAAATGGCGGATCAAGTTCTAAATGACTAATGAAGCGAGGCGCGAGTTCCTCTGTCAAAGAGCCCGCTGTGATTGGGTACACGCCTTCTGTGGCGGACCAATTATCGGCCGCGCATTCCGAAATTAGGCATATATAAGGTTAGCCAAGCGTAGGGTTTTGCGCTGTACGGTTGGCGAAATCAATTCAAGCAATTGAAAATAAAGAGGATGTCCTTTGTACCTGTTTCTGTACCTGAAAATCGGACTTTTACCACTGGAACGGCTCTTCGTGGGTTTATCGCGGTAGCGGTAATCTCTTGAATAATTAACGCTTTAGGGTAGAAATAGCGTGGTGCCGGGAGGGGGAGGTGAACCCCCATGGAGTTGCCTCCGACGGATTTTGAGTCTCCGGAGAACACCGTAAAGCTATGATAAATAAGCGTAATTGAGCGTAAATTGCGGATGGCCTAAATCCTTCGTGCACGTAATTTAGCGTAGATCAGCGCAGTTTAACCAAACTGATGTCTGTACCCGAACCTGTACCCGAAATCGTTGCGCTGTACCGCACGTCCAGGACTGCAATTGCGGTATGACTCTACTGCAATAGAGCCGATTCTCTCGCATTATCCGGTTCGCATGCGCGTCCCCTGGCCGCGTCCGAATCTCTTGCCCTGGAAGAGTTAGGCCAGAGAAGCAGATCTGTTCCTGCGAACCGCGATGATCCAATATCGGAACCTTTTCGATGAACTCGTCGAAGAACAGACCCCCGACGGAATCAAATCTGTGGCATAACCCGAGGTTTGCGACTCGGAGGTGAAGGGAATCTGAAATGCTCTTACTCATCATTATTCTGGTGTTGGTTTTCGGCCTGGGCGGGGGATACTACGGCTACGGCCGCTGGGGCTACGGCGGAGGCGCAGGCATAGGGCTTGGCACCGTACTGGTCATTGTTCTTGTTTGCTTTATGCTGGGGCTTTTCCGCTAAAGCGGATCCGCTTTCAGACGGGCACGACAGCGCTGAAGTTGACTATTGACGTCAGTCCTCACGATTTCTTTCAACAGTTTCCGCTGTTGCGATGCTGTTGTAACGTGCGTGGAGAAGTGTGCTCCGGAACAATACACTGAAGCTGTTCAATCAGGTGAGCCGCTTCCGTGCAACACGGCCTTGCTCCCGTCGCACTAAATGGATAACATGGGGAGAATCTCCTCCGGCTAGTTCGATCCGAAGCGGTCGCAAGAATCTGCTGAGCTGCCCCCCACCGGCACGACCGCGGGAAGGAGGCACTCAGGTGTCTGAGCCAAAGCCCATTCAATTTGATCCGGCCAGTTTTCTGGCACACACGGGACTAGGACGAAGAATCGTCCAATTGAAGCCAAAGCAGGCCTTCTTTTCCCAGGGAAATCCGGCTGACTGCATTTTCTATCTTCAGAAGGGCCGCGCAAAGCTCACTGTGGTTTCGACAAACGGCAAAGAAGCCACGATCGCACTTCTTGGCTCCGGCGACTTCGTTGGAGAAGAATCGCTCGCAGGGGCGGTTGGTCTGCGCATGGCGACTGCCACTGCGATTACTGCCTGTACAGCGCTCAAGATCGAGAGGTGGGAGATGATCCGCGTGATGCACGAGGAGCACTCCTTCTCCGACTTGTTCCTGTCGTTTCTGCTGGCCCGCAGCATGCGCACCCAGGCCGATCTGGTCGATCAGCTTTTCAACTCCAGCGAAAGGCGCCTGGCCAGAATTCTCCTGTTGATGGCCGAATTCGGCAAGCCGGGTGAACCGGAAACTCTGATTCCGCCGATCACGCAGGAAACCCTGGCGGAGATGATCGGCACTACCCGGTCCCGCGTCAGCTTTTTTATGAACCGCTTTCGCAAGCTCGGCTTTATTGAATACAACGGCCGAATCCAGGTTCATAAGTCGCTGCTCAACGTGATTCTGCACGATTGAACCGCCCCGAGCGAAACGCCCTAAGTGCTTCTTTCTGATAGCACTCCGCTGGGTGAAGGAGTGCCACCAGGCGCAGACGGCAAGTGTGAGCAAAATTGAACAGTAATCCCGATCAGGGCGATGGGACACTTCTCACAGGAGCACGTCTTCGATGCGCAGAGGAGGGTTCATGATGCCTGGCGCGAAAGCAAACCTGCTAATCGTAGATGATGAGCCCTCGACTCGAAGAGCATTCTCGGAGATCTTCACCGAGTTTGGCTATAGTGTGCGGGCGGCTGAAGATGGCTTCACTGCACTTGTCGAGATTGGGCAGGAACTCCCGGATATCCTGCTCTCCGACCTCAACATGCCGGGTATTTCCGGCTTTGAATTGCTATCGGCGGTCCGTGACTGGTTTCCCGCGATTCAGGTGATCGCCATGAGTGGTGACATTTCAGGTGTCGGCATACCGCCCGGGGTTTGCGCCGACGCCTTCTATGAAAAAGGCAGTCGTCTGGGTTATTTGCCGCAGGTTGTAGAAGACATGAGCAACTCTGAGCGGTCATCGTTTCTCTTCCACCCCAGAACGTTGGCACCCATCTGGATTCCGAGTAATGGACATGACTCTTCCACAGAGGCGGATCCGGCCTCCTCGCAACCTATTCAGTTGGCCGCGCGGGCGGATGTCCGTGCCCCGACCGTGGCCAAACTCGACTCGTGAAAGTAGTGGGAAAGAGGTGCGCCGATGCGCGAAATATCTGAACTTACTATGCTCCTACGTGGGCGCGTTGAGGTGCCCGGTGACCTGAGCCTTGTAACCGAAGAGTTTCAAGAGGGCTGGAGCTTTGTGCAGTCGGGAGATACTCATTGGCTGGATAAGGAGATTCGGCGGCGCGGCTGGCATTTCATGTGGATTGGTGAAGGATCACGCAGAGGTGGCGTAGGCCAGACATCGCAGGAAGCGATTGCCAGCGCTCTGAAGCTGGCTCTTCGTCACGTAAGCGAGCGCTTCAACGCTGCGGAAGTTGAGTCTATTGAAGTTAAGAAGTATCCGTGGTTCGTGGTGGCGAAGGTCAAGGTGTATCCGTATCAGATACAACAGAGCGGAGTTTTGTCTTCGTTTGACCAAGACATGCCTATGGTGATCGCTTCCCCGGCAAAAGCGATTGCCATCCCAAGCAATCAGGTCGCCCCTGCAGCCTAGGTACCAGCATCCCGGAGCATTCTTCTAGCCCAAGTGAGCTGTTTAGCTCAGTAATTGGTTCGCATCTCTGAAAAAATGATTTTGGAGAAGAGTCCGTGTTATCGGCTCCCTCATGGTTCTGAGCTAAGTCAGCCCATCTGACATTTGTCCCTCTTAGCTCGCCGCACTTCAAGGAAAACACCTAATGAAGTTAACTTCAGTGTTATTAGTCAGCGCCTTTGCCATGGCGAACGGAAACCTGTGGGCTGGTACCGGACACCAGGACTCGATCGATCGCCTGCGAATGTCCTCGGAGGTCATACATGCCAGCCTGGACGCACCAGATAAGGGCATTCCAGAAGAAGTATTGAGCGGCGCAAAGTGCATCGTCGTAATTCCGCACCTGGTAAAGGGCGGGTTTATCTTTGGGGCCGAGCACGGCCGCGGTATCGCGTCATGCCGCACGCCCGAGGGCTGGAGCGCTCCCGCGTTTGTCTCAGTCGGCGGGGGCAACTGGGGATTGCAGATTGGTGTAGAAGGCGTTGACATCATCATGCTGGTGATGAATGACCAGGGGTTTCAGCATCTGCTTTCCAGCAAGTTCGAACTCAGCGGCGATGCATCAGCCGCGGCAGGTCCGGTGGGACGTCATGCGTCCGCTGGTACTGACTGGAAAATGAACACCGAAGTCCTCACCTACTCGCGTGCGCAAGGCCTGTTCGCAGGAGTCACGCTAAATGGCGCTGTGGTTCAGCCGGACGACGACTCGACGCGTGCGATATACGGCCGTGAAGTATCGTTCCGCAGCATCCTGTCAGGTAACGTCCAAGCCCCGAAATCGACCCTCGGTTTCATGAAGGCGGTTGAGGATGCGGGCCGTGCAGGGACGATTGCGGAAGTGAAAGAAGACCAGAAGTAAACGGGCTAAACAGCGTGGAACAGGGCCAGCCGATCGGGATTCTCTACGGATCCCGATCAGCTTAAAAGGGCGAAGGGAGAATACGATATGCCGCTCATGCAACTAGTCATTACGCTGGTCGTGGTAGGGATTCTGTTATGGCTTGTGAACGCGTACATTCCAATGCAATCCAGCATCAAGTCAATCCTCAATGGCGTCGTCGTAATTTGTGTTGCGTTATGGATTGTGAATCTTTTCGGAGGTTTCAGCTCACTCCACAACATTCATGTAGGCCGATGACAGTAGTCGGTGATCGGGATCGAGCTGCAACCCTCTCACTAAGCAGCCACAGATATTGGTCGGAAGGATGCGACCGCCAGCTGGAGCGGATTCCCATCAAGGCATAGAAGGTGTGCCTGTCGCTCTTCAAGGCTTGCCTCTTTACTCTGCAAGCAAGAGTCGATGGCTAAAAGGTAGATAAATGCAAATTCTTCGTTCGATGCGCAATCTCACTCTGGTTGCGTTGCTTAGTGCGCTTCCGTGCGCAGCTTTCGCGCAGATTTCCGTAGGAGTAGCGATCACCATGGCCCCCCCGGAACTGCCGGTTTACGAGCAGCCGCTTTGCCCGCAACCAAATTACATGTGGACTCCTGGATACTGGGCATGGGGTGGTCCCGACGGTTACTACTGGGTTCCGGGAACGTGGATGATGGCTCCTGCTGTAGGCCTGCTTTGGACCCCCGGCTACTGGGGCTGGAACAACGGCGGCTATGCATTTAACAACGGCTACTGGGGACCGCAGGTGGGCTTCTACGGCGGCGTGAATTATGGCTACGGCTACGGCGGCGTGGGCTTCGGCGGCGGACGGTGGAACGGCGGCAACTTCAGCTACAACACGGCGGTCATGCGTGTGAACACGACCGTCATCCGCAACACCTATGTCGATCGCACGGTGATTCGCAACGTGAATGTGAACCGCGTGAGTTACAACGGCGGGCAGGGCGGCATCAACGAACGGCCAAACCAGGCCCAGATTGCTGCGGAGCACCAAAAGCGCTTCGGACCCGCGAATACACAGGTGCAGCAAGCACACCTGGCCAGTCAGGACAGGGCGAACTTTGTGTCGGTGAATCATGGATCACCAGCGCATGCAGCCCTGGCGAAGCCCGCGGCATCGGTTGCGGATTTAAATCACGCGGTTCCGGCACACGGTGCAAAGCCAGTGAACGCAAGCGAGACGCGCCCGGTAGCGACTGCTAAACCTGCTACGCGGCCCGTTGCTGAGTCTCGGCCAACTCCGAAACCAGTCAACGAGTCGAAACCCGCGACCACACGGCCGGTGAATGAAAAGAAGCCGGTTCCACAGCCTGAGGCAAGGCCCGCAACCACGCGACCAACTGCCGAATCTCGCCCAGTTCCAAAACCCGTCAATGAAACCAGACCAGCTCCAAAACCGGCCAATGAGGCAAAGACCGCAACCACGCGGCCAACTGCCGAAGCTCGCCCAGCTCCAAAACCCGTCAACGAGACCAGACCCGCTCCGACACCCCGGCCAACAGCTGCGGTCGGATCTGAGAGCAAGCCTGCACCGGTCGAGCATGCCGCGAAACCGGCGCAGCAACCTCGTCCCGAAACCAGACCGGCACCCGAGAGCCGTCCGGCCCAAACAACGCAGCGGCCTGAGCCCGCAGCTAGGCCGGCCCCGCAGGCGCGACCTGCTCAGACGGCAGAGAAGCCTCCTACGCAACATGAGAGCGCGCCCAAACCAAGCCAGGAGAAGCCACATCCTGGCCAGAACTAAAAGCCGAAATAATTCGAACCACAAATCGGGCCCGGGCAAACCATCCCGGGCTCGCATTGCGACTTCACTGCGGCACAACCGAACACGCGGAAGGCACTTAGGGTATGAACTCATACCCGATTGAATTAAGAGCATCCTGGGATAAAGACGCGAGCACCTATCAATACAGGACCTATGTTTCATCCGAACGCGAGGACCCGCGTGGCGCACGCACAGTGGTAATGACGTTCGACGATGAAAGCTCTTTTCGGCAGCGTGTGAACGCCGCTTTGTCGCACGGCCAAGGGGCCACGACAGCGCCGGCATTGCCGAACGTGATCGCCTTCCTGCCTTCGACAAGATAGGCACATCGAATGGACTTTTGGGCCGCGGGAGTGATCCTGCGGCCCATTTCTTAATGGCTAGATAGAGCTTGGACCGTGCCCTGAAGCTCTGCCAGTTTCAAAGATTTTGAGATCTAGAGCAATGCACCGATGCTTCATCTCGTTCTGTGCCAGTACTGCGTCGGTGGAGGCCGAAGCGACTGTTTGGAAACAATGGAGGCAAATCGAATCAAAGCTGCCGTCTGCGTTGCAGCGATGCGCGTAATTCTGGGTCATGTAGACGATTCCTCGATTCCTTGACTCGTTCCCAAAGATCGGGCTCGGCTTGCATTCGACGTTCGATGTCTCTGAACGGATGATACTTAACAGTTGATCCATCACCGTTTCCCTCCGGAGTGAAAATTGTCCCAACTCCGGCTCATCAAGTATGGTCAATTTTGCTCACTCGGGCAGCCACCTCACAGCGCTGACGTTTCTTCGGCCTTTCTGTCAAGGGCGACGTTTTTGCTCCATACGGTCCATATAGCTCAGACCCCAGACGACTTTTCGGATCAAGATGTTCTTGTAGTACTGGATCTTTGAGGTAGATGAGTAGGCAGGTGACGTCGTGCAATGCCATGGTGTCAACTCCCCTCGGGTGTGCGGAAGGCGAAACCGTACAGCGGCTCGGCGCCTGCCTACCCTTTTGCGGGAGGTGTATGCCAAATGAAGCACACAAAGAAGAGTCAGCCGGTGGTTGGACTGATCATTCTCATCGTCCTTGGCTATCTCGTCTATCACGTAGCGTACCTCGCAATTCAGTGACGACCTTGACCGTGGTGGGCATCGAGCACGCGCATACAGGCAGCGGAAACGGCAGCCCACCTTCCGGAAGGCGAACATCATAGGTGCGCACCATGATCAACAGAGAGCAGCTCCAGGCAGAGATCGCGACCCAGGAGGATGCTATTGCCGGGCTACAGGCACGGTTAACGTCCGCGGAGTTCTCGAGAGCGGGAAGAGCGAAACTGGAACGTGAGATCCTCAAGCGGGCCAATTGCGGTACACCGCGCTGCATGATTTCAGAGAATTGGGCAAATAGAATCATGCTCCAAAACCGAGGCGCCGCGGCTAGCTGCTGTACTCGATTCGCGTGACAGCCATCGTCCGAATCCGGAGCACGCTAAGCGACGCCACGGACGCAGCACTGTACAAATCGCCGAAAGTGATCCAATGTGATCAGACATCGGTCTGGGCCACTTCATAGAATATGGGGTAGTGAAGAGTTGGAATGACGTTTCAAAGGTCGATCCAGCATCTATCTACAGATGAGGTGTCACATGACAACTATCTTGATCATTGTTCTGGTGCTGTTTTTGCTCGGTGGCGGGGGGTGGGGATACTCCCGTTGGCGCCGCTAGATCGCGATCACAAAATGAACGCGTAACCATATTAATGATCGCGACAGCGGTATGCATGAGGGAAGTTTGACTCTGAAGATAGAACCGCCAACTCTCTTCAGGGCCTCCTGAACTAAGTCAGCCACCTGAAGTTCTTCCCCTCTTAGGTTCTCTGGAAAGCCGATCTGCGATGCCTTCGGATGCAATTCTGCACGAAGCCCAACAACTCCACAACGTGAGTGATCGTCTTGACTTGCTGGCTGACGATCATCCTCTCGTCTCAGAAGCCCTCATCACCATCTCAGGAAATGTTCGTCACACTGCCACGTTGCTGGAGGTGTTGGTGGTGACGAAAATGGGGCCGCTCTCCGGACCTGGTCCGGCGAATGCCTGATTGGTGATCTTCAGTTGGAACGACGTTATGAGCCATTGAGAAACAGAACCTGCGTGCCGTCCGTATTAAGTTTTTATGATGAAGAAGAGCAAAAAAATCGGCAGAACTCCGATCAAGATGCCATTACTCTCGATGCGTTCCAATTCTCCGTTGCGCCAACGGAGAAGCGGCGGATGTCCAGCGGCCGAATATAGCCCTTTACCCGTCTTCAGGTCGAGCCACAGATAAGCGGCAGAGATGAGCTTCCTCTCTGTTGGCCTGTGAGGATCCGATTCAGGCCGCGCAATATCTCTCCTGGCTCCTGCGCACAGTTCAAAAGTGACTGTATCGCCACCTTGGTCATGGCCGCGACCAATGCGGCTGGGACACCGTGCCCCGAGACGTCAGCCACTAGAAAGCCAACCCTGTTTTGATCAATGGGAATGAACTCATAGAAGTCTCCGGTTACAGCAGTCATCGGGCAATATGCGGCGCTGATGAGGAGACTCTTAATTTCAGGAATGCCGATTGGGAGAATTGACGTTTGTATCTCGCGGGCTATGGCAAGCTCGTTCTCAATGGCCATTAGGCTCCGCAATCAACATGGCCTGCAAGAATCGACGCAGGATGCCGCGGCTCATTTCCAGGAAAAACCACAGCCCCGGAATGACGGTTAGGTAGGAGAGAATTGCGATTACGCTAAGACGGCTTGCCCAGAAGGATTGCGGTAACACGTTGAAGGCCGCAGGCGAATAGGCCAGGATGCGTATACCCCACAGCAAGTTCATCACGAGCCAGTCGTAAAGCCAGTCGAGATAAGGTCGTCTAAAGTGCAACAGACTAAATCACAGCCCGATGGTCCACGGTACGCTTTGAATGAGAGTTACAGTGACGAGACGGCGTCTCGTATCCTGGCTGCGTACCGCTGCGACATCGTTGAGACGTCCAAGGGGAATCCAGTCGTGAGCCCAGAGAAAAAGAACCTGAAACGCTTGGAGAGCGAGCAAAACCATCTCTATTTCGCGGTTTGCCGGGAAATGCTGCTGTGCCATTCTCCTCCTCTTAACACCGTTATGGCCTCGATTACTCCCGAATCACGGCAAACAGGAAGGAACCCGACTAGGGAAGGGTAGCGACTATTCGTCAATATGAATGGAGTTGGCTCGGTTGTGACGGTGACTCCAGAAGCTGCTTCGATGGCGCGAGCGCGATTAAGACGGCGCCGATGATCACAAGAACAGCCACCCCGATCAGTTCTCCACGTGCGACCATGTTGCGACACGCCTGGGTACCCATGAGCGCGGCATGAGCGAAACTCGACCATGCTGTCAAGGTAATCACGCTGCGACTCGCCGATGGATTACGGATTGCTAAAAGCAGAAAGACGCCGAGTGTGACGTACAGGCTGAACTGCATAGAAAGTGCAGGAGCTTGTCGAATAAACACCACCATGGGGTAGCCCAAAGCGACAAAGAGCAGTCCCACCACCGCCAGCACGATCTTCAATGCCAGTTCACGATTCATGGATCTCCTCCGAAAGGCCGCCTGACAAACGGGACCTGCGACCTGTTAATACATTTGTCCGCTTGCAACGGCTCTGCGAGGATCATACGCTGGCTGACTCCTGTAAGCTCTTCGGCATGGTGACGGGCATCTCGCGATCACTTGGCATCGCCGTCGGGATCGGCGTTTTTCAGGACCAATCTTGCTGATTCTGTCTAAATCGTCCTCAATGACTCGATGCGTGCTAAGGCCCTAAGGCCAGTTTGCGACAGTCGAGAACAAGCTGCCCCATGGCAACCCAGCAATTCAGCGTTAAGCGGTAGTGATCGCCACGACTTTGCCGTCTCGCAGGGCCTTGATATCGCGAATTGGGGGCTGGCCAAAGAATCGCCTGTACTCGCGATTGAATTGGCTCGGGCTTTCGTAGCCGACCTCGAACGCCGCACTTGCCGCATCGAGTTCACTCGTGAGCATGCGTTGCCGCGCGGCATGCAGGCGAAGCTGCTTTTGAAATTGCAGCGGACTCATCGCCGTAAGGGCGCGAAAATGGAGGTGCAGCGTAGACCGACTCATGCCTGCAATCGTTGCCAGGTGCTCTACACGCAGAGGCTTCTCGTAGTTTGAACGCAACCAGGCGACCGCCTTCGCTGTCCGGTGGCACTTGGTCTCGAACGTGGCAATCGCGCGAAGGCGTGCTCCCTGACTTCCCTGCAGTAAGCGATAAATGATCTCGCGTTGAATGAGTTTGCCAAAGAATGAAATATCCCGCGGAGCGTCCAGCAGATCCATCATCCGAGAACATAAGTTGACCAGTTCAATCGTGGTCTCCCCGGTGGCCATTCCGCACGCGCCAGAGGTTGCCTCAGGAATATGAACTTCTTCTGTGTTGAGAATGTCCCGGACAGTGGATATGTCCAGTTTCAGGAAGAAGGAAAGGTAGGGGGCCTCTTCGCTGGCCGTAGTCACCTGGGTCACAACCGGCAGTTCCAGAGACGTAAGGAGAAATCTCGATTGGCCGAAAACGTAGCTCGATTTACCGAGGTCCACTCGAATCCTTCCTTGCGCAATGACAAGAAGGCTTGGCTCGTAGGTAGACGGATTCGGAACGGTCGGAGCAGTGCGGCGATAGAGCATTAGTCCCGGCACCTCCGTTGTACGTTCACCCGAGTCACCAAGTGAATTGCTAATCTTCTTCGCCAGCTCGGTTAGAAGGTTGGAGAGCCTGGATGCATTTGCATCGCGAGATTTCCTGTGTTTCAGCATCTCTGAGTCGCCCTCCCCTCTCCTAAGCATAACCGGTGGTTAGCACGAGCCGTACCACTAAATCATCACCACCGGACGAATAGGCAATGATTCGAAAGAATCGTGCTACCGCTGATGAATCGGAGGTCGCTAGGGTTGAAGTGAGGAGTGAAACACCATGAAAAGACGAAAACTCGGAAAATTAGAAGCCTCAGAAATGGGATTCGGCTGCATGAATGCCAGCGGCAACTACGGACCCGCCCCCGACAAGAATCAAGGCATTGGGGTGATTCGTGCAGCCCATGAAAAAGGCGTCACGCTCTTCGATACAGCCGAATTCTATGGTCCCTACACAAACGAAGAGCTTGTCGGAGAGGCGCTCGCGCCTATCCGCGACAGAGTCGCTATCGCAACCAAATTTGGCTTCGACAATGAAAAGGGCGGCCTTCTTCTTAACAACTGACCGGAGCACATCAAGAGAGTGATTGAGGGATCCCTGAAACGCCTCAGAACCGACTGCCATCGATCTGTATTACCAGCACCGGGTCGATCCGAGCGTGCCAATTGAAGACGTAGCCGGCACGGTGAAAGAGCTGATCGCAGCAGGAAAAGTGTTGCACTTCGGTCTCTCTGAGGCGAGTGCAAAGACAATTCGCCGCGCGCATGCGATTCAACCGGTGACCGCAGTTCAGACGGAATACTCGCTCATGAACAGAGATGTAGAGCAGAACGGTGTACTGAAGACTTGTGGAGAGTTAGGAATCGGCTTCGTCCCCTGGGGTCCGGTTGGACAAGGCTATCTGACGGTGAAGATAGATGCTCGAACGAAGTTCGATCCCAAAAAGGACACTCGATCTGAGTTCCCACGCTTTTCTCCTGAAAACATTGCAGCAAATATGCCGATTGCTGATTTTCTCAAGCAGTTTTCTGAGAAGAAGAATGCAACACCGGTTCAAATTTCGCTGGCTTGGTTGCTCGCGCAAAAGCCGTTCATTGTTCCGATTCCCGGCACACGAAGTGTCGATCACCTGCAGGAGAACTTGAGAGCAGTCGATGTTCAGCTAACGCCTGCGGATCTTCGTGAGATAGAAACTGCTCTCTCTAAAATCGAAGTGCACGGTGGCCGGATGAATGAAGAACGAATGAAGGCGGTTGACCAAACAGTGTGACCGATTGCTCGAGGCCAATTCGGTCATCCACGGCATTATGAATCCGCTGCTTGCACCCTAGCTGCCCGTGGTGCAACTAGCTGATTTTCTGCAAGACGGTCGGCGGACCCTGGTGCGCGATGGTACGACGTATTTCGCAACCGACGCGGCGACACGGCTTCTACAAGAGTGGTTTTGACCATTTCCGTGCCAGAGCAGCAAGAAGATGCGCACGATAAGCATGCCGAAGCGGTT
>Ga0210386_10000814_pt1 | contig 28766 bp, 45 predicted proteins | sample IncBWH32OmetaG_FD_160091 | JGI IMG/M metagenome (GOLD analysis project Ga0210386, IMG submission 160091) | Forest soil microbial communities from Barre Woods Harvard Forest LTER site, Petersham, Massachusetts, United States - Inc-BW-H-32-O ...
TTTCTATCAGACGTGGAGTGCCAACGTGCAGCAGCAGGTGGCGACCGATCTTATATTTACCCTGGGCTACCTCGGTTCCCGAGGGACGCACCTTCCGTCGAATCAACTGTCGCTCAACAACATCAATCCCTCAAATTTCAGACTGGGCGCGACGCTGAACAATCAGGCCACTACCTTGCCGTATGCAGGCTTCAACGGAACGGTCGCTCAATCGCTGCGGCCCTTTCCCCAGTACGCCTACATCAATACGGCGGCCTATGGCGAGAACGATGGCCAGTTGAGTTATAACGCGATGATCGCCAAGCTGGAACGGCGTTTCCACAATGGACTGAATCTACTGGCGTCCTACACCTGGTCGAAGATCCTCACGGATACCGGCAACATTATCGGTGGGAGTCTAGGCGGTGCCTACACGGCGAATATTCAGAATCCCTTTAACATGAAGGAGGAGAAGGCGGTTTCGCCTCAGGATGTACCTCAGATATTTGTTGTCAGCTACCTTTACGATTTGCCATTCGGAAGGAACAAGGCTTTTCTCAATCAGGGCAAGCTCTTGAACTATTTCGTCGGTGGATGGTCATTCACGGGCATTCAACGCTATCAAAGCGGCCAGCCAATTGGCTTTTCTTCCGCCACCGGCGTTCCCGGCTTCAATAACGGAATTCGCTGGAACCTGGTTCCGGGGCAGCAAATCCAGTCCCGAGCGCGCATAAACAAATCATTCAATCCTGCAATTTCGGGCCAAGACATCTGGTATAACCCACTGGCGTTCAGCGATCCCAATGCGGATGTGACCGCCGCATCGGGCAGGCCCTACAGTTTCGGTAATAAGCCGGCTTTCCAGTCCAACGACAGGTCTTTCCCCTATTACGAAGAAGACTTCGGACTGATTAAGAGGACGCCGATTACTGAAAGGGTCGGTATTCAATTTCGTGCTGAATTTTTCAATGCGTTCAACCGCCATGTCTTCGGGACTCCGGACACGAATCCATACGATGCCGGCTTCGGCACCGTGGGAGGCCTCAACAACAGTCCTCGAGCAGGACAATTGACTCTCAGACTCGAATTCTGACCTCCCTTTAGAGGCGAGGTGCGCGAGGCGCCGAATGCAGTCAGGTTCTTTGCGAGCTTCGCCTCATCTTTTCACAGGCAAGTCTAGAATTGGTGGCCGCGTGAGCGACTGCATCCTGAGCGAGATCTCACGTAAATCCAACATTGACTACGATCAGATTTTAAATTTCGATACATGCAGAACACCGGCGGTAACTGTCAGTTCACCCGAAGACGAGATGCAAGAAAATCCTGCTTCCTTTTCTTGCTCCTGTTGGGAATACGCTGCCCACGGATCTTGGCTGCTTCTGAAGAGGCAACTCCGGTTCGTGAGGCCGATGCGGTCTGCGCGAATTGCCATCGTGAAATCTTCCGCACCTACCTTGCTACACCCATGGCCATGGCGAGCGGGCTGGCCGTCGAACGTCTTTTTCCCGGAACTCTCCTGCACGCTCGTTCAGGTGTGGAATATCATCAAGACCCGTTTGAGCACATCGAGAGCGCGGTCTTTCTCGCCGAGCATACATTCTAGCGTACCCAGGTTTTCTCCCAGCCCAAGTATGTCCTCATTGCGTGTGAAAACTGGACGCCATAGCGCGGCTGCCGCTTGAAGGTCGCCGGGTTTTGCCAGCAATGTGCCGAGATTGGTCGTGGCCGTCAGAGAGGTGGCGTCTTGATTGAGCACAGCCCGATAAAGCTTCTCCGAAAGAGCGCGATCGCCATTCCACTCGGTGAGGATGCCATACGCGCGAAGCACAGCCGTATCGTCGAAGACAAGCGCGCTTCGGCCGATAGGAGAGCCATAGTGCGCGCCCTTACCTCAGTATTTCCATTAACGGGTTGTGGTAGGCCAGCGCGAGATCGCGGGGGTTACTGCTATCGGGCAGGATGGGTACTAATTCCGTCCTGTCCTCTATACTGCCCGCGTTAGAATCTACAGTCCGGATATGCCGGAAATACGAAACAGGCTCAAAACAATTGAATCGACAAGCCAGTGTACAAAGCTCGATGAACCGTCCGCGCCCCGATAGGCGAGGCGTGGGATACGGGCTTCCGGCAATTTCTGTATCCTTACACCAATTGTTGAGTCAGTCTGCATCAGACATTTCATAGCGAGGAGAATCGTGGTCATGAGCAAAGAGGTCAATCTGGCAGCACTCGGCAAGTTTGCCGAAGCGGTGAATACGGGAAACTTCGATCTATTCAAGGAAGTTGTAGCTGCGGAAAACATCGATCATGACCCGGCTCCTGGTCAGGTGGCCGGGCCAGAAGGCTATCGAATGTTCTTCTCGGAGATGCGGATCGCATTTCCAGATTTGAATGTCGCACTGGAGACAATGGTGGCTGATGAACAATCACTCGCTTTCGCCTATACGCTGACTGGCACGCACGATGGCCTACTTATGGGAATTGCGCCAACAGGCAAAAAGATAAAAATCCGCGGCCTGCAAATATCGAGATTCAAAGATGGGAAGATGGTGGAGCGATGGGGAAGCTCGGACGAGTTGGGGATGCTCCATCAACTGGGCGTGCTGCAAAGGTCCTAGATTTCGTTGCAGCTCTCTGTGCCCTATCCGATGATCGCGAACCACGCTCCATCGCTTTGACTGCCTGGTCCGTTGTCAGAACTGTGTGGGCGAGAAATGCGTAATGAATGAGCGCTGCCGTATAGCCATAGGCCCACTCCGGATGATTTGAAGCCGCGGTGCGTCTTTTTGCGACTGCTACTTCGAACCCTCGCTCCAGCAGTTCTCGCAAATGAGATTCGATGCATATATTGGCCAGCATTCCGTCACGAATGACCCTGCTGATTCTCCTTTTGCGTAGCTGAAGAAACGAGGTCGGGGGGCCCATGCAGGGCTTGTTCAGAGAACCAGAGTCGCGATACTTTGCAATCCAAGGGGCGAATCAAGTGAATTCACTTATCTCAGTGAATGTCGGCCTCCCGCGCGATGTCGAGTGGCAAGGCAAAGTGGTTCACACTGCCGTCTGGAAGCGGCCCGTTTCCAGACGAGTCATGGTGCGCCGGCTCAACATTGATGGCGACGGACAGGGAGACCTTGCAGGACACGGCGGAGAGCACCGGGCAGTGATGGTGTATCAACTCGAATCCTACCGGCACTGGGAAGTCCACCTTCAGCGGAAAGATTTCGAGTATGGTCAGTTTGGTGAAAATCTGACGGTCGACGGACTCGCGGACAACGAAGTCTGCATTGGCGATCACTATCGAATTGGCGATGCGCTGTTTGAGGTGACGCAGCCGCGTGTGACTTGCTATCGCGTCGGCATACGAATGAACAATCCGCAGATGCCCTCGTTGCTTGTCTCTCATAAGCGACCGGGCTTCTATTTTCGCGTGATCGAGGAGGGCGAGATCGGCGCGGGGGACGAAATCGTCAAGGTCTCTGACGAGCCGGAGGGCGTCACGGTTGCTGAGATGGATGCTCTGCTTTATCTTCCCGGGCATCCGCTCGATCGACTGCAACGTGCGTTGCGTATTCCATCGCTGAGTACAGGTTGGAAGCGATCACTCGAAGCATTGATCGCGGCAGCGGACGCCGACCAACAGGGTGGGAATGCAGGTCTCGCTCCTTCTACAGAGCCGGCGCCTCTGTGGAAGGGATTCCGTTCGCTGCGAGTGGCGGCGGTTCAGCGAGAGAGCGTTGATGTGTTGTCGTTTGTCTTGGAGTCGAAGGATCAATCACCCTTACCGGCGCCGCTCCCAGGGCAGTTTCTGGCCTTCAAGATCGAGCCAGCCAAAGGCGCGACTCCAATCGTGCGAAGCTATTCGATGTCCGGCCCTCAGGGTATCGGTACATATCGCATTAGCGTGAAGCGTGCCGACGGTGCAGGAAGCCGGTACTTCCACGATCACATTCACGCTGGCGATGTTCTTGACGTAAGCGCGCCGAGGGGCAGCTTTACACTTGCGCCAGGCGGCAGCCCCGTAGTCTTCTTGAGTGCGGGTATCGGTGCAACGCCGGTTCTCTCGATGCTGCACTCGCTCGCATCAGCTTCTGATGGTTTGTTGAGGCAGATTTGGTGGTTGTACGGCGCCCGTAATGGAGCGGAACACCCTTTCGCTGCTGAAGCGCGGAAGCTTCTCGCCATGCTTCCACACAGTCACTCGTTTATCGCGTACAGCAAGCCTGAAGATGCAGATCGTCTGGGCCAGGACTATGACGCGCAAGGGCATTTGAATCTTTCGTCATTGCAAGAACTCCAGGTGTCGAAGAATGCTGACTTCTATCTCTGCGGCCCCGCCGGTTTCCTCGCGGAATTGACTTCCGGCTTGCAAGCCTGGGGTGTCCGGGATGCCTGCATTCATTCGGAGACATTCGGAGCTGGATCGTCAGTAACACCGGGCATTGCCAGCGCTCCATCTAAGCCGCCCCATCCACCGGTCGGAGCTCCCGGTGCCGGTCCAAAGGTTTCCTTTACGCGGAGTGGCCTCACAGTGCCATGGAATTCGCAATTTCAAAGTCTTCTCGAATTTGCCGAAGCCTGCGATGTTCCTGTCAGGTGGGCCTGCCGGACGGGTGTTTGCCATATGTGTGAGTCTGGCTTGATCGACGGCAGAGTTTGCTACGCACTTGAGCCACTCGATCGACCTGCCGAGGGCAATGTCCTGATCTGCTGTTCTACTCCGCAGTCAGAGATCGAACTAGACCTCTGACAAACGTACCGAGCCTGCTACAAACCAAGGTCACTCAACCCTGGGTGGTCGTCCGGCCGTCGTCCGATCGACCAATGAAATTTGCGTTCAGACTCTTTGATAGGCAGATCATTGATGCTCGCGTGGCGTGCATACATAAGACCCTGCGCGTCAAATTCCCAGTTCTCGTTGCCATAGGCACGAAACCAGTTTCCTGAATCGTCGTGGTATTCGTAGGCAAAACGCACCGCAATGCGATTGCCCGTGAACGCCCACAACTCCTTGATGAGCCGGTAGTCGAGTTCTCTCGTCCACTTCCGCGTCAGGAATTGAGTAATCTGCTCACGTCCCGTGACAAATTCTGCACGGTTCCGCCATCGCGATTCGATCGTATATGCAAGCGCTACTCTTTCCGGGTCGCGCGTATTCCAACCATCCTCTGCGAGACGAACTTTCTGAATGGCTGTCTCGTGGGTAAACGGAGGGAGTGGGGGACGTGAGGACATGGTCATTGCTCCTTCAACCTTTCGAGTTACTGCGCAATTCAGAAAGCTCCTTGCGCAGCTTTTCATTTTCCAACTCCAGCGTTTTGACACGGTCTTCGATCGCGTGCATACCTTCGCGGATCTCATCCGCTAGGCTTCGACATGGATGACGAACACCCTCTCGATCATCGCCTGATATCCCGGCACGCGGACACGATCCAGCCAGTCCTTTGCTTTCTCACCTTCGAAGATCTCCACGCGACCCAGTATCTTCAGGCGAGCCTGACCGGGATAGTCGACCATGATGAGAGCTACGCGGTTGTCGCTCAGCAGATTGCCCGTGCTGATGAACTGCTTGTTTCCGCGATAATCTGCGAGAGCGAGCGTGTGATCATCTATGACTTTGAGAAAGCCTTTTGGACCGCCGCGATGCTGGACATACGGCCACGCTGTTGCTCCTATTGTTGCCCAATAAAAGCTGTCGCGTTCGACAAGAAACTCAGTCTCGAACTCTCCGAAGCGATTGTGCGAAACTCCTGAATTCTCCATTCGCTCGTACTGCCGGCGGCTTCCGTAACGCTCCTGCAGTTTCTTGACGAGGGGAGTGAAGACCAGCGAACCAAAGCTCATGAAATCTTTCCTAGTTTTCTGGAGTCGCGCAGCCAGTTCTATTGGATGTCAGCGTTTCTCATTCGATCCAACCAACTTGCTCCAGTATAAGTTTTGACCATCGGCCGACGCTAAAACATTGCCTACTATGGTCTTGTATCAGATAGATGATCTTAAACTTCGAGAGTTTCTATCATTTTCACGCTACTAATAGAAAGACCTGATAGCATACGGGGGCTGTTTCCCCCAACGATCGTCCGGAGCGAAGGAGAGAGCTATGAACCCTGAAGCGCAGAAGCGTTCCCCCCTCTCGTATGTTGAGGTTACTGAACAGAAACGGCTGAACGAAGCTCGTGAACAGGCTATTCCCTGGAAAAAGTGGGGACCCTACCTCAGTGAGCGGCAGTGGGGCACGGTACGCGAGGATTACAGCGCTGACGGCAATGCATGGGATTACTTCACGCACGATCAATCCCGATCACGCGCCTATCGGTGGGGAGAAGATGGGTTGGCCGGTTTCTCCGACGACAAGCAGCAGCTTTGTTTCGCGCTGGCGCTGTGGAACGGGCGCGACCCCATTTTGAAAGAGCGCTTGTTTGGCTTGACCAACAGCGAGTCCAATCACGGTGAAGACGTCAAGGAATACTACTTCTACCTCGACAGCACTCCTACGCACTCGTACATGAAGTACCTTTATAAATACCCGCAGACGGAGTATCCCTATCGCGATCTGGTAGAAACAAACCGGCGGCGTTCGCGCGAAGAGATGGAGTACGAACTACTCGACACGGGTATTTTCGATGAAGATCGTTATTTCGATGTCTTTGTGGAATATGCCAAGGCCGATCCGGAAGAAACGCTGGTTCGAATCTCCGTCCACAATCGAGGACCGGAAGTAGCCCAACTCCATCTGCTTCCGACGCTATGGTTCCGGAACACGTGGTCCTGGGGCGATGGCGAACCGAAGCCTGTGCTGGGTCAGATCGCTGAGAACGGGATTCACGCCTCTCATCCGCAACTCGGCGATTACGTATTACAGTGTGAGGGCGCGGCAGAGCTACTCTTCACCGAGAACGAATCGAATGCAGGTCGTCTTTGGGGACAGCCCAATGCTTCGCCCTACGTCAAGGATGCCTTTCACCGATACGTAATCTCCGGCGTACACGATGCCGTCAATCCTGAGAAGAAGGGAACTAAAGCCGCAGCTCATTACGTATTAGATGTTCCGGCGGGAGGAAGCAAGGTTGTCCGTTTGCGGCTGAGTGCGAAGCCAGCGTCCACCGCATTCGCCACGTTCGATCAGATCTTCGACAGCCGTCTCGCGGATGCAAATGAGTTTTATGAACGGATCACTCCAAATAACCTGAGCGACGATGAAAGTCGCGTCCACCGCCAGGCTCTTGCCGGAATGTTGTGGAGCAAGCAGTATTACTATTTCGATGTCGATAAGTGGCTGAGCGAGCATGACGCTCATCCCCTGGTGGGAACTGGCAAGGGAGTCTCCCGTAATGCTGATTGGTTCCACATGCTGAACCGCGACGTCATCTCTATGCCGGACAAGTGGGAATATCCCTGGTATGCAGCATGGGACCTGGCCTTTCACACCATTGCGCTCTCGCTGGTAGACTTCGACTTTGCCAAAGATCAGCTCCTGCTCATGCTGAGAAACCTGTATGCCCATCCGAATGGGCAAATCCCGGCGTATGAGTGGAATTTCAGCGATGTGAACCCGCCTGTACACGCCTGGGCGACCTTATTTCTCTACAGGATTGAGACACAGCTGGGCCGCTCCGACCTGCGCTTCCTGGAACGCTCCTTCCAGGGACTGTTGTTGAATTTCAACTGGTGGGTCAACCGCAAGGATCCGCAAGGGCGGAACGTATTTGCGGGTGGCTTCCTTGGGCTCGACAACATCGGGGTTTTCGATCGCAGTGCGCCTCTGCCGAATGGTGGGCACATGGATCAGGCCGACGGCACCGCATGGATGGCATTCTTCTGCCTGAACATGCTGGAGATTGCGCTTATTCTGACTGAGTACGACCCGATGTATGAGGAGATGGCATACCGCTTCATAGAGCATTTCGTTTGGATCACCTACGCCATGGATCGTATCGGCGAGAACCACGACGAAATGTGGGATTCAGCGGACGGGTTCTTCTACGATCTCCTCCATTTCCCAAATGGCGATGCCATGCGTTTGAAGATCCGCTCAATGGTGGGACTGCTACCCCTATGTGCTGCAACCGTATTCGAGCCGGGCCTTGCCGCGAAACACCCTAGAATTTTGGAACTGATCGCCTTGTTCCGGCAGCGCCATCCGGAAGTCGCGAAAAAGATCGCTACAGCTGATGACCCGAACGTCGGCGGATACGAAGGGCGACGGCTGGCGTCGGTCTGCAACAAGGAAAAGCTTCAGCGCATTCTGGCTTACATGCTCGACGAAAACGAGTTTCTCAGCCCGTATGGCATACGCTCTCTATCGAAATATCACCTCGAGCATCCCTTCGTGATGCATCTCGACGGACAGGAATATAAAGTTCAATACCTTCCGGCCGAATCGAACACTGGCATGTTTGGCGGCAACTCCAACTGGCGTGGGCCAATATGGATGCCTGTCAATGGCCTGTTAATACGAGGGTTACTGCAGATGTATCCGTTCTATGGCGACGACTTCAAAGTCGAGTGTCCGACTGGCTCTGGGAAGTACATGACGCTGTTTGAAGTAGCGAAAGAAATTAACCGCCGGTTGGCGAGCATGTTTCTCCGCGACGCCAATGGCCGACGTCCGGTCTACGGGGGAACGAAGAAGTTCCAGGAAGATCCGCACTGGCGCGATTACATCCTATTCTACGAGTACTTCCACGGCGACAATGGCGCCGGGTTAGGGGCAAGCCACCAGACAGGGTGGACAGGGCTTGTCGCTCGCGGTCTTGATCTCTTCGCGCGGCTAAGCCCGGAAGATACGCTGCGGGCCCCCAAGGCAGTGATGGGTGAGATAACTCGACAGCAGGTAGCTGGGCGGGACGTTTGAGCCGTGGAGATTTGTAGGAGCAGAGGCCTGAAGCATCCAAAAAAACGCACTCACATCCGTCGGAGCCTGAAAACGCCACGTGCGACAACCACGAGAGCGCGGGAGAAGCTAAATTGTTGATTATTTGGCTCCTCAGGTAAGACTCGAACCTACAACCCTTCGGTTAACAGAACAATTGCAAACGTAATATCAACGACTTACGCGGAATGGCTGGCAGCCTAAGATATTGATAAGTAACGTTAGAGAATCCTTATTGTGGGGCTAATGTGAGGTTACATCCCGCACATCGCGCCTCCCAAACGTGCGCGGTAAACCACTGCAATCTCGTCGCTGCGACCTACAAATATTCGCTGCAGAGCATAGTGATGCGGAACCAGATGCCTTGCAGGCGTAGGGGGTTTTTCTTCTGCGCCTGCGCTGCATCACCGTAATTGAACAGCACGAGTGATAATGCAAGAATCAGGAACCTGGGTGCTTTGAGTTGATCGATCGTCATAGTTTCCCCGCCCAGCTCTCCCGAGCCAGCTACTACTGAGGCGGAGCACTCGTAGCTGTTTGCGCCTGCACCCCGGCAATGGCCTTATTCTGCATGACGCGGACGACGACGCGGCGGTTCTGTGCCTGGCCTTCCACAGTCTTGCCAGTGGCCACCTGGTCGCTTTCGCCCATCGCTCCGGGGGCAAGCATTCTGGTAAGAGGAAAGCTTCGTGTACTAGCGCGGCTGTTTGAATCGTCGCGTTGGCATTCTCGCGCCGTAAATGACTGGCCGCGAGGCGCTGGAGTTCCTCATAGATCAGGGAATGAGCGTATTAAGCGCCTCTGAGTCTCCTTGGTGAACCCGCGACAAGAGACTCGTTATGCGACGTACTATAGGCCACCTCTTAATTGCGGTTTCGTGCGAAAAAGTCGACGACCGAGACAAACATCCAGTGTTTGGGCTCCCGTCAACTCAGCTACGCAATAGAAAGGACATTCATGAAAGTCACACTCCAACCCGGTGAACCCGCGATCGATACTTGGTCTCTTTTCTACCTGCAACGGATTGCTCTTGAGCATCACCACTACCCATAAGTTTGCGGTTGCACTGTGGGCTCTACCCGCCAGTCGGGCTTGAAGGAGATAAGAATCATGGATGATTTAACGAAGAGAATGATTCAGGACATGGCGCGAAAGACGGCCGCAGAGATGGGGCGAAAGAAGCGACTCGACCCCAACTACAAACCACCAGTCCGATAAAGCTGATACTTTGGCCAGTGGGAATAGTCGCCGCCGTTGCGTTGCTCTTTTTCTTCATGGCGCGGTAGAGGGTTGGCCAGAGGAGAGGGCATGCGGAAATCTAGCAGATTGACAGGGTTGTTTGTAGCTTCCCTTGGGCTGATTGCGCTCTTGGCGAGCTTGTCGAAACCACGCATAGAGACATTGCACGGGTCAGACATTCTGGGCCTCATCGGCGCTGGCATGTGCTTCGGGGTCGGCGTTGTGGGGCTGTTGGGTCGGCTCAGGACACGGGATGAGTGAGGCGTCATGTCCCTTCTCCCTTTCCGATGGCAAACCTAATCGACAGACCATCGTATGACACGGGAGAGATCCCGAGCTTCCCAAGAAGCCATTTCCATGCATCCGAGAACAGCAACTGAATAAGGTTTCCATGGTGGTCCTCACAAAATATTGCGGAGCGTGATCTCCAGCCGTGCCGGGCCTGCATCCTATTTCGCGTGTGCCTCAACGGCATCAAGGAGACGTCATGAGTGAAAAAAAGTGTGCGAATCCAGCCTGTAGCTGCGTTCCCGCGGATGGACAGAAGTTCTGCAGCGCCCATTGCGAGAGTATTAAGGGATCAGTAGAAGCGATCTGCGATTGCGGCCATCCCGCCTGCAAGGGGGATGCCTTGGAAGGTAGTCGCGCCTAAGGAGCGGCAGTCCTCATGCGGAGTAAGGGTCATGCACTGCAGGCATGCCGCAGACTCACAGCACAAGGAACGCGGCATAGGCTTCGGTTATCAGAAGCAGGCGCATTAGGAGGGCTGAGCGGTAGTTGCCGGGGGAGTGCCGGTTGCGAACCGCCGTCAAGGTCGTCTGAAGGTTGGTCCTCATGATCGCCATCTCCGCACTCCGTTCGAAGTCTGGGCTAAAGACGAAGGCTACAACATCGCCCCGTCGCGTCTCACAATAGGATTCGTCAGTATGGCGACAGCGTCATGCAGACCGTATTTGAGGCGTATCAAGCTGGGGGTGCGAATGTGGCGCGCATGTTGACGGAAGCCGCCTTGGAGACTGAGGCGCTGAGGGAAAAGATACACCCCAAAGCATGATCCCGGCGGCAAAATACGCATCACCCTACCCCATGGAATTCACGGCACTGCAACCTTCGAAGGTAAGTCCCAGGAATACCGCTATCGGCTCACGCGCACATGGGACGCTGAAAAGCCTCATGCGATGTTCGTCATGATGAACCCCAGCATAGCTGATTCGCTTGTCGACGATCTTACCGTTGCGAAATGCGGCCGCTTCGCAAGGACTTGGCGTTATGGCGGTATTTATGTCGGCAATACCTTTGCCTGCCGCACCACCGACCAGAAGCGACTTATGAAGGTTCCCGACCCGGTAGGGCCGGAGAATGATGCTCATCTCATAGAGATGGCCAAGCAAGCCGCTATCGTCGTCTTCGCGTATGGGCAGCCCTGCCATGCCACATTAAGGTCCCGAGGGCTTGCATTGGCCCGTTTGCTGATGAAGGAAGCCGGGGTAACTCCACATACGCTGAGGCTGGCTAAAAACGGGACGCCGTGGCATCCGCTCTATCTCCCTGAAATACTGAAGCCCGTTGTATTGCAGTTGTAGCACCCCTCTACTCCTCCCCAGTTCACGATCGCCATCGGCCAGTCTTCTTTGCAGCCTTCTTTACGGATTTCTTGGCGGCCTTCTTAGCCGGAACTTTCTTAACGGCCTTCTTCGCGGGTGTCTTTTTGGGGGTCTTCTTTGTCATCGCCTTTTTTGCGGCTGTCTTAGCGGGAGATTTCTTCGCCGCCTTCGTGGCGGGTTCCTTTTTCGCCACCCCTGTCACCGTGGTTGCCGCTGCACCAATTGCCGTTTTGATGGCGCCTGCCACTTCTGACGCCATCTCCATTCCTATCCCAACCACCTCTCCCGCCTTATCCACTATCGTTCTCTCAGCCATTGTCAGATCCCTCAGTCCTCATGTTCATATGCCGTTACAAATTGTAGAGGCATATCGAAATAAGCGCGCAAGTCTTTTGCCTCTCCTTCAGATTTGTTGCCTTCCCGGTACCTGGCAGGGATTGCCGCGCGCCCTCGCTGCAAATTCCTTCCACCCGCTTCGCTGCGCTGCAGAGTGGCCCTTGAAAAGTCATGTTGCGGCTGCGCTTCACCCTGCCATTTGGCACTCGCCACATTCGAGCCAGTTATGGCCTCTTTTACGCCGCCTTTCCGGGCTTGTCGGCCGGCATCATGTACTCTGTTCCGCCCTTCGGCTTCAACTATCTGAGTCCCGGGCCTCCGTTGCTGGCAACGCCCTTCATCACCGCCGCCACAGGCTTTAACAACGGACAGCGAATAATCTTTTGAAAGGAGAACGTCTATGCCTACGCAGTCAATCTGAGGCTGAATAGAGGCCATGAACTATAGCGACAATTTCTTTCGGTTCAAGTCTGGCGTCTTACTTTCTTCCCCTGTACTGATCTCAATAGGACGTTACAGACCGGAAAGATGAGTGAATTTGTTTGCTATTTGCGAGTTTCAACAGACACGCAGCGCATCTCCTGTCAACGCTGAAACTCTGTTGAAGTTGTTTTTGTCGTTGTATCCCGAGTACAGAGCGAGCAATGCCTGCTAGTTGGATCATCCATACTGTCCCTTATGTGGCGAACGGCGCAGATATCTCCCAGCTGAGATTTTCAGAGGCAGGCTCTCCTATACAAGTGAAAAGCTTGGAGTACGCCATGGGGCTTGGGGTCAGCGGATATCACGATAGTCCAGACTGGCCGAAACTCTCTTCTCATTGCCACCTGCGTCATTCTCGCGAACCGGACTGCCAAGTGGCTGGCGAGATTCGATGAGAAACTCAGTCATCAGGAACTGGACCATGAGATTGACTATGCGGTTGAGCTTGCCAGCAGGGTGCTTTCACGACCGATGGCCAAAAGGGATGCATTTTCCAGAATCAATATAATTGACCAAAGGCTAACCCTTGCCAATACAGGCTGATGTATTGTGGTTCAGTTGTCGTTGGTCCAGAAATTCGTGAGCGCGCGAGCGCATTCTTCAAGCTACGCCTGGGCTGTGAAATCAAACGCGTTCAGATGTTCGCTTTCCACATCAATTGTGCCGGTCACGTGATCGCCAGTATCGTCCAGAATAGGGACAATTATCTCCGCTCGTGTGCTATCGAGCGCGGTCAAGTAGCTTAAGTCACTCGCTACATCACCCACATTAACGCCCGTGATGTGATCCCTTTTGTGATGGGAAAAACAGGATAGGCTGGCGCGTTCGGTCCACTCCATGCAATATTTGATATCGTCCCCGGTCGAACATTCACGTCATAAATGCCTACCCAACGATAGGGCCCTGCTTCTCGAATTGCCTCTGCGATCCGTTTAGCCTTGGTTATGCCGGTCCTCATTGAGCGCAAGTATCGTTTGCAACTCATCCGGCAGTCTTATGTTGATCACGACTCAAGCCTCCCAGGTGACTCAAGTATATTGGTCCCCATTTTCCCTCAGAAGAAGGGGCCCTGGTATCAGCCGACGGAGGATGACTGTGTGCAAGCAGCCGTAAAATGCCAGACTATGAATCGTACGCACGAGGGTCTAAATTCCTACTGGCAATAACCATAGCGATTGAGCAAGAGCACATCAAAAGACGGAAATTTTTAATAGAAACGGGATGATCCCAAAAGATGTGGGGAATGCCATGCTGGCTCACCACGAATCTCTTATCGAGATATATCGATCACTCTCCTCGAAGGCATAGATAGATGAAATCAGGCGATGTGCGCCCTCGCCCTGATTTCCTGCTTTATCTGCGTCCAAGCGTCTTTGCGTGTCTTGCTGAGGTCATACATTTGCTGAAGATTCATCCAAAATTCTGCGCTGTTTCCGAAGTAGATAGACAACCGCAAAGCCGTATCGGGTGTAATAGAGCGCTTACCCTTAACAATCTGCCCGATCCGTGTTGCCGGTACACGGATATCAAGCGCTAGCTGATTCTGACTGATCGCGAGTGGCTTGAGAAATTCCTCCGCAAGCATCTCACCAGGATGAGTCGTTACTTCCTTAATATTCCAACCGGTATCCGGACGCTTGATGGTCATACTCTTACCTTGCCTTTCTAGTCGATTACCTCAGTGATAATCGACTATCTCTACATCGTGAGCTCCGTCCTGCTTCCACACGAAACACGCTCTGTATTGATCGTTAATTCTGACGCTGTGTTGCCCCTTGCGATCAACCTTCAACGCTTCCAGCCGGTTTGCTGGAGGTATACGCATATCATCAAGGGAAATGGCAGCTCCGAGTTGATCTAGCTTCCTAAGCGCAACCTTGGCGATAGATGCCCAACGGCGACTCTTTCTCTCCGTGAACAATTCCATCGTGTCAGCGTCTTTGAAGCTAACTATCATACGTCTATCGTATAAACGCTACGCGTTATACGACAAGCGTTATTTTCCTGTCGGCGCTCTGCGTCTTGCAGGGCAGCTTCCCACGAATCGCCCACGCCTTTAAGCTGTTGCTGCCCGCTGAGACGCCTTACATAGATCGCAAAGCGTTTGCCCTTCTTATCGGACCACAGAATCGCTCTCTTGCCATAGCGTTTCTGTGCTTCGTGCGATGCTTCCATTTGAGTCATTATTGATCTGCTCACGCGCCCAGAGCGAAGATGTTATCTTCCGGATCGCCCACCTTAAGAGCTAAGAGACGTTCGCACGCTTCCTCGGTATAGAAAGCGTCTTCGCCGGCGTCGATAACCTCCAGCAAAGCCAACCGCTCAGCCTCAGCATTCAATCCGAGCCAGAAGCAGCACTCGTCAAAGCTCACAAACTCGCGTTTGCCGTCGAATTCAACGCCATACGTGGACGACAAAAACCAATCATGCGCGAGCAGCGCCTCATCTGTAGGCTTTCCTGGCCCCTCCGCGGCCAGCGGTTTGACCGATAGCGACGGCCGCCGATATCGTAAGGCTGCGATAAGGCCTTTCAGGGACAACTCAATGGACACGGTGCGTCGAGTCCAACTTCCCGGAATCGCAATATTGTTAATCGCCTGCGTTATCGCAAAACACGGTATCGCAGCAGCGCAAAAAGCAAGCGAAGCATCTCTCCGGGATCGCCTGGAGCAGACCGCCAGCTCATACACTGCGGACAACACCTTCATGGGATTTGTTCTGGTGGCTCGTGGCAACGAGATCCTACGCAACAAGGGGTATGGAAAAGCAAGTCTAGAACAAAATATCCCCAATGATCCGGACACGAAATTCCAGATTGGCTCCCTGACAAAGCAATTCACCGCAGCGCTTGTACTTCTGCTGCAACAGGACGCCAAACTTCGCATTGAAGATCCCGGCCGCAAATATCTGCCGGATGCGCCGAAAAGCTGGGACAAGATCACGCTCACTGAGCTTCTTATGCACAACTCCGGCATCCCAGAGATCCAGAGCGACCCAAGGTTCAGAAGCTCCTATTTCTGCGCCACTGCATCTTGCAGTGTGTCCTACCTCTTGTTTTGTACCGATAGCCGAACTTTGCTGGTGGTCCTCTTCGCACACTCGCGAATCTCCAATCAGTGAGGGCCTGTAGCAGAGTGCGTTGCCCGAGCATGGACAGGATCGCCTCCTGCGCGTCGTCAATCAACTCTTCGAAGTAGCCTTGTACGTGGGAACTCACCAGGCACCGATGCGGAATTCCGGTTCGAGGCGCCCAAATTTTGGTATCGGCTACGACCGCGCCGTAGATGTCCCGCAGGGTGATCTCTGCTGCTGGTCGTGCGAGACGCACGCCACCGGTCTTGCCCATCTGGGACCGTAGGAGTTTGCTCTGGACAACCACCGATGACGCCAGGATGCGTAGATATAACTCCTGACCGAGCGAACCAGTCTGTCAGCGCCAACGTATTCTCGGACCAGTGAACTCCCGATTCCGTCATTGTTCGTCCAGGTCAGTCGTGCTTGGGAGGTCGACAATCACTTACTTACAAGCACCGTGCGGCCGTTCAGAGACTGAGTTGGCCGCTCATCGAATGGAAAGATCGCGGCAAACGTCGCCACTTGTTTCTTCGAAATCGTTACAGGCATCTTGAGTACGAACCAACTGACGCCTTCGGTGCACGGCGGAGTCGTCAACGAACCGGCGAAAGTGAAATAGCTCCGGCTACGCGGAAATTAGTTGCGGTCGCCGAGGTGATTCTGCCAACCTGAGCGGTGGCATAATCAGCAACCGTGCTCTGATCGATGACGCTGGAGTTCTACATGTCTGGCTGAAATCTCACCCTGGAGTTTTATACACTCGCCACACATGGCATTGAATGCATCGCGATCTCTTCCAAATAGGGCCAGCATTCGCGATGACGCACTTGATAGTAGATTCCTCAGAGCGCGAATGCGTTCGTCGAGTTGCTGCCTGGTGGTGCACACGTTCGGATATGAAGTCTGTGCAGATTAGCTATGCAGCGGTAGATTCGTACAAATGTCCAAACGTATCGGACGCTCGCGCTTTCAGGAACGCGGTACCCTCTTCGGAAAACGCGAAATCGTAGACCGTATAACAGGGACCGCAGAGCCAGAAATGCTCTACGCGAAGCTGTCCATGGTGATTTTGTATGACACGCACGACGCGACCGTCACGAAGATAACGAAGTCTTTTCTGACAGGCTGGATTGAAGCAGCGATCAATCATGATGACTACTCCGACCACTTGTATTGAAATCTGACTCATCTTGAGAAACTGTTGTGTTCGTCATGCGCCAAGGAAGCACTTTAACGTCGCCGTTCGTGTGGGCAATAACTGTCGTACACGAGTGTTTTGCTTCGCCGTCTACCAACGCTGATTCGTTTGGTGCCGAACTGACGGTTAGATAGCAGGACAGACAGATGGAATCGAATGTGCCGTCTGCATTTTGACGATGGGCAAATTCATCACTTCCTCTGGAGTTCATGGTGACCTCCTGCACCTAAGAGAAATTGACGTTTCTTGCGCTTAGTATTTTAAGCCGAATTTACCCCAAAATCATCTGTGCGATAGACAAAAATAAACATGGTTCCGGGGCCATGTCATCGGCTCTTTTTTTGCCTAGGATTGGTAACCAAGATGTGAAATCCGCAATCTCAGTAGTTAACTGAAGCCGCCGGGATGCTCTCCGATGCTCTGGCGACCATCGGATTGCAGCGTCCCGGGAAATCAGTCAATGAACGGAAACGACAATAAAGGGCCTTGGAGCCGGGTTGCACTCTCGGCTTCTCTTTTGTCGGCAGAGAACTGTCGCCGCTTAAGCTAGCCCCGTTTCTCCTGACCTCATCGCAGACAACCAGCGTCTGGGGAAATCTCTTCTTAACAGAAGTGAAGTGATGGCCATTGGGATGAGTTTTCAGACCCTACAGGCTTTTCCGAAAACTCATCAATAGAGTGGCTGCGTCACGAGGTTCAGCAGTGTCTCACTTTTGCCCAAAGGGAGAGGAGCTTCGGGAAGAATACTTGATGTCGCTAAGTGACTTGGTGAAAGTGCTCAAAGAGCGAGGCAGATTCGATCTCACGACGAAATTTGTGGCGTCACAATCAGAGAGAGCCCGCCAAGTGTGGGAACAACATTTGCGTGCGTGCATCGGATGTTATAGACAGGTCAAGCCACATTCACTCATGCATTGGGCCCCGCGGCGCTTCTTGTTTTATCGAGAATTGGTTTGTCTAACCGAATGCGAGTGTTTACTGGCACCCGCTCCTACCGGATAGTTGCTCAGAATGAGCTTAATCAGGAGTCTCTACATGCCAACGACCGAGTTCAACATGGCGCGCGAAAAGGCTCGTTGGAGTGGGTGCCCTCACAGTACAAGCTAATTTGATCCCTATCGTTAACTGAAACTTGATTCGAGCGTCCTAGTGCACAGCTGGGCGCGAACGCAGCAGCGTCCGATGACGACGCATCATCAGCACCAGAATGCGTCGAAGATATAGAGCCAGCAAAGGCATTGCGATAGCCATAATGCCCCACACCACCAGCGCATGCCATTCCCATTGCCAGATCGCATGAAACAGGCGCACGGGATGATGGCTGAGATGCTCGATTTGCTGCCGACTGAGCGGCAAGCGCCTCAAGTGAAACAGGTATACACCCATTTGAATGAAGGGCAGAAACAGCAGCAGGTGTAACGGAGCCACCGCATATGAACCGATGTGCGATGCGACCTGGTTGAGCCCGAAGGCCCACGCGAGCATCAGCACAAGCAGCGTGGTGAGCCCCACCGACGGATTGATGCCGATCACCATTCCCAGAGCCAGGCTCCATGCCAGACGCCGCGGTGTCACTCCGCCACGCAGTAAGCGGAGAAGCGGCCGCAGAATTCTACATCGGAACAATTCGCGTACGGACTGGGGCACGGGCAACACAATGAGATTTGATGCCGCTCGGCGTCCATCTGGCGCGTGCAGATCTATGGTTAGAGAGACGCACGACATGATGTGCAAAATTAAGACTTCCATCAGCGAAGTTCATTACAGCCGCCCGGCACGAATATTTTAGGAGAGAGAAACAGATGCTTGAAATGACACCGCCGACAGGGTAGGTGATCGCAATGGACTTCAAATTTTCCGTCGTCTATTCGACATAGATAAGAGGCACATATAACTTTACGTTGCGCGTTCAAAAGCTCCTGAACATCCGATACCGCCTCAGTAACCACAGCGACACAGCCGTGACAGTCCATGCGAGCGTCGCGATCGTGATCGCCCAAGTTGCACTCTGATTCATCAACAAGCGCCAAGCTAGCGCGGCGAACACTATCAAGCCAATGCAACCGAGCGTCGCACCTGTCGAATCAATACTCGCGGCCAGCCGCCCTCGAGTCTGTCCGTTTGCGCCAACCTTTCGCTTATTTTCCTTTTCGTGACTCTCGATAAGGCTAGCCCCTGCTGGGAAGATGGCAGGAAAAGCCAGGAATAAACCCCCTATGGCAGGTCCGAAGTGTTTACCAATGAGACCCGCGCCTACCGTACAGAATCCACCCATCAAGAAACGTATTCCATATTGATGGAGCTTGGTTTGCTTCAAAGACGCAAGATGAAATGAAATCACAACTCCTCCTTACCCAAGTAGCCGGTACAGGCCGAAGGCTATTACGATCCAAACGGGCAGCAATGCCAAGGTCGTGACGAGCGTAGGAGCCGATACACGCCGCAGAGCAAAGCTCGAGACGGCGGCGTAGACGAAAAAGGCACATGCCCCAAGGATCATGGATCGCGCTTCGAGCGCGGCATACTGATTGCCATGTCCATGGACCATTAAGCCGAGAGTCGCCAGAGCGATAGAGGGAGCTGCACCGAATAGGCCCGCGAAACTCTTTGGGCGTAAAACATCCCCAAGTACGGCGAAAAGGCTGACAACCACACCACCGATCATGAACCTAAAAATCAACTCGCCCATGGCAGTGTTTACGCGGCTTTCTTGGCCTGTTTGATGAGCCGCATCGCTTGTTTAGACCCTTTGCATCCAAGCAGACGGTATTGTTTGCCTTCCAGATTGTGATAGTTGACGAAAAAAACCTGGAGCTCCTTGAGCCATTTGCCAGGAAGATCGGACAACTTCCGGATGCCCGCATACATGTGATTAGCCTCAGCTACTGCCACCAATCTGTCATTCCGGATCTTCTTTTTTCCATCAACTTGTTCGCCTTCGATGACTCCGATCAACCGTGCTTTGACGGCGACGCCAGGAAATGCAGGCTCATCCATCAGTAAGAGGACGTCGATCGGATCACCATCGGGGGCGAGAGTCTGCGGCAAAAAGCCGAAGTCATAGGGGAAGACCATTCCCGCGGGCAGAACTTTCTTGAGCGCGAAGATGGACTGCTTGGGATCAAAGGCGAATTTGTTCCGGCTTTGTGCGGGAGTTTCTATAATGACCTGGATGAAGTCATCATCCGGAACGGGCTCCAGAACTGAAGGATTCGCAAGTGATTTCATGAAGATTCCTTTTCATGTCGTTGTTACAAACGTCTGAAAAGGTATGATGCGCCCTCAAGTGCTTCAGATCTTAGAAACGCATACGATGTATCGCTAGTGAGCCGGAATCATCATCCCCCGCCGGAGTCTGAATTCTTATTGGTTGTGCCATTTCCTCTTAACCAACGCCCACTGCTGAGAACGTAGACCAAGCCGCTTTGACCTAATTTTCCTATTCTTGTTAATCCTTGCCATCTACTGCGCTGGATGCATCCCATCGCGTATGAAAAAAGGCATGACAGTGATAGCGGTGTGCGTGATTCTGCTCTCTGGCTGTGATTCGTCTGACAAACAGATGTTCTGCGGGAACGCACCGCGGACGCAACGGCCATAGCGAAGCGTAACGCGGAGGTAGTTGCCAAGGGCATAGCCGAGGGCTGGCGCGGAAAATGGCCGGTTAACATTAACAGCTCTTCTTCGACAGTCTGCAAAAACTCCCGGGAGTAACGGCGGACATCGCTCAAGCGATGATTGCCGGAAGACCTTACGATGATCCTTCGCAATTAGTCCGCAAACGCGAATTCGCGCGCAGATCGTTACGAAGTGATTTATCCAATGCTCAAATCGCGGCTCGTAAGACACTAGCAACAATCCTCGCAAGACGACCGAGAATTCCGCCGCAGTACTAGTGCAGCCAACGCATGGATGCTTGTGCGCCATAGCGCGCTATGGCAGACGATGGGTCCAACAAAGAACCGCTCGACGCAAGTTATATCAACACTCAGGAACTGGATGAGCTGGCATACTGGGCAAAGAAGTTTGGGTGTACCCCGATCCAACCTCGTGAAGCTGTAGATGCTGTGGGTACGATGGTGAAGGATGTTGAGCATAAAAAGTAGCCATCTTCTTCGCATTTCTGTGTACTCGAGTCAAACCAAACACTTCCCCCTGAGAGCCTCAACATCCAAAAGTCAAGTGTGCAAGAGCAATCTCATGTCACATGGACGGAGGGGACAGGGCCATTTCTTCGGGCATGGCGACTTCGATTTCGAAGAAACTCCGAACGGACCAGCCGACACAACTGATACCGTCTAGGTCCGTCAGATGGTGCTACGTTTCAGCAGATAATCGAGCCCGCAGACTCGATACCAGCGATATCCGTAAGGCTCGAGCACAATCCTGTGCGATCCATTTTCCGCTTGACTGTGATCGTCAGACAAAAGATTTGCCAAGATGCAGTCGCGTTCGTCGTCACCTTGAATGCGCAGACGCACCTCTCTAGTCGCCGAATCGAGATTGTGTAAGCACAGCACGGAATTATTTCTCCAGTTGTAGCGCATCGCGAGGACCTTTGCCGTTCCCACCGATATGAATTGGAAATCGCCCCAGCCGATTTCGGGGACTTCCTTACGCATCCGAATGATTCGCTCCATCCAGTTCAGCAGCGAATTGGGGTCGCGGCGTTGCTCTGCCACATTCACATGCTGGAAGCCATACGGACCCTCGCATATGACTGGCAAGATCGGCTTTTTATTCTTGGTAAAGCCCGCACAGGGTTCGGTGGACCATTGCATCGGTGTTCGGGCACAATTTCGTTCTCGAAGACGGAGATCGTCCCCCATTCCGATTTCGTCTCCGTAACGAATGACTGGTGTACCGGGTAACGTCATCATCAGGCTGTAAGCCAGCTCCAGCCGCCGACGATCTCCTTGCAGCATGGGAGCAAGTCGACGGCGAATGCCTCTCCCATACAATTGCATGTCCGGTTCGGGCCCAAAAGCAGCAAAAACAGATTCACGCTCTTGAGTTTTCAGACGACCAAGATCAAGTTCATCGTGATTGCGCAGGAAGTGACCCCATTGTGCGGTCGTCGGACGGCGTTTAGTCTGCCGCATGGCCTTTACCAGGGGCCTTGAGTCGCCCTCCGCAAGAGCAAGAAAGAGATGCTGATTTACTTCGAAATTGAACATCATCTGGAGTCGCTCCCCGGCCGTACCGAAGTACTCCATGTCCGTATCGGGAAGGACATTTGCCTCAGCGAGAATAATGGCGTCTCCTTGCCGCCAATTCAGGAACTGACTGAAGCCTCGCAACATCTCATACTGCTCCTGAGGCTTTCGTATGCTAGGTCCCTTCTCGGCTATGACAAATGGAACAGCGTCCATCCGGAAACCAGAAACACCCAATTGCAGCCAGAAACCCATGATCTTCAAAATCTCCGCCTGTACTTCGGGATTGGATGTGTTCAGGTCTGGCTGAAAATCATAAAAGCGGTGAAAGTAATAGGCTTTGGCAGCTTCATCATAAGTCCAGGTGGACTTTTGCACTCCCGGAAATACAACTCCAGAATTCGCGTTCCCAGGTTTTCGCTTTGACCAGATATACCAATCGCGATATCTCGATTCCGGATTGCGGCGAGCATCTTTGAACCAAGGGTGCTGATTTGAGGTGTGATTGACGACCAAATCGATCAGGAGGCGCATTCCCCGCTGTTTGCATCCGTGAGCAAACTCGACGAAATCGCCCAGCGTTCCATGTCTCGGATCTACGCCGTAGTAGTCGGCAATGTCATATCCGTCGTCCTTAAAGGGCGACGGTTGGAACGGCATTAACCATAAGGCCGTCACCCCTATTCCCTGGAGATAGTCCAGGCGACGGGCCAGGCCGACAAAGTCGCCAACTCCGTCACCGTTTGAATCCATGTAGGTAGCGACCGAGAGGCAATAGACAACAGCGTTTTTGTACCAAAGATCATTGATCATAGGACGTCGCAAGCATGATGACCTGAGGAAGATCATCCTTTTTATTAATCAGCTTCAACCTTGTTGGCTCGGTCAAAGATTTCATTTGTCATACCTCTGTGGCGCCTCACATACTGCTTCAGCTATATGCGTTGGCGATATATGCTCGGCGCTCCAACCGCTTATTCAACCCGAATGGCCCTCCCCGCCGTTAGAGCGCGGCCGAGAGATTCCAGATCGCGCTCCGCGTGGGATTGACGCAGATACAGGTCTAGTTCGTGATAGCGATGGGAAATTTCGCTGACCATGGTCAATGGATGGGGACCGTAAGCTCGGGCAAAACGGCGCAACGTATCTGTACAGGCCTGTTCTATTAGATGACGAACTTGCAAGGCGCGTACCATCGCAGCCTCACGGTCTGAACTCGATTCATCAATTTCTCGTCCAGCCGTGGCGAGATAGGTTTCTGTGGCCCATACGTTCGCGTGCATTGCGGCGAGATGAGCCATAGTATGGACATCGTCTCGCTTGCTCTCACGAGCGGCGTCGAGGAGGCCAGCTGCGCCACCAGCCCAGCAAGCTGCAGGGCCGAGTGCTCCGTGCCAAAATCCCGGTCGATCCAGGTACCAGGAAGATTCGCCAATGAGGGGACCGGATATCTCAGCGTTGTCGAAAGCTATGGTCCCCGTATTTGTCGCCCGAAAGGCTTCGGGCTTCCAATCTGAAGTATCCATTTCTATCGCGTTCGCATTGTTCTTCAGGTCAATTTCGACAAGGCATCGATTCGGGGAGCCCACCGTTACCAGCGCGCGATCGACGATACCGAGGCCACTACAAAACATTTTGCTGCCCACGACTCGAGAGCTCGTTGCCTCTCTTTTTAGTTCAAGAGGCCGACCAGGGATTTCTGACGCCCAAACCGCGTAAAGGGCGCTAGGAACAGGCTCTCGACCGTTCTCCGCGAGGATTGCAAGTGCATCCCAATGCGCTTCTGCCAGTTTCGCGAGACTTAAGTCTTCGCGGCCTATTTCGAACAAACGGCGATGACGTTCTGCCGTATTTCCTTTTCCCGGCAAAGGAAGAATTTCCTGCGAAATCTCCGCCAATCGATGATCGAGTTCATCATTATTCATGCAGCAATCTCATGGTGCGCGGCTAATGCGTCAGCAAAGCCGGAGGGCGCTCTTCCTATGCGCCTTCCGCTTGTGATCACTCTCAGCGCTGCATCAGACACTCCCATATGTCCCCCGTGACGGAGACGATTCCAAAGATCATGGTCTTCGGCAGACGGCAGTTGCGACCAGCCGCCGGCTTCCAAGTATGCATCCGCCCGCACACCCAAGTTTGCACCGTGGACGTGCGGGTGGCTCCCGTCTGCATGAATGACGTAAGTGAGACGGAACCGTTCTTCTACCCACTGTCGATGGTCGGCGAACGAATCGACATCGATGATTCCTGCGACAGCTTTAAAACCCCGTTGGGCGAAGTCGAGGTGACTGACAAGCCAATCTGCTGGAACCTCACAATCAGCATCTGTGTTGGCTAGCCAACAGCGGTTAAGGGGGCTATGACACCGTTCGATGGCCACAGCGGCAGCCATAGCGCGCGCCGATCCCACGATCCCGAAATTCGTCTCAAGCACGACTCCAGAATCCTGGAGAATTGCTTCAGCGAGCGTTCGCGTTCGATCCCGAGAACAATCAGAGACGACGATTACATCACTTGTGACACGGTCTGGCAGCTTCTGGCGGGCCTGCTGTATTGAGAAGAGGCAGCGAGGAAGGAGATCTTCCTCGTTTCGCGCCGGAATAAGGACCGAAATGTGCCAGCCACGCTGTCTCATGCCTTCCTCCACCGATCAATCCTGAAAAATTCTTGCCGTTCCGAGTGCTCGAGCAGCAGGCTCGCATTCGAAGCCAGAATGGCGTGAACCTCATCTCCAGACATTCGATGATCCGTCGAGTTTCCGAGCCAATGTGCGGCCAGCAGTATCGAGTCATTCTCCATCGTGGCGACGCAACGCTCAGCGAGTTCGCGCCAATCTGGCGCGACAAAGTAGTAACCGATTTCACTCAAAACTACCAAGTCGAATCGGCCGAAATCCTTCTCTTCAGAAAGGGGACAGCATCGTATGCGAACGCTTGAAAGGTTTTCACAACGTTTGCGCGCCTCTTTTACGGCTGTCGGAGAAAAATCTGAAGCTTCAATTTCATCGCAGATATCTGCTAAGCGTATCGTCAATGCTCCTATAGAACACCCGGGTTCAAAGGTTCGGCGATAATGACGACCGCGAAGCGCCTTAAGAATCGCGTCATAGCGGGCGCATTCGTAGGGAGACTGAAGGAAATTCCAAGGATCCGACTCCCTTCGGTATTTAGCCTCAAAAAAAGTAGCACTCGATGTATCGGGAATCGTCATGAAGGCAAAAAGACCTCGAAAGAGCGCCGGGCAGGGCCCAATAGATACTCTGGAAGGATAGGGGAGCCGCCGGAATGCTGTAATTGCGATTGATGGCAACGGAGCGCATCCTGTTTTGCGAGAATCTCATCCGGGGTTAGCTGCAATGACACAAGTTGCAGGCCGTTTAACGTTCTTCTATCGCCCCGGTGCCATGTCCAAAAGAAATAGGACGTGATCTGAAGGTCTTTCTCTCTAGCGACTGCTTTTGCCGCTCGTCCACAAACCTCATGATCTGGATGGAAATCAAATCTCCAGGGCGCGACTATGTGTGTATTTGCAGAAATAACAGTCTGCAGCATGTCAATGAGTCTTCTCTCACAATCTTTCAATCCGCTGTCTGGGAATCGAAAACGGACGACATGCTCAGGTTCCACGCCCAACTTGCCAAGTGCATTCGTTTGCTCCCGTTCACGGATTTCACCAAGTTGGTCGTCGCTTCCGTAGGCATTTTCGCCATCGGTTACCGCGATAACCGTGACATCTATTTCCTTAGAACGGAGCCGAGCGATCAAGCCGCCACTCCCTAGAGTCTCATCGTCAGGGTGAGGGGAGAGCACGATAGTGCGTTTTGCTGGTGGTTGCCAACTTGGCAAATCAGACAAAAGAGACATCCATTCGGCTTCTTGAACGACAGGAATGATCATCGCACCCTGAAGCCTCAGATGCGGAAACGATTCATACAGTTGATTGCGGACATTCAGTAGACAAATCGCTAGCCGAAACGCCGAACATGGGCATCATACAAATCGAGGAATTACTCGAGATGGCAAAGAAGAGCTCAGTCAAAGCGAGAAAGAAGGCAGTGAAGAAGCTCGACAAAGCTGTCAAGAGGGGTATGAAAAAGGGCGTTCCCCAAGATGTGCTTGAGCAGACTGTCAATGATGCGATGGAAAGCGCAGTCACAAAAGAGCCGCCCGTGAAGCGGAGCACGACCCGACCATCTGGTCGTACTCGAAAGAGACCGGCTCCGACTACTAAAATCCAGGACGATGACCTTGACTAACGGAAAGGAATAGAAAGTGACGACTAAGAATGGCAAGATGAACCGCGAGAAGCTAATCGACGCACTCAACGAAGATCTTTCTCGCGAATATCAGGCAATTATCTCCTACGTGAATTATTCGCAAGTGCTCAAAGGGGCGGCCTACATGAATATCGCCGACGAGCTTGCGGTTCATGCCACCGAAGAGCTTTCTCATGCGTTACAAGTCGCTAATCATATCGACTATTTGGGTGGCATGCCTTCCGTCACGCCCAAGCCGGTCAAGACATCGGAGAAGGCCGAGGATATGCTTCGATTCGATCTGGAGAATGAGAAAGAAACCATTCGGCAATACCGTCGCCGTGTAAAGCAGTCGGACGAACTCAATGAGTTTGCCATTACTGAGAGTCTCCGAAATATCCTGGTGCAGGAACAGGATCATCTCATCGCTCTGTCGACCGCGCTCGGCATCGATCCACCCGATCCTGGAATCGCTGACTAGTTCACAGTGGCTATCTGATCATATCTTGCCGTCCTTCTCGACTCCGTGTATAAGTCAACAAGCGCTCCAGCCCCGGCTCAGTCAGCAAAGGAAGCGGGTCTTCGCGTTGACTCATCCGGTTCTCCTGTGCGAGATCCTGAAGTTCTAGCCCGTATCAAGTCGCTAGTCATTCCACCCGCTTGGACGGATGTTTGGATTTGCCCGAATTCAAAAGGCCACTTGCAGGTCACAGGACAGGATGCTAGAGGCAGGAAGCAAAGCAGATACCATCCACGCTGGCGGGAAGTACGTGACGAAACGAAATACGAGCGTATGCTGATGTTCGGGATTGCTCTCCAGGTCATTCGTGAACAGGTCGAGCATGATTTTTCCGCTCCTGCTATGCCACGAAGAAAGGTGCTGGCCACCGTCGTGCGCTTGATGGAGAAGACGCTTATTCGTGTGGGTAATGAGGATCGCTGACGACGAACCAATCATTGCCGACACGCTTGCGATTATCTTGAACCAAGCCGGTTTTGAGGCCCGCGCCGTATATAGCGGCGAGGAGGCACTGATAATGGCGAAAAGCATTCAGCCGGATCTGCTTATCTCTGATGTCGTGATGACGGGTATCACCGGGATCGCGGCTGCAATCAAAATTCGCGCAGACCTGCCCTCCTGCAAGATTTTGCTTTTCTCCGGTCAAGCGGTAACGTCTGATCTTCTCGAAGAGGCGCGTATCCAGAACCACGAGTTTGAGGTCCTCGCCAAGCCGATTCACCCGACCGATCTACTGATCAAACTAGGCAGGCCCGAGATGTCAGCAGGCGCGATTCCGGAAAAACCGCTTCTGATTACTGATAAGCTGTCCCGCAGGTAAAATCTCATGGTTCTTTCGCAGACCAGGACGAATATATGCGAAGGATGCTCGCACAGCATGCAATCTGGGAATTGATGTGATCGGATCCCGCCGAGCTTTTTAAAACGTGGGTACTGCGTCAATAACAGTCTGATGAGTGTGCGGTCAGGTGGCCTCGGGAAAAGAAAACAGCCCAAGTCGATAGTCAATCAGGTTCTCAACGAACAAAAGGCTGGATTGCGAGATGAGCGAAGACATAGCCGACGGCTCCAATCAGGGCAGCTCCCGGAAACGTAAGTACCCATGCAATGACGATCTTTTCCCCCCATATCCACCGTACAGCGTGCCACCCGCGGGTGGCGCCTACGCCGGAGACAGCTCCGCCGATGGCGTGCGTAGTCGAGATGGGCACCTTCGCGATCGTTGCCAGCCCGATCGTGGTTGCGGCGGCTAACTCGGCCGAAAAGCCACCTACGGGACGGAGATGCGGAGTGATGCGAGAGCCAATGGTCTTTACGATGCGCCATCCTCCGGCCATTGTCCCTAGAGCCATTGCCGCATGGCAGCTGAGAATAATCCACCACGCAATCTCATGCTTGCCGACTAAGCCCTGAAAGCCGGAGTGGCTTGCCTTTCCCCACTGCTCGTGGCCCGCCGCAGCCAGGAGCGCGACGATGATTCCCATGGTTTTCTGCGCGTCATTGGTTCCATGTCCGAGAGAGTAAAGCCCGGCAGAAATGAGCTGCAGGTGACGAAAGCGTTTCTCGGCTTTGTAGCGTTCCGAGTGACGCGTTAGCCAACCAAGCGTCGTCATAATTGCCCATCCCAGGATCATTCCTATAACAGGGGAAATGATGAGGAAGATAATGACCGGAATCCAGCCCTTCACAAGAATCGCTTTGAAACCGGCCTTCGCAATCGCCGCACCCGCATAACCACTGATGATCGCGTGGGAGGAGCTTGTAGGAAGGGCCATGAGCCAGGTGATGATGTCCCAGACGATAGCGCCAACGAGTCCTCCGCAGACGACATAAATATCCACGGCTTTAGGATCGATCAACTTGTTGCTGATGGTTTGTGCAACCCCGGTCCCAAAGAAGAAGGCAGCGATAAAGTTGAAAAAAGCTGCCCAGAGAACTGCCTGAAGCGGAGACAGGACGCGTGTGGTAACAACTGTCGCGACCGAGTTGGCCGCATCATGAAAACCGTTGAAAAAGTCGAATAGAAGAGCAACGGCGATGAGAAAAAAGACG
>Ga0210386_10000815_pt1 | contig 28761 bp, 24 predicted proteins | sample IncBWH32OmetaG_FD_160091 | JGI IMG/M metagenome (GOLD analysis project Ga0210386, IMG submission 160091) | Forest soil microbial communities from Barre Woods Harvard Forest LTER site, Petersham, Massachusetts, United States - Inc-BW-H-32-O ...
GATTCCAGCCGCAGCCGCCGCGGCGCGACGCTCACATCCACGTTCGCCGATACTAGAAGCGGGAAATTCAACGACCCAGTGTCATCCACCCGATAGAGCCGCACTTGCCCACCGTATGCGATTGCCAGATAACCGCTGCCGTTCGTCGGCCCCTGTATCCGTGTCATCGCTCCCGGCCAACCGCTCGTTCCGGGATCGTGGTCGTAGGTGATTTCGGCAAACTGGTCCGGAGGCGCCAAGGGGTTCGCCACTTGCGCTGCACTGGTGCCCAACGAGTATGCCCCGTTATTCTTGCTCATGGCGGCCCACGATCCAGCCGTGTCCCACATCCCGTTCTCCGATAAGGGGGACTCGACCCCGGAGAACGTGCTACTGGCCGTCGTGCTCGTACTGCTCACCGTAAAGGCGATCACGTAATCATACGAGTTGGCGTTCCCCGCCGCGTCCTGACAGCGAACGTAATAGCTGTAATGGCTGCCGCTTACCAAGCCGGTCGCCAGCGTCGAGTGCGTCGTAGCCCCGGTGGTGCTGAACGTGTTCAGCATCGACCCGTATGCTACTCCAAGTGTCGTCGCATACCGGCAGGTCGCATTTTCATCCGTGACCAAGCTCAGCGTCGTCTGGCTCGTTCCAGCCGGCAGCGTGCCGGCCGGTTGCCCGCCACTCCGCACTGGCGTACGTGGTAACGCGCCTCCCGAGAACGTGAGAATGTTGCTGAACGAAGAAACGGCAATGCCCGGCTGCCCGGCCGTGTATACATTGTTGCTGTCGGTGTAATTGATCAACAGCAAACCATTGAAGATGACGCGATGGGTATTGCCCTGTGATTCCAGCCGCAGCCGCCGCGGCGCGACGCTCACATCCACGTTCACCGACGCCAGAAGCGGGAAATTCAATGATCCAGTGTCATCCACTCGATAAAGCTTCACTCGCCCGCTGTATGCAATTGCCAAATAACCGCTGCCGTTCGTCGGCCCCTGAATCCGTGTCATCGCTCCCGGCCAGCCGCTCGTTCCCGGATCGTGGTCGTACGTGATTTCCGCAAACTGGTCCGGAGGCACCAACGGATTCGCCACTTGCGCTGCACTCGTGGTCGTGGAGTATGCCCCATTGTTCTTGCTAATTGGCTGCCACGATCCCGCCGTATCCCACAGTCCGTTCTCGTATAGTGTGGACTCCACTGCGGAGAACGTGCTACTGGCTATCGTACTCGTACTGCTCACAGTGAAAGCGATCGCGTAATCATCCTTGTTCACTCTCCCCGCGGCGTCCTGACAGCGAACGTAATAGGTGTAACTGATTCCGCTTACCAACCCGCTCACCAGCGTCGAGTGCGCCATTGCTCCAGTGGTGCTGAACGTGTTCACCATCGTCCCGTATGCTACTCCAGGGGTCGTCGCGTACCGGCAGGTCGCATTCTCGTCCGTGGCTAGGCTCAGCGTCGTCTGGCTCGTCGTCGCTGGCAGTACCCCAGCCGGTTGCCCGCCAGTCCGAGGTGGCGGCAGAGTACCGGCTGTTGGTGCAGTTAGCATGGTCATTGCATCAAGGCCGGCCACCGCACCCGGCAACCAGCCGCTATTCCAACTGTGGGCGCGCGGGCCCCCTTGCACCCAGGCGTGAGGAATCGAAGCTGCTGTCAGTTCGTCATGCAAGCTGTTCATCTGGTCAAAGAACAGCGCCTGGTCACCGCTGATCCATATACGAATCTGTTGCTGAAATGGATTGGCATCACTCGTCACAAGATTCGGGATAATGTAGGAGCTGAAATTTGCCTGAGTTCCGAAATTTATCGGCGTACCCGAGTACGATGAAACATCAGTCAATTGTGTCGGGGAATCCCAAGCTGCCACTCCATTGAAAACTCCTGGATGTCTGAGGATTAAGTCAAGGGCACCGTTTCCGGACTTGCTGAAACCAATGAGATAGCGCTGTGGGACGGAGCCGGTCGCAAAGCTATCGCCCCACGGAACAAGATCATCGATAATAAAGCTCTCCATTCGCTTCGAATCGAGGATGTCGTCACCGTACCATGGCTCGTAGCCAAACGACGGCGCGATCAACGTCAAATTGAATTGATTAGGAACATTGAGCAGTCGTAGCGCTTCGAGCCCATCGCTATACGTGGACGAAAGCGTGTCGACACCGGAATCAACGGGCAATACGTACAACAGTCTTGGAGGCTTCCCCGGGGCAGGGTTGGTTGGCTGGAGTACCCGGATGATTTGCTGAGATCCCTGATAGACGGAGGTGACCGGGTAATACTTCACGCCGTTGGCATCAACCGTGGGAGTCCCGACCCTCATCGGAATGTGTCCACTTTGGGCGAATGCGGTAGGCGCCGATATAGTTAGAATCCAGAGCACTATCGCTAATAAGAAGGGTCTTACATGTAAGGGTCTTACATGTAATGTTTCATCTTGCTCAGATCTTAGACACGAATAGCTTTTTGGCTTCGGCCGTTCATAAGAATCGCCCCGATATTCGTGAAAGCCGTATGTTGACATTACCAAACTGGTCTGTACGAGACAGGCCAGCTCCTTAGGACACATTTATCCTGTCGAGTCATGCTGAGTACTTTGGTCCAAAATCAGTTGCAACCCGTCACATCGCAGCGCAGGCCTAGAACCTCGCTCGTGATGTGTCGCACAGCGACAAAACGCACCCCAACGGACCTTAGCGCCCGAACCATCTTTAACGTATAGCCAATGACGTGAGCGGTCAATGGCACCAAAGGGCAATCGGTTACAGCGGCGCGCCAATTGAACAGTACCAAATTGAGCCTGCTCGCTTAGCGCGTAACCTAAGGACAGTGGCACGGTGGGAAAAAGGGGCGGGTCGGGAGGTGCCGACCAGATCTGGAAATTGCAGGAAATTCTGGAGGAAGGCCCGCACAGCCAAGCTAACGAAGTAGGAGCGTTCGGAAATAGCCCGCAGAGTGGCCACGGCGCAGTGGGGGAAAGGGAGCCGGTCGGACGGAGGCAGGAGAAGTTGATCAACGTGGGTTTTGAAAAATGTGGATGTTGCGAGACCACCTAAGGAATAGCCACTCGAGCTTCGTTTGAAGGACCACTCTCAACTCCGCCCGAAACTGCTTTCACCGTGAAATAGTACTTTCTGCCATTCTGTACAGTCACGTCCTGATAGGAAGTCCCAGCTACCGATACAGAATTCAATCGCACGGGGCTCGGGTCGTTGGGCCTCGTTCCCCGGTAAATGGTGTAGCCGGTCACGCCACGAGAATTACTGGCCGTCCAGCTCAAAGAGACGAAGTGGCATCCCAGTCCTAGTGCTGCCTTGGTCACCAATTGTTGGGCCAATTGATTGCACAATCCCGGGCCGATCACATTCACCGTCGAAGGGCACTTCCCCGAGGCGGCCCAGTTGGCAATCAATTGAACGTCCACCACGTCGACAATCCCATCTCCATTCAGGTCGCAGTTAGGCTGGGCACGGGTAAGACAGGCCAGGGTCGTGAGCACTCCGATGTAGAATGTAGCCCGAAGAATCTTCCGTGCACCGCGATCCCAGAAGGTTTCGGTCATAGCGCTCCCTGCCTTGATCGCTATCTTGGCTGGACCGTCACCGTGGTCTCGACCGGATCAAAAGACACGCGCTCAAGATCGCCACTAACCGCGACTGCGTTCTGCAACCGGACCCTTATCGGGCCCGGCTGCGCATTCTCAAGGATCTTGAGCGAGAGCGAGGTCACTTTGCCTTCCGGAATCGGTTTCTGGCCACCAGCCAGAACGCACCGCATAATACGAGCATCGCGGGTTTCCTTAGGTACCGCACACGTGACCGATTTCCCGGCGTCTTGAACGATGATAACGGCCCGCATCGCTCGCTCATTTGCGAGGTCCAGCTGCCTGGCCGGAATTTCCATTTCCCACTGCATCGCAAGGATGTCTTTTCCCGGCGGCGATTTTAGGGCCATTTCGATCGCGACCCACTCACCAGGAGCCGCTGTAGGAGCGGAGAGCTGCAGGCTCTGAGCAAAGAGGCCGCCGGAACACGCGGCCAACCACCTTACGAGCGACACAAATAGTAGCGAGCGCCCGAATGCGGGCTTCCCGACCCCCCGGCACGCTCGACCCAAGCTCCTCCTCATCTCGCTCGGTTCACAATGGCGCAATAGCTGCCGTCATCAGCAGAGACCATATCACAGTTAAGCTCTTCTGGGTACGAAGAACTTATTGGCAACGATGAAGATGATTGACTAAAGCGTGCTGAATGCGCGTCTACTGTGCTTAACAACTAACCGGATCGGCCGGATGAAGTGGTAGAGGAACTGCAGCTTTTCCGGAAGTGTAATGAGGGAGCGATCATTAGGGCTCACTTGGCCGAACACGCCATCGAGCCACCATCCTGGATACCGGAAACACAGATACTTCATCCACGCCAGGAAACGTCCTTCTAGCTGCAGCAGAGTCGCATGATTGTTCCTGTCCGCATGGCCCGCCATAAGGATTTCTTCGCGAATGGTTGAGGCAACGCAAATGGTGCGTTGGGTAACCGGCAACGCCTTACGCGCTTCGGGGGCCACCATGACCCCAAGCAATTCACCCGCCAGCAAGAGTGCCAAGGCGGTCGACGCGCCAGCCAGCGACGTATCTGCCGTCATTTCCTGAATGAGTGACCAGTCCAATGTCTCTGCCTTGCGCAAGAGCTCCGCGATGTCCAAGAGCCACTTAAGACACGACCATCGATGCTTGGTCCCGTGGTAGCAGAGGGCCAACAAAAGGTCTTCACGACAAAACGTCGAAACGCTTCCATGGGGCAGCTCTAATCTCTCGGCTCGATCCCACACCTTTTCGATGGCCGGACTGAATGCGCGCGCGTCATCGTTTGCCAATTGCCAATGAAGATCGACAAAGAAAGTGTTATCCGGTGCCCGGAGCGTAACTACGTGGTACTTCGCGATGTGTTTGGGGTTGTCCGGCCGGATATCGTGGGGCACGAAGTGAAAGCCGCAACGAGACGAATAAGGGACGATCCGAAAGCCCCGCTGAGCCGTCAAATCCAAAGTTCTTGAAAGATGCTCCTGGTGAATCACCAGATCAAGATCCTCGTATTGACGAAGAGCGAGGTCACCATAGATCGCCATCGCGGCGGCAGGTCCCTTATATGCCAAAACAGGGATGTGGCGTGCCTCAAGCAGCGAGGTCAAGTCGACCAGGTTGCGCGCTAAGTGATAATTGCGGGCAGAGAGCGCGCGCAAGTACTCGAAGAGCCCTGAGGGGACCGAGTCTCCGGCAAGATCCCGCAGACGACAAAAGATTAGAGGAGCTATCTGGGTGACTGTCGCAAGCCGCGGCAAAAGTTCGCCAGTCCTATTGGATTGAAGGCAGCGAGCTCAAATCGCCGTCAACGGGCGAGCTCAGCAACTGCAGAAGGCAGTGGATCTCACTACGGCGATCTTTGGAACCGTCAAGATACTGATTTGTAACAGCATGGTGATGCGTTGTGGAGAGTCGACCCAAAAAGGCATCAGGGCTAGACATTCTCGGCAGCCATTCCTGCAGGCTATTGAGGGGGGCCGCTGCTGCCACTCTGTGCAAGTGCAGGCCGCTCGGCTATCGAAATGACCGCAAGTACGGCCGGCGCAATGCAGGCGGCCTTCTTGGCGATCTCTCGCCGCGAAATCGAGCCGTCGGTTTTCTGATCTGGATCTTTCTGATTCGGAGTTTTTGGATCTTCAGTCATGATTAACCTCAGTGTTTGTTGACAGTCATCGCCTCAACGGTCAATGGCACTAAAGTGCAGGCAGCCAATCTGTGGCATCTCAAACTTCTACACGCTGGCTTGCTTTCGACTGAACCGTACCCAAGTTGAGCCTGCTCGCCCAACGCATTATAACTGGCGCACCGGAATAGGGTGGCGGAGTGTTTCAAGATTCGTAAGCGTTTTTGGCCGAGCCTCTTTTTCTGAATCGCACTGTTCTTCGCGGGAATCAGTCAAGTCGAGGTCGCGAAGAACCTGGCGGACTTGGTCGACAGTGATCCAAGAATTCCCGACGGCATGAGCAAGCAATAGAGCGCTATCACAAATGGAATTCACGAGACGGGGAATCCCGCGAGAGGCGCCGGCAATAAGTGATATCTCCTTTCCGAAAAGGGTAACGCTGACCTGTCTCCGAGCCGTCCGCACATTGCCAACGATGTCGCATATAGTTTCCGACGTCTTCCCGCGCGAGTGGCCTTACTTGCAATGGAAATCTCGATGCGCTGCTTGACCTGACGGAGATCATCGCGGTTCATCCGCGCCGTACATCCGTCACACCGAAATCCACCAGCACGAGCTCAAGAAATCGTCCGAGTCCAATGTTGGGTGGCGAACGACAGCGAAAATGGGCCGAATTCGCGGAACGAATCAACCTGGCCAGGAGTGTAGTCTTGCCAGTCCCTGGACCTCCCGGAAGGACAACAAATCCCGAGCCTTTCAGGACCGCCAACTGTAAACCTGAAAGCGCGTCACGGTGGCAGGCTGTCATGAACAGACAGTCCGGGTCGGGAGTCATGCTGAAGGCACTTCGTTGTAAATGGAAGAAGGCCTCGTACATTGTCCGGAACTCGCCCGCCTATTTAACCGGCGAGACACGCTCAAGAGATCAATTTGTCAAGAATTCAGTCGAACGGCAAACTGATGGCCAAAAAAGCCAAAACAGCTTTTGGTACATCTCCTCTGGTGGCTAACGTGTTGAATCTTCATAGCATGGAGAGGTGGCTCACTATCTGAAAGGCGCTCCTGAAAGCAAACTAAGAAGAACTCCTATGAGTCCTTAAGCCTTTCCGCATGTGACCGTTAGTGATTCTCCCACGTCCAAGTACGGTATCCGAGTAATATAACGGCGTTGGCAAGGGTACTATAATGAACCTGGATAAAGCTTATGCTATCTCCATTCGTGAATCTCGCGCGGGTGTCTCGCGCGGTTATTCTGACGGTTGTACCGCTTATGATCTCTTCCTCCGCCTCGGCCCAGATCCAGGTCAACGCCTGCGACCTGAATGCGGACGGAGTCGTCAACAGCGCGGACGTCACGTTGGCAGTAAATATGGACATCGGTCTGTCGGCTTGCACCGCCGCCATTATCGCCGCCAATACGTGTAATGTGGTCGTTATTGAGCGGGTGATCAACGCTATCCCACCTGGAACATGCGCGACGGCAGGCAACGCCCATACCGTTGTGTTGAACTGGACGGCGAGCACTACGCCGAACGTTTCGTATAACATTTACCGGTCGGGAACCTTGAATGGAACTTACACCAAGATAGGTTCTGTTGGCGTGGGTGTACTCACCTACACAGACATTGCAGCGCTAGCCGGCGAGACTTATTTCTATGTAGCCACAGCCGTGGATAGCAATAACAACGAAAGCTCCTTTTCGAGTCCTCCAATCCAAGCGACCGTCCCCTTTCCATAGCATATCCTTCGGGATTTGATTAGAGTGGGTCTTTCGAGATATTGTCAAGAGTTGCTCGGGCGCTGGCTGCGAACTGAAAGTTGGGGTCGTTCTTAAGCGCCTTCTGAAGGGACTGCACAGCGGAGTCGCGGTGCCCTGCAGCCGTGTAGGCCATTCCGAGATGATACTGGAATAATGCGTTGTTGGGAGCCTTCTGCACGCACTCCCGCAGTTGAGCGATCGCTGAATCGTGCGCTCCCAGTTTGTAGTAAGCCCATCCAAGCGTGTCGGCCGCATGGAGAGAATCGGGCATCTTCTGCTTCGCCATTTGCGCGAGCGAAAGCGAAACGTTGATATCGCCCCCATGCTCAACGTAAAGATAAGCCAGTTCATTGGCTACCTGAGGGGATTCCGGATCGATCTCGCGGGCGCGCTCCAAGAGCTTTTTCGCCTCCTCCCAGTTGTTTTCGCTCTCATATTGAGCGCCAAGAGCCATATAATTCGTCACGTTTCGCGGGTTGGTCTCAATCGCCATGCGGAGGTTGGCCTTGGCTTTCTCAATTAGACCCATGGCAACATCAATGCTAGCCAAGAGGGTGTAGGCGTCTGGCGTCTTCGGGTCTAGAATCAGCGCTTGCCGGACACTTGCCTCCGACTTTTCTATATCCTTCATACTGAAGTAGCCCACGGCTAACAGGAACCGCAGTCCTGCGATTTGAGGATATTGTTCAACCAATTTGGAAATACGTTTGACCGCCTCTGGGGCCTTGCCCCGCCTTACATCAAGGCTTACTAGCATCGCGAGAGCGGGGAGCGAAGCGGGGTCGTGGCTCAATGCGGCTTCAAGCAACTCTTCCCCACGCGGCAAGTCCCCTTTCGCAAGCCAGGCCTGCGCGCCAGCGGCATAGGGTAAGGATTGATTCGGGCTGGCCTTCATTGCGTCACCAGCTAATCTAAGCGCGTTCTCGTAGTCGCCACTCCTTGTTTCGATGGCGGCCAAGGCCACTGCCGCCTCGGGCATTTGAGGATTGAGTTTTAGAGCATCGGTGAAAGAACCCTTGGCTAAATCGAAAAAACCAAGAGACTGTTGGGCAACCCCAAGAAAGTAATGGATACTGGCTGATTCGGACTCGGACTTCAGAGCTTTCTGTAGAGCGGCCAAGGCTTCTTGGTACTTAGCTTCCACAATCGAAATCCGGCCACTCGATAGGAGAGCTTGCGGATCGGCTGGATTCGATTTCAACATCTTCTCGTTGAGAGTTTTCGCGTCCTTGATCCGGTTCAAGTCGATTAAGCTCTCTATCAAATGTCCTTTAACGGCATTGTCCTTGGGCTTGGCGGATAGCAGCGTCTGGAATTCGGCAGCTGCCTTTTCCTTCTGACCCGCGGCAGCGTAAAAGAGTCCCAGCGCTTGATATGCCTGCGGATCGTCCGGCGCGACGGTCTTAAGCTGGGCGTACAGCTTCTCCGCGTCGGGCAATCTACCCTCTGCGACGTATATTGTCGCGAGAAAGAGTCGAGGAGCCACGGCGCCGGGTTCTAATTCGACTGCTCCCCGGATCTGCGCCTCGGCCTCGGCCATCTCATGCCGCAAGAAATAGAACTTCCCCAACGTCATGCGTGCTTGTGTGGACTTGGGGTTTGCTTGAATCGCATTCTTGTGAACTGCCTCGGCGGCGGAAGGCCGACCAGCGGAGAGATAAAGTGTTCCCAAGCTGTCATAGTATTCGACCTGCTTCGGATCAAGCTCGATCGCCTTCTGGAATTCTGATATGGCCGTCGACAGCTCGCCCAACATGGCATGCTTAGCGCCCAAAATCGTGTGAGCCTTCGAATTTTTGGGGTCCGCCGCGATGACTTTGTTCGCGGCTACCTCCGCTTGCTCGTATTGCCGGCCAGTGACGAGCAGGGCAGCCAGTTGCAGCTGCGCATCTGAGTTCTGGGGGGCCAGTGTCACGGTTTCCACCAGCTCGCGATAGGCGGCTTGTGGATTCTTCAGGCGCATGTATGCGCGAGCAAGTTGATAATGTGCGTCCGTGGACCTCGGATCGATTTGAACTGCATTGCGAAACTCGACCACCGCTTCCTGGTACTTGCTTTGGCTAAAATACTGCTCTCCTTTACTCAGATATTTGAGTTTCTGTTTGGAAGGATCGGTCGCACAAGAACCTAGAAGCAGTATCGCGAGAAATAGGAAACCCGCTCGCTGAACACCGACGAGCTTACTAATCATGGGGGGCCGCGAACCGACGTCGCGCTAGGCTTTCGTCGGCACTTGAGAAAAACGAGAATGTAATACTTTGGAGTAGATCAGCCCGCCAAACGCGATAAGTACGAGAGCGAAGAACCCAAGAGATTCTCCAATTCCCCAGTACTCCGGCGCCGAGACACTCGGGTCCGCATTGATGGTGCCGAGGAGATTGGCACCGCTAAAGGCGCTTCCCAGACGTCCGCTAGTCACAATAGCAGTTGTGAAGGAGGCCGTCGCGAACGCACTTGGCACTCCGAAATAACTCGCTACGAGAGGGTTGATTATGCCGGTGATATTCCCAAAGACCACATCGAGGGCGTTAATAACCGGCACGATTTGGACACTCTGAAAATCGTCGCTGAGGAGTGCCACGTTGTTGGATCCCGTACATGCCGTGGCTGTCACTCCGGCTATACATCCCGTCAGGTTGAGTACGCCGCCGGCACCCCAACTCCAGTTAGAACCGGTACCGTTGTACTGGCCGCTGGTAAAGTTCAAATACCCGTCGAAGATGGACAGCGAAGCTCCATTATGGAGCGGCGTGTTAGCGCCAAGTACCGTCAAGCTGGGTATATTTGTGCCAACGAGCCCACTGCTGCTTGATCCATTCCAGGAGTAAGATCCACCAGCGAGCAGGGACCAATCGGTCGCCGAGTCGGCAAGAGCCGCTAACGGCAAGAGAACAACGGTCGCTACCAACGACACCGCCCGCCGTCTCTTTCGCATCTAGTTCTCCTTTCGGCTTGACTGCTCTCTATCGATTATGGGGCAAACGAGTAGGATGTCAATGAGACCAAAGGGCAAGACGCGCGACCGGCTCAAAGAGCAGGCCCTTTCGTAACTTTGCCCAAGATTGCCCTCGCGCTCGCTGCGTACGGAAAGTTGGGATCATTCCTAAGCGCCTTCTGAAGGGCCCTTTCACCGGATTCACGATTGCCAGTAGCGATGTAGGCCATCCCCAGATGATACTGATAGACGGGGTTATTGGGAGATTCTTGTACGCATTCCTTTAATTGTGCGACCGCCGAATCTTGGGCTCCGAGTTTGTAGTAGGCCCATCCGAGAGCATCGGCCGTAACTGGAGAGCTGGGGATTTTTTGCTTTGCCATTTGCGCAAGGGCTAGAGCAACGTTCACATCGCCCCCGTGTTCGAGATAAATGAAGGCGAGTTCGTCCGCTATGAAAGGTGCGGCAGCGTCGATGTCGTGGGCCTTCTCATAAAGTTTTTTGGCTTCTTCCCAGTTTCCCTCTTTCTCGTACTGAGTTCCCAAGGATAGATAATTGTTGACGTTACGTGGGTAGGCCTCAATCGCAGTGCGCAAGTCGGCCTTGGCTTTCTCAACTGAACCCTTGGTGAAGTCGATGTTGGCAAGGAGCGTATATGCGTCTGGCGTTTTCGGGTCAATCGCAATCGCCCTCCTGACACTGGCTTCCGACTTCTCAATATCTTTCAGACTGAAGTAGCCCAAGCCGAGCAAGAAATGTAGGCCGGCATTTTGCGGATCTTGCTGGATCAATTGTGAAATCCGCTGCACCGATTCGTGGGCTCTGCCCTGACTGACGTCCAGCTTAAGGCGCATTGCCAAGGCGGAAAGCGATGTGGGATCCCGTTTAAGTGCCTCCAGAAGCTGCGCTTCAGCTTCGCGCGCATCTCCTTTACCAAGCGAGGCCTGCGCGCTGGCTGTATGGGCTGGCGATGAATCCGGGTTTATTTGGAGCGCGCCAGCGGCCAGGCGCAGAGCTTCGTTGAAGTCGCCGCTAGCGGCGTCCATTCCGGCCAAAGCCACAGCAGACGCAGTTCTACGAGGGGCCAATTTCAGAGACTGCGAAAACGAAGACTTCGCCAGGTCGGAAAAGCCGAGCGCCTTTTGGGCCACACCAAGAAAGTAATAAGCGGCGGCGGACTTGGGGTCCAATCTTAGCGCCTTTTGAAGCGATGCTGTAGCTTCCTGATACCTACCTTCTGCGACCAACATGCGACCGTCCGACAAGAGCGCCCGAGGATCGGCTGGATTCGTGGCCAGAATCTCCTGGTTGAGCAGTTTTGCCTCCTTAGTCCGGTTCAGGTCCAGCAGGGTTTCAACTAGTGAAGCCTTTACAAAGAGATCCTTGGGTTTTGAAGCCAGCACCGATTGAAACTCGACGACCGCCTTCTCCCTCTGACCGATCGATGCGTAGAATCCGCCCAATGCCTGGTACGCTTGCGGATCGTCATCGGCTATCGTTTTTAGTTCCTTGTAAACCAGCTCGGCATCAGGCAGCTTGCCGCTTGTCACATAGACTCGCGCCAGAAAAAGCCGGGGAAGCACGGCTTTCGGATCCAGTTTAGATCCGGCACGTATCTCGGTCTCTGCCTCGGCCAGTCTACGCTGGGAGAAATAGTACTGGCCTAATGCTACGTGCGCCTGAACAGATTTAGGGTTTGTCTCGATTGCTTTTTTGTAAGTGGCCTCCGCCTCGGAAGACTGGCCTGCGACAAGATATACAGCCCCCAGGGCGGAGTAGTATTCAACCCGCGCAGGATCCAGTTCAACCGCCTTTCGAAACTCGGCGAGGGCATTCGATAGATCATGGGTCGCCGTGTACTTCTGGCCCAAAATGGCGTGACCCCATGCATTCTGCGGGTTTGAAAGCAGTGCTTTGTCTGCCGCTATCTGAGCTTGATCGAACTCTCGACGAGCGATGTGTAATAGCGCGAGTTGCAGTTGCGCGTCTGAGTTCTTGGGGTCCAAGGTAACCGTCTCCACTAGCTCACGGTAAGCTGCTTCGCCATTCCTCAAACTCAAGTAGGCTCGAGCGAGTTGATAGTGAGCTTCGGTAAGCCTAGGATCGATTTGAACCGCATTGCGATACTGGATTGCGGCCTCCTGAAACTTACCTTGTTTGAAGTACTTGTCACCGCTGTCCAGGTACTTCTGCCTGCGCATGTTGGGGTCTGTGGAACAACCAGCCAACAGCGCCAGCATCATTGCCAGCAAACTAAACTTTTTGATGTCAGCGCGCTTCATAAAACGTAGCGACTCAGTTTCGGTGCTAAGGCTGGAAGGCAGCCCTCCAGCGTGGTCTCCGGGGAAACGTAGTGAGCCAGCACGTGCCGGGCCACTTGTTACGTGGAATCGGCTCAGCGACTAACCGCCACTCGCCGCATTCTTCGGTTGCGAAATATTGGGAAGGAACACCTGAAAAAGCAAATGTTTACTGCACCATAGGTCTTTAGCTCTTTGAAGACGCATTCAGAAGTTGCTTGCCGCTTGCTACTCTAATTGGCTTGCTTGAATAGCAAAGGACCGGCTAAGTACTGAGGAGTCCAAATTTGCCCTTTGGTCTGATTGACATGTTGTCACAATAAGGCATAATTGAACGGTATGAAATCTAGCGGAGGGAATCTGATGCGGGTAGTGTGGCTGGCTTTAGCTTTGGTTTGTTTCGCAACTTTTGCTTTCGGCGTGAGCATGACTCTCACAGGGCCTCCGCCCGGGCCTTCAATGGCCGGCGTGTACACCAGTCCGTACACGGCCAACATTGATGGTGTTTCGACCTACGTGATCTGCGATGATTTCACCACTGACTCCTATCAAGGTTTGAGTTGGACGGCTACCGTGAGCACCGTCGCGGCGCTTCCGTCCAATACCGTGAAGTTTGATGTTGGTTCCCCCGCGACGCAGGAGCAGGATTATGCCACTGCGGCGTTTTTGGCCGGGGAAATTCTTGCCCAGGACCAGACCACCCTCGCAGGTCAGTATCAAGCGGGTATACTGAGCTATGCGCTATGGGGTGTTTTCGACACTACACTCTTGACCACATACCAGGGCCCCAATTGTACTAGCATCAATAGTTACGGGTGCCTGACCTCCGGCGAGTTGGCCGATGCGACACACGCCCTAGCTACAGCTCGCGCCAGCGCGGGTAGCTACACTCAATACTCGAACGTTAATGTGTATACACCCGCACCGCTAAACGCCTCACAGGAGTTTTTGACCGTGCGTACTGCCGAACCCTCTGCCGCTAGCCTTTTCGCGGTTTACTTGGTCGGATTACTAGGTCTTGTTTTCTTGTTTCGCCGACGAATACCTGTGCGTTAGCCAGAATAGTACGACGGTTCTGTCCCGAAATCGGTAGTGGCGCCAGGGAAGGTTGGCGATCCCGAGCACACTGGTTACTCCATCTCTAATAAGAGATGTTTAGATTTCTGGGTTAGAGCGGAAATAGCCGGTCATTGTCTCTTGGGACGATTGCGGCGGGCGTCGCAATACCCCACCCCAGGTCAGAACCGCACAACGAAGGCGGCCAGAGCCACTGAGAAAAACCCTAGAGAATCTGAATTACCCCAATATTCAGCCACTGAGACACCAACTGCGGGGATAAGAGCCATGCGGCCTATTCCGCCGGCGAAGACGAGGGTTCCTCTGATTCTGAATAGAATCCGGAGCGATCAAACCTTGAGAACCGCCGGCGAAACGAAGCTGTCACACGATTGACAAGCAAGGGAAGGTGGGCGAGCGGGGACTAACCGAGTTTCTGGTCCACGGCCGCTGCTCGATCAACATCGCAGCAGTTACTGGAGCGGCAGAGGTGCTGCGCCGTGGGTGAGGATATTCAGGGGCGCAAACACGTACTGGCGTTGCGCGAGGGCGCGATCGAGAATGCCGAGGCCGCCATCATCGATGGCTCGAGGCTTTGCGCACGGCGATTAACGCGGAACTCGGCGCCGACACTCCGGTACAACGGTGTAGAAACCACGAGCGTAACGTGCTCGGGCGACTTCCGCGCGAGCAGCCAGGCTCAAACAGCGTCCCGAGGCTGCAGGGTACTGCTGGAAGGATTGGAGGAATGCCCCGGGGCTCGATATTTCACGATCGCTTGACCGTTGTCTACCCACCGGCAACCTCGTGGGCAGCATTTTCGGTGTTCGCGATCGCACCCGGCGAGTGTGCTGCTGGCGTCGGGGATGCCTGCGCGCTCGTCAGCAGCTGCATTCTTAGAAATTGAAAACGTTCCGCCAGATTATGGGCTATCGAGATCTCTGGGCCTTCAAAGCGACCCTCGATGGATCGCAGCCAGCTACCAGGCAAGCGGTGGCGTAGAACAACCATGAAGCGCCGCCCTCGACTTTCAACTGCGCTGATGACGCCGTCCTGGCGTTCTGCCACGCCGGTTACTTATCTAATTCCGTGAGCGCAATCCAACGTCACCGGGACCATCGGACAACAGTTCCATCAAATAGCTCCGTAGGATCTTGCAAGCGGCCACGCTATGGACTGTATTTCTAGAGCAATTACCGCGGAGTTACATGGGCATACAACCGTGCTGGCACGCTAGTCTCCTCATGACCTAGCTCCCTATGCTCCTTGAGCCACGCAACCGCGTCTTGCGGCTCACGCAGCTCTCCTCGAAGAAAACTGAGGATCAGGTCCTGGCTGGCAATGCTCGCTAGAGGCCCTGTCCACTCGATGCCGTTCGTCTGCCCGGGCATCTTCAGTAGGAAGGGAACATACGGATGCATTTTGTGGCCCGTAGCCCGCCACACTTCATCGTTCTCCTTTGATAAGTACGCTCGCAAGGGATGGTCCGACGTAAGAAGTACAGCGGAGGAATCCCATGTTCCTTGACGCTCCATGGCCACGCGGAGTTGGCCGATTACTTGGTCCACCAGCACTAGATTGTCAATATAATCGGAGCTTTCGCTAGTGGAGAACTGTTTAGTGTGCCGGTCGAATATTCCAGGTTCGTGCGGCATCGGTAAATGCAGAACCACCAGGTTAAGCCGTGGATCTCCGACAACACGTAGCGCTCTGCTCAACAAATGTTGAGCGATTGCATGCATCCAGAGATGAGCATCCTCTTCAGTTGCGTGCTGTTCAAGGTTCTTCGCGAGAGGCAGAGCAAATAACAATGTCCTCCACTGCGCCATCGCGATCGGGAGCCGACGTGGTGGGTTATCAGCAAAATGCCAGTCTGGGCGGGAGTATGGTTCCCACAAGCAATCACACAAGTCCTGCGCGAGAATGCGGCAATAAGGCAGATACCAACCTGTTAGTGCTGTATTTCCCCCCAACTCACGCACCCTTCGGAATACATTCATGCCTTGACCAAAGATCTCCTTCTCCCCGCTCTCGAGGGTCAAGGCAAGCTGATCCGGTCCCCTCGGCTCAACGGCGCTTACGGAATGTCCAGTCAGTAGGGAAGGTAGCGACAGACGCGTCCAAATTGCAGGTGAGGTGGTCCGCTCGATATCGATCGCTGTTCTCCGGAACCGGTCGGTCTCGGGGAGCTGAATTGAATCTGGCCGAGCGTCGAATGTCAAATACCGATCCCACGAATCGAAAATGACAAGCACCATCCGCTGCCGAGGTGGTGATGGATTCAGTCGAGCCAGCGGGCGGTCGAACCACGCTTCCCGCGCTGGCCGTTGTTTGAGCAAAGCATGGACGAAGAGCAACGGAAGCAGCGGAGAAAGCACCAGTACCAGCGCAGTCGCAACCTTGATTGGCCAGCGTAGCAAAGATGTTGCGGTCGCGGCCGCTATCACTACTATGAGAAGCCCAAGAGTGCGTTGCCAGTGCGCCTCCGGTGGCTCAACCCATACCACAACCTCCCGCAGTGGGATGTACAAGATCAACCAAAGTGCTGTTTCACCCGTGAGGCGTACCCAAGGATCGGCAATACGGCGGATGGTGCGCACAATAACGTATATCCCCGTGGCCATAAGGAGTACGTTAAGGAGCAAAGCCGACAGCAGGTCGCCATCGGGCGCTAACTCCTTGGTGTAAAAAGCGAGCGCCGGCATGCGCTCTATCTGTTCCCATGATCCCAGGAACAGCAGTGTCGCCAATGAAACAGCAAAAACAGCATCTTTCCTTATCATCGAGGCTTCTTCACTCTGAGCAGATATAAACGGCGCGAGGAGTTTTCAAGAGATGCTGAACGGACAACGTCGAATCGCGCCTGACACATCCTCTCAAAGGCTTCTGGAGTGAGATCCTGGTGTAGATGGTCCCTTCCCCGCGTGAGTTTGCGAAACATCGGATCTTGCGGCCCCACATATTCGATCAATGCTAGATCGGTGGTGATGCCAGCGATCGTCTCTAGGATTTCCTCCAATGGAACCCGCTCGGTCACCCAAAGATGATGAATAACAGCCAGCATTAGCACCAGGTCGAAGTTTTTGCGAGCACGGTCGAGGAAGGATGGGTATTCCACCGCATTCCAACCGATCGCAGGCGTTGGGCGCGCCAAGTTCACGACCAAAGGCAGTACATCGATCCCTTCTGCGACCGCGCGGCGCCAGACTTTGCCGACCATCACTGGATCCAGGTCGATAGCGACCGTTTCTGCGCCGTTCCGAGCGGCCAAGAAACTGAAATGTCCGTCGTTGCAGCCAACATCCAGCACGCGGCGCGGCGCGAAGTCCCGCAGCGCGGCGATAACAAAGTTCTCTTTGGCCTCAAACTGGCCGGATCCGTAACTAAGCTTTCCTTCCATGTATCCCGACCAGACTGACGAAGCAACTGGAGGCGCGAGTTTCGCGGCGGTGCGTCGTAATGATCTAAGGCGTGAAGTGAAGATGAATCGTGCCTGATCGTCGTTAGAGAGGGGTGTTTGGCGGTATAGCCCCGGCTCTTGGGCACTGCGCCGGCGGCCCAACCATGTAGGAATTGACACCATCTTTAGCCAAGGCGCGCGGAATCTGCACCACACTGATAGCCAACGGTAGACGGTTTCGGGTTCCAAACCGTCACGATGTGTCAGCAGGATCTCGCCCGATGGAATGCGAAACGAACGCCAAGCAGCCAGTGGAAGCAGAAACGAGCGCACCAGTTGCGCTTCCGAAAGCCAGATTGGATCACCAGGCGTCCGGCGCTCGATCGAAAGCACGTCCAGGAAAACGGCATCTGAGCCGCGAAACATGACGTTATATGGTGTCGCGTCTTTCAGCGTCAATCCTTCCCCGGCGAGGTCGAGCGCCAGATCGAGGGTTAGAGACACTGCCCGATGCAGCATCTCCGGCGCCCATTCATGAGGGAAATTGGGAAACGGCAGCTGCTCGTGTTCAAGCAGGACCTTGCCCCCATATTCCTCGTAAATCTCATTGACCAGTCCGTCCCCCCCTCGGCAGTCATTGGATGCGGGATCTACTGAAATGGTGGAAACTATGCGTCCCGAATCTCGATAACGCCGCACGGTTGGACTGGCGTCGAAGGCCAGGTAATCCCGGTAGCAAACCTCCTTGACAACCCGAAACAAACGCCCTTCCGCCCAAAACACGAATCCACCAGGATCCCGGAAGGAATGACGAGGCCCACCGACGAGCAAGGACTTCAGACTTGGCGATCGCGTTTCCAAATGCATAAGAGCCGCATTAGAAATCGGCGGAAATAGAATACCAAGCCGGTGAAACCGGCAATGAGGGTTTGCAATAGAAGGGCGCCTGACCCAGGATCGGTGTATGCAGAGGCCCGGGATGGCAACAAGAGTAATAACCCTAAGAGACTAATGATAGTGGTTATCACATTGAGTGATTTCTTTCGAGACACCAATCTCCTTTCAGAAACGCACGTCCCCGATCCTCCCGAGGCTTCGAGCCGCAAGATCAATCGATTAATAGAGAGCGACTAATAGTTAACACAAGACAGCGATCTTGGTTGCGGTTCTTGAATCCCCTCGAAATAACTTTGGTACTGGTACGGTCGCCATCGACCATTCGAATCTCACAGCCGTACGATCTTATCGGAGGAATTGTTTTTGAATGCATTTCGCGTATCCACGATAAGCTTGGCCTTTTCCAGGATGCCCGGGCAGTTGAACTTCGAATGATCGGTCACTAGTACGACACAATCTGCCTCCGCCGCCATCACCAGCGGGTCGGCCGACGAGAGTTGCCCATGGCCAAGGTGGATCTCAGCAACATAAGGATCGCTGTATGTGATACGAGCGCCTTTGCGGTCCAGGAGCATAATTATGTCCAGGGCAGGGGACTCACGCACGTCATCGATGTCACGCTTGTAGGCTACACCGAGGACATGGACATGTGAGCCCCTCACAGACTTTCCAGTATCATTGAGAGCGTTTTGAATTTTGTCGACTACGAAGTGTGGCATTTGCCCGTTGATGTAGCCAGCTAGTTCTATAAAGCGCGCTTCGATGCCGGCCTGCCTGGATTTCCAGGAGAGGTAGAAAGGATCAATGGGTATGCAGTGCCCGCCCAGGCCCGGCCCCGGATAGAATGGCATGAATCCAAACGGCTTGGTGGCGGCAGCATCAATCACTTCCCAGACGTTGATGCCCATGCGGTCACACATCATGGCTAGTTCGTTTACCAGACCGATGTTGATCATGCGGAACGTATTCTCAAGCAACTTCACCATCTCGGCTACGCTGGTCGAGCTTACAGGAACGACCTTCTCCAAGGCTTGCGAATAGAATAGGCTGCCCATGCGCGTACAGGCCGGCGTGATGCCGCCCACTACTTTGGGAATATTGGTAGTGTGAAACCTGGGATTACCGGGGTCGATTCGCTCCGGCGAGAAGCACAGAAAGAAATCCTCGCCGACTCTCAGACCCGTTCGCTCCAGCATTGGTAAAACCAACTCGTCCGTCGTGCCCGGATAGGTCGTCGATTCCAGGATCACCAACTTTCCTGGGCCAAAGTGCTTTGCCACTTCTTGGCAAGCGGACACGACATAGCTCATATCGGGGTCTTTGGTTTTCCTCAACGGCGTAGGAACCGCGATATTGATCGTGTCCAAGTCCTCGACAACTGAAAAGTCGGTTGTGGCCTCAAATCTTCCGTCTTCGACCAACGGGCCCAGTGTTGCGGACGACACATCCTGGATATAGGATTGACCTCTATTTAACCGGGCTACCTTTTCCTTCTGGACATCGATGCCGGTGACCGAGAATCCCGCTTTGGCAAACTCAACTGCCAGCGGAAGCCCGACGTAGCCGAGACCGACAATACCTACCCGCGCTGTACGTGCCTGAATTCTACGCTGCAGCGTATCCGCCGCAGTTGCTAGCGCTGCCTGCATTTGCGCATCTCCCCTCTTATTGGAGTCGTGTCCTTGGAGAACGCGGCTACCGTTTAATACGAGTCAAGTGAAGTTGACTGTGTGACCCAGACTGGAAATCTTGACACCCGTGACACCTGCCATGTACTACCGGCACATGCCTCGTTGCTTCACACTCTCTCAGCAACAGGGCTCAAAACAGTTGGGCACTCTCCATCGCGACCGGGTGGTCCTCAACGCTTGCTGGGCGCTTCTTTCGAGTATGTCTCTCTGATTTTTGAAGTGCAAAAAGAAACGGTATCAGGATGGCAAACGAGACTAGTGCGAACAGGAGCCCGCCTTGATGGTGAAGCTTACCATAGAGAAAGCCCTGGTCTACATAGACTCCGAGCGACGAAATAGTGACAATTCGTATAGCATTCTTGAAAATGGCGATGGGAATGGTGGTCAGACTCAAAATTATCTTTCTCCAGCCGGATTGAAGGAACACGTGGCCTGCCAGCAAACCTGTGATGAACAACGCCACGGCCGACCGTATGCCACTGCATTCCTTTGCAATCTCGATGTCAATGCCAGGCAATGAAAACTTGAAGCCTTGCCAAAAAACAGGCACGCTGAAGAGCTTGAAGAGGGCGTAGGTCATCTCGGCAGAGCCCTTTTGCAGGCCAAGAACAACCTCATCCAGCATGGGCTGCGGTAACGGAACCATCAAAAGAAGAAAGAACAGCGGAAATATGGCGGCGCGAAACGATCGCGGCCCATAGCAAAGAACGAACCCAGCGATCCAAACTAAGACGAGCGCCAACACTTCAATAGATAGTCGGTCGTTCTGATTGAGGGAAAACGATCGCGCTTCAGCAATGCAAGAAAGGAGTATTCCTGGAAGAAGCAAAAGCATTCCAACAGAACGACAATACCAGGACTCGCGAAAGATGCTCGCCCTTTCCAAATAGATCAAGGCGAGGCTTATGAGTGGTATCAGAATTATATGGGTATAGCTCTCGTCGTGGAGCGAAAGGCTCGCCAAATGTCTTAACGGCAAGAAGAACAGAATTAGAGTTACAGCCCACAATAGAAGGAACCGTCGATTTTGTCTGGCCAAGTTTGCGGACATAGTAGGGGATTTCAACGGTACAACCCGCTTTGAGAAATGAGCCGTGTTAGTCGATATTCGGTGAGTTTCGACGGCCTAAACTTTCTCCGTCAGGTTGTATTGGCTGCAAAGCCAAGGATGGCTGGTAATCGCTCATCAGATGATGATTGACCGCAAAAAGAGCTAGCTGTAAACGGCTGGAGACACCGACCTTGGTAAAAATATTGGTGAGGTGATGCTTGACGGTACGCTCGCTGATAGAGAACTCTTCTCCGACCTCTTTGTTGGAGTGGCCGCTCGCGATTTTCGCGATGATATCTAGTTCCCGCGGAGTGAGACCATATTCCTTCCGGGATGTTACACCGTTACTTTGAGATAGAAGGTCGCGGACTGCCTCCACCAGGACGCCTACGCTTTCACTTTCCAGCCAATAGTGACCAGCCATAACACTCCGAATGCTCTGGAGTAGCACTTGTTGTGGCGATGTTTTCAGCACCATCCCGTGCGCCCCTAGCCGGAAGGCCTCAACGATCTGTGTTCTCTCGATGGCTGTCAGCACCATGAGCGCCCGCACCGGGGCTAAATACGTCGCCAAGTTACTTGCGCCCTGGAGTTCAAACCGCTTCGACAAAGCGATGTCCAGCAACAGGAGATCCGGTTTGAGTTCGCGGGTCAGTCTCACGGCGCTAGGAGCGTCCGAAGCCTCACCCAGGACATGGAGGCCGTGCTCCGATTCCAGCAATCCGCGCAAACTGCGGCGAAAAGCCGGATGTTCGTCGGCAATCACAACTCGAATAGAACGGAAATTATTATCCATGCTGAAACCAAAGAAACTATTTTCAACAGCGCGACCGGTTGGAGATTCTAGATGATTAGGCCATGGACAGACCTAAGGTGCGAAGCCTCTGCTACCGATCGCAACAGAGACCCGAGCTTACCTACCCCAGCAACATCGCGATTGCGGTGCGCTCGTATCAGGATGCGCCGCTCAGGAGTGGAGAAGGCTTCAACTTCTCCTTCAGTGCCGCAAATGATTAACGAAGGATGGTGTCCAGGGCTAAACATTTGATTAAGCTCATCGATGAGCGCAAATGCGGATGCGGCCACGATACACCAATAGCCAATGGGCAGTCGCCGACGGAAAGCGATCTCCGCTGGCGAAGCATCCATGAAGAAGAAGCTAAAGTCTTGAGCCACTGAGAAATCGTACCGAGCAGCCATTATCACTGCACGGCGTGCCTGCTGGCATTGCTGGCGGGCGTCGCTGTTTTTTTGTGGGTTCCGCCGTTATTGTTGACGTGAGATCCGTAATAGTCAGAATACAGTTGATCAAGTTCTTCGACGCCGTTGAGGACGACGCCGAGAACATGTTCTCGTCCGAGAAACGAAATGGCTCTTTCAAGACCTTCGCTAGGCGTCCGTCCCGCCCTCGATACTAACAAACTCGCGTTCGAGTGTCGCCACAGCGATAGCGCGTCAGTAAGCGGGGCGACTGGCGGCGAATCGATCAGAATCCAGTCAAAGTGAGGTGAGAGCTTTTGCATTACGACACCAAGTGTCTCACTTTGCAAAAGTTCAGTGGGATTACTATGAGGCTGCCCAGCCGTCAGCAAGTACCACCCCAATGGCTCAAGGCGACGTACGGCCGAAAGGGGATTCAGACCACCTTCGAGGCATTCCGCCAATCCTGATCGGGCCTTAAGGCCTAGTTGTTGGACCAAACTCGAGCGATGGAGGTCAGCCTCGATCAAGAGTACAGTACGTTTTCCTCCTTCCGCCAGCGCGGTAGCTAGGTTTAACGCGATGGTGGACTTTCCGTCCCCAGGCAACGGGCTCGTTATTAGAAGAGTTCTTACCTTCCTTGCAGTCCCAAGCTGTTGAAGGCGCATTCGCAGGAGTCTGAACCGATCCGCGCCTGGACTGCTCGGATCGGTATGAAAAATGACTCTGCCTTCAGGTTGGATTTGAACGTCCTCAGGTTGTATCTGGGCGAATTCAGAGCCGTCTTCGATGTGGCCGGGACGAAATCCACTTTCTGGCCGGAGAACATACAGGATCTGATCGGTCTCAGCGCCATTTTGGATTTTATCGGGATGGTTCGCATGCCGCGGAAGGAGTATGGATAACGTCTGGTCCAACTCGGCCACGACCTGGGTACTCGGTGAAGCGGCTCCGGCGGAAACGGACGATGATGTATCAGTCTGCTGGTTAAGCCTCTGCAAAAGATCAAAAAAGCGGCTCATGAATGCGGCCCGAGGGAGGATTTCGTACGAGTGGTCATTGTTTCCTAAACTATAAGCGGTCGAAGTGATTGAGTCTAAGGGCGTTAGCCATGCCGATAAAGATAGAACTCATAAAGTTCAGCCGCAAATACAGCCACCAGCAAGCAGGTTCCCCCTACCCACTCGAACACCCTCTTGCGTGTAAGCATCCTCATTTCAGTGTCGGTAAAGATCAATGGAACACCCACCACCAGTGGCAGTGGAAAGCGCTGACTGAGATCTTTCTCAGAGCGAAACGAGCGATCCCTAAGGTCCACCAAGAAAGCCAATACTAGTCCCAAAGCAATTCCGGCTGCGGCGGCCGTTAGAGCAATCTTGACGCGGTGAGGACTAGACGGTTCGGTTGGCAGGCTGGGTTGATCGACGAGCCGGAACTGTTGACCCTCCTGCCGCTTCTCAAGATCCGCTGACATTCGCGACTGTATTTCTTTGTTCAATAGATCCGCATAATCTTGCTTCAGCTGGTCGTAGTTGCGAAGGATTCCAGACAATTGCTGTTCCCGAACCGGCGTTACATTTAGGCGTCTTTGATATTGCTCAATAGTCACCTTCAACTGCTTTTCCTCTTTGGATAAATTTTCGATCTCTAGTCGATTCGATTCGAGCTGGCTCTTAAGCTGGAGAGCAATGGTAGGATCTTGATCTGTTCCGATCGCGGCAGGCGGCGCTTCGACTTGAACTTTTTCAGTGGTGGGAGCCGGCGATTGTCGCAAGGTTCTAAGCAGGTTTTCCGTCTGAGCAATTTTCTCATCCATCTTCTTGACCGCGGGATAGGCAGCAGTGTATCGACCCAACAAGCCAGCCCTCTCGGACTTTAGGCGGCCGAGGTCGCCCTCTAACATGAGTGCCCGATATCCACTCAACGAGAGCAAATACTCTCTCTGCTCCTGCGCTCGACTCAAACTGGACTGCGTGCCTTGGAACTGTGATTGCAAACCATTCAAGATGGCCAGGTTTCCTTGTTGTTGCTCCGGCAGCTCGCCGAGATTTTGCATCTTGAAACTTCGCACCTTCTCTTCGGCTTCCGCGAGTTTATTCTTCGCGGTTTCCAGTTGTTCCTGCAAGAACTGAGTTGTCGTTGTGGCTTGATGCTCCCTTGTTACCAGGTTCTGTTCAATGAAAAGCGAAGTCAATTTGCTAGTGACTTCCTGAGCCAACTGCGGGTTGTTTGCGATGAACGATATTTTGAAAGAATTTACGTCTTTTCGTTCGGGCCCATTCCCACTTTCCAATGGCTGGATCCCTATGTAGCGCCGCATCAGTTCGAGCAGTCCTTCCGGTGAAAGCCGTTTTCTCTCTTTCGGATAGAGCCCGAACTCATCGATAATCTGAAGCAATCGAGCTCGCGATAGAACTTCCTGAGTGGTAGCCTGAAGAGCCTCCCTGATGTCCGTGGTAGTGGTCGGAAGGACATAGCGCTGTGGGACCTGTTGTTGCACAACCAGAAGAGTTGCTTCTGAGCTGTAACGATTGGGAGTCCGTGACAAGACGATGAGGGTTGCAAAGACCGTTACAGCAAGAGGCAATAGAACCCACCAGCGACGTCTGATGAGCGTACGCAATATCCGGTTTAGGCTTTCGTTTAGATCGCCTTGCGCTTCGGGCATTTCATCGGGCATTGTTCTCTATGTCTCCTTCAGAAGCGAGGCATCAAGTAAGTCCAGCTTCGCCGTGCCTGGCCTCGTAACGGCTTCAGCATTCGGTCCAATGGTGTACGAAATCTTGTCATCCTTAATGCTGGCAAAAGCGATTCGTGCCCGTTCTCGGCCAGGTCCGGTAATGCGCCACCGACCTTCTTCGAATACCAGCTTCATGGCATCGCGCTCGCGCCACCAGCGGTTGAGATCGCCGGGGCGCGCGATCCAGATGTTGTGTTTCCTCCGCAGGACTGTTAAGTGTTCCAACAAGGCCTTGTATACCGAAAGCGATTTCTCAGACTGAAGATAGTCGGGATGAACGATAAAGCTGATCAGGCCGTGTTTCTCCATGATCCTAGCAATCTGTTCCTTCCATAGCTCGATTGAAAACACACCCAGAATATGAAATAAGGAATAATCCTGGATCGTTGTCAAAGGGAGTTCGAGGATTGTTCCGATAAAGTAAGGAAAAACCGTGCAGCAACCACCGCGCTGCGGTTCGAGGTGCGCGACATTGGGAACCGACATGTCATACGAAACGTGTAGTTCATCGTACCAGTCTACATTCCGATACATACAGGCAGACCTGAACCCTTCCGCTCCGTAGTCCTGAACATAGCGGTTGATCCAACGGGCTTGCTCCAAGAATGTCTTTCGATCCCGGAAAAGATTTCCATCATGATTAAGCCCGTGTACGTTAACTTCACACTGCCTTTTGCGAATAGTGTCAAGCAGGCCTCTCGACAGGTGATACCTCTGCTCCGGTATCAGTTGAAATGACGTCTTGATGTCAAATGTGTCATCGATATCCATGAGATTGGGGACAAAGTTGATGCCCGCAGTTGTTTCGACGTCATGTGTAAGAATGGCGGAACTAGAAGCCCCCTCCGGCCAGAACCAGATAAATGGGATCCGGTCCAGCTTCCCGGCCCTCATTGAGAGCAATAGGAGTCTCTCCAAGATGTTTTCTACGCTTGTATCCACGGGCCACCTCGGAAATGGCAGTTTGTCCCACCCTTGAAGAAACCGCCTTTGCAGACCCTTCCGCAGCGAGTCACCGAGCATTGGTCTGAGGTTGTAATACACTCGCCGAGCCAGTTCGCTGGATAGTACTGCGCTCGTACCGCCGTGCCCGTTGGCGGGGTAGCGCTCGAATCTAAGGTTGTCGATAATCCTGGAGGCGTCAAAGGGTAATCGAAGGGTTGAGCCACGAAGCGATACATATCGAGCGAGATCCGGAAGGCCGGCACCATTCAGCTTGGCTGGCGAAGTGAAAGCGGACTGCCCATAACAAATGGCCTCGGGACCGAAACGAAAATAACCCGGTTGCGGATGCAATGCTTCCGGTGAGGACAAGGCCGCAAGTCCTACCGGAAATCGATAAAAGTCGAACAAATTATTCCTCATTCGAGTCTTGGGTACAAGGAGTGGAGCTGCAGACAACAACCTGGACGGCCTACCCCGAGCGTGCCCTGATACCTTCAGCGGCTAAGGCAGTAGCCCATATCCGATGAATTGCGTTTGAGAGACAACGTATATCTTGCCGTTGGCCACTAGAGGAACGCTGAATTTGTTCGCCGTGTCAAGAGCGTCTCGGGTTCCTGCCTGGCTGGTATTGTAGAGCTCGTTCCCTAGATTTCCTGCATCGTAGGCGCGAAGCACCCCGTTATCAGGCGAATTGAACGAGTTGTCCTGCATCGCCCACAATACCCCATTGCTGGTTCCATTCGCGGAGATCGCAAACGACCCGCCGCGCCAAGGATAGATCACTGAAGACTGTGACGTAGGCGCGGTGGACAATAGTCCATTAATCATCTGGAACGCTTTCAGATGATCACTAACAGCGGCGAAGTATACGTATCCGTTGAAAAAGACGGGCGCGCTGTAGTTCCCATGTTCTGCATCTGAATTGAGGAGAGCGTTAACCAGCGACTGAACAATTTGGCTGTCGTTGCTCGCATTGTAATGCCCCATATTGTCACGATTGATCACATAGATCGTTCCATTCTTCGCCGCCGTGATCAACAAATGCGGGAAGGGGCCGGTGGTCTGATCCAGTAGCAACACCGGACCTGCAGATCCAAGTTCGATATTGGTACTAGCCATATTGGCTTGGTCATGTGGCGTGAAATAGTCAAGGACACTTCCAGCAGTGCTGATCTTTAGGACACTATCTCCATAATCGCGGCCTCCGGTGTTCGCGTCGAAGGTCCCATTCCCGATTGCGAAAAACAGGTTGCCGCTGGCGTCAGCGGCCAAGCCCCCACCCGCCTGCCAGATGCCACCATCACTGGCGTCGGGCGTTGAATTGTAGATCGACACCCGCTGAAGGCTAGTAGCGTTGTAGCCTAGAATCCATCCATGGTAGGGAGAGACATCTCCGTGGGATCCGAATCCGATGTAAACGACACCGTTACTTAATAGAAGTCCGGGCCGCTGATTCTCATGAAGGGCGTCGAAGGGAACGTTTCCGCCCGAGGATCCGTCACCTACCCCTGGAACGCTCGCCTGGATCAAGACGGGCCCGCCAAATTTCTCCGCTCCCGTGGTGATATCAAGCGCGTGTAGCCGCTGCACGTAATTTGTGCCCTCCTTGGTTTTGGCAACCACGTACATGGTTCCGCTGGACGGATCAATTACAGGTGTGGCCGTGATCCCGATTTCATTGGGAATATCGCCGCACTCACCGGTATCGGCGCAAGGAACTGTAGTGGCCCCGTTCACTAGGAAACTCACGTGCCAGAGAGGTGTGCTGCTCAACCCGTCGGCATCGAAGGCATAAACGCTGTCGTGCTCTGTCGCCACGTAGACAACGTTGTGAAAACCGTTGCCTGGGATGTTTAAATTGGCAACATACAGTGGTGAGGCGAAGCTAAGTCCATCGACGGGAGACGAGAAGAGCTTTCCAAACTGCGCTTGGTTAACGTTCGCAGGAGTCAAGACCGTCTCATTGGTGTTCTGACCGGTTCGAAGATTGTCATTATGGAACGTGAACGTGCCCGGATAGTTGGTGATATCCACCGTCGCGCTTCCCGACTGTGACTGGTCCGATGTGGCCGCCGTCACTGTGTGAGTGCCAGCGCTACTCGGCGGCGTATATAGACCAGTGCTGCTAATCGTACCCGTAGACGCGGAACCTCCGGCTACGCCATCGACTGACCATATCACGCCCCCATTGTTGACGGTGAACTGTTGCGTTCTCGTGAATGTCAGCGCAGTGATACGAGGGCTGACGGTTAGAGAAATAGCCGGTGTTGTAGCTGTTGCCAAGTTCGAGTAATTGCTCAAATTACCGGCCGCGTCTGTGGCCCTGACTCGGTAGGTATAACTGGCATTAGCCGACAAGCCAGTATCGTTGTATGTTGTGCTGGTCACCGTCGTGAGCGCCGCGAAGGTCGTGCAACCTGCACCCTGGCATCGCTCAATCGGGTACCCTGTAACGCCAACGTTGTCGGTCGACGCTGTCCAGCTCAAATTAATCTGGCTGGAACTGACGGCGGCGGCGCTAAGGCCCGTCGGCGTTGTCGGCGGCTGGGTGTCAGGGTTCGGTGTCGTCACGCTGGCTACGATGGAATATGAACTTAGATTTCCAGCAGCATCCGTCGCCCGCACTCGATAGCTGTAACTCGTATTGGACGTCAGGCCGGTGTCGTTGTACGAGGCCGCTGTCGGCGTGGCGACTTGTGCGAAGGTCGTGCAGCCTGCGCCTTGGCAGCGCTCTACACGATAGCCAGTAACTCCCACATTATCCGTCGACGCAGTCCAACTCAGATTTACTTGCGTCGAGCTGGCTGCTGTAGCTGTCAGATTCGTCGGAGCAGTTGGTGGGGTCGTGTCCCCTCCTCCTGAGGAAGTTCGGAAGGCGACCATCTGCATGACCCAGGGCCCGCTTAGGTTCAGTGTTGCGCTCGCGCTGTAGCTGCCCGTGGCCGTGACCATCCGGTCCTCAGCCATGTCCCCGTCCGGGTTCGTAATGATCCTGCTGGTGAATCCGGTCCCGGGTGTGATCGTAAAGGTCCCGACCATATTGGCGGCAAACAGCAGATCGGTCGCATTAGTCGTGGTTGCTGGCGCACTGGTGCTCGTCGTGCT
>Ga0210386_10000817_pt1 | contig 28751 bp, 25 predicted proteins | sample IncBWH32OmetaG_FD_160091 | JGI IMG/M metagenome (GOLD analysis project Ga0210386, IMG submission 160091) | Forest soil microbial communities from Barre Woods Harvard Forest LTER site, Petersham, Massachusetts, United States - Inc-BW-H-32-O ...
CGCCGATCGGCGTGAGGTCGAGCGCAGTGATCCGGGAAGAGATCCGTCGAGCAGGGTAGCGTTGGCCCGGTGATGTGGCCCGGAAGGATCGACGTTCGCCTGCTACAATTCGCTGTGGAACGGAGACTCTCGTGAAAAGGCTCGATCTCAAGAACTGTATCGTCACCATCCCCGATAAAGACGCGGCCCAGGCCGTCGTTCTTTATGGAGGGCTGAAGGGTTGGCAGGGCGAGTGGTTTCTGAAGTTCAACAAGATACCCGCTCTTATGCTGCAGAATGTCTACTTCATTCTCCCGAGGCTGTTCACCAACAAGTGCAAAGATTGTCTTGACGAGTTTCGGTCGAAGGTCGACCCGAAAAATATCAGCCGTTACTCGCTGTGCGGATTCTCGCGCGGGGCTCAAGAGGTCTACCGCAACAAAGATCTGGAGCAATGGAAGATTCTAGGTTTGATCGATCCGAGCGCGCCTACACTGGACATCTTCAAAGAGGATGTGTTGGACAACTACGTGGACAAGATCCGGTGCGTGTTCTGGGTGCCGAATTGGGGCAAGGACGGATACAAAGGGAGAGTTCCGAGTTTTGCGCAACACCTGCGCGATCTGAAAGTGAAGATGGTTGAGAAGGACGTGGAACACGAGAACATGCCGCCTTTTTTCTTCAATCAATACGGAGCAGAATTCACTGTCTAACTCGTAAGAGCCGGGCGCTTTCACAGGAATTCTTCGGGCGGGCCGCTCATCACCTGCCTGACTTCAATCGGCATGTTCAGCGGCGTACCGCCGGGTCCTGGCGCGGCTGATGCCCGGGCGGCGATCTGATAGGCTCGCTCCGGAGTGTCGACGTCGACGATCCAGTAGCCGGCTAGGAATTCCTTGCTTTCTGGAAACACGCCATCGGTGATCGGCGCTCCGTTTTTTCCGGCGCGCACGATCCTGGCCTGATCCGGAAGGGCCAAGCCTTCGGTGGACACCAATTCGCCGGATTCCACGAGCGACTTGGTCAAGTTCTTCATGAACACAATATGTTGCTGGACATCACTCTGCTGCCAGCCGGTAACCCCTGCGTAACGGTCTCCCGCAGTCATGGCATTCATCATCAAAATGTATTTCATCGTCTGCTCCTTTCATTGTCACGCTCTTTTCGAGCTCTCAAAGGTAAGTCGGAGCCGACGGCGCATTCTCGACATACGGAGAATCGCGTTGGGCGATGTCGATTTTGAGCACCCTGGTTCGACATATACGTGGAGGTTCGAATATGGGCAGTCAAGCGGTGGTTCTTGAGAGTCGGGGGGAATGGGCTACGGCCTGCGCAGTACAACAGCGCTTTATGCGGAATGTGGCTTCGCCCACCGGCGCTATGGACTACAGCGCGAGATGCAGGCAAGCAAACGAAATAGGCGGCGATTGCTATGATTTCGTGCCGCTCCCAGATGGCTGCCTGGCGCTGGCCGTAGGAGACGCATCCGGCAAAGGGCTGGCTGCGGCGCTCATGATCTCGAACGTCCAGTCGTCATTGCGCACAGCGGCTCTGTTCAGCGGCGACGACGGTGCGTCGACGCTCAGCATGGTCAACCGGCACGTATACGCAACATCGCTCACGGATCGCTATGCCACATTGTTTTATGCGGTTGTGGATATAGGGGCTCGCAAAATGCGGTATGTTAACGCCGGGCATCCTCCGCCGGTTATCCTGCGGGCAGACGGCTCGATGGATTGGCTAGAGACCGGCGGAGCACCGGTGGGAATGTTTCCTGAGTGGCCGTATGAGGAAGGCCTCATCGAACTTAATCCCGGTGACCTTGTCGTGGCCTGCACGGATGGGGTGATTGAGGCAGAGAATCCGTTCGGGGAGCTATGGGGCATGGAGGGGTTGCGAAGGGCAGCCGCCGAGAACCGCGCACGAGATGCTCACGAGCTGGTTGACGCCATGTTCAAATCGATGGATGAGTTTTCGCGTGGACACCAGACGGACGATGCGACGGTGGCGGTGTTGCGAATCGTTTGACATTGCGCGGGAACGCGCTTGGTGCTAAACGTTAACACATGGCTCAATCGAATCAATCGACGCGGCGAGGATTTATGGAAATGGCCGCTGGAGCGGGCGCGGTGCTGCAACTCAAAGCCGCAACGGGCGTCAATCCGTTCCAGGATCCGACGTATGCGGCGGGCGCCAAAGCGCGACTCCGGGAATTCGTCGGCCGCGGCGCGGACCCGGATGCAGCCGCTGCAATCTTCCGCCGGCTGACCAGCCTGGATGCGGAGCCGTGGGTAGCAGAATGGACGAAGCTGGCCGTTCCGTTTGAACGCCAGGGTGCGGAGCTCGAGTCGCAGGGGAAGCTGGAGGAAGCCAACAAAGCGTATCAGATGGCGGCCGCGTATTACGGGATCGCGAAGTTTCCGGTCATCAATCATCCGGCGAAACAAGCCGCCTATCGCAAGGCCATCGAAAATTATCTGAAGGCCGCGCGTTCTCAAGACCCGCCCATGGAGCGCGTGACGATTCCGTTTGAAGGCAAGCAGATCATTGGCTACCTGCGCAAGCCTAAGGGCGTTACGCGGCCGCCCATCGTTATCGCCACCGGTGGCGTGGACGTTTATAAAGAAGAGCGCAACACGAGCGACCTGCTCGAAGTGGGCCTGGCTGCCTTTTCGATGGACATGCCTGGCGCGGGCGAGTGTCCGGTATGGAACACGCCAGACGCAGAGCGGCTCTATACCGCCACAATCGACTACCTGCTGACGCGCGACGATCTGGACGGACAGCGGATGGGCTTTGTGGGCCGCAGTTACGCCGGCTATTGGGGTGGAAAGATGGCATACGTGGAGCGCAAGCGCCTGCGGGCGTCGGCCCAGTTGGGCGGCCCCATCCACTACACGTTTCAAGAGCCATGGCTGCGGGGATTGCAGAGCGAGAAAGAATATTTCTGGCCGCTGCTCGATTCGATGATCTATTCCAATCACGTGAAGGATTACGACGAGCTGGTGAAGACGGCTCCGGCGATGTCGCTTAAGGCGCAGGGCTGGCTCGATAAACCGTGCGCGCCGATGCTCATGATCAACGGAGAAAAAGATCCATGGATCTCGCCGCAGGAAATTCCTTTGCTGCTCGAAACAGGCGACCCGAAGACGGCGCGGCTGATCGCCGATGGAGCGCACATGGGGCGCGGCAGCCGGGAGAATGCTCGCACGGGTCGCATGTTGACGGAGTGGCTTCGGGCGCGGCTGACGGCGTGAGTGCGAGTGCTACTGTTGCTGCTGCTGTTGCTGCTCGGCTTCATTGGCCGCGGCGATGGCGGCGGCTTGCCACTCCTCGGGGATCGCCAGAATTTCGGCTTCCGGCGGCGGCGGAGCTTTCGAGGGCGACACTTGCACCGATACGGTGAGTTGACTCTCGGTGGTTCCCTTGAAAATCCCCTTGGTAGGAGGCACGTCGGCGTAATCGCGCCCGATGGCGGTGCGAACGTGGCGGTCGCCGGCGAGCACGTTGTTCGTTGGATCGAAACCCACCCAGCCTAAGCCAGGCAGCACCGCTTCCACCCAGGCATGGGTTGCGCCTTCAGGCGACCGGTCGCGCTGTTCGGAGCGTGGGTACATGTAGCCGCTTACGTACCGGCATGGAATCTTCACATGCCGGACGAGCGCGGTCATGATATGAGCAAAATCCTGGCAGACGCCTTTGCGCGCTTCGATGGCGTGATCGATGGGAGAGTCGACGCGGGTAGATTTGGGCGCGTACTCGAACCACTCGTAAACGGCGACGTTCAACTCGCGCAAAAACGTGAGCGGATCGTTACGCCGGGTAACGCGCAACGGTTCGACTAAGCTCAAGAGTCCTTCGCCCGGCTGCGCGAAGGTGCTGGGCATCAGCATTTCCCAATAATCGCCGGCGGCCACCTCGGCATCGAGTTCATCCCAGGATTCGGACGTGAGCGCGGGGGGCAGTTCCGGCGGCGGCTCGATTTCCACCAACGCTTCGGCTACGATTCGGAGCTCGAGATGTTTGGCGGGAACGTTGAAATGATGGACGCTGTTGCCAAGATAATCGCGGTACATATGGGTGCGCGTCTTGGGATCGACGAAGAGCTGGAAGGACAGGCAGCGCTGCTGGGCTTCAGTGCGCGGGTGCATGCGCACCTCCATCAAGCTTTCGCTGACGGGCGAAGTGTAGCGGAATCGGGTGAGGTGACGGATGGAATAAAACATGACGATTTCAGTAACCTGCTATGCCTCCAGCGCCAATTCAATGGGATAAGAAACGTAAGTCTGATACATCGCACCGTGGACCTGGCCGCATTGCCGCAGGATGCCGTCGAGATACGTATCGAGACCGCCGGCCATGATTTCATCGATCTGACTGAAGCCCAAGGTGGCGCGCAAACGTCCGGCAATTCGCTCGACGTGCGAGGAGCGGCGGCTACCGGCTTCGCGTCCGATCTCCTTGATCGCAGCTTCCAGCGCTTCGGCGGAGAAGCGAATGGAATGCGGAAAACTCTGATGCAGCACCAGGAATTCCGCGACGCGATCGGGCTTGATCTGGGCGGTGTAGGCTTTGCAGTAGGCTTCAAAGGCAGTGCAGGAGCGCAGCAGGCCGATCCATTCGAGATAAACGCGCTCGGACTCGCGATGATCGGGTTTATGCAACTCGCGGAAACGCACGCCGACCAAGATGGATAGGCTCACGGCTCGTTCGAGAAACCGGCCGGCTTGAATGAACTGCCAGCCCTCGCCGTGGGTCATGGTGGAATCGGTAATGCCTTGAAACAGGTGCGCGCCTTCCTTGATGGAATGCAGAAACTCGCCCGCGCCCCAGACGTCCGGCCCGCCGGCATTGCGTACCGCGTGAAACAGGCGGTTGAGCTGCTCCCACATTTCCGAGCTGATTTGTTCGCGAACCTGGCGGGCATTCTCGCGGGCTGCCATGATGCTGGTAACGATGGAGGCGCGCTCGGAAGCGTCATGCAGTAACGACTGAATCGATGCTTCACCTAGCTCGTTGTCATCGGCGGGGGATTCGACTCCCAGCGAGCGCGCCAGACGTACCCAGTTGCGATCGTCGGAACCGGCGGCGCAGCGTTCCAGCATCAGATCGAGGTGAACCTGGATGACGCGCGCGGTGTGCTCGGCGCGTTCGAGATACCGGCTCATCCAATACAAACTGTCGCCAACTCGTGAAAGCATAGCCTAGCTCAGCACCCACGTATCCTTGCTTCCGCCGCCCTGCGACGAGTTCACCACCAGAGAACCCTTTCGCAAAGCGACGCGGGTAAGGCCGCCGGGAACGATGGAGACCTTGTCGCCGAAGAGGATATACGGCCGTAGATCGACGTGCCGCGTTTGCACGGCGCCATCGAGGAAGCAGGGGGCGCGCGAGAGATGGATGGTGGGCTGGGCGATGTAGTTGCGCGGATCGGCCTCGATGCGGCGGCCAAACTCCTCGCGCTGTTCGGCGGTGCTGTGCGGACCGATGAGCATGCCGTAGCCGCCGGATTCACCGACTGCCTTTACGACATATTTTTCCAGCTGGCCGAGGACGTGGCGGCGCTGCGGTGGATCAGACATCAGATATGTCTCGACGTTGGCGAGAATCGGATCTTCGCGGAGGTAGTAGCGGATTATGGCCGGAACGTAAGCATACAGCGCCTTGTCGTCGGCAACACCGGTGCCGAGTGCATTGGCGAGGCTGACGTTTCCGGCGCGATAGGCGTTGAAGAGGCCGGGTACGCCGAGGCCGGAATCGGCGCGGAAGGCTAGCGGGTCGACGAAATCGTCATCGATGCGACGGTAGATCACATCCACGCGCCGAAGTCCGGCTGTGGTGCGCATGTAGACGTAATTGTCGTGGGCGACGAGATCGCGGCCTTCGACCAATTCGATTCCCATCTGCCGGGCGAGGAAGGCGTGCTCGAAGTAGGCCGAATTGAAAACGCCGGGCGTCAGCAGTACGATGGTCGGCTCGACGGTGCCTGGCGGAGCCAGCGCGCGCAGGGTGGAAAGCAGGAGTTGGCTGTAATGCTCGATGGGCTGGACGCCGCATTTGCGGAATAATTCGGGGAACAGCCGCTTCATTACTTCGCGGCTTACGAGCATGTAGGAAACGCCGCTGGGCACGCGGAGGTTGTCTTCGAGCACGACGAATTCCCCGGAAGGCATGCGGATGAGGTCGGATCCCGCGACGGTGACGTAGGCGTCTTTGCGGACGTGAAGGCCGCGCATCTGGCGCCGGAAATGTTTACAGCTATAGACGACCTCGCGCGGTACGACGGCATCGTTCAGAATTTTGCCGTCGTGATAGACGTCTTTCAAGAACAGGTTGAGCGCCGTGATTCTCTGTTCCAGGCCGCGCTCGATGCGGGCCCATTCCTTTTGAGTGAGAATGCGCGGGAGCAGATCGTTGGGAAAAATCCGCTCCGTACCTTCATCGCGGCCGTAGACGGTAAATGTGATGCCCTGGTGGAGGAACGATAGATCGGCCACCTGCTGGCGGCGACGCAATTCCTCGGGCGGCAATCCCAGCAAGGCCTCATAAAGATGCTGGTAGTGCGGCCGGACGACGCCGCTCGAATCGGCCATTTCGTCGTAGGCGTCGTCGAGCTCGTAGCGATCGAACGGAGGCGGAAGCGTATTTTTGCTGGCGGTGGCCGCCATGAGCCTCCTCCCTGAGATACTTCGACTGGGAAGTGGGCTGGATGAACAAGTGTATCATCTTGGACGCGATGGGCGCGTCAGTAATCAACGGTTGGATGGCGGCGGTGAAGCCCGGACGGCGCGTTCAAACGCCCAGGCGCGAATGTGATTGATCTGCTCCTTCATGGTCCGGGAGAGCGGGACTTGTTTGGCAGCGATGGTGATCAGATCGTTCTCGGTGACTCCGCGGTCGGCAAGCCGCGCCTGCGTCAGGGCCGAAATAACGCACTGCTCGATTTCGGCGCCGGTCCAGCCGTTCGTAAACTGGGTCAGGTGCGGAAAGTCGAAGGCGGCCGCATCCACGCCCCGGCGGGCGAGATGGATCTTGAAAATGTCGATTTGTTCATCGCGCAGCGGCAGGTCGACAAAGAACACTTCGTCGAAGCGGCCCTTGCGGATCATTTCGGCAGGCAGAAGGTCGATTCTGTTCGCGGTGGCGGCGACGAAGAGTCCACGGGTCTTCTCCTGCATCCAGGTGAGGAAGAACGCGAAGATCCGGCCCTGCTCGCCGGCCGAATCGGTGGATGTGATCCCCATTTCGATCTCGTCGAACCAGAGCACGGCGGGCGCCATCTCTTCCATCATCCGGCACGCTTGGACAAAAGCGCCCTCGGCCTTGCCATGCCGTCCGGAAAAGATCTCGACCATGTCAATGCGATAGAGGGGGAGCTGGAAGCTGGAGGCGATGGCCTTGACAGAGAGGCTTTTCCCGCAGCCGGGGATGCCCATCAGGAGAACACCCTTGGGCATGATCTCTTCAGACACGCTGTCGCGGAGGTGAAAGAGCTTGCGGCGTTCAAGCAGCCATTTCTTGAGACCCGCGAGGCCCCCGATCTCGCCCAGCTCGGCGCCGTCGGCGACATACTCGATGAAGCCGCTGCGATTGATCAGGAGCCGCTTTTCGGTGAGCAAGGCGGGCAGTGACTCGGGGCCCAGAGTCCGGTTGGCCGCCAGGGCGCGACGCAATGCATAGCGGGCTTCGTCCAGCGTGAGTCCTTGCAGGGCGCGCGCGAATTGGTCCAGGACAGCTTCATTGGCATCGCTCGCTCCCCGGTGCGGCAGGCTTTCTTGAATCTCATCCCGCAGAAAATCCACGAGCTCCACCAGATCGGGCGGCCGCAGCTCGAGAAACATCACGCTACGCTCGATCTCCTCCGGAATGTATTTCACGGGCGAGGTGATGATCACGAACTTCTGGAGGTCGAGACAACTCTCGTAAAGATCACGAAGGCGGCGGCGGATTTCGGCGGATTCGCGCAAGGGCTCGTGAAAATCCTTGAGGTGAAAGATGGCAGGGGAGTTGTGCGCGATGATATGGTCGAGAACCCCGCGCGGAGTCTCGGTGCCGGACTCAACTGGGTCGTCACCGCGCCGCATACCCTCCGTGAGGCTCCAGGTCCAAACGGGTACCGGGCCGGAAGCAAGCAGATTCTTTGCGACCTCGTCCAGCACCCTGGCGACGCGCTGTTCTTCGGCGGAGCGAACGTAGGTCAGCGGCCGTCCGGACTCGAAGGTCTCCCGAAGCAGCGTGGCCGCGCGGCTCTCAGGTTTAGAAGTAGCCGGTGTCGTAGTTTCGGACGCCATGTTTCCATTGTGGACGAACGGCTGCGATCTTGCGGGATATGTAATAAACTCGTCTGCATGCGCAGACTTTTTTGGATAGCGGGGCTTTCCATCCTGCTGGCCCTGGGACTCGCCGGCCAGGTCGTCGATCCGCAGTATCAGGCCTGGATGAAATCGATGCAGCCGTCGCTGATGGCGATTCGCAACGCTCCCAACAATGCTGCCATGGTTGACGCCTCGAACAAACTGGCCGCTACGTTCGATCAGGTGGCGATGTACTGGAAGGCGAAACAGATGGCCGACGCGGTGGGGTTTGCGGAAACGGCGCGTGATGCCGCCAAAGCGATCGCCTCGGGCAACGGCGAGAAGGTCGCCAATCTGGAGAAGATCGAACAGCAGTGCGGTGCATGCCACATGGCTCATCGCTTCCAGCGAGGCGGCGATAACGATCCGGACCGTGCCGTGAAGGGCGGCGGGAGCCTTCCGGAGGGTTGGAGCGTGCGGCCGGATCGAGGGACGGCGGACCAGATCAAGTTCGCGCTCGCAGGCGACGTGTACCATTTTGCGATGGGACCCGCTGGAACCTTCTACCGCAGCGACTGGACGAAGTCGGGTAATTATCAGTTTTCGGCGCGTGTGACGCAGATGAAAGCGCCGACGCATCCGATCTCGTATGGGCTTATGATTGGCGGCAGCGAACTGGCGGGGCCCAATCAGACCTATTCCTACTTTCTGGTGCGTAACCAGGGCGAATACTATATTGCGAACCGGGAGGGAGACAAGCGGCCGACTGCGGTGGTGAGCTGGACGGCGAATCCGGCGATTGTTAAAGAGGGAGCGGATGGGCGGCAGACCAATACGTTGGGAATCCGGGTGCAGGGCGACGATGTGATCTTTATCGTCAATGGCACGGAAGTGACAAAGTTACCGAAGAGCAAGCTTCATACCGATGGGATGTATGGTTTCCGGATCGGGCACAATCTGGATGTGGATGTGGATCAGGTGAAAAAATAAGAGGTGTTCACACGAGTGTTGACGATGGGAATCCAGGACGGGCGGCCTTGTCCCGCGATAAGCAGGGCCGTAGGGGAAGCCCGTGGCCGACGCGGCAACGCAAGAGTGCGCGCGCCACATCAATCCCGCAGGGCGCGGACTGGATCAGTCTGTGTGGCGCGCCAAGCTGGTAAGAAACAGGCGGCGCTGCCGGCAATCATCATCACCAGCAAAGCCAGGCCGAAAGCCAAAGGATCGCGCGGGCTCACCTTGTAGAGTAAGTTCGATATCAGCTTCGCCATCGCGAGTGCTGCCACGGCGCCGAACACGACACCGATGGATGTCAACGCCAGGCCTTGCGACATCACCAGCCGCAACAGATTCGGCACGCTGGCGCCGAGGGCCATCCGCAATCCCAGCTCGCGCGTGCTCTGCGACACGGTGTAGGACATCACGCCATACAGGCCGATGGCGGCGAGCAGCAACGCCAGACCTCCGAATACGCCGAGCATCGAGACTGCAATTCGCTGCGTAGCGGTGGTCCGGTCGACTTGTTCCTGCATGGTAATCAGTTCACCGGGCGCGAGATTCGTATCGATGGCATGAATTTCACGGACCAATACTTTGGCCATTGTTTCCGGGCTCAATCGAGTGCGGATCTGGATGTTCGTGCCCATGAAACTCTGGCGCATCGGCACGTAGAAAAATGGCCGGGGCAGCTCCCTCAGATTCCGATACTTCGACATCTTAGCGACCCCGACCACCTGTAGCCAACGCCCTTTCACCTGAACGCGGCTGCCGACGGGGTCACGCCCACGCCAGAATTGCGCGGCCATGGCTTCGTTGACGACCGCGACCGGCGGACCTGTTTCGTTGTCAGCGAGCGTGAACTCGCGGCCTGCCAGGAGAGGAATGCCCATGGTGGCGAAATAGGCCGGGCCGACTTCGTTGTAGTCGACCGCGGGTTGCTCGTCGGGCGGGGCTTCATAACCATCGACTGCGATCGGAGCGGTGGAATAGCTGCGATAGCTGAAGGGCGTCATGCGCGACATGGCGGCCGATTGAATACCGCTGACCGACTGCAGGCGATCCATGAGGGCATCGTCGAAATTCTTGATGCGCTGGCGATCGTAGCCTGCGGCGACCAAATCTACATAGCTGGTGAGTACCCCCGGCGTGAATCCGGGACTTGTATTCTGAACGGCTCGCAGGCTTTGAAGCAGCAGGCCGGCTCCCGCCAACAAAACGAAGCTAAGCGCTACTTGCACCACGACCAGACCGGATCGCAGCAGCGCCCGGCGTTTCCCGCCTACGACGCCGCCCGAGTCGGCTTTCAACGCGGAGGCGAGATCGATGTTGCTGGTTTGAAACGCGGGTACGAGCCCGAACAACAGCGTCGAGATCAAGCAGACGGCGGCGCTCAAGACCAGCACTCGCCAGTCGAGGTCGCCGGGCAGGAACATAGAGACTCCTCCGCGAGCGGGGAGTAGTAGCACCAGAAGATTGCGGCACCAGTTGGCCACCAGAAGTCCGCCAGCCGCCGCGAGCAACGCGAGGATAAAGCCTTCGGTGAGGAGCTGTTTCAGCAGCCGGCCGCGACCCGCGCCAACAGAGAGACGAACGGTCATCTCGTGACGTCGCCCAAAAGCCCGGACCAGCAGCAAATTGCTAACGTTCGCACACGCGATGAGAAGCACGAACACCACTACTGCCAGCGCGATGGATAGCGTAGGAAGAAGTGTGCCGGCGTTGTTGAAGGGAGTTTGCCACAGCGGGTAGAGCTGGATGCCGCGACCGCGGTTGGTAACCGGATAGGCCGTTTCCAGCCGCTTAGCGACAGCTGAAATCTCCGCCTGCGCTTGATCGGGAGTCACGCCAGGCTTGAGCCGCACGAAGCCCTCGATCCAACGCGCACCCCGGTCCTCGAGTTTGTAACCGCCCGGATCGAACGTTTCCTGCATCGACGCCGGGACCCAGAGCTGCATGGCCCAACCCACGAAAGTGCCGTAGAAACCTTGCGGCGCGACACCGATAATGGTATGCGGCATGCCGTTGAGCATCTGCGTTTTTCCGATGATGGCCGGGTCGCGATGGAAGCGCTCCTGCCACATCTGGTAGCTGATGACGGTGACCGCGTGGGCGTTGCGCCCGAAGTCTTCGGCGGGTTCGAAGCCGCGGCCGAGGATGGGACGAACTCCCAACGCGTCGAAATAGTTGGCTGATACCACGCTCATCGTTGAACGGTCGGCTCGGTCGCCGATGGCGAGTGTAGTCCCGGTGATGCGGTCTACGATGAACGCGTCAAAAAGCGTGCAGTTCCTTTGAAAATCGAGGAAATCGGGAAAGGAGACGTCATCGCGGTCGCGCGTCGCGCGATCGGTTCCGGTAATCGCCATCATTCTTTCCTGGTGGGCAACCAGGGGGAATGGTCGAAGCAGGATTCCTTCGATCCAACTGAAGACGGCGGTGGTCGCGCCGATGCCGAGGGTCAGACATAGAATGGCCAGAAGCGAGAAGCCCGGACTGCGGCGTAGCATGCGGAAACCGAAGCGGATATCCTGCCAAAGGACTTCGACGATCGGCAGCGCGTGAGTCTCGCGGTAGGCTTCTTTGAGTTGCGCGACGCCGCCCAAGCGCCGCTGCGCTAGTGACCGGGCTTCGGCGGGCGGCATGCCCTGGCGAAGATTTTCGGCGATTTCCATTCGAAGGTGAAAATCGAGTTCGTCGTCCATGTCGCTTTCGAGGCTTCCCTTGCGGACCAGACCAGCAAGCCTGGAGAGGAATACGCGGATCCGGGTCATGACGATGCCCCCGCAGGCTTCACGAATCGGGCGATGATGCCTGAGATCCGCTCCCAGTTTTCGGCTTCAGCGGCGAGCTGTTTCTTGCCGGCGCGAGTGATGGCGTAGAACCTGGCGCGCCGGTTGTTATCAGACGCTCCCCATTTGGAGGTGATCCATCCCATCTGTTGGAGGCGCAAAAGCGCGGGGTACAAGGTACCCTGGTTCAACGCGAGGGCGTCACCCGAGATCTGCTCGATGCGGCGCGCGATTCCCCAGCCATGCTGCGGTCCGAGGGTGTCGAGGGTGCGCAAAATCATGAAGGCGAGAGTGCCGTGGAGGACGTCGGTTTTTTCTTTGGTCAAGTGAACCCCTTTTGGTAACCTACAGGAGTGTACAACGGCTTCCTTTTGGCTGTCAACAGGACACGCGGTTGAGCTACAATCGCGTCAGAAATGCAGGGTTTCCGGTGGGCATTGCTAGCGGGTCTGGCGGCGGTTTCGCAGGCCCAATTCGCGTATTTGACGTATCCAACGGGGATAAATCCGAGCGGAGTCACAGCGGCGGATTTAAACGGTGATGGCAAACCCGATCTGGTGATCGCGAATCTCGGCTCCAATTGGTTGACGATCCTTATCAACGATGGAAGGGGCGGATTCACGGCGGCGGCGCCCGTTAACCTCGGCATGCTGTCGCCCCAGTCAGTGTTGGCCGCGGACTTGAATGGCGACCACAAAATCGACCTGGTGGTGATTAGCGCGAGGGCCATCCCCTTGCCCCAAGGCCCGGCTTTTTCTGGACCAATGGTGTTGCTCGGCAATGGCGACGGTACCTTTCAGCCGCCTCTGCCGGTTGCCGGCTGCATGCAGGTTACAGATGCCCAGCTGGCGGATCTCAATGGCGACGGCATTCCGGACCTGGCGGTCACTTGCCTGACAGGCGGGTTCCTGATACCTGTTGGGGCGTACCTCGCGATCCTGCCTGGAAACGGGGATGGCACGTTCGGCACCGGCGCAAGCTACAGTCTGGGATTCACTCCCTGGGCAGTGCTTACGATCGGCGATTTCAACCAGGACGGAAAGCCGGATGTGGCGGCTGCAGAGGGCGGAGGCTTGACCGTGCTTTTGAATGATGGGAAGGCGAATTTTAAAGCTGTGACATCGAGTAGGGAGCCTTGGAACTTCGCGCCAGGAATCGCGGCGGGCGACTTCAACGGCGATGGCCTGCTCGATCTGGCGGTTTCCGGACAGTCGCTAAGTAATCCCGCTGCCGGATCCGTGACGATTCTGCTGGGTAGGGGCGATGGAACATTTCGGACCTCGCCAGGTCTGGAGACGACCGGATTCGCCTCGCTCGCGGCGATGGACTTAAATAACGACGGTCATGTTGATTTGGTCGAGGGACTTTCGGCTCTGACGTTCTTTGCGGGCCAAGGCGACGGGGCTTTCGAAAAGGGGCGATCGTTTCGCGGCTCCGGTACCAGCGGCGCCCTGGTGCTTGCAGATTTCACCGGCACTGGCGTGATGGGCTTTGCCGGCACAAACCAATTGGAGGCGACCGGCGGCATGCAAGTCGCCGGGAACGCCGTGATATTGCCGCGGGCCGTGTGGCCTCTGCCGGCTCTAGCGAATGTGTCGGCGGCCGGCTATGGTTTAGGACCTCTGGCGCCGGGAAGCATTGTAAGCGCGTTCGGTCCCAATCTTGCGGCGCAATCCGCGCAAGCCACGGGAACACTGCCGATATCGCTCGGCGGCGAAACAATATCGGTGACTGATTCGACGGGTGCGGTCCGGCCGGCGCAGCTTTACTACGTCTCGCCGGGACAGGTGAACTACGTAATCCCGGCTGATACAGCGCCAGGACTAGCTAGTGTCACTCTCAGCGCGAACGGCGAGGTAATGGCCACGGGGCAGATCGACATCGAACGGCCAGCGCCTGCGATATTCGTTGTAAACTCCGACAACCTGGTTGCCGCAAATGTAGTTCGAGTTAGCGAGAATGGGGATCAAAGGTTCGAATCGATATATCAAACCGGTCCGGACGGCAATATCACTGCGCTCCCGATCGATCTAGGCTCGGACACGGACACTGTATACCTGGTGCTTTATGGAACGGGAATCCGGAATTCCGATAGTGCGTCTGCCACGATAGGCGGGGCAATCAACGCACCAGTCACCTATTTTGGGCCGCAAGGCAATTATCCAGGTCTGGATCAGGTGAATCTCCAATTGCCGAGGTCGCTCGCTTCAACGGATGCGCGGACTTGGGTCCTGCAACTCACCGTGGATGGGCAGGCATCGAACCAGGTGACCTTGCTGGCTCAATAGCGCCGGCGGTAAAGGTACGTAATAATCTGGAGCGATCAGTTCGGAAGCGTGTTGTACTAAAAGCAATGTAGGAGAGGCATTCTTTGCAGACAGCGGTCAAGCCCACCGGCCCGGACGTCACGAATGCAGGGCCCGCTCATGCGCGCCTTCTGAATCTGCTGCTGTCATGCATCTTGACGCTGATCGTGATTCGACTGTGGCTCATGCCGCTGCCGTCCAGCTTTTGGATCGACGAGATGGCCACCGTTTTTGTAGTGCACATCGGCGCCCAGGACGCATCTTTGCAGGTTGCGCCCCAAGTGGCCCAGTCGATCTATTATGTTCTGCCGGGCATTGTGGACAGGTTCGTCGGCGAATCTGAAGTAGCCTACCGTATTCCTTCCGTTCTGCAATGGCGGCGACTCTCTGGTTTGTCTTTCGCCTCGCGGTCCACTTTATCCATCCGGAAGCCGGCTGGTTCGCAGTGTTTGCCTGCCTTTCGTTGCGCGGGATCAATTACCAGGCCGCGGACGCCCGGCCTTATGCGCTGGGAACATGTATCGCGGCCGGGAGTCTGGTGCTGTTGATTCGTTGGCTGGATTCCGGACGCTTTTGGGACGGACTGTGGTTTGTGGCTGCGGCGTCGTTGTTGTGGCGCGTTCATTTGGTGTACTGGCCTTTCTACGGAGTTTATGTCGCTTATACGATCGCTCGGGTGGTAGGAGCGGAGACCAAGGTTGGGAGGCGCCAGGCCGTGTTGATCTTCGCTTTGTTGGGCACTTCACTGCTGCCGACGGCGGTCACTGCACTGGCACTGAACCGTCAGGCCAGCGCCCATGTCATCGGCCCGGTTCCCTCGTTCGAGGATTTAGCGAACGGAGTAAAGTTGGGGCTGATCGCCGGCTCCTGCATGCTGGCGGTCCTAGTGGCTCGCTGGTTCCGGTGGCCTCAAAATCCAGAGTCGGTCTCTGGAAGCGCCCTGTTGTTGATCCTGTGCTGGTGGTTAATTCAACCACTTTGCCTGTTTAGCTTTTCCTGGATTACGGCCAATTCGGTTTTTGTGCCACGCTACCTGTTTATCGCGCTGCCCGGCGCCGCGCTTATGGCGACGGCTATCGCGGCTCCGTTCTTGCCGCCGGTCCAATGGAAGCGCGTGTCAGTCGGGTTGGGTGTTGGGATACTCTTATTCCTTGGCCAGTGGGGACGGCTTTGGCCGGTGCACGAACAGTCCGGTTGGAAGGCGGCGGCCGGGAGAATCCAGGAGCTTGGCCTCGGGCCCGGGGAGCCGGTGATCTGTCCAAGTCCTTTCATCGAGGCGCGGCCACCGGTTTGGCGGCCCGATTACCCCTTGCCCGGATTTTTGTATGCTCATCTTTCCGTGTATCCGGTTCGCGGAAAGATTTACCCCTTTCCTTTTGAGGCTTCGCTGGAAGCCGAGAAATACGCCGCGCGATTGTCGCGAGAGACGCTCGCTGGTTCCAGGCGTTTCGTAATCTACGGTGGGGATCACAGTGTCTGGTATTGGCGGGAATGGTTCGCCGCCAGAGCCGAGTTATCGGGCTGGCGCCGAAGGCAGCTGGGTCCGTTCGGGGATGTGGACGTAGTGCTCTACGAGCGAAATTAAATTAGGGACAGTGCACTCAAATACCGATTTTTCGTGCTGGAAATCGGTATTTGAGTGCATTGTCCCTAATTTCGGACGAAGCGGGAGAGCTCGCGGTCCTTGCGCGCGCGGTCGACCGGGAAGGCCTGGTTGTGCATGACGATGAAGACGCCGGGCGGGAGTACGCGCACCGCGAAGAGCGCTTCGGTCAGGTTTTGCAAACCATCGCTCGATTCGAAGCCTAAGGGCGTCATCGCGCCGGTCAGAACGATGGGAACAGGCAGGTCAGGCAGGCTCTTTTGCAGCAGCAGCCCGGTGTCGATCATGGTGTCGGTGCCGTGCGTAACAACGACCGGCGCCGGATCTTTTAGTTTCTCGCGCACCGCTTCGAGCACGCGGACCCGATCGGCGCCGGTCATCTCCAGACTGTCCTTGTTCATCAGGTGCGTGACTTGGATGTCGGCGTCAGGCAGCCGCAGCAGCCGGAAATAGCGATCGATCTTAGTGTCGAGATTTTGTACGTTGCCGGTCTGTTCGGAATAGACCTTTTCGATGGTGCCCCCCGTCGCAATAACGTAAATACGCTGCATTACGACTGAAGTTTTCTAATGACAGCGACGACCACAGTTCCCACCACTTCGAGGCTATGCGCGCTGACCTTGTCCATGGTGTCCTTTTCGTCGTGCCAATAAGCATTGTTGGGACCGTAATCGAAATCGATCAGGTCGAGCGCGTTGACACCTTTTCGGACGAATGGCATGTGATCGTCTTCCATGGGCGTCGCGGAATCGAGGAAGTACTTGCCATAACCAAGATTGTTAGCGGTCTGCCAGACCAGGCGCAGAAGCGACCGGGAAGAATTGGTGTCTTCGAGGATGCCGAGATCTTTATCGCCGATCATATCGACGTTGATGAGCGCCTTTATGTGGGCGAGCATCCCGTCGCTCGACCATTTGTCGGCCAGGTGGCGGCTGCCATAGATGCCGTTGGTGTCGGACCATTCGCCAAAGGCCTCTTCACCGTCGAAGAAGACCAGGTAGATGTCGTCGACGTGCGACATCGAATTGACCACGCGAGCGAGCTCCAGCAGGAATCCGGTGGAGGCGCCGCCATCGTTGGCTCCAACGAAAACGCGGCCGGGCATGGGCTTGGTGTCGAAATGTCCGGTGATGACGATCGCTCGGCCGGACTGTCCGGGAAACTTCGCGATGATGCTCCGCATCTTGACCGGTCCGGCGGGCGTCTGGCCCGTAAAGGCATCAAAGGAGGTCTGGCAGTGCAGCGGCTTCAACTGCGATTCGATGTAGGCCTGCAGCTTCTGATTGGCGCCTGAGCCGGGCGGGCGTTGGCCGAACGCGACCGCTTTGCGTGTGAATTCGAGCGCGGACGATCCGCTAAAGTCGGCGGCCCAGGCGGTACAAGCGAACAGGATCAGGAGCGCTTTCGTGCAGTACATATATATCCCAGTGTAAAATTCTGTTCGCGATCAAGCGAATCAAACCACGGCAGAACCAGGGCCGGAGGCGCCAGAAAGAGCGCCGCTACGAAGAACAGGGGCCCGGGGAAAAACTGCAGGCCGTTCAGCAACCGCCGGGAGATGAGCCGGAAATATCCACCCACAGGTTGGATGTCGAACTCCGGAAAGCCGGCGTTCTTGAGCAGGTACGCTAGGCCATGCCGGGTATATCGATAATAATCGTGCGGCGATTGATGGACCTCCCATTCATGCGGAACGATGAGCAGCAGGCTTCCGCCGGGCTTCAGCGCCCGCTCGATCTCGCGGAGGGCGCAGCCGGGCTCACGGACGTGTTCCAAAGTTACAACGTTTATGCAGGCGTCGAACGATCCCTCACGAAAGGGGAGCGCGGTGAGGTCGGCGACGGCATCCAGCTTTCCGTAATCCCAAGCCGCGTCGCCGACGGCGAGGTCGATGGCGAAATAGTGTTGGCCTAAGAAATATTTCGCGTGGACTCGTTCGCCGGCGCCGGCGTCAAGCACACTTGCTTCGGGAGGAAGCGAGGCGGCGAAGCCTGAGAGCGAGTCGTCAATCGCGGATTCGAAATGCAAAATGTGACGCCGCAAAAAGCCCGGCAGATGACGCTCGATGGCCTGATAATTCAAGCTTTCTTGCGCGCCTCCAACATGATCGTGGAGCCGGCGCCGCAAGCCGCTTCGAATAAAGTGAATGGCAGGGAAGCGAGCGCAATGCCGAAGTAGAGCAGATCCTTGGCCAGCTTCAGCGCCGGGGATTCGCGGATCTTACGAACCCGCCGAGCCATCGGGTCTAGGCCGGGCGCGAGGCTGGAGGCGAGGCCAGCGGGGTTATCGCGCAGCGAGAAGTGCTTGCGGCGGATCACCTCGAGGCCGCAATATTCCAGAAGATTCTCGAGATCGCGCTGGCGGTAGTTCACCAGGTGGCGTGGAACGTCGACGCCGTTCCAGTGCTCGCCAAACATCAGGAACTGCCAGGAAGACGCGTTGGGCACTTGCACGATCAGCCTTCCCCCGGGCAGCAAAAGATCGCGGGCGGATCGCAGATAGCCGACGGGGTCGTGCAGGTGCTCGACGACATGGAACATCGTTACGACGGCGCAGCCTCCGCGCTCGATGGGCGACTTGGCGAGGTCCCCACAAACCACCGCGACGCGATTCTGGTTCCAGGCGGCAATGGCGGCAGGGTGCGACGTTTCGAGGCCAAGCACCGGCAATCCGCGCTCGTGCAGCATCTTGAGAAAAAGGCCGCCGCCGCAGCCGACATCCACTACCAGCCCGCTTTGCCCGGAATCTTCGATAGCCCGCATCACAAAATTGACATGATCGCGCAGGACGAAACGGCGGTACGCTTCTTCGATGCGCGAGGCGGCGTCGGCATTGGGCTGATACCAATATTCGCGCGGATAATAATCGGCCAGCTCTTTGGGCGATGGCCGCGGCTCCAGGCGAATGAGGCGGCAAGTCTTGCATTCCACGACCAGGAAGCTCTTGTCGGTGGTGTGATAGAGGCGGTCGCCTGCGCTGAACAGCGTCCGGACACCGGACTCCCCGCAGCCCGGGCATTCCATTCTCAGATAGCTTGTTCCGTCAGTTCCTTCAGTGGAATGCGGTGCTGCAGTATCAGCGCTCTTACTTCGCGAGGTGAAAGCTTCCTTATGCGGTTTACGCTGCGCCGTTTCGCGAGCATTTTGGGCAGCAGTGGCAGAGCCGCCAGGTCGCCCTTCAGCAGCGCCAGCGCCGCCCGGATTTTTCCGGTCAGCCCCGGGTAGCGGCCCACCTCCCCCTTGTGGGTCGCGGCCGCCCAAAAGCCCGCGGCCAATCTCGTCAGGTAATACACGCCGTTCAGCCAAAGCAAACTCCAGGGAAAAAGCTTCGCTGCCAGCAGGACACGGTTCCTCTCGATGAGTACCAGCCTGCGCTCGGATCGCAACCCCAGTGTAGCGCCGCGGTGATGCAGGACTCGGGCGCGGGGCATGTAGAGGCATTTCCAGCCGGCAATCCGGGCCCGCAATCCCAACTCGGCGTCGTCGGCGTAAGCAAAAAAATCCTCGTCAAATCCACCAATCTGGTCGAGCATCGCGCGCCGGTACATGGCGGCACAGCCATCCGGCCAAAGCACTTCTTCGATGCGGTCATATTGACCGGCGTCCAACTGGCCACTTCCCCTCCCACGGTTCTGGCCATCCGGATAAATCAGATGGCCGGCTTTATCGATGCGGCGCGGATCCTCGTGAACGAGGATCTTCGAAGCAGCCATCCCGATTTCGGGGCGGCCTTCAAACGCTCGAACTAAAGCGGAAAGCCAATCGGGTTCCGCTTCGGCGTCGTTATTCAGCAGCGCGACAAACTCGGAGTCGGACGCCCCAAAGCCCTGGTTATTTCCCGCACAAAAGCCAACGTTAGCCTGATTACGAATCAGCTTTAACCGGAAGGCCGGGTTCTCGGGAAACTCCCGGAGCGCCATTTCCGGCGAACCGTCGTCAGATCCATTGTCTACCACGATCACTTCAAACGGCTGCTCTAACTTCTGCCGAGTAAGTGATTGCAGACACAACCTTAAAAGATCGCGGCGGTTCCAGGTCACCACCACCACCGAAATCGTCCCCGTTCGGTAACTTTTCACCGACTGTAGTATTATAACCGTAAGTTAACCAGCAACTTGCTATGTTTTCCGTCGGTGAGACGCTACAACGTGCGCGTCTCGAACAGGAACTCGATGTAGCCACTGTCGCCGCGCGCACAAAGATCAATGCAAAGTACCTGGAGGCGATCGAAGCGGACGACCGCGGCAGTCTGCCGAGCAGCTTCTTTTATAAAAGCTTCGTTCACCAGTACGCCAGGACATTGTCATTAGACACGAAAGAGATCGACGCCGAGATCGATCGCGTGTTAAGCGCGGACGCTCCTCTGCCCTTGCCCGGTCAGCACAATCCAAAATCGAGGGAAGTTCCTCCAGTGGTGCTGTCATCGGGATTTCGGATATCGAGGATTTATGCATCGTTGGCCGGTTTGATTTTGATGCTGGCGGCTTGCTCCGGTATCTACGGCTGGTGGTATCGGGGACAAAGCCCGCCGGTCGCGAAGGTTGCGGCGCTGCCAATATCTCTACCCTCGGCGCCGTCGGCGCCTGCGGAGTCAGTTCCCTCACAGCAAACAGTGGCGACAACTTCCAAGGTTCTGCTGGACTTGATGGCGCGCGAGGAAACCTGGCTTTCGGTTTCTTCCGATGGGAAGCCGGTGTTTTCCGGAATTCTCGCCCCGAATCAGAGCAAAACGGTGGAAGGCAAGGAGTCGGCCAAGATGCGGGTGGGCAACGCCGCCGGAATAGAGGTGCGATTGAACGGCAAGCTGCTTGGTCCGCTCGGGCACCGGGGGCAAGTCCTGGTGGTGGTGTTCACGGGCGACAATTTCCAGATCATGTCGCCGGCCAAGGAGAGTGACTAAATTACAGCATTGGTTTATTCATTTGCCTGGGTCGGGCTGGCGATCGCACAAATCCCGGGTGGGCATGCTTTCAAGCTGCAAAGCCCCGTTCATCTTTCCGGTGTCGTAACAGACTCTGACGGAAGAGCTCTTGCGGATGTGTGGATTCAGCATGCATCGCTGAAGTATCCGTCAGGTAAGACAGACGCTCAAGGGCGGTTCGACTTTCGGACACAGGCCCCTGCGATCGTCTTCCGGAAAGACGGGTTTAGTGGCAGCTACCATCGCGTGCAAGGTGACGAGACACTAGCGATCCAGCTTGCACCCGCTGGACAGTTTCGAATGTGTCAGTCATCTTCGGATTGTGTTTCGCTGAAGGGCTGGCCGAGCAGGTTTTGTTTTCAAAAGGTTCACGGCGTCAAAGTCACCGCGCAAGGCAATGACATCGCCTATGGCCAGCGTTGGTTCGTCATTCAGACGCCTGCTGGAAAGCGTGGGATTCAGCACGGGGCAGGAGGGATGTGGATTTTGGGTTGCCGTTCGACGAGGATGTGTGGTCGGCAACCGAATACAGCGAAACGGATTATCGTGATCCCGACGGCTTTTTGATCATCGACGCGCGTGGACAAAACGCTAGCGGCGAACACTGTCGTGTGTTAGGACATTTCGGAGAAACGGCGTCGTACCGCAAGGTCCAGGCGCAGGACGCCGGCCTGCTTGACAAAGTGCTCGATTCCGCCTGCGTGTTGTCACGGTAACCTTTTCCGCACCGCACAGTAGTGAACAGATGGCTGCGAGGAACCAACCGCGACGAGTCTACGTAGTCAAAGGATAAAGCATGGGAAACCTGTGGAACGACCTCAAGTTCGCCGCACGGACCTTGGGCAGAAGCCCGATCTTCACGGGCGTGGCGGTGCTTTCCGTGGCACTGGGGATCGGAGCGAACACCGCCATCTTCTCGCTGCTGGACCAGGTCTTGTTGCGCCTCCTACCTGTTAAAGATCCGCAGCAGCTTGTCGTGCTGAACATGAAGGGCATGCATTACGGCAACAACAACGGGGGAAATGCGCTGTCGTATCCGATGTACGAGGACTTTCGCAAGAACAACCAGGTATTCACCGGGATGTTCTGCAGATTCCAGACCTACTTCGCGCTGACCTTCAACGGACAGACTGAGCGAGTGTCGGGCGAGCTGGTCTCGGGAACCTATTTTCCAGTGCTGGGCGTGGGCGCGGCGGTAGGGCGGACTTTTACGGCGGAAGAGGATCAGAAGATAGCCGGCGCTGCGCTCGCGATGCTGAGCTACGCCTACTGGAAGTCTCGATTCGCCGGAGATCCCGGCATCGTCGGGAAAACCGTTGTCGTCAACGGGCATTCCATGACGGTCGTCGGCGTGGCCGAGCAGGGCTTCGACGGCGTGGAACTGGGCCGGCGCGCGCAGATCTTTGTGCCGGTAGTGATGAAAGGACCGATGATCCCGTTGGCGGATGGTATTAACGATCGCCGCAGCCGCTTTGTGAACGCGTTCGCCCGGCTGAAGGCTGGCGTGACTCCCGAACAGGCGCAAGCATCCTTGCAACCGTTTTTCCACGGCATTCTCGAAATGGAAGTGCGGCAGCCCGCGTTCCGGAACGCCTCGGAGTATACGCGGCAGCAATTCCTGAAAAACGTGATTCAGGTGTTGCCGGGCTCACAGGGCCGGTCGTACCTGCGGCGGCAGCTTCAAACGCCGCTGTGGGTTTTGATGGCAATTACCGGCGCAGTGCTGCTGATCGCGTGCGCGAACGTGGCGGGATTGCTGGTGGCGCGTGCGGCATCGCGACAGAAGGAGATCGCGGTGCGGTTGGCGCTGGGGGCAGGGCGAGCACAACTGGTCCAGCAACTGCTGGTCGAAAGCCTTCTGCTGGCGGCGATAGGCGGCGTCCTGGGGCTGCTGCTCGCGATCTCGACGGACAAGGTACTGATGAGCTTGCTGCCGCCCGATACGGTGAGTCTCAACATCGCGGCCGTGCCTGATTGGCGCATTCTGTCATTCACCATCGGCGTTTCGCTGCTAACCGGTATTCTGTTCGGCCTGATTCCAGCATTGCAGGCCACGCGCGCCGATGTCGCGCCGACATTGAAAGATCAGGCCGGAGCCGTGGTGGGCGGCGGTGCTCCGGTGCGGTTTCGCAAGGCGCTGGTGACCGCGCAAGTGACGATCTCGCTTCTGTTGCTGATTGGTGCGGGATTGTTCATCCGGAGTCTCGAGAACTTACGGAATCTGGGTCCGGGGTTTGCGCCGGAAAATCTAGTGGCATTCAATATAGACCCGTCGCTGAACGGTTACGATGCGCCGAGAGCCAAAGCATTTTACCAGCGGCTCAGTGATAATTTGAGATCGATTCCGGGAGTTCGTACGGTTGGGCTCGCGGCTATGCGCATTCTGGAGGAGGACGAATGGGATAGTGGGCTTACCGTGGAAGGCTATAGTGCCAAGAACGGCGAGAGCATTCAGGCTTACATGAATTCCATCAGTCCCGGATATTTCGAGAGCCTGGGGGTGCCGATCCTGGCAGGGCGCGATTTCACGATCCGGGATAGCGATGAGATTAAGCATAGTCCTGATCCAAATGACTGGAATCCAAGCAAGGCCATCGTCAACGAAAAATTCGCAAGAAAATACTTCGGTACAACCAATGCGGTGGGGCGCCACGTGGGTTTCGGCAATGATCCGGGTACAAAGACCGACATCGAGATTATAGGGGTGATCAGGGACATCAAGTACACGAATCTGCGCGATGAGATCCCAGTGCAAATGTTCATCCCGTATCTTGGAAGCCGCTACGTGGCCGGCATGACGGTGTACCTGAGAACTTCTCTAGATCCTAACCAGCTCGCGTCGGCGGTGCGGGGACAACTGCGGCAGATCGACCCCAACGTTCCCATTTATGCCATGCGGACCGTGGAACAACAGATCTCGAATTCGCTGCTGATCGAGCGGTTGATCGCAAGCTTATCGACTTTGTTCGGCGCGCTGGCGACGCTGCTTGCGACCATCGGGCTTTATGGAGTAATGGCCTACACCGTGGCGCGGCGCACGCGCGAGATCGGAATCCGGATGGCGCTGGGGGCATTCCAGCGCGACGTAATCTGGATGGTGATGCGGGAGGTGATCGTCCTGGTGACGATCGGAATCGCGATCGGCTTCGGTGCGGCAATGGGGCTGACGCGATTCGTGAAGAGCCAGCTATTCGGCGTAGAAGCAATGGATCCGATTGCGCTGGTGGCGGCGACCGTCGGCTTGGCTGTGGTGGCTTGTCTGGCGGGCTATATCCCGGCCCTGCGGGCCAGCCGGGTGGATGCGATGCACGCGCTGCGGTACGAGTAAATCTACTGAATCTGTCCGGCCTTCTGTGGTTCTTCCCGTGCCTGCGCGCGGGCCATGCGTTTGCGCTGGCGCTCGATACGCAGTAGTTCCTTGCGGCGGCGCAGCTTGATCGAGTCATCCACCTTGCGCCAGAACTTGATGAAGTAGCCGATGGCGGAGGCTATTCCAAAAATCACGACACCCCACATCCACAGCATGGCGAAGCCATTCAGATCCTGCCAACGGATGCTCAACAGCACCATCGAGATTGCGATGACCTGCGTGATCATTTTCGTTTTGCCTAGATCGCTGGCGTAGATGGTGTAGCCCTCGGCGGCGGAAATACTGCGCAATCCGGTAACGGCGAATTCGCGGCCGATGATCAGGACCACCATCCAAGCCGGCACACGATGGATCTGAACAAGCGAAACCAGAGCGGCCGAAATGAGCAGCTTATCCGCGATGGGGTCGAGCAGCATGCCGACGGTGGTGATCTGTCCCCAACGTCTTGCAAGGTAGCCATCCAGGAGATCGGTGGCGGCGGCAATCAGGAAGATAGACAGCGCCAAGAATTCGTTGCTGACCAGGACCAGCCCGTGCCATTCAATCCGCAGGTCCTGCTCTACCAGGACGGCCACCAGGAACGGCACGAAAAAGATCCGAAGAATGGTGAGCGTGGTCGGCAAATTCATCGGGCGGGCCATTTAATAGTACGGGAATTCCTGATGCCAGAATATCATTCCACGATGTAGCGGGTGAGCCGGCGCCTTACCGATTCCGGCGCCTCGGCCTCGATCTCACAACAGTCGCCCTCGTAGCGGCTGGCGAGCACCCGGGCGCGCTCATGCAGCAAGTGAATCAGCGAGCCCTCGCTGGCGGGTAGCCGGAACTTGGCGCGCGACAGGGGATCGAGCGGCAGCTCGCGATCGATGGCTGTGAGCAGCTCGTTAAATCCGGCGCCGCTGCGAGCGGAAACTGCCAGAGCTCGCCAGCCTGCCGGCGCCTGGACCTCGCCCAGGATCCGTTGCGCGAGGCTGTCGGATGCCTCTCCGGATGCTACGAGCAAATCCATTTTGTTGAGCACCAGGATCTGCCTGGTCTGGTCGGCTCCGATTTCTGATAGAACCTTGAGAACATGCGCGGTTTGATGGGGCGCATAGGAGGAAGACGCATCCACGACGTGCAGCAGCAGCGACGCTTCGGTCACCTCCTCGAGCGTGGCGCGGAAAGCTTTCACCAGCGTGGTGGGCAGATTACGGATGAAGCCGACCGTGTCGCTCATGAGCACCTTACGGCGGGAAGGCAGCTCGACGTGACGAACGGTGGGGTCGAGCGTGGCGAACATCCGTGCGTCGGCCAGGACCGCGGCGCCGGTGAGCCGGTTGAATAACGTGGACTTTCCGGCGTTGGTGTAACCGACCAGCGCAATGGTCGCGAGAGGCACCGATTGGCGCTGGTGGCGCTGGATGCCGCGTCCGCTCCGCACATGTTCGAGCTGATCGCTTAGTTTCTTAATCCGGCCATGGATGCGGCGCCGGTCTGTCTCCAATTGCGTTTCGCCGGGACCTCTGGTCCCGATGCCGCCGCCCAGCCGCGACATCTCGACGCCACGTCCCGTGAGCCGCGGCAGCAGATAATTCAACTGCGCCAGTTCCACTTGGAGCTGCCCTTCGCGGGTGCGGGCGCGGCGGGCGAAGATGTCGAGAATCAACTGCGTGCGGTCGAGAATCTTGCAGTCGAGCACGCGTTCGAGATTGCGCTGCTGGGTTGGAGTAAGATCCGAATCAAACAGGACGACGTCCAGTTTCTGGGCGGCAACAATGCCGTGTAGCTGCTCCAGTTTTCCCGATCCGATCAAGGTGGCGGAGTCCGGAGCTTCCCTGGACTGTACGATGGTCTCCTCCACCGCCGCGCCGGCGCTTTCAGCGAGCGCCTTCAACTCCTCCAGCGATTCTTCGACAGTGTAAGCGATGTGATCGGCGCTGCGGCGCGAACGTGATTTTAATTCCACGCCGACCAGGATCGCGCGTTCCTGTCCTCGAACAGCCAAATGGGACCGTTAGTCCTCGACGGGATCCGTGGAAGAAGAGGGCGGCGGAGGGCCTCCGCCAGGGGCACCGGGCGCCGAAGGATGCGCGCCGGCAGTAGCATGGAAAGGTTTCGAGACTACAACCGTGGAAATTGCGTGTTTGAAAATCAACTGCTCCTGGTTGTTGGTCTCGAGCACAACCGAATATTTGTCGAAGCTTTTTATGCGGCCAGAAAGCTTGACGCCGCTCATCAAATAAATTGTAAGGAAGGTCTTTTCCTTCCGTGCATTATTTAGAAAAGCTTCCTGGATGTTTTGTGCCAGCTTTTCCATAGGAGTGGTCCTTTGGCCGGGCTTGGGCTCGTTTTCTGGAATGGTAATCCCCCCACCCCAAGAAATCGGGGTGGACACAGCCATCATAGCGCAACTACCGAGCGTCTTATCGCGAGGCAGCCTTGGCCTTGGCGACGATCTCCTTGACGTCCGCCATCAATCCCGGAGCGTAATAGGGAATGCCATCTTTGATGGTCCATTCGACGCCCCCGGTATGGACCATTTTCCCGTCGCGAATGTCGTCGACACCGGTAGGATAGAGAACTTTGAGGTTCTCCAACGGATTCCCGTTGACCACCAGCAGATCGGCGAGATAGCCGGTGCGCACGCGCCCCAGACGGCCTTCCTGTCCGAGGATTTTGGCGTTGTTGACGGTCGCGTGTTCGAGCACAATCAGCGGCTGGAATCCGGCTTCCTGGTGCAATTCCAGCTCGCGAATCAAACCGAAGCCGTACATCTGATAAATGAAGCCGGCGTCGTCGCCCGCCCCGATCAATCCGCCGCGTTTTTCGAAATCGCGGAGCGCGGCCATTTCGATGCGATAGTTCTCCTTCCAGAAGGCTTCATCGGTTGACGTCCAGCCGATGAAATACGATCCGTGGTTGGCGGGGTTGGGCTCAAAATATTTAGCCAGGGTGGGATGTAGGTAATCGCGGAACCAGGGCTGATTCTGCGCGCGCGTGAGGTCGCGGCTGGCTTCGTAGATATCGAGTGTCGGGTCCCAAGCGACGTGGGCCTCCACCATGCCATCGAACACTTTCATGAGCAGATCGTGATTGGCTTCGCGCCACAGATGGCCGGCGTAGCGGAAACGGTCGGTCTCGTCATTGTAGTTATAAGCGGCGGGAAAATTCTGGCGGCCGCTTTCGATGGCAGCATCGGGGATGCCGTACCAGTGCTCGATGCTGGTGGTTCCAAACTTGATATCGTCCCAGGCGTTGGTCTCTTCGACACCGGCATGGTGGGCGACGCGCAGCCCGTTCTTGTGCGCCTCGTCCTCCATGGCTTCCATCACGTCGCGATAGATGCCCAGGATCTTGATGCCATCCACGCCCATGGCTTTGAATTCGCGAACTCGCACGCGGCCTTCCTCCGCGTTGCGCGGGACCGGATTGCGGTTGAACATCGGGTATACAAAGATGCGCGGCGCGACAATCTCGTCTTCGGCGCTCTGCCTGCGGAGTTGCAAAGTCTTCTCCGTGTCGCTGCCTACGTCGCGAACGGTTGTGATCCCGCACGCCATCCAGATTTTCAGTTCGTAATCGACCGGCTGCGGGATTCCTCCGCGCTCATCTTGAATGTGAGCATGCGCGTTGATGAGACCGGGCATGACGTACTTGCCCTTGGCATCGATTTCGACATCACCGGCCGGGCGCCGGGCAGTCCCGCGCGAAAGCGCTACGGGATCGAGCGCGACGATGTCGGCGATACGGCCGTTCTCGATAACAATGTCTTTCGGGCCCGAAGCGGGCGTCCCGTTGCCTTCGATAATGAGTGCATTGCGGACAATGAGGCGCGGGTAGCGGCGGCCGCTGACGATGCGGGTTTGAGCAAGGAGACAGGCTGCGGACAATAGAATCAGCAGGGCGCGCATGATCTGATCCTACTAATACACAGCGCGTTTTGCTTCCCGAGCCTTCGTGGCGAGCGAGAATCGCGGTTCCGCGGGAACAGTGCCTTCAATCTGCGAGGTCACGTATTCCCCGACCATCGGCCCGTGCTTGAATCCGTGCCCGGAGCCCCCGCCCACCAGCCAAACGTTGTCGAAATCGGGATGGCGATCGATCAGGAAATCGCCATTCGAGGTGTTCTCATACTGGCAAACTCGGGTTTCGACCAGCGGCGCATTTGCGAGCGCCGGAAAACGCTCGGCCAGAAAAGCACGGGCATCGAGAAGGCCGTTTGCGACGCGATCGCCCGAGTCGGGATCGAAGGCCGGACCGTGCTTATCGAATGCCAGCTTGAACCCGCGATTTTCCAGATCGGGAAGCGAGTAGCCGCCGCGCTCATCGCTGAAATCGAGCCAGGCCGGCATGAGAGGAGGCGCGAATCGTGGATCGCCAGGCGGTGAGCCGAAGAAAAACACCTCCTGGCGAGTGGGGCGGATGCGGCCTTCGAGGACCGCCGGAAAAATCTTGGGCAGCCAAGGACCGCAGGAATAAACGAACGCGCCCGCGCGGATTACACGGCCG
>Ga0210386_10000819_pt1 | contig 28715 bp, 30 predicted proteins | sample IncBWH32OmetaG_FD_160091 | JGI IMG/M metagenome (GOLD analysis project Ga0210386, IMG submission 160091) | Forest soil microbial communities from Barre Woods Harvard Forest LTER site, Petersham, Massachusetts, United States - Inc-BW-H-32-O ...
GTGCGCCGTGCCCTGACCGGTAAGGATCGCCATTTCGCCACTCTTGTTCATTCGGGCAGCGTGGTAGCCGGCGGGGAGCGGGAAAACTTTGTCGAGGTGATCGCGCTCGACCCAGTACTGGAGTTCGCCGGGTTGATCACCTGTGTCCTGTCCGACTTCAAACATGGCGACAATGACGACCTTGACAGGAATCGGGTGCCGCCCGGCGGCGGCGACGGAAGCAACAACAAAGAGGCCCATCAAAGCGGCGAAACATCGTGTGCGGAGCATCATTGATTGCGATAGTAACGAAAATGCGGTGATCCGTGAACAGTGAGAAGGGGCCAGTGAGCCAGATGGACTCGCAGGTTATACCATGATTCGATAAGTCCGTTTGAAAGGCAGCGCTGGATCTCCAAGGGGGTTATTGAAATGAGAATGGCGTATCGCGTGTGCGTGATGGTTGGGATGGTTGCAGGGAGTGTGGCGGGATCGTATGCACAGCAGCCGGCGCATCATTGGGCGATTGTGGTGCATGGCGGCGCGGGTGTGATTGAGAAGTCGGCGTTGGGGCCTGATGGGGACAAGGCATATCGAGCGGGACTCGATCGGGCTATTCATGCCGGCGCGGCTGTTCTCGACAAGGGTGGTTCGGCGATGGATGCCGTTGAAGCTGCAATCCATGTCTTCGAGGATGATCCGTTATTTAACGCCGGGAAGGGGGCGGTGTTTACACGCGAAGGCAAAAACGAAATGGACGCTTCCATCATGGATGGCTCCAACCTGAAGGCAGGCGCGGTTGCCGGAGTCACGCGGCCGCGTCATCCCATCAGCGCGGCGCGGGCGGTGATGGAGAAGTCGCCGCACGTGATGATTGCAGGGCCGGGCGCTGATGCATTTGCGGAGAGCGTCGGCCTGGAGATGGAACCGCCAAGCTACTTCTTTACCGAGAGCCGTTGGCAGGGACTGGTGAAGCAACTCAAGAGGGAAGGCAAGCCGATTCCGCCACGGCCTGCGGGAGTTCCACCGGAAGGTTCGACGGAGCCGGTCGCGGCCTTTGACGAGTCACCGGACATGCATCGCTATGGGACCACGGGCGTGGTGGCGCTGGATAGGCAAGGCAACATTGCCGCGGGTACATCGACGGGCGGGATGCAGGGCAAGATGCCGGGGCGCATCGGGGATTCGCCGATTATTGGAGCAGGGACGTATGCATCGAACCAGTCGTGTGCGGTGTCGGGCACGGGTACGGGCGAATACTTTATCCGGCTCGGCGTGGCGCGCGAGGTTTGCAACCTTGTGTTCTACAAGGGCATGAAGTTGCAGGATGCGGTTGACCAGGTGATCCACAAGGAACTGGAGGATCTGCACGGAGATGGCGGCGTGATTGCGATTACTCCGGATGGACAGCTGGCGTGGAGTTTCAATACGCCGGGAATGTTTCGCGCGCGGCTGGTAGAAGGCGGGCAGGTGCAGATGGGGATTTACCGCGACGAGCCTTGAGCCGATTCGTTAGACTCACTGCGCGGTTGGGTTCCACGGGAGGCGCGGATGAAATTGAAGCCCCTGACCGTTGCTGCCGTTCTGGACAAGCTGGAAGCGTCTTACGGGCCTCAGGAGCCGTGCTGGCCGCTTGAGCCGTACGCTTTCCTGATCTGGTGGCACTGCGGCTACCCGGCAAGCGATGCTACCTGCACGCGGGGATGGGAAGCTCTGAACAAGGAAGTCGGAATTGAGCCTCATCAGATTCTTTCTGCGACGCAGGCAAAGTTGGCTCATGCGTTGAAGGCCGGCGGCATGGTGCCGGACGTGAGAGCGATGCGGCTTCAGCAGATTGCCGAGCGCGTCGAGAATGAATTTGGAGGAGATATCCGCAATGCCCTGGTGGGCCGCATCGAAGACGTTCGAAAGAGACTGAAGAAATTCCCAGGTATTTCCGATCCGGGTGCCGATCGTATTCTTCTCTTCGGCAAAGTTGCGCCGGTAGCGGCGGTGGCCTCGAACTGTCCGCATGTGCTGGTGCGCATCCAATTGGGCCTGGAGCGCGAAAACTACGGGCTTACCTATCGCGAGGCACAGTCGCTGATCGAGGAAGAGATTCCGGAGCAGTTTCATCCGAGGATGCGCGCCTACTTGCTGCTGAAGGAGCACGGGCAGACGATTTGCAAACGAAGCAAGCCCAAATGCAAGGAATGTCCGGTCAATCCACATTGCGCATATTTTGCCGGCAAGGATCGGGGACGAAGCCGACCGCAATGAGGCAAGAATACGATTTCCTTATCGCCGAGACCTCAACTACACTTTCCGCATGGCGCTGAAGTTCACTACCTCGTATATCGAAGATGCGCTGGCGATCTTTCGGCAGTACAAACTGCTAGGCGAACGCGCAATGCGGCAGGTGTCTGATCAACAGCTTTTCGATCCTCTGGATGCCGAGTCGAATTCCATTGCGATTATCGTGAAGCATATGACGGGCAACATGCGATCGCGATGGACCGACTTCCTGACAACGGACGGGGAGAAGCCGAGCCGCAATCGCGACAGCGAGTTTGTGGATCCGCCAGCGACCCGCGAGGCGTTGATGCACGAATGGGACGATGGCTGGGCGTACGTATTCGGCGCGATCGAACCGCTGACAGATGCGGATCTGGGGCGCACTGTGATGATTCGTGGCGAGGCCCACTCGGTGATCCAGGCGATCAACCGGCAACTTGCGCACTATCCGCAGCACGTGGGACAAATTATTCTGCTGGCCAAGCATTATGCAGGCGAGCGGTGGCAAACACTTAGCGTGGCGAAGAACAAGTCTGTGGAGTTCAATCGCAAAGTGGCAGCGGGCGAGGCCAGCCAACGATAAGTTTAGTGCTAGCGAATCACCTCGAACTTGTCCCATGCGAGATTGCACACGGGGCAGCGCGCTTGTTCCTCTGGCGTGTTTGTAGTAAATCCGCAGGCCGCGCAAACGTAGAACGGGCACGCAAAGCCGACCCATGAAGTTTTGAGACGCAGCTCTACGAGTCCGATAGCCTCCTGGAAGAGCTGCGCGTGCGTCTTCTCAGCTTCCATCGCCCAGGTATAAGTGCGTCTGGCGGGAGCAACGTCGATTCCCGATGCCTCAGCAATGAAGCCGGGGTACATCGTTTCGATCTCATACTGCTCGCCGGCCAACGCTGCCTTCAGGTTTTCAAGCGTTGACTTGACCGCTACGGCATGAATCTCACAACGAGCATCTCCGCCAAGCTTCTTGATGACGCGAGCATGATTTGCAGCGTGAATCTGCTCTGCTCGAGCCGCGGCGCGGAAGAGACTTGCCGCACCGAGCCATCCTTCGGCATCGGCTTTGGCAGCAAAGAAATCATATTTGGCGTGAGCGTTCGATTCGCCTTCGTATGCGGCCAGCAGGTTTGCAATGGTGGCAGACGTTTCTGCAATTGCTTGAGACATTCTGTGCCTCCGTGTGAACACTCAAGGGTAAGAGCGTAGCGCAGGGCGCGCTGTGATGATTGGTACAAGCGAGCTGTGATGACGGGCACAAACGAGAAGACCATCCCGAAGGACGGTCTTCTGCGAGTCTGAAACCTGTTGAATCTTATTGTGCAGTAGCGTTGCCGCGAGCTTCGGCCTTCTGAGCGAGCACCTTGTGGGCGGTGTCTTCGAGAGCCTGTGCTTCAGGCAGGAAAGTGAGCGCCTTCTGGATCGCCGGATCCCAGTCGGCCATGACGCGGAGACCCTGCAACTGACCGAACTGAGTCTTCGTGATCTCTTCCTTGATGTTGATCTTCAACCAGTCCATATTGTCGGTCAGGTCTTTTTCGGTGTACGGAATGTCCTGGCTGGCGAGGTATTGCTTGAATTCGCTTATGACCGCATCGTCAACTTGGAAATTTTTATCGACTGTGCGGTTGGCAAGATAGTGCGCGGCGAAGTGGAAGAACGCGTTCCTCTCGTACGGGCCGAGTTCGTCCTGGAATTTGTTGCTCTTGGGACTTTCGATTTTTTCATCAGGAGTGATGCCGCCGCCGCCATACACGGTGCGGCCGGAATCAGTCATCTTAACTTCGCGATTGCTGGAATCGGCCGCCAGTGCGCCGGCGTGGTTGTAGTAGTAGTCGTAGAGCGAAACGCCGGAGTAGTTGCGCTGAATGAGACGGCCCGAAGGGGTGTAGTAGTGATAGGTGGTGAGGGCGAGACCGGTATTCTCGCTGAGGTTGTACACCGTTTGCACCAGGCCCTTGCCAAAGGTGGTTTCGCCAACGATGAGCGCGCGGTCGTGATCCTGCAGCGCTCCGGAGACGATCTCGGCAGCCGAAGCTGTATTGCGATTCACAAGAACCACGATGGGGAAGGTCTTGCCGTCGTTGCCGTGTGTGGCAGTGTAGTTCTGGTCAGGATAAGCGCGTCCGCGTTGCGAGACGATGGTCTGACCCTTGGCCAGCAGATGGTCACACACCTCGACTGCCTGACTCAGCAGGCCGCCAGGATTGCCGCGGAGATCAAATACCAATCCCTTCAGGTTGGGGAAACTGTCGATGGCGTCGTTCACTTCCTGGGCAGTAGTTTCCTGGAACTGGGTCAGGTGGATGTAGCCGATGCCGGGACGGATCTCATATTTCAGATCGACAGAGGGGTGCGGAATTTCATCGCGGATAAGGTCGAAGGTAAGGGGCTTTGTCTGGCCTTCGCGAATCACGGAAACCTGCACGTGCGTGCCTTTTGGCCCCTTTAGATTCTTCGCGACGATATCGGACGTCATGCCTTCAGTGGATTTGCCGTCGATGGCGGAGATGATGTCGCCCGGGCGCAGGCCGGCCCGAAAGGAGGGAGTTCCTTCGTAGGGCGTAATGACGTAGACCTTATTGTTTTGCTGCTGGATCACCATGCCAACGCCGTAGTAGTGGCCGCGCTGATCTTCGCGCATCTTGGCGTAGGCTTTGGGATCGTAAAAGTTTGAATGCGGATCAAGCACCCGCAACATGCCGGGGATGGCGCCGTCGTAGATGGCCACATCCGCCTTATCGCCCTGAATGGGCTCGGCGTAGTTCTGCTCCACGATTGCGTAGACGTCGGTGAACGACTTCAGGCTGTCGCGAATCTGGCTTTCATCCTGCGACGACTGGGCTCCCACCCTGCGCTGCAAAAACGTGCCGGCAACCGCGCACACTGCGAAGAAAACGATGAGGCTGAAAATTGCCCTGCGGGCAGGGGGAGTCATAGTCGGAAGGAACCTCCGGAGTGCAACTGCACCAGGCGCCTCCGAGGGACCTCGCAGGCCAAACCTGGGCTAAAGTATAGCACTGGCTTGTTTGACGCTTTCTGACTCTCTTCGGATAGCCTCATTACTGTTGAGAACGTTCTGGGGCGCCCAGTTTGCGAGTGCGAAATCCCAGAGAACCCGATCAACTTGAGGCAGATCTGCTGCCCAGGCATTTACAATGGCGTCTATGCCTATGGTGGAGCCTGCTGACCGCCATTTGCGTGCGAAATTATGAATTCAAAAATCCTTCGAATCCCCGGAGCGGTTTCGCTCTCCGCAGTTCTGCTCACCGGCTTTGCGTTTGCGCAAGCGCGACCCTCTTCTACCGCAAGCCCTTATGGGGGCACCACGGTGGAAGAAATCGTCGCGCGAGTGGATGACCAGGTCATCACCAAGTCTGATTACGAGCGGGCGCAGACCGAGTCGGACCAGGAATTGCGCCAGCGGGGCGCCACCATGCAGGAGATATCCGACTCCCACAAGGACTTGCTGCGCAACCTGATTGATCAGCAGCTTTGGCTCGCCAAGGGCAAGGAACTGGGGATCACGGGCGAAACCGAATTAGTTAATCGGCTCAATGACATCCGCAAACAGTACAACCTCGCAACTATGGAGGATCTGGAGAAGGCGGCCAAGGAGCAAGGCGTCTCATTTGAGGACTTCAAGGCCAATATCCGCAACCAGATCATTACTCAGGAAGTGATGCGCGACCAGGTGGGCCGCAAGATTGCGCCGACTCCGGGCGAGGTCGAGCGGTATTTCGAGGCGCACAAGCAGGATTATGCGCAGCCGGAAAGCGTAAAGCTGGGCGAAATTCTGATCTCCACAGGCACGCAACCCGATGACCCAGAAAAGCTTGCCGCAGCCAAGGCCAAGGCGGACGATATTGAAGCGAGGTTGCATGCGGGAGGCGATTTCAGCCAACTGGCGCGGAGCTTCAGCGACGGAACAACCGCGGGGGAAGGCGGTGACCTCGGCCAGTACAAACGCGGCCAGCTGGATAAGCTATTTGAAGACAAGACTTTCGGGCTCAAAACCGGAGACGTTACGGATCCGATTCGGACGAAACAGGGATTCGTCATTCTAAAGGTCAATCAGCATATCCCAGGTGGAGTTCCGCAACTGAAGGATGTGGAAAGCGACGTCGAGCAGAACTACTTTGAAGCCAAAGCGGCCCCCGCCATGCGCGAATACCTCGGGCAGTTGCGGGACGAGTCGGCCATCTATATCAAGCCGGGGTACGAGGATAGCGCTGCGACGGCTGCCGAGAAGCATCCCAGCATCACTTTCAGCGCGTACACGCCGCCCACGCCCAAGAAGAAACGGAAAGTTGAGCGGACCCGCTTCCGCGAGACGACGCACACCTTCCGGCAAAAATCCGCCCCCGCTGCTGCCGGAGGCCAGTCGACCGCAACAGCGAAAACGACGGCCAGTCCCGCGACCGCTAGCAAGACCGACAGCACCACACAGGCTTCCATGAAGGCGGGCAAGAAGGAAAAGATCCGCTACGGCAAAGCTCCGCAGGAGACGTTACCGAAAGCTCCCTCGAGCCAGACCGAGGATGCCGGCGCCGGAGAACAGGTTGCCGCAAACGCCAACGCAGAGCCGGACAATCCTCTCGAGAGCAATGCGAAGCCCGAGAAGAAATCACGATTCAGCGATCGTGCCAAGCTGCCCAAGCAGCCGAAGCCTAAGGGGCCGCAACTGGATCCTGAGGCTCCTCCACCGGCAGACGCAGCCGAAGTGGCGGATCGACAAGCGCAAGCTGGACCGCTGGGTCTGGGTGGGAATCAAACGCCGAGCAAAAAGAAAAAGAAGGTTACTACAACTGGCGACAAAACGCGTCTGAGCGACAAGAAGAAGCCGGATCAGACTGAAGACACCGGTGACAAGCCACTCGGGAACGCAACGCCGCAACAGGCTCCAAACGGAACCACCCCAGCACCGCCGCAGCCGGGAACACCTACAACCCCGCCGCAATAGATTGACGGCAAGCAAGGGGAAGCGATCGGGCCTGAGACAAGATCTCAGGCCCGACTTATTTGGGTGGACACAGCAGCATGCATTAATCTTGCGGGGACATGAAAGACATCTACATAGCCGATCTTTCGACGTTTGACGAGAGTAAGAACTTCGACGCATTTTTCCTGGTGTTGCACAAGCAACAGCGAACGACCAAGACGAACAAGCCTTACCTGAACCTGATCCTGGGCGACAAGACGGGACAGGTGGAGGGACGCGTATGGGATCCCGGTGACTCCCGCATAGCGAAGGAATTTGAACGCGGAGCCATCGTGAAAATCCGCGGCTCCGTCTCGCGGTTCGATGATCGCCTGCAGATGAAGGTTGAGCATTTGCGGAAAGCGGCGGACGGCGAGGTCGAGAAGAGCGACATGCTGCCGTGCACGAACTGCGATGTGAACGAACTTTGGCAGAAGCTGCTGGGCTTCGTGGAGAGCTTTACCGATGCGGACCTGAAGCGACTGCTGAACATTTTGCTTGCCAATTCGGGGCTGGCGCAGGCATTCCGGGAGGCGCCGGCTGCAAAACAACTTCATCACGCGTGGCTCGGCGGGCTGCTTGAGCACGTTGTTAGCCTGCTCGCGCTCGCCGATCGCGTTGCTCCGCACTATCCCATTCTGCATCGTGATCTCTTGTTGACTGGCGTTGTGCTGCACGATATCGGGAAGGTTCGCGAACTGGCGTGGGATATCGGATTTGAGTACACGGTGGAAGGCACGCTGCTGGGGCACATTCAGATCGGAATGGAACTGGTGGAAAAGGCCATCGACAGTTTGCCTGATTTTCCGCCACGGCTGAAGACGCTGGTGCTGCACTTGATTTTGTCGCACCACGGGAAGCTCGAGTTTGGCTCGCCCAAGCTGCCGATGATTCCCGAAGCGCTGGTTTTGAATTTTATCGACGATCTGGATGCCAAGATGCAGGCGGTTGCCAGCGAATTCGAAAAGTCGACGCGCGAGGGCAAGGGAGCCGACGAACTGACGGGCAGGATATGGGCGCTGGATCAGAGGCAGATGCTGAATACGCGCGAGTGGCTGAAGGGCGACGTGAAGCCGGAGTCAGGCAAGCTATTTTAGAAACCAGTCCCACTGTTCCTGAGTAAGCGGGACGACGGAAAGTCTCCCGATTTTGACGAGCGGGGAATCGGCGAAGACCGGATCGGCTTTGATCAGGTCCAAGGTTTTAGGGTGCTTGAGCCGCTGGCCGACCTTCACGCGCACGATGGGAACCTTTGGATCCCTGGCATCGACGCTGACTACTGTTCCAGTTCCGACCGCGGTGCGCTCGTCACCGGTGTGGTAGAAGATCCACTTGGTGCCGGGCTTCATCTCGCGGAGGTGCTTGACGGCGGTCGGGTTGGTCACGCCATCCCAGTTGGTCTCTTTGTCGCGAAGGAAGTCGTCAAAGGAGTAGACACCGGGCTCTGTTTTGAAGAGGAAGTAGGCCATGCGCTCCATCGTAAGCGAGAAAACGGGGCTGTGGAAACCGGGAATCGAATTGCGGCGCGTCGTGCTAGCCTCTCCGCATGGCTTCTGGTACTCCGGAATCGCTGCTTGAACGAGGCCGCATTGCCAAGAAGGAACGTCGTCTCGAAGATGCAACGGACCTCTTCCGGGGAGCGTTGATGGAGAACAGCAGGGGCGAAGACCGCGCGCTGCGTGCCGTGCTCTACGAAGAACTGGCGTACGTCGAACGCAACCTGCGAGATCTGGAAGCTGCGGAGAGGCACTACCGCGACGCTAGCGAAATCTATCGCAGCCTCGACAATTCTCTAAAAACGGCCCATACGTTGCGGCATGCGGCGGATATCCTGCGCGAGCAAAAGAAAGCGGATCTGGCTGCGCAGCTGTATGCCGAGGCGCTCGATATTTACCACGGTCACAAAGACGCGCCACCGCTTGATCTCGCTAATGCGATTCGCGGCTTCGCGCTGCTAAAAGAGCAAACTGGAGATCGCGAAGAGGCCCTGAGCCTGTGGAGGGAAGCCAGGGAACTTTATGAACTTACGGGCATTGAGGCGGGGGTATCGGAATCGGAGACGCAGATCAGATCGCTGAGCATCGATTAACGTGTTCTATTCGTTGCTTGTAGCTTGGGGTGGGCCCTGCTGATCCTGCTTCGCTTCCATTACAATCAAAAGAACATGATCCGATTTTCAACAGCTGGCGAGTCGCATGGAGAGGCTCTGATTGCCCTCATTTCCGGGCTGCCTGCCGGTCTTAACGTAGACATCGAATTCATCAACCGCGAGCTTTGGCGGCGCCAGCAGGGCTACGGCCGCGGCGGTCGCATGAAGATCGAGACGGACAAGGCGCATGTCCTCTCGGGCGTGCGGCACGGGAAGACCATCGGCTCGCCCATCGCCATTGAAATCGTGAACCGCGACTGGAAGAACTGGGAAGAGAAGTTGCCGGTGGAAACGGGTGACCCGGCCAAGCACCAGGCAGTTGCGTCGCCACGGCCGGGGCATGCGGATCTTGCCGGCGCATTGAAGTACGACTTTCCAGACGCGCGTTATGTGCTGGAGCGGGCATCGGCACGCGAGTCGGCCGCCCGTGTGGCCGGTGGGGCATTTGCCAAGCTGCTGCTGCGGTACCTGGGCATCGAAGTGAGCAGTCATGTGATTCGCGTGGGGCGTATCGGGTTGGAACGCGCGGCTGCGTGGGATGAGATTGCGGCTGTTGCCGAGCGGCAGGAGATTGTGCTGAGTTGCGTGGATGCTGCGACCGAGGAGCGGATGAAGGAAGAGGTCGAGCACGCTTCCCGGACGGGCGACACGGTGGGCGGCGTATTCGAGGTGGTGGTGCATGGAGCGCCGGCGGGCCTCGGAACCTACGCCACTTGGGACGAGCGGCTGGATGGGCTTCTGGCTTGGTCGGTGATGAGCCTGCAAGCGGTGAAAGCTGTTGAGATCGGGCGCGGAGTGACGGCGGCGGAGTCGTTCGGCTCGGCGGTTCACGATGCCATTCATTACGCCCAAGAAGAGACAGGAAGACCGACACGCTTTACCCGCGAGCAGAACAATGCGGGTGGTATCGAAGGTGGCGTTTCCAACGGCGAAGATATCGTGGTGCGCGGATATCTGAAGCCGATTTCTACCCTGCGACGGCCGCTCGAGTCAGTCCGGTTTGACACGCGTGAGGCCACCAGCGCAAGTTATGAGCGCAGCGATATTTGTGTGGTGCCCGCGGCTGGGGTGGCTGCGGAGTCCATGGTTGCGCTTACGGTGGCTGGGCTTGCGCAGCAGAAGTTCGGCGGCGACTCGGCCGCCGAGATGAAGCGAAATTTCCAGGGATACATCGAACAGATACGGAGCTATTAGCAGGCGAAGATGATTTTGAAGATTGTGAAATATCCGGAGCCGGTGCTCTCGCAGCCAGGCGAACCGGTGACCGAATTTGGTGCCGAACTGAAGAAGCTGGTCGACGATATGTTTGAGACCATGTATGCCTCGCAGGGCATCGGCTTGGCGGCGCCGCAAGTGGCCGTGGCGAAGCGCGTGACGGTAGTCGACCTGAGCCAGGGAAAAGATCCGGCGCAGAAGCTGGTGCTCGTCAATCCAGAGGTTATTTTTCGCGAGGGGAAACAGTACGAAGAGGAAGGCTGCCTCAGCTTTCCCGAGATTCGGGAGAAGGTGCAGCGCGCGGCAAAAGTGCGCATTCGCGCCCAGGATCTGAAGGGCAAATGGTTTGAGCTGGATGGGGAAGAGCTGCTTTCAAGGGCATTTCAGCACGAGATCGATCACCTCGACGGCATGCTGTTCATTTTTCGCATGAGCTCGCTAAAACGCGACCTGGTGCTGCGCAAGATCCGAAAGATGCAGCGCGAAGGCACCTGGTAAGACTGTGAAACTGGTATTTTGCGGGACTCCGCGCTTCGCCGTACCGACGCTGGAGGCGCTGATCGCGGCGGGTCACGAGATTGCGTTGGTTGTCTCGCAGCCCGATCGCCCCGTGGGCCGCACGCAGCAACTTTCGGCGTCGCCGGTAAAGGAAACCGCGCTGGCCGCGGGCCTCCAGGTCACGCAGCCTGAGAAGATCAAAAACAACGCGGAATTTCGCGCGCGCCTGGAAGCGATTGCGCCGGACGCGATTGTCGTGGTGGCATATGGACGCATCATTCCGCCGTGGATGCTGGCGTTGCCACGGCTGGGTTGCATCAATCTGCATGCGTCTCTGCTGCCAAAATATCGCGGAGCGGCGCCGATCCAGTGGGCAGTGGCGATGGGCGAAACCGTCACAGGAAACACGACAATGCTGCTTGAAGAAGGTCTCGACACTGGGCCAATCCTGCTACAGCGCCAGCTTGCGATCGATCCGGAGCAGACGGCCGCAGAGTTGTTTGAGGCTCTGGCGAAGGATGGCGCACCGCTTGTGGTCGAGACGCTGGCAAGGCTGAATGTCGGTACGATCAAGCCGAAGACGCAGGATCACTCGCGCGCGACGCTGGCTCCGATCCTTCAGCGGGAAGATGGTCGCATGGACTTTGCGGCCCGCACGGCGACGGAGCTTTGGAATCGCTGGCGAGGGTTTCAGCCTTGGCCGGGGGCTTATACGACTCTGGAAGGGAAAAAGCTCATTGCGCACCGAGTGCGCGTGGTTGCGAAAACTGCTGAGGGTGATCCCGGCTCGGTGGACCTTGCGGACCATCGGTTGATGGTTGCTTGTGCGCAGCATACTTGGATTGAGATGACCGAGTTGCAGATGGAAGGCAAGAAGCGGATGTCAGCCTCCGATTTTCTACGGGGTGCGGGACTGCGGTCCGGGATTCGACTTGGTTAGGGCCATGAGGGAGGTTTCACCGGCGCGGCGCGCGGCCTTTGCGATTTTGAGAACCATCGAGAAGGGCAAAGGTCATTCCGACGATCTGCTGCGCAGCAAGAATGTAACAGCACTTTCCGAGGCCGACCGACACCTGACGACAGCATTGGTTCTGGGCGTACTGCGATGGCAGATTGACCTCGATTCGCGGATTCGCCCGCTGCTCAAGCACCCAAACGCGAAACTCGATGCGGAGGTTTTGATTGCGTTGCGGCTTGGCGCGTTTCAGTTGCTGCACATGGATCGAATTCCGGCGCATGCGGCGATCGACGAGAGCGTGGAGATCACAAAACAGGCTGGTCATCGTTTTGCTTCGGGCATGGTGAATGCGGTGCTCCGCAAGGTGGCTGCTTCCCATTCGCAGCATGTGGGGCAAGCGTCGGATGAGAAAGATTGGCGGCGCGGATTTCCCGCCTGGATGGTCGAGCGCTGGAGTGCGATCTACGGCGCCGAGGTCACGAGTCGGATCTGTCGCTACGGGCAATGCCAACCGAGTCTGACGGTGCGTTTGAATGACCCGGCGACAAGCGAGAGACTCCGCTCCGAAGGCATCGAACTTGTGCCGGGACATATTCTGTCGGCTGCTCATTTGGTCGTCTTGGGCGACGTTACTGGGACGGCAGTTTTTCGCGAGGGCCGCGTTCGCATTCAGGACGAGGGATCGCAACTGGTGGCGGAGTTGGCGCCGCGTGGCGGCAGGATTCTGGATTGTTGTTCAGCGCCTGGTGGGAAGACGTTGATTCTTGCGGAACGGAATCTGGAAGCGCGGATCGTGGCGTGCGAATCAAGCCCGGAGCGCCTTGCGCAGTTGCGGGAGCGCCTGGCAGGGCTGGGCAGTCGCGTTGAATGCCGACTGGCCGATGCCTCCGCGCTCGAAGACGATGCTGCATACGACGTGGTGCTGGCGGATGTGCCTTGCAGCGGTACAGGCACGTTGGGTCGCAATCCTGAGATTCGGCACCGGCTAAAGCCTGAGGATCTCGATCGGCATGCAGAAAGGCAGCGCGCGATTCTTGGTGCTGCGTTGCGCGCTGTTCGCCCAGGGGGACATGTCGTGTATTCCACATGTTCTCTCGAGCCAGAGGAGAATGAGCAAGTGGTCGCGGCGATGCTGTCCGAGAGAAATGATGCGCGGCGGGTTTCGATGAATTCGAGAATCGAGGAGCTTCGCGGCGAGGGAGTTCTTAGCGCTTCAGGGGCGGAGAACTTGCTTCGTGGCATTACTGCGGAGGGCGGTTTGCTGCTCTTGCCGGGAATGTTCGAGAGCGACGGGTTCTTTGTGGCGATGATTGAGAAGACTATATGAAGCGGAAGCCCTGCTTGCCGCTTTATTCGGGTGAAAGTCGCAGTTCCATGTACGGCCGGTTGAGTAGCGCGCATAGCGCTTCGATTACCATTTCATGATCCTGGCGCATCGGAAGGCCAGAGACTGTTACGCTGCCGACGACTCCTGCGCCGGCTATGGTCAATGGAAACGATCCGCCATGGGTGGCGTAATCGGCGAGGGAGAGTCCCTGGCTTTCATAGATAGTCTGGCTCTTCTGTTTTTCGCGGAGGCCAACAGCGTACGAACTGCGATGAAAGCGAGCGACGACGTTGTTTTTGCGCCGGACCCACTCAACGTTGTCGGGCGTGGTGCCGTCCATGGCGGCGTAGAAGAGGGGCTGGCCGAATCGCCGCACGTCGATCACAACGGCCAAGGCGCGCTCTGCAGCCATCGCTCGCAGTAGAGTTCCCAACTGCCAAGCCATCTCCGCATCGAGCCTTGGAAGCACTAACTCCTTCTCTTGCGTTGCGATTTGTTCCAGGTCTTCAGATAATCCCATTGGTCGAGTCCTCTCGCCTTGCCATCATAATGCGGCGGCTTAGCTCTCGGTGGCTTCTTCGACCGGATTCCTCTGGGGCACAATGCCGAGGCGCTCGTAAATAGGACGCATATCTTTGCGAATAACTGTGAGGCGCGACGTGAACCAGATGGATCCCAGGATGCAGGCAACGCCGCTAACCATCACCGTGCGAGGTGCGCCAATTGCATGAGCCATTGCACCGGCCAGCAGGCTGCCGAAGGGAGCCATCCCGACGAAGGCCATGGTGTAGTAGCTCATCACGCGTCCGCGCATCTTTTCGTCGACGAGGGTCTGGATGATGGTGTTGCTTCCGGTCAAACCCTGCATCATGCCGAAGCCTGTGACGAGCATCATCAGGATCGAAAGCCATAGGACGTGAGAAAGTCCGAAACAGATCAGGCCGATGCCGAAGACCGACGCCGCGATTGGAATCATCTTGGTGAGGCCGCGTACCGATCGCCGCATGACCATTGACAGGGCTGAAACCAGCGAGCCAACGCCGACTGCGCCCATCAGAAAGCCGAGGGTGTGCGCGCCGCCGTGGAGAATTTGCGCGGCAAATACGGGCATCAACACCATGAAGGGCCAGCCCATCAGGCTCAGTAAGGCAAACAGCAACAGAATTGAGCGGATGGGCACGAATCCCGCAACGTACGTCCAACCCTCTTTCAGTTCAACGATCATTGAGGTTGTAGCGCGTTGGTACTCATCCGGCGGCATACGCATCATTAACAAAGAAATAATGACAGCAATATAACTGACGCCATCCACGAGGAAGCACCAGCCTTCGTTTGTTGCGGCGATGAGTATCCCGGCGAGCGAGGGTCCTATGAGCCTTGCCATATTCACCATCGACGAGTTGATAGCGATGGCGTTCGAAAGGTCGGCGCGATCCTCCACCATTTTGACCATGAACGATTGCCTGCCGGGCATATCGAAGGCGTTGATAACGCCCTGCATGGCGCTTAGTGCGAGAACCTCGGCGATGTTGATGCGGTGTGACAGGGTCAGCCATGCCAGCACGAGCGACTGCACCATCGCCAGCGCTTGCGTCCACATCAGCACCTTGCGGCGGTCGATTCGATCGACGATGACGCCGGCGATCGGGGCCAGCAGAAACGTCGGTATCTGGCCCGCGAAGCCGACGGTACCCAAGAGAAGTGCAGACTTTGTGAGCCGGTAGACCAGCCAAGACGTTGCGATGCGCGTCATCCAGGTGCCGATGAGCGAAATGCTCTGGCCTCCGAAGAAGAGGCGAAAGTTTCGATGACGCAAGGCCCGCCAGGCGTGCGAATAGTCGCGGGCAGCGGGCGCCGAGGGTTGTTCCTCCAGGGAATTGCCGGGATCCTGTGTCATGCCTGTCTCAGTTAGATGTGCGACTGCATCGACACGATCTATTTTGCTGCAGTGAGTCTGATCATGATCGTCTGGTCTACACGAGAGCCGGCCATGGGCTGCTGTGCTATGACGACACCCGGAGCGATGGGAGATTTTGGCTGCTCAGTCTCCGTACTCACGGAAGGCACAAGAACGTCGGCGTAGAGTGGAGTATCCACTTTCAGGCCAATTCTGTTCAGGAGTGCTTGCGCGGTGATCACGGGGATTCCCGTCAAGTCGGGCATCACATATCCGTCGGGGGCGGCTGTATCAGGTGCGGCGACAAGAATGTTGATGCTTGGCTGCGCGATCCCCTGAGAGTGTGCCGGAGGATCCTGCGCCAGAACAGTGCCGTCTTCAGCACCAGTATAGGGCAGTTTCGCGGTCACGCCGACTTCAAGTCCGGCGCGACGCAGGCGCAATGCGGCTACACGAGCCTCGGAACCGACCGTGTCGGGAACGTCGACTTTCTGCGGACCAAGGCTTTCGGCAACGCGCACATGCCATTCGCGACGGACGACCGAGCCTGGTGGAGGCGATTGAGACAAGATATGTCCGGCAGCCACGTCTGAGGAATAGTAGCGGTTGTCGACATCGAGGTTAAGGCCCATGCCGGCAGTTTGACTGCGTGCTTCGGGAACGGTCATTCCTTTCAGCGCCGGGATTTTAACTTCTGCTCCGTGGATGGCGAAGTGCATCGTGGTGATGGCGGAGAGCAGTGCAGCTGCAATGAGCAGCATGACGACTGATGCCATGCGAAAAAAGCGGAGAAGGAAGCCTCGGCTCATGGTTCCGGTTCTCCATCGGGATAGACGATCTCGTATTCGATGGCCGCCGCCTTCTCAAGCATCTTGGAGACCGAGCAGTACTTGTTCTTGGAGAGCGAAACCGCGTCTTCGACGGCCTTTCGGCTGAGCTTTCCCTGGACTGCATAGGTGAGTTTGATTTGTGTGAATACGCTGGGCGGTCCAGGCGCCCGCGTGCCGCTCGCGGACACCCGAAGTCCGGTGATCTCCTGTCGTTTCTTTTTGAGGATGCTGACCACGTCGACGGAAGTGCAACTGCACAACGCCATCAGGACGGCCTCCATGGGGCTTGGGCCATGTTTGTGAGCCGAGTCTGCGTCAAAGGTAATGGTATTGCCATTCTCGGCGATTCCCTGAAACACTTCGTCATGTTTCCACTCGCTATGTGCAATCACGATTCCGGCTCTCCTTCGCCCTCATTCCTATTATCCGGCATTCCGCACGGAGGGCGTTACTTAGGAGCAGGGTCTAACGGAACGCGATCTGCGCGCAACGCGTAATCAGCAAATACGCTGCAAGCAACAGGAGCGCCAAGCCGGTGCTGAGGCTGCTTGCAATGGCCGGACTGATACGGCCTGCTCTGGTTTGCTTCCGAATGAGCAAGAGGAAGAGGAACGCCCCGAAAGCCGGAATCCAGACGAGATATGGCAGGTCAAATCCTCGCATTCGATGGAAGACAGGAGCCGTACGAAACCACAACCCTCGGATCATGAATGCCTCAGCGAGAAACATGCATAACAGCGAAGCAACAAACAGAGTCGTAGAGAGATCGAATGCCGGTCTGGTTTTGACCGGGACAAACCTGGGCATGCAAGATACCTCCCGTGATGCTTGTATAGACGGAAAAACCGGGAGGCCAGTTCGATTTCATCGCGCTCGAAGGCGGTCAACGCGTGTTGTCGGTGACCGGCTCGGGATGAATCGTAACCCGGTGAACCTCGGGACACTCGAGCTTAAAACGATCTTCGAGTGAGGTGATGACCTCGTGCACGCGATGCATCGACAGGTCGTCAGGAAGCGTGCAATGGCAGGAGAGCGTGATGTGCTCTGCGGTGCGGCCGATCATGATCTGATGCACGTCGACAATCTCATCATATTGGGCGGAGGCATCTCGAAGTGCCTTTTCGATCCTGCGATCCTCTTCGACCATTTCTTCGGGCTGCTCGATGGTGGCGGGTTCGCTTTCAATATGAGTGAGGACCGAGTCGACCTCAGGGGTTTCACGCAGGATTTCGGCTTCGAGGTTGCTGACGAAACTGTGCGCCTCAATTAGCGGCAGGTTTTCATCGAGTTCTACATGCAGCTCCACGTGTAGTTTGCCATGTTGCGACTGCACGCTCAGATCGTGCACGGCGACATTATTTCTTGCTGCTACTGCTCTTACGCGGTCGAAGATGCTTTCGGCCCTGGCTTGGCGGGGAACGGTATGAATCACGACGTCCGCCGTGGGAATTGCGCGATGCACGGCTTCGGTGGCAGAGCGAACCAGCTCGCCCGTGTGCTCAAACGTGTAGCTGCGAGGCAGGGCAAGCGTGAGGTCGGCAAAGTAGTTTGGCCCGGAGCGACGCACCCGTGCTTGTTCGACAGCCAGCACGCCCGGCACCTGTTCGGCTTCGCGAATTACACGCATCCGGGTCTCGGCTGGAATCTGATCCATCAAGACACCGACTGCTTCACGTGTCAGTTGGGTGGTGATCCGAATAATCATGAGGGACACAAAGATGGCGGCGATTGGGTCGGCATAGCGCAGCCAGTCAATGCGAAAAACGGCTCCGGCCCAAGTAGCCAGCAACCCCAGCAGCACCGCCAGCGAGGCCCAGATATCCGACGCGAAATGGAATGCATCGGTGGCGAGCGCCGGCGAGCCCGTTTTCTCGGCCACGCGGCGCAATTCGCCTGAGCGCCAGAAGTCAACCGCGATCGAAGTCAGCAAAACCAGGACGGGCCATACGGAGTAGCGGAGTTCAAAGCTGTTATGCCTGATTCTTTGAATCGCCTCCCAGATGATCCATGCGCAGGAGATGGCCATGAGTCCGGCTTCGAAAAAGGCGGAGAGGTTTTCGACCTTTCCGTGGCCGTAGGTGTGGTCCTCGTCGGCCGGTTTATCCGAGACGCCAACGGAGAAGAAGGTGATGCCCGATCCCGCCAGGTCGAGTCCCGAGTGTGCAGCGTCTGACAAGACTCCCAATGATCCGGAGATCAGGCCCGCTGCGAGTTTCAGAGCAGTCATACAACTGGCCGCGAGCATCGACTGCAGCGCCACGCGCCGCTTCAAGGCCGAGTTCTGTGCCTGTTCAGAAACGGCCGGGATTGGGGCTGCGAGGTTCATCGCGACTCCTAGACTACAGGCGAGCGCACCGCCGTGTACAACCCGGCGATCCCGAACGTGTAAGGTTGCCATCTCCCATTGGAATATCCAGTCTTCTGCATCATGTTGAGCAATTCCAGCGGGGAAGGAAATGCGCCGACCGAGGCCGGTAGGTAACTGTACGGTCCCTCTTGTCCACAAATCATGCGCCCGATGGCCGGCAAGACGCGACGAAAATAAAGTGCGTAGATTCTTCCGATCAGGCCACCAGGCTCGCTGAATTCGAGTATGCCAAGCTGACCACCCGGTTTCAGCACCCGATGGAACTCGCGCAGACCGGCTTCGTAGTTTGCCAGATTGCGGAAGCCAAACGAGGTGACAATCAGATCGACTGATTCCGAGCGAACCGGGAGATGCAGTGCGTCGGCTTCGAGAGCAATTGCAGCGGGTGGGTTCGGTTTGTTCGCGCCGAATTTCTGTGCACCTCGACGCAACATGCTGTGCGCAAAATCCGCTGCGAGGATGGGGCGTGCGCCATCAGGGCGCTGTTTCAAGAGGGCCATCGTCAAGTCGCCGGTGCCGCAACAGATGTCGAGAACTGCGGCATTCGGATCGGCCAGCACCGACCGAAAGCTCGATGCTGTGCGGCGCCACCACAGGCGGTCGATATTCGCGGAGAGGACGTGATTGAGCAGGTCGTACCGTGGAGCGATCGTATTGAACATCTGCTGCACGGCTTCTGCCGCTCGGGACTCGTCCTGAACCCCCATCGGCTTGGCGCCTGTCGTCGGCATCACGTCTATCTGCCCATCCCGAGCTTGAGTTCAGACTTATCAAGCTCGTTCAGTTGATCACCATAAAACTGTTTCAGATCTCCTCCGCACCAGGGACAGTAGTTCAGCAGCAGCTCGGAAACAGTGGACATTGGAGATTCGCTGAATGGAGGCAGCGCATCAGGATCCAGCGCGCGATGCTGCAGCACGAATACGTAGCCGTCAGGGTATCGCGCGGTGAATACGGCGAATTCGCGCAGTCCGGAGTTCCGGTGCAATTCCTCGATGCCGCGGCAGCAGAATCTCATGCGCTTCCTCCAGCGGTCATGCGCGCGGCTCTTTGGCTTGCGAAAGCATGTAGGCGACTGCAGCCTGAAGTTCTGAGGTCTCCAGGTCTTCGATTACACCGGCATCGCCAATGCCAATTGGGAGTACAAATCGCCGCACTCCGCCTACATTTTTTTTGTCGCTGCCGGTCGCAGCAATCAGTTTGGGTGCGCGGAGCTTGAGCGACGGTAGTGGACCGTACAAATGAATGAGGTTCTCAAGACGCGCCGCTTGTGGGCCGGTGATACTGCGGCGGCGATGCGCAACATACAGTGAAGCAATCATCCCCCAGCCTACCGCTTCGCCGTGCAAGAGGGCCTTGTAGCGCGTTGCCTGCTCGAGGGCGTGGCCCACAGTGTGGCCGAGATTGAGAATCATCCGCAAGCCGTTCTCGCGTTCATCCCGATTTACGACTCCCGCTTTCATACGGATCGAGGCGGCGATCACCTTTTCCAGCGCCTTCGGATCGCGGCCGAGTACTGCGTCGGCGTGCTCTTCCATGAAGCGCACCAATGCGCGATCACGGATAATGCCGGCCTTGACGCTTTCCATGAGGCCGGCGCGCAGTTCGCGATCGGGTAGTGTCCCGAGCACATCGATGTCGGCGAAGACCGCAGCGGGATGATGAAAGCTTCCGACGAGGTTCTTGCCTTCGGGGAGATTTACACCGGTTTTGCCACCCACGGATGAATCCACTTGGGCGAGAAATGTGGTGGGCACCTGCACGTACCGGATTCCTCGCATGAAGATCGCAGCCAGGAATCCGCCGACATCCCCCACGATTCCGCCGCCGAAGGCGATCAGCAAGGAACCGCGGTCGCCCCCGGCCGCAATCATCTGGCGAAGCAGGCGATCTACGCTCTGCATGGTCTTGTGCTTTTCGCCTGCGGACAGAAAGAGCGTGACAGGAGGTTCGGAAAATGACTTGAGAAAGAGATCGCCCCACAAGGCCCAGATCTCGGGCGAGGTGAGCACAAAGACGCACCGCGGCAATTTTCCGGCTACGCGCTGAATGCGCGGCGCGAGCGAGCCAATCAGCCCGCTGCCTGTCATCACGTCGTATTTTGCCGAAGGAGTATCGACTCGTATGGTTTGCACGTTGCTTCCATCCTAACGGAATCAAGTGGATGGATTCCCGGCTTCAATGTCGGGAATACCTATTGTTAAACTGGTAAACATGCGTATCGGTGTTGATTTTGGAACGACTCGCGTTGTAGTCGCGGCTGCGGATCGCGGCAATTTTCCACTGGTTTATTTTGAAACTCCTGACGGACAAATGCATGATTGGTTTCCACCGGTGGTTGCAGTGAGGGGAGGTCAACGCGTTTATGGATGGGACGCCGTTGCAATGCAAGATGAGAAGGACTGGACGCTGCTCCGCTCTCCCAAGCGTTTGTTGCGCAGTGCCGGACCCAAAACGAAGGTCAAGGTCGCCGATCAGACGATCCTGGTACAGCAATTGCTGGCGGAGATGATGGTGTCGTTGCGAACGCAACTCCTTGAGCACTCCAACCTCGGCGCGGAGGCGAATGAGAGTCTCGAAGCCATACTCGGGGTTCCGGCAAACGCCAACAGCAATCAGCGCTTTCTTACAGAAGAAGCAGCTCATGCGGGCGGCTTCACCGTGCTTGGGTTGATGAACGAGCCGTCGGCCGCTGCCATCGAATACGCTTACCGTAACAGCGCCGAGCGGAAACATCGTCCCGGTGGAAGCCTTCTGGTCTATGACCTCGGCGGTGGGACGTTTGATGTTTCGCTCCTAACGCTGGGTGCGACGGAGCACACGGTTGAGGCATCTGATGGATTACCCCAAGTTGGAGGCGATGATTTCGACGAGATGCTCGCCGATCTCGCGCTGGAAGTTGCGAGATTGGAGTCGCCCCTCACGACCTCAGAACGCCGCATGCTGCTGGATGAATGCCGCGAAAAAAAGGAAGCCCTAAACCCGAATACGAGAAAAATCAGTATCGATCTGGAGCGCGTGCGGCCCGCGTTAGAGCAGGTAACGTTTCCCGTCGATCAGTATTATGAGCGCTGCCGGCCGTTGATTGAGTCAACCCGGGCGATTGTTGAGAAACTTCTCGCGGCTCATCCTGACGCGCAACTCGACACGTTGTATGTCACAGGAGGAGGATCGGAACTTCCACCGGTCGCTCGCGTTCTCAAGGAGACCTTCGGGCGCAAGGTGCGCCGCTCTGCGTACATGCGGTCGGCGAGTGCTGTAGGCCTGGCAATTCGCGCGGCTTCAGGTTCTGAGCGGCTGCACGAGCAGTTCAATCAGAACTTCGGTATCTGGCGCGAAGCTGAATCGGGCCTGGCGATTGTCTTTGACCTGATTTTCCCCCGCGGCATGCGGTTGCCCGAGCAGGGGCAGCCTGCTTTGCGGCTCGAGCGCACTTATCGGCCCGCCCACAACGTCGGCCACTTCCGCTATCTAGAGTGCTCCAGGTTGGATGAGCGCGGTCAGCCGGTCGGCGAAATCACCAATTGGGAACAGATTCAGTTTCCGTTCGATCCGCGGCTCTCACAGTGCTCGGATTTGTCCGCAATTGCAGTGGAACCGATGACCACGGAGAAGGGATTGGTAGCTCGCGAAGAGTACACTTGCGATTCGAGCGGCAACCTGCGTGTGACTATCTCTGCGCTTCCATCAGGGAACAAGCGCGCTTATGTAATTGGCCAGTTGGTCTCGCAATGAATTTTGGGGTCGTGGACCCCTCCAATCATTCCTGTCTGGCTGCGTTGAATAGCACGGGAGTGATGGCGCTCATCCTGCGAATTCGCATTGTGAATGATAGGCTCGAAATTGATGGTTTTGACATCGTCTCTAGACTACCTGGTAATGGGCGCTGGCGTGGCAGGGCTGCGCGCGGCCGTTCAACTCGCCGATCACGGTGACGTTCTTGTTATTACAAAAGAATCGCTGGGCGAATCGAACACGCATTACGCACAGGGCGGCATTGCCGTTGCAGCGGCCGACGACAACCAGGACGTGGCTCTTCATCTGGAAGACACCGTTTCCGCAGGCGATGGTCTGGTTTTTCGAGCGGCCGCTCAAGCGCTTGTGGCGGAAGGGCCGACGCGGGTTGAGGAACTGATCGAGTGGGGCACTCGCTTTGACAGGAATGCAGGCCGGCTGCTAAGGACGCGCGAAGGAGCGCATTCCCGTCCGCGCATTCTCCACGCCAATGGCGATGCAACTGGTGCCGAAATCAGTCGATCGCTGGTTGCGTATGCCCATGCGCATCCGCGCATCAAGTTTGCCGAGTGGACGGTGGTCACGAAGCTGCTGATCGCAGAAGGCCGTGTGATCGGCGCTGAACTCGCTTCGGCAAAATCTGCCGGCGATCACAGCGAGGATCGGAAACGGATCAGCGCTCGCGTGGTTCTTATCGCAGCGGGCGGCGCGGGGCAGGTGTATAGCGACACCACGAATCCCGAAGTCGCCACGGGCGACGGGCTCGCGCTCGCTCTCGATGCCGGCGCCGATCTCGCCGATATGGAGTTTTATCAATTCCATCCCACCGCATTTTCGCTCGAAGGGGCTCCACGCTTTCTGATCTCCGAGGCGCTGCGGGGCGAAGGAGCCTACTTACGTAACGACCGTGGAGAGCGCTTCATGGAGCGCTATCATCCGCTTCTCGAACTGGCGCCACGCGATGTCGTCGCCCGGGCCATTACGCGCGAGGGCCTAGGCGACTCGGGGGAAGCGCGTTTGGTCTTCCTCGACATGCGGCATGTGAAGGGGATTGATCTGCAGCAGAGGTTTCCTGGGATCAGCCGATTCCTGGCGAGCTACTCGCTTGAACTTGCCCGAGACCTGATTCCTGTGCGTCCGGCTGCGCATTATCTAATGGGCGGCATTCGCACGGACCTGATGGGGCGGACAACGGTGCAGGGGTTGTATGCGGCCGGTGAAGCGGCTTGTACGGGCGTGCACGGCGCGAATCGTCTGGCTTCCAATTCGTTGCTCGAAGGGTTGGTCTTCGGCGCCCGGGCAGCACAGGCGATGGTTGAGGATCATGTGCCGCTGGTGCCGGTTGACTCCAATGTTCCTGCGAGTCAGCTGCTCGATACAGGCGACGCTGCGCTGGTGGCGGTTCTGGTTCGGGACTTGCGGCGCGCCATGGGGGCCGATGGGGGATTGCTCCGGTCCGCATCTACTCTCCAAAACGGACTTCGTGCACAAGCGGAGTGCGAAGCAGGATTGGCGCACTTCGAGAAACAGGGCAAAAGAAGCCGGCAACTCTTTGAAGCGCAGTCCCTGGCGCGCGTGGCTCGGGCGATCTTGTCCTCGGCGATTGCCCGCGAAGAGAGCCGCGGCGCTCACTTTCGCAGCGACTTTCCACGTCGCGATGATGAGCGCTTTCAGAGGCACTCGATCTACTCGAGCGACGGGAGCGTTGCGTTTGAATCCTGGTGAAACGGCATCAGGACAAGGGCTGTTTCCCGACCGCTGCACGGCTGGGCTTGTTGCCCGCGATCCACGAAACCACCGCACAAATCCCCAGAATCGCTCCCATCACTGCCAAGGAGATCGTGATGGGTACTTCCAGCCAGCGCGAGGCGAGCATCTTGAAGGCTACAAACATCAGCATGGCGCCGAGGCCGTAGTGCAGGTAGCGCAGTCGGTCGAGTAACGCGGCCAGCGCGAAGTAGAGCGAGCGCAGTCCGAGAATGGCCGCGATGTTTGAGGTGTAGACCACAAAGGGATCGCGGGAGACGGCGAGCACGGCGGGAATGGAATCGACCGCGAACAAAACGTCTGTGACTTCAACGGCGAGAATGACCGGGAGAAGAGAACCCTTTGCGGGCTGCAGACGGCGAATCCATGCAGGGATGACTGCGCGAGCGGAGCCGCCGCGGAAAAGCTTGAACGCCGCGTAGAGCAGGAACAGGCCGAAGATCCAGCTGATCCAGTCGAAGCGCTGGATGAGCGAGACGCCCATTGCGATAAATAGCGCGCGCAGAATGATTGCGCCGGCAACTCCCCACAGCAAAGCCGTGTGCTGGCGTTTCTGGCTAATGCGGAAGCCCTCGAAGAGAACGAGGAAGACAAAAAGATTATCGATACTCAGCGAGGTTTCGATTGCATAACCCGCCACGAATTCGAGTGCATTGTGACGGCTCTGTCCGACTGCAATCCAGATCGCAAACACAGCGGTAGATAAAACAAGAACGCCGGTCCATATCCAGGCTGTCGCTTGCGTGCGGGGTTTTTCGCTGCGGTTTGCAGGCAGGAACGCATCCACCAGAAGCAGCGCGAGGACTGCACCGTGAAATCCAAGCCACCACCCCCAGGACGCGCCAGCGATCATTACTATGAATGCTACAGGAGCGGGGATCAGTGGCCAGTGGCCAGTGGTCAGTGATCGGCTATTTCATTTCCGCAGCCGTCCCGAGCTGTTTTGGAGATGGCGGCGGGTTTTCTGCTTTGTATGGGCAAATGGCACCTCCGGGCGCGCTGTTCGAGACCACCCCTATTACCCGGTCTCTACAGGTAAATAACCTGAATTCGTTGGGTTACGGAGGGGGTGGGGCGATAAATATCTCTTCGCATTGGACTTCGCTGTAGATGTTTCTGCGGATTGGAGTTAGCGGAGTCAGCGTGCGCGAGGCGCACGTTCGCGGAGCTGGTGGTTTCAATCACGATTCCATTGTGCGCCCGTTGGGAGAAATTACCTGCAAAACCGGGGAAAGCTTTTGGCTACTGGGATCAGGGGGTTAGCCGGAATCTTCGCGGGGTTGGGGTTGACGGGTAGCTGAGGTGAACCCCTCCGGTGAGACAGTCTGTGTTTTGACAGGTTGCTGTTGGTTGAAGATTAGTGCTCATTTGGTTGGCTCTGCGGCAGAGTGGTTATCGGTTGGTGAAGCGGAGACAGCGACATGGACCCGTCGCCGGGGACCCCGATTTCGCTTACCCCACGAACGCTTGCCCAAGCCGCTACGTTGCCATCGGAATTATTTGTGAAACAGGCGAATAGTCCTGGTGGACAGGGGTTGGCCTGGTCTGTCGGTTTCGCGGTCTCTTTCTTGGTTGACTGCGTTGCAGCGTGTTTTGGCCCTGCGCTCGAGGGCGCAGAATTCCGTGTGAGGTCTTGCTTAAATGAAACGTTCTGTCGTTTCCCGTTTTCCTCATATGTTCCTATCACCGAAATAGAGCGACGTTCCCTTCTCGGCGCAAAAAGTTGCTTGGGAAGTTCGCCTTTGCTGGTAGGCGGATTCGGCGCAATTGAAGCCACAACAAGAGGTACGACCGTATTCGCAAGCAATTGGGGACACTGCACCCAATAGGAGGGTGCACTATTTGTCATTCCCGCAACAGGCGTGACCGGAATCGACGTAGGTTTTCCGGCTGCATCAGTACCCTCAAGCCGCACGGCTTTGACATTGCCTTCCACTGGGAATGCGTTGATGCCAGGAAATTATCCCGTTCACCGAGTGCATTGGCGGTCTATCACGCGTCGGTGTAAGCGTTCAGAGACCGGGGGATGGAAATCCGGCTCGCGACAATATCAATTGACATTCAACAGAAATCCACTACCATATGGTTGTGGATAGGTTGGGAACGACATTTGCAGCTTTGTCTGATCCGACGCGGCGGGCAATGGTCGAACGGCTCTCCCATGGGCCTGCCTCTGTCCATAGGTTGACGGAGCCGTTTGCACTCTCGCAGCAGATGATTTCAAAACATGTCGCCTACCTGGTGCGGGCGCGGATTGTGATCAAGACAAAGCGTGGACGGGAGAGTGTGTGCACGCTCAGGCCAGAGGCGATTAAGACCGTTAGCGAATGGGCCATTCGCTATCGCCGATTCTGGGAAGAGAGTTTCGACAAGCTCGAGGTGGTTGTGAAGCAAATGAAAAAAGAGGAGGTCAGAGATGACAAAAAACACGGTTAACGAGACCGAGCGGATGGTTGTTACACGAATTTTTGATGCCCCACGCGAACTGGTTTGGAAGGCGTGGACAGACCCGAAGTATGTGATGCAGTGGTGGGGGCCGAAGGGTTTTAGTTCGCCTGCTTGCAAGATAGATTTTCGAGTGGGAGGAAAATCTCTCTTTTGCATGAGAGCGCCGGATGGGTACGAGGGCTGGAATGCCGTGGAATACCACGAGATTGTTCCGTACGAGAAGATCGTTTCCTCCATGTACTTTTCCGACCCGGAGGGAAACAAGATTGAGCCTGAGCAATTAGGACTAGAAAATGAGACCATAGAGGGTGCGTACGACGTGACCATCTTTGAGGATCTCGGAAACGGCCAGACGAGACTCACCCACACTGGAAATGAACCCATGGAGAGCGCAAAAGAGAGCGGTCAATTCGAGGGCTGGGTTGAGACACTCGATAAAATTGCGGCCGTTGTTGCAGAGCTGGCGCAGGCGAAATAAGACGTTGAAGCTTTTGATTCGCGAAACTCAAGCGTGGAGAAAGAGATGACAAGAACACCGTTTCTCGCTATCGTCCTGCTGGCATTCGCATTTCCGGCGAATGCCCAGGACGCGATGAAGAAAGATGCAGCCGTCAAACCTGCCGATCCGGAATCGAAAGTCGTGCTCGATTCCTGGAATGAGATTGGCCGCAAGCTGACGGCTCTGGCCGAAGATTTTCCTGAGGACAAATATGACTTCAAGCCGACACCCGCCCAGCGGAGCTTCGCCGAGCAATTACTGCACGCGGCGGGTTCATGCTACTACTTCACGAATCCTGCGATGGGGCTGAAGCCTCCCGCGGCAGAAGATCCGAAGCGGGAGCAATACAAATCCAAGGCCGACATCGTTGCGTTCGTCAAGAAATCGTTCGCCGATGGCGCAACCGCCATCCAGGCGAAAGGCGAAAAAGGCCTGATGACGGAGGTTGTCTATTTTCCTGGGCAGAAGGCGCGCGTTCTCGACATAGCAAACGGCATCATCGAACATAGCGGTGAACACTACGGCCAGCTCGTTGTGTACTACCGCCTCGCAGGGCTTGTGCCGCCGGAGTCGCGGCCCAAGCAGTAAAGCTCAGGAGGCCAGGTACCCCGTCCTTATCGCGCGCCGATTGCGCCAATGGGCGGGGATCTTGGTTCTTGGCGAATGCGGCGCATGGCGCTGGGCGGCGTTCCGGTATATCCAGCAATGCCGGGCGAAAAGCAGGTCGTGGAAATGACAGAGTATGCAAAGCCATGAAGCCGGCTTCCCACACTTTTTGGAAACCCCTTCGGGATTACCACATTCCCACAGCTTCAACGGCTGAATATATGTCCTTTGTGCCCACTCAACTCGACCCATCGCCACCGCAAGGGGTTTGTAACGGATGTCTCAGGTCCCCAACGTAACGCATGTCCCGGTACACTCAGATTGTCGACCGCTGGTTTTACCGATGGTGGTGGTGCTGAAAGACGAAAGCAGATCCTTCGCTCCGCTTACCCCACTGCGTGGGGCCCCAAGCTGCTCCGCTCAGGATGACACGGGCTTGGTGGCTGCTGCTTTCATGCGGACGATTGCGACCGCTGGTTTTAACGCTGGTTGATCAGGCGGATGGTTTCCATGAACACGTCGCCGTCGACGGTGAGGCTGTGGGCGCTGACCTTGTCCATGGTGTCCTGCACGGTGTGGTGGTAGCTATTGTTCGGTCCGTAGTTGAGATCGATGATGTCGATCGACGGCACGCCGCGCTGGACAAATGGCAGGTGATCGTCGTCAACGGCCTCTTCGGTCTGGAAGAAGTAGCGCTCGTCGCCGAATTTCTTGGCGGCCTGGCGCACCACATCCACAAGCCATGCCGTGGAGCGGGTCTCGCGCTGAATGTCCAGGTCCTTGTCGCCGATCATGTCGGCTAGCAGGAAGGCCTTGATGCGGCCCAGGGTGCCGTCGCCGCCCCATTTTGCGGCCAGGTGGCGGCTACCGTAGGTCGAGTCGGATGCCGACCATTTCTGGAAGGCTTCTTCGCCATCAAAAAAGACGAGCCACACCGAGTAGCCGTCGAGCTTCTTGCCGCGCAACTCATCGGCAATTGCCATCAACAGGCCCGTCGTTGCAGCTCCGTCGTTGGCGCCGACGAAGTTGATGTTACGCAGCGGATAGTTTGTCTCGTAATGCGTGCCGAGGACGATCACTCCATCTTTTTTGCCGGGAAAGCGCACGATGAAGTTGTGCAAGGTGACCGGGCCGATCGCGGTATTTGCTGTGAAGGTGTCTTCTTCGAGCTGATCGTGCTTGAA
>Ga0210386_10000821_pt1 | contig 28681 bp, 18 predicted proteins | sample IncBWH32OmetaG_FD_160091 | JGI IMG/M metagenome (GOLD analysis project Ga0210386, IMG submission 160091) | Forest soil microbial communities from Barre Woods Harvard Forest LTER site, Petersham, Massachusetts, United States - Inc-BW-H-32-O ...
GCCATTCGACAGAGGGCTGGACGGGTTTATCGCTCACGTTATTCCTATCAACGGATATTCCGGCGGCCCAGTGAAAATGATCGATTTATGATTTTCCCACTTCACGTCCAGCCTGAGGCTACAACATTGACACTCGCACCATTCTATGTAGATCAACCTACTTTGATCGCCAATATCGCAAAAGCATTACCTGTTGGATATCAGCTATACGTCAAAGAACATGTCATGGCCGTGGGGCGGCGTCCTTTGGGTGAATATGAGCGGATCATGGATATACCAAATGTCAAGCTTATCTCCCCAGACGTTAGGGTGCGCGACTTGATTCAGCAGTCCTTGGGAGTTTGCACGATTACCGGCACCATGGGCTGGGAGGCTTTGGTGTACGGCAAGCCGGCGATCACCTTCGGACGGCCATTTTACGATGCTTCCGGCCTGACATATCCAGTAGAGGAAATTCAAGGCCTTCCACGCCTGCTGCAGAAGGCTGTGTACAACCATTACGTTGACGACACACGCTTGCTTGCCTGGACTGCTGCGACTTTAACATCAACATACAAGTGTCACATCGGGTATGAGAGGGTGTCTCCGACTGTGGCCTGGTCGAAGAGCAATGTTGCAGCATTCTCAGAGTTCCTGTACCAGGAGGTCTGCGAAAATGTCGTCCGAGTGATATCGAGGTGAATCGCTTCCCAGCGCGAGATTGCGGAAAAGTAGGAATCATGAGTAACAGAGTGGGGAACACGGCACTCGAGAAAAACCGGCTTTTGCGTTACCCAGGCCTGGTCGCCCCCAATAGTGTTTCCGAATCCCTTTGGTCCAAATATATACGGGGGTTTCTAGCTGTTTTTGCTGCTCTATGCTTCTCCATTGCAGCCTTGAATTATGTGATCAACCCACAGGGGCTTTACTCTACACGCCTGGTGAAAACTCCGCAGTGGAATACGCGTCACGAGAAAATAGCACTGATGAAAGGAACACATTGTCAGGCTATTATCCTCGGTTCATCTCATGCGATGAAAATATCATCCTCAAAAGTAAAAGATCTCACTGGCTACCAGACATTCAATGCTGCAGTCGATATGGCGACAGTTGAAGACGAGTTTGCTTTCCTGCGCGCAGCTGTTGAAGGCAATCGTTGGCCATTGAATCTCGTACTGGTAGCGGTCGATCCGGAGACATTTAGCCCAAGTGCCCCCCTAGACCCAACACTCGTAGATGACCCGGAGTTGTCGAGATATGTAGTATCTCGATCTGATATTGACCACCGATGGGAAAATGCCACTGCACTGCTATCACTTGAACAGACGTCGCTTTCTTTCCAAACTCTAAATTGGATCTGGAAAGGGGCGCTGCCCGATCATCATTTTGATGCCGACGGCTACCTCCATTACGACACAATGGAACGCGCGAAAACTAGTGGCACATATGACCTAATGGCGCAGATAAACATTACAAAAGGGCGAATAACTGGCCGCTATCGGACGATTGGAGCACTTTCTGCCGCCCGCGAACAGCTTTTCCTTACCATGTTGAGGTACTGCCAGGTTCACGGCATTGCAGTAAAGATTTTCATTTTGCCTCTTCATCCTTTGATCCGCGCGACTCTCTCGGTCTACCATTATGATCGATTACTGGACGAAACGATCGATTTTGCGACATCGGCTGCGCGGCGTTACAACGCTGGCTTTTATGATTTGAGCGACCTGAGAACATTTCGGGGCCATGCGGACGCGTTTTACGATGGCGAACACATTGACGAGGTCAATGCTCGCTTGGTTGCGATAAAGCTTCTAGCGCACGAGCGTGGCGATGCTGTTCAATAGCTACATTTTTATTTTTCTGTTTCTCCCGTTTGTCCTTTTAGGATGGTGGTCGCTGCACTCAGCCAGAGCTCGAATGGGATTCATTACTCTTGCAAGTTATGTCTTTTATGGATGGTGGAACTGGCATTTCTTGCCATTAATGATTGCGTCCACGACTGTCGATTACATAGCTGGAGATCGCATTGCCTCTTCGGATAAAGAAAAGACGAGGAAACTTTGGCTGGCTGGGTCGCTCACATTCAACCTCAGCATTCTCGGATTCTTCAAATATTGCAATTTTTTCATTCAAACGTTGAATACAGGCGCGCAAAGTGTTGATATTTCCTGGCACTTGCCTGCGCTTAACATCATCCTTCCGATCGGCATCTCATTTTACACATTCAATTCCATGAGTTACACGATCGATATTTACCGTCGGATTGTGCGCCCTGCCCAATCTCCTTTACATTTTTCAGCCTTCGTAGCCCTGTTCCCTCATCTCATTGCCGGACCAATCGTCCGTTATTCCGATATTGAAGATCAGCTTGCAAGTCTAAAAACTCGCTTGACAAACGCGGAAGCGGCAGCCGGAATTTTTTTCTTCGTCTCAGGGATGACTAAAAAAGTGTTGATCGCCGATCGGTTTGCGAAAAATGCAGACATGCTATTCTCATCGCCTTCGGGAGCGGGACTAGTGGCTGCCTGGGCTGGAGTATTGAGCTATACATTCCAAATCTATTTTGATTTCTCGGGCTATAGTGATATGGCAGTTGGCCTGGCACACCTTCTGGGAATTCAATTTCCTCAAAACTTTAACTCACCCTACAAAGCCGTCAATATTGCAGATTTCTGGCGCCGTTGGCACATAAGTCTGAGCACATGGCTGCGTGATTATCTGTTTATTCCCCTTGGGGGGTCACGCGGATCTGATCTGGAAACAATGCGTAACCTAACTATTACGATGTTCCTGGGGGGATTGTGGCATGGCGCGGACTGGACTTTTGTTCTATGGGGGCTATACCATGGAGCGCTGTTGGCTGCTCATGCAACTGTAAGGCGGTGGGGCTGGACCCTTCATTCTGCGTTCCTTTCCCGGCTTGTAACTTTTCTTCTGGTCGTGATCGGGTGGGTATTCTTTAGGGCCAACACCTTTACCGTGGCGTCCCAAGTGCTGCGAAGCATGTTCGGATTAAATGGGCTTTCACCAGATCCCAGGTATCTAGGGGCATATGCACGTTTGGCGGTCGCCGCGGCGATCGTATTTGTCTTGCCAAATACTTGGGAGATTCAACTTAAGCCAAAACTGATATATGCATACGCAATGGCAGTCGCCATGATCGCAGCCATTCTGATGCTTGGAAATGCGAGTCCTTTTTTGTACTTTCAGTTTTAACACCAGGAGACTTAGATGGGCGGTTTGTTTCGAGAGTTTACCGGACCCTATATCTTCATGACTGTCGCGTTCCTTCTATATTTCTTCTACGCCATGACGAGTGGCTGGCGAGCATTCCTCGGATGGATCATTTTTCTAAGTGTACAGTTACCAATTGATAGTGAGACTATTCGGCCTGCGATTTCAGACATATTTATCCCATTCATGATATTGACGTGGATGCTCGCAAATACAGAAAAAATAAATAGCGAGGATGTTGCGCCGGAAAGTATTGCTACGTCCCGCCTATTGCCGTGGGTCTTGTTATTCGCGGCTCTTTTCCTCGTCGTTGGCAACACACTTGCCTTCATCAATATCGGTTACTTGCCTTCCTGGACATTGGTAAATAAAGACATTGGTCTTGTCACTCTTATCACCGTCTTTGGGCTGTCAACTTATTACATTAATGACAAGTCTCGTCTCCTAACGGCAGTTCGTTATTTTATCTATACGGGCTTCGCCACAAATTTGATCGCCTTTGTGGGAGGGATTGCCAGATATGTATTTGGCATTTCCAACAGCATGATGCGCGATTCGGCCAGCATCCGGCTTGTGGGATTCAATATTAATCCTGGAAGCTATGGCGGGTGGCTGATCCCGATTGTATTGATTCAGTTTTCAGTGCTAATTAGCAAGTCTCCTATTCTCAAAATGCCCCGTTGGCTTCAATGGTTCGCCCTTATTGTTGGCGCGCTGAACCTTGTGATGACCCTCTCGCGAAGTTCTTATCTAGGGGCAGTCGCTAGCATGATTGCTGTCATGCTCTTATCGAAGAAAGGCTCGCTGCGCAATATTATTGTTATGTCATTGCTCGTTCTTTTATCTATGAGTTATATGTTCAAGCATTCAGAAAAAGATAATGTGAATGAGCAGTTTCAGAATCTTGCAGTCGATACCCGAACCGCAGAGGCCCGCGTCGATATCAATAAGGCGGCCATACAGCTCTTCCTTGAATCTCCTCTGAATATTCCATTCGGCGTAGGAATTGGTACCTTTTTGATTCGTGCCGGAGAATTGCTAGGGTCCCAGTCTCAAATTCACAATACTTTTCTCTGGATTCTTGTGGAGATGGGTTGCGTAGGTTTCTTCGTAATGCTCACTATGTTCTATCGCGCCTACGTAGACTGCAGATCGACGATTCGCACAGAATGGTTTGGACAGCCACTGGCGATTGCCGTTATGGCCAGTCTGATTGGAACATTTGCCTGGTTTATGGGCAATGAAGGATTATGGCACCGCCACGTATGGTTCATTCTGATCCTGGCCGATGCAATCTATAGAATACATTCACAAGAGTCTGCTTACCTGCAACAGGTAGCACGTGAACAGGCCCCAGTGCAGTTCTTACAAGAGCGCACTTTCATAACGCAGTGAGCGGAAAATGTCGCATCGCAGGAATGACAGTCACATAAAGAGTATAAATTGACGGGAGACTAGCGCCATTCTCCTCTGACACCGACATATTGTTGAAATGTTAAATAATGTAATGACGGATGACACTCGGAGCGGCTCTCTAACTGGGGCAACCCAACCTACTATAACGGGATTTTCGTCTACGGGAATCCCGGCCGTATCATCGCCTTCAATGCGTGGCTGGAGCGATTAAGATAATGAACAAAACTGTGTTGATCGTTTCTTACTTCTATCCGCCCCACGTAAGCCCGGGAGCGATTCGAGCCAGCAAGTATGCTCGATACCTACCGGAATATGGATGGGTCCCGCTAATTCTCACGGCGGATAAAAACGATTACGCTGGAGACTTACCGATAGAGGTCGCCCCAGGGGCACTATATCGTACACACCAATTTGACATTAATGCACTTCCTAAATTGTTTATAAATAGCAACGAATCACCTGTACACAAAAATGCGTCGAATCGAAAAAGGATCGTTTCACATATTCTATCCGTGGGACGCAAATCCTATGCGGACATAGCAAATTTTCCTGACGGACAAATTGGCTGGTACCCATATGCTTGGCGAAAGGGATTGCGAATCGTCAACGAGCGACTTCCGCAGGTTATCTTTTCGACATCTTCACCCGCGACTGACCACCTGGTTGGCTATAAATTAAAACAGAAAACTGGGTTGCCTTGGATAGCGGAGCTGCGTGATCCTTGGACTCAGAATCATAATTATCAACGCGTTCAGCCTTTCCGCGAGCTAGAGTTTTGCCTTGAAAAACGCGTTCTAAATGCGGCAGATGCTGTTATTACGGTCTCAGAACCGTGGGCAGCAGAATTACGAAAGTATGTACAAGCCCCAGTCTATGTTGTGCACAATGGCTTTGATTCAAAGGATTACCCACGTAGGCTGCCATTGGCGCACCCTCTTACAATCAGCTATACCGGAATCTTATATGAGGGCCACCAAGATCCCTCGCCTTTATTTGAAGCAATTGCATCCTTGCACAAGAAAGACATTCTTAAGCCCACGCGACTACGGCTCAAATTTATCGGTAGATTTGTAAATAAATTGAGCGCGGCAGCTGATAAATTCGGCATTTCTGAATACGTTGAGATACGCAACGCGACGGATCGTGCGGAGGCGCTTCGTATCCAGACCGAATCTTTTTTGCTTTTGATGTTGTCATGGCACGGACCACACCGTTTCGGATGTATGGGCCTCAAACTCTACGAATACTTCGGTTCCGGTCGACCAGTCCTTGCAATAGGGCCAAAAGACTGCGGCGCATCTGTTTTGACAGCCCAGCTCAATGCTGGCTTTATAGCGGAGAATGCCCAACAGGTAGAGAGCATCCTATTGAATGCACTTACCGAGTTTGAGAATACTGGAGATGTCTCATTTTCTCCCGATGTAGAGGGCTTGCGCCGCTTTGAACGCCGTAACTTAACTGGAGAACTGGCTGCAATTTTGGACCGGGTAATCAACAAGCAGAAAGTTTTGCCCTCGGGAGCCGGGCGCAAAGATTAATAGGATTCCGACTTATATTGGTTGAGAGTACCCCCTATGTGCGGTATCTGTGGTGCATTTCATTTTTCCGGTATGCCCGTTACCGAAGACACCTTGCGGAGTATGATGGCAGCGATCCAGCACCGCGGACCAGACGGATCAGGGCTATATCTTCGCGGGCCTGTCGGGCTAGGGCATCTCCGGCTCAGCATAATCGACCTCAGTGAATCTGGCCATCAACCGATGGCGAGCCGTGATGGGCATAAGTGGGTCACTTTTAACGGTGAAATCTACAACTTCCGCGAATTGCGGACGGAACTTGAACGTGATGGAGAAGTTTTTCGCTCGAATTCGGATACGGAGGTGTTGCTGCGCCTTTACGAGCGTAGAGGTGCAGATTGCCTTTCACAACTGAAGGGAATGTTTGCCTTTGCGATCTGGGACGAAACCAAGCAGGAGTTGTTTCTGGCCCGAGACCGATTTGGCATCAAACCACTCTATTACTATCAAGACGCAAACCGGTTTGTTTTTGCTTCTGAGATTAAGGCTATTCTTCAGGATAGGACAATTCCCCGCGAGATCGACGCGAAAGCGTTGATTACTTATTTCACATTTGTCCATGGGTTTGCTCCGCGCACAATCTATCAAGACATTCACAAGCTGCTGCCGGGCCACTATATGCGATGCACTGCACGAGGGGTGACAATTCGCAAGTATTGGGACCTCGACGGCATCGAGCAGCTCCGGACCGTTAAAGAAGCTGACTGTTTCGAAATAATACAAACAAGGCTCGAAGAAGCTGTCAACAGTCATATGGTCAGCGACGTCCCGATCGGAGCATTTCTCAGTGGGGGGATCGACTCCAGCGCAATTGTTGCGTACATGGCGAAAGCTTCCAGACGGCCAGTCAAGACTTTCTCGATAGGATTCGACGTTGGAGGGCAATTCAATGAACTTCAGGAAGCACGCCTGGTTGCAGGGAAGTTCCAGACTGAGCACCATGAAAAAGTAGTCTCAGATGTTGATGTCGAAGAGCTGATTCACAAGCTCGTCTATCATTACGATGAGCCGTTTGCAGATGCCGCCAATTTACCGACTTATGTCGTGTCGGAGTTTGCGCGAGAACATGTAACAGTAGTGCTCTCCGGCGAAGGTGGAGACGAGGTCTTTGGTGGATACAGGCGGTATCGTGCACACATCAATTCCGAGACTCTACGTGCCATTCCAGAATTTATCCGCTTCGGGCTTGCGAAACAACTCATTCCTGTGCGTTCGAGTACCCGCCGCATCCTTAAGATTATTGACACGCTGCAGGTTGGAGAAGAGGCGAAACGATATGGCTCATGGGTCAATATCTTCAACGATGATGCACGATCACAATTGTTTTCTCCATTCATTCGCGATCTGCTCGACGAATTTGATGGTTACGATGTCTTTCGTGACTATATACATCGCCAACCAAAATGGGATACTACAAACCGGATGATGTATGCCGACTTAAAAGGATGGATGCCGGATACATACCTGGAAAAGATTGATAAGGCGGCAATGGCAGTAAGTCTGGAGGGACGAGTACCATTTCTTGACCATCAGCTTGTCGAATACGCTTATTCTCTGCCCGGCAATTTAAAAATACATGGGGCTACAACGAAATATGCTCTGAAGAAAGCGCTTGAGCCGGTACTTCCACGTTCCACACTTTACCGCCCGAAACATGGCTTCACCGTCCCCCTGGACGCTTGGTTTCGCGGGAAACTCAGCAAGTTTGTCGCAGATGTGCTCTTCGATACGGCTCCGCGTTACACCGAATACTTAAACCGGAACTTTATTCAGAAACTTTATGACGAGCACATTCAGGGCAGGCGCAACTGGGGTACGCAACTCTGGGCCATCCTAAATTTTGAGCTTTGGCACCGCACTTTTCTAAGCAGCACTAACCCACCGCTTATGTCTACTCCGCATCCAACTATGGCGGACATAAAGAATGGCGATGTCCACACTTCATTATGAAAATTGCCACACTCGCCGCTGCTCCGCTCTCAATCAATGTCCTGCTTCGCGATCAGATCAAAATGCTTCAGGGAGAAGGACACGAAGTAGTAGCCGTATGTGGTGAAGGCCCTATGGTTGAGGATGTGCGAGGTGATGGAATACAGGTGGAGACCGTTGATTTTTATCGCGAGTTAAATGCAATCGCCGATGCACGCGCTCTATACCAGCTTGTTCGGCTTTTTACGAGGCATCGCTTTGATGTAGTCCATACGCACACGCCGAAGGCTGGACTCCTCGGTCCTCTTGCAGCCCGGCTCTCTGGAGTACCGTATATAGTCCACACTATACATGGGCTTCTATTTCACCAGGACATGCCACAGCTGAGCCGGAACATATTTTGGCTCCCGGAAAAGTGGACAGCCACGCTTGCAACTCATCTACTGTCACAGAGCCAGGAAGATATCGATGTAGCGATAAAAAAGCGATTGTGTAATCGCTGCAAGATTGAGTATCTCGGGAATGGAATCGACATCGAGAGGTTCGATCCCCACAAGGTCAACGGTTTTTCTATTCGGAAACAACTGGGCATACCTGTTGATGCATTCGTCATTGGCTGCGTAGGTCGTCTGGTTCTCGAGAAAGGCTTTTTGGAACTATTTACCGCTGCGGAAGAGTTAAGTAGGAATCCAGATTTTAAGTGCGCTCGCTTCGTGATTGTGGGTCCGGAGGAACCCGATCAGAAAGATGCTATCGATAGGAGGTTGATTGATTCGTTGCAAGCCCGTGGCCTGGTCCAGTTTCTTGGATGGCGTGATGATACGCGAGATATCTATTCTGTTATGGATGTTTTCGTGCTGGCTTCCTACCGGGAAGGAATCCCCCGCGCGTGCATGGAGGCTGCTGCAATGGAGTGTCCAGTAATCGCGACCAACATCCGTGGAAACCGTGAAGTCGTTCTTCATGATGTTTCGGGATTCCTTGTACCCGTGAAAAATGCAAGCGCACTTGCCTCGGCAATAAAATCTCTTTACATTGGACGCGACAAATTGCCTGTGATGGGGCGGCTCGGCCGTCAGCACATCGTCAACAATTTCAATCAGGCGACTGTATTGCGCCGTCTTGGGGATTTTTATCAACGACTGCAATATGGAGCTGCACAGAGTGCCAGCGTATGAGCAACTTACTATCGTTCGATCTCGAAGACTGGTACCAGATAGTTTATCGGGACTTTACCGGCGAACATATTCCGGCCAGCGATTCGTTACTCCGCCAGGTGGATAAGTTAACGGAAGTCCTCGAACGCCACAATGCCAAAGCGACATTCTTTGTTCTTGGCATGGCGGCTGAAACATTTCCGCATCTGATCAAACATATTGCTGCTGCAGGGCATGAAATTGCCGTACACGGTTATGCCCATCTCGCTGTATACCGGATTAGCCGTGATCAATTTCGTGGAGACACTCGACATGCAAAGGAATTGATCGAAGATCTGTGTGGCAAAGCAGTTGTCGGCTATCGTGCCACCGCCTTTTCCATTATTACAAGGTCTTTATGGGCTCTTGAAGAATTGTCGAACCTGGGCTTTGAATATGATTCCAGCATCTTCCCCGTCCGTCACCGTCGCTACGGGATACCTGACTTTTCAGTAAAACCCGAGCGTTATCTTCTTACCAATGGAAAATCAATCGTCGAACTTCCATTGGCGACTCTTGAAATCGGTAGCCTGCGTTTGCCAGTTGCAGGCGGAGGATATTTTCGGATGCTGCCTTATCCGGTACTGCGAAGAGCAATACAACTGCATGAAGCCAAAGGTCGCCCATTTATGACATACTTTCATCCGTATGAATTCGATGAGGAACGTCTTAATATATTCCAGATTATGCGCCCTGCTTCATGGCGGAAGAGTCTTCGTGCCCACCGATTTAACTGGCACCAGAATCTTGGACGCAACACAATGATCTCCAAACTTGAAGCAATCTTGTCTGACTTTGAATTCACAACATGTCAGGAGTTCTTAAACCATGTTAGATGCCCAGAAAACGCAAGTTTACTTTCATCAGCGCGCGCGGCAGTTTGATTCGCTCTATGCGGAGAAGCGCGATCTCGCGTATATATTCAATCACACTTTTCGTAGCGCAATATACAAGCGCGTTGAGCTAACAGTTCGTGAATTCAACGGGTTGTCGAACTTCAGTGTGCTCGATGTCGGCTGCGGTTCGGGGCGCAACAGCGTCATCTTCGCTAAGACGGGCGCGCAGCGCGTATTGGGTGTCGATTTTGCGGATAATATGATTGACCTTGCAAGGCGATACAGTGATGAACACAAGGTTGATAATACGTGCGAATTTATCAAACAGGATGTCATGGCCTGGTCAACCGATGAGAAGTTCGACGTTGTAGTCGCACTCGGGGTGTTCGACTACATACAGGATCCCCGTGCATTGTTGACACGCATGGCGCATTTTTCCAAGGGTAAAGTTATTGCCAGTTTTCCTGGATTGTCGCTCGTCAGAGCCCCACTCCGTAAGCTGCGTTACTCCCTTCGAAACTGCGCCGTTTACTTTTTTAGCCGCACCGAACTTCAGAAGGCTGCCCGTGACGCTGGATTGGAGGACATTTCCATTCACTCATCGAGCAGCAGTGGCTGGATGCTGATCGGAAGGGTGCGACACTAATTCGATGTATCCGGTTATCAAGCGCGCTTCCGATGTGATAATCGCAGGCCTCTTGCTGACCTTACTAGCGCCGTTGATGGCGATCATTTCCATAATCCTGTGGATTACACAAGGGAAAATCTTTTTTCTCCAGGAGCGTCCGGGACTCAATGCAAAATCGTTCAGGATTATTAAATTCTGCACAATGAATGAAAAGCGCGATCTTAACGGTAACCTCCTGTCAGACGCTGAGCGGCTTACGCGCACGGGACAGATTCTTCGCACTATGAGCATCGATGAACTCCCTCAGTTCTGGAATGTCTTGCGTGGGGAGATGAGCCTTGTAGGTCCGCGACCACTTTTGATTGAATATTTGCCCAGATATACAGCCGAACAGGCCAGGCGCCACGAAGTAAAGCCGGGTATTACAGGTTGGGCCCAGGTAAATGGGCGAAACGCCATCCATTGGGACGAAAAATTCATCATGGATGTGTGGTACGTGGATCACAGAAGCGTATGGCTTGACTGTCGTATTCTTTGCCTGACTGTGGCGCGTATCCTTCACCGTTCTGGAGTATCAAGTGAAGGCCATGCAACGATGCCGAAATTCTTGGGGAACAAAGCACGAGACTGAAAAGATTCTTTGTCGCAACAAAATTTTGCAAAAATTGCGATGCATTTAAAACGCCAGGAAGCAATTGGAAAGGAATCTCAAAATGAGCAGCCAACCCGCTGTTCTAAGAGGGCCCTCTAACGCCGTATTGCAACGTTCAGAGACAGTTCGAAGAACTCCTTTTACACCATGGCCAGCTTTTGAACAGGATGAAATCGATATCGTTCGTGAGGTACTTGCTTCGGGAAAGATCAACTACTGGACAGGGCAGGAGGGACGGCTCTTTGAACAAGAGTACGCTGCGCACGTTGGCACCAGATACGCTGTTGCGGTCTCAAACGGAACTGTGGCATTAGAACTTGCACTTGAGACTCTAGGCATAGGCGTAGGCGATGAGGTCATCGTTCCAAGCCGCACCTTCCTCGCTACTGCAAGTTGCGTGGCTATGCGAGGTGCGATTCCAGTCTTCGCAGATGTGGACCGCGAAAGCCAAAACATCACGGCAGAAACAATTCGTTCTCTAATTCGTCCTCGTACACGCGCCGTTATTGTTGTGCACTTAGCGGGCTGGCCGTGCGATATGGATTCAATCCTCGAACTAACGCGGGCGTGCAATCTCAAAGTCATCGAAGATTGCGCGCAGGCTCATGGCGCCATGTACAAGGGCAGACATATTGGATCGCTGGGAGACGTTGGTGCGTTTTCTTTTTGTCAGGACAAGATCATGACTACAGGCGGCGAAGGTGGCTTAATTACGACGAACGACGAAGAAGCATGGCGTCGCGCCTGGAGTTTTAAAGATCATGGCAAGAACTACGATGCTGTCTACAATCGACAACACCCTGCGGGTTTCAAATGGCTTCACGAATCCATAGGAACTAACTGGCGGCTCACTGAGATGCAGTCTGCTTTAGGCCGCATTCTTCTACGTAAGCTTCCCGCTCGAGTGCAACTGCGGAGAAGAAATGCGGCAAAGCTTAACGAACTTTTCGCAACGGATCCCGCGGTCCGGCTGACCGTTCCTCCCTCGCATTGCTATCACACATATTACAAATACTATTTCTTCCTGCGTCCAGAAGCGCTCAGAGCAGAGGCGGAGCGCGAGACGATCATAGAAGAAATAAACGCAGAAGGCGTTCCTTGCTTTTCGGGAAGCTGTAGCGAAATCTATCTGGAAAAGGCCTTCCCGGCATCATGGCGTCCCAAAGTCCGGCACGCCGTTGCCATGGAATTGGGAAACACCGCTCTCATGTTTTTGGTTCACCATACGCTGACAGAAGCAGATATGGCTGACACACATGCTGCCGTGACGAAGGTTCTGAATCGATACAGGAATTAGACCGATGAAAGTCCACTCACTTTTTACTCGAATCTCTCAAGCGAGGAAGACCAACAGTTCTCTGGCATCGCTGTCATGCAAGACTGGCACAATCGCCACTGTAGCCGGCACAAATATTGCTGCAGGGATGTGCGACAGGATTATTTTGATACAGGGTTAAGCACAATTCAGAGCTCGGAAGCTGATGTTTGACTACAACAACCAGGGTCAAGTGATCGCTTTGTCCTTATCCCCCAAGAATCGACTGTAGCGAAAACTGTAGTGGCCGGCGGGTGTCTTCCAGGTCGAATCCGAAGCACTTCGCCGACAATCAGAAACGGCAGCGAAGTGCGTGCCAGCCTCATACGACGCCGCCGGGAAATATCGCGGAACAGTAGCCCAAATACGGAATCGAGATGGTGTAGAACAGTTTTTTGAAACCGGCCAACCGATCATGCAGCGGCAGACGGCGTCATTGCCGATCCTGGCATCATCGTGGAGGCGATGCCCTCAGGCCTGTTTTCATTGCCGCCTGGCTTATAACGACGTGTGCGGCGGGTGAAGTGGAGGGGTCGTAATTTACGCTGCCCCCATAGCTCGCCGTCACTGCATCTGTCCCAGGAGGCAGCGAAGTTGTTATGAGGCTGGCATCTGCGGAGCTGTTTAGCGTTACTGTCCCCAACGTCATGCTCCCGCTCTGGAAAGTCACCACTCCACTGGGTAAACCTGACCGCAGGGATCGCACCGACGCGTTCAGGGTAACAGGTGCTCCGACGACAGCCCTGGGAGTCACGAGCAGCGTGGTTGTCGTTCCCGCCGGTGTCATTACCAGGATCCACACCGCTTGCGAAATAGATGGCGAGAAATTTGGGCTCCCTCCGTAGCTCGCCGTCAGCGAGCCGACTCCGAGCGGCAGCGAGGTCGTCGCGAAGCTGGCTACCCCAGAGTTATTCAACGGCACCATTGCCAACGTCGTGCCCTCGTTCATGAACGTTACAGTCCCGCTGGGTGTGCCTTTTTGCGACTTCACCATCGCCGTCAGCGTGACTGCCGCTCCCGTCGTTACCTCGGAAGACGACACCGTTAGAGCCGTCGTCGTCAGCGGTGGACTCACAATCACATGCACCGAAGGCGAAGTGGAAGCCGTGACGCATGGAGTGCCTGGATAGATCGCCGTCATCGTATGGGTGCCAACCGGCAGCGAGGTCGTCGTGAGGTTGGCATCCAGCGCGCTATCCAGGGGTACTGTTCCCAGTGTTATGCCATCGGACTGGAACGTCACACTCCCGGTGATTGGGCCACCCACAGGCGGAGCCACTTCGCTGACCTCTCGCACCGACGCGTTCAGGATGACAGGTCCTCCGACCACGACTCGCGGAGTGGCAAACAGGGTGTTGGACGTTATCCCCCTAGGTATGAAGATGGCAAGGACGGGATGTGCAATGGAAGCTGCAAAATTTCCCTGCCCTCCATAGTTGGCCGTCAATAGGTTGTATCCGAGCGGCAGTGAGGTCGTCGTGAAGGTGGCCACTCCCGAATTGTTCAATGGCACCGTCGCCAACGTCTTGCCATAGTCCGAGAACGTTATAGTCCCACCCGGTGTGCCCGTGAATTGGGACTGCACCGTCGCGGTTAGAATGATTTGCCCTCCCACGACATTCCCACAGGAATCAGGGCCAAGTGTCTGAACCAGAGTCGTCGTGGTAGGCGCTGGGTTGATAAGGACGCTTACGGCGGGCGAAGTGGAAGACTCGTAGCCTCCGCTACCTCCATAGTTCGCCATCACCGAATCTGTCCCCAGTGACAGCTTAGTCGTTATCAGGCTGGCCAATCCCGAGCTGTTCAGCGTGGCTGTTCCCAACGTCATACCGCCGGACTGGAAGGTTACTGTCCCAGTCGGCCTGCCCAACGATGACCACACTGACGCGTTCAAAGTAACAGGGCTCCCTAGATCCGCTTTCGGAGTCGTGAGCAACGTGGTTGTTGTTCCCAGCCGCACGATCACGACATTGACAGCGGGCGATGCGGAAGGATCGGCACTTGCGCTTCCCGCGTAGCCCGCTGTCACTGAATCCGTCCCCAACGGAAGGGAGGTTGTTATCAGCGTGGCCACTGCCGAGCTGTTCAGCATCGATGTTCCTAATGTCATCCCTCCGGACTGAAAGGTTACCGTCCCAGTAGGTCGGCCTAGAGGTGACCACACCGAGGCGTTCAAAGTAACAGGTTCACCGATAATGGCCTTAGGAGTTGCAAGCAGCGTAGTTGTTGTATTTGTGTGCGTCTTCTGGCTTCCGCTTAGCGCAAAGGTTGCAGGTGTGCTTACTCCCGCAACGCTTGCAGTTGCCTGCAGAGAACCCGTTTGCATCGGCGTGGCAATGATGGAAGCTTGGCCGTTGCTACCAGTCACTGCGACACCGCCATTTGAAAAGCTGATCCCCATCCCCTTGAAGGTCACCGTCGTGTTCGGTACGGGGAGGTTATTCACATTGGTCACAAGCACCACCAGCGAATTGGTGAAGGCCTGGCCGACCGACGCAGTTTGTCCCGATCCGAAAACGGCCCTGATGCTCGTAGGAGGCAGGAGAGCAACCTGCTCCGTCACGCTACCGCTGCTCGAGGCGTAATCCGCGTCGCCTGAATATATGCCAGTGATGATGTGCGTACCTGCCATCAGGGCACTGTTCTGGTAGCTCGCTTGATCTCGGCTTAGGGTAACGGGGTTGCCGAGCTGCGTCGTCGCGTCATAGAAGACGACAGTGCCCGTGGGCGCACCCGTACCACTTGCTGGTGCCACTGTTGCGGTGAACACTACGGTTTGTCCATAATCGACCGTCGTTGCTGGCGAGGCCCCGAGCGTCGTTGTGGTTTGGATTGAAGTCCCGGTAAGCGCGACCATTCCCGATACGCTTGGGCTATAGTTCATGTCCCCTGGATAGTGCACATCTACCTCATGTGTCCCCGCACCCAGTATGGAAAGACCCGTCAGTTGTGCCGTCGCTGTTTGCGCTATCAACTGATTCACCAGCACACTTACTCCACCGTTAAATTGCACTGCCAGCGCCAGGTCGGGAGTACCATCCCCATTGAAGTCCGCCACCGCGACAGAAACAGTTGCTCCTGCCGCCGCAAAGTACATCGCGTTTTGGAACGTACCATCGCCGTTGCCTAGCAAGACGCTTGCGTTAGAGCCGAAGTTGGCTGCTGCGAGATCGAGCTTTCCGTCTCCGTTGAAGTCTCCCACCGCGATGGAATAAGACCCATTTCCAGTTGAATAAAACTTCGGAGTCTGGAAAGTACCATCACCATTGCCCGGCAATACGGCTACTACGGAACCGGCCCCAGGCGGTGCAGACGGTACTGCGAGGTCGAGCTTTCCGTCTCCGTTGAAGTCCCCCACCGCGATGGATAAGGCATCGTAAACCGACTGAGATGTACTCTGGTTTTGAAAAGTGCCATCGCCGTTGCCCAACAAAACACTTATAGTGCTGTCCGGACCTCCGTTGCCATCGTTAGTGTTCGTCACCGCCAGATCGGATTTGCCATCTCCATTGAAGTCCCCGATTGCGACAGAAGTGGGACTACCCCCCACGGCATAACTTTTCTGGTTTTGAAAAGTGCCATCGCCGTTGCCTAGCAGAACACTCACTGTGTTATCGCCATAGTTCACCACCGCCAGGTCGAGCTTGCCGTCCCCGTTGAAGTCCCCTAGCGCAATGGAGTGGGGATTTGTCCCGGTTGCATAGATCACCTGGTTTTGAAAAGTGCCATCGCCGTTGCCCAGCAGAACACTCACCGTGTTATCGCTATAGTTCACCACTGCCAGGTCGAGCTTGCCATCCCCGTTAAAATCTCCGACGGCCACGAACGTAGGAGTGTTCCCTGTTACATAGCTCATCTGCTTCTGGAACGTGCCATCGCCGTTGCCCAACAATACGCTCACTTTTTTTGCATTCTGGTTCCCTGTAACGATGTCAGGCTTACCATCCCCGTTGAAATCGCCCACCGCCACGGAGATGGGATTGCCTCCGCTTAGATAGAACGACTGCGGAGCAAAGTTCTGGGCAAGTGTGGACGCCCCCAACGCGGCTTTTCCCAGCACAGAGTTTCCGTTCGTTGTGTCCTCGAACGATACATTGCCAGTTAGGCCGGCCGGGGCATTTCTGCCGCCCGTCACCATCGCCGTCAGCGTGTAATTACCTGTTGAGCCGGTAGCGGCAATCGTGGTCGTAGTCGGATAGGTTCCTGTTACGGTTACAGTTTGTGGGTTTGAGCCACTGCTGGCATCGCTGTTCGTTCCAGCAAATACCGCTTTGATGGAATGCGTGCCGATACCCGGCCTCAACTTGAGCGATGCCGCGCCGCTGGGCGTCAACTGCGCGGTGCCCAGCAAAGCCGAACCTTGACAATTGGTAGATGTTGCGTCGCAGAAATTTACCGTCCCCAACAAAATAGGAGTGCCGCCCACCGTCGCTGTCGCCGTCAGAGTGACCGGTTGGCCATATGTGATCGCATTGGAGGACAAGCTCAACGAAGTCGTCGTCGCAGTTGCCGGGCCCCCGCTCAAGATGATCACGCCGGAGGTGCTGGCTGCGTATTCGGTGCTCCCTGGATAGGAGGCATCGACATCCTGCGTCCCCACAAACGGTATAGAAAGGCCCGCCAGTTGCGCCGTCGCGGTCTGCGTCACCTGATCCAGCAGCACACTCACAGTGTTGCTGGAACTGTTCGCCACCGCCAGATCGGGATTGCCGTCCCCGTCAAAGTCTCCCACTGCAACGCAATTGGGATTCGTTCCCGTTGCATAAGTTTTCTGGCCCTGGAAAGTGCCATCGCCGTTGCCGAGTAAAAGACTGACACTGTTACCCGTGCCCGCGTTGCCGTCGTTACTGTTCGTCACGACCAGATCAGCCTTGCCGTCTCCATTGAAGTCTCCGATCGCAACAGAAGTCGGACCAACGCCCACGGTATAGCTCTTCTGGCCTTGAAAAGTGCCGTTGCCATTGCCCAGCAGAATATTTACTTTGCTGTTACCGTTGTCCGCCACCGCTAGATCGAGGTTGCCGTCCCCGTTAAAATCCCCTACCGTCACGAAAATGGGCTCACTACCTGTAGCATAGGTCTCCTGGTCCTGGAAAGTGCCATCGCCGTTGCCCAGCAAAATGCTCAAAGTATTGTCGGTGTAGTTCGCCACTACCAGATCGAGTTTGCCATCTCCATTGAAATCTCCCGTCGTCACGAAATGGGGTACGCTGCCCGTTGCATAGGTCTTCTGGGTCTGGAAGGTGCCATCGCCGTTGCCCAGCAATACACTTATCGTGTTATCGCTAAAATTCGCCACCACCAGATCGAGCTTGCCATCTCCATTGAAGTCCCCTACTACCACGGAATAAGGAGTAGTCCCTGTTGTATAGGTCTTCTCACTCTGGAAGGTGCCATCGCCGTTGCCCAGCTGAATGCTTACCTTGTTATCACCCAAGTTCGCCACCACCAGATCCGGCTTGCCATCCCCGTTGAAATCTCCGACGGCCACGGATGTAGGAGTATTCCCTGTTACATAGCTCACCTGCTTCTGGAAGGTGCCATCGCCGTTGCCCAGCAATACGCTCACTGTAATTGAGCCCTGGTTCGCCGCGACTAGGTCGGGCTTGCCATCCCCATTGAAATCCGCCACTGCCACGGAATAGGGATACCCAGCCGCGGTATAGGGCACCTGTGCGGAAAAACCCTGGGCAAACGTGGACGCACTCAATATTGCTGTCCCCAGCACAGCGTTTCCGCTCGTCGTGTCCTCGAACGATACACTGCCGCTTGGGCCGGCTTCGACACCTCCGCGGCCTGTCACTATCGCCGTCAGCGTATAGTTGCCTGCCATTCCTAAATATCCAATCGTTGTAGCGGTCGGATAAGTTCCCGTTACCGTTACGCTTTGTGCGCTTGAAAGGCTGCTCCTATCGCCGTTTGTTCCGGCAAATACGGCTTTGATGGAATGTGTGCCAATGCCCAGTCTCAACTTGATCGATGCCGTGCCGCTGGGCGTCAATTGTGCGGTGCCCAGCAAGGCTGAATCTTCGCAATGGGTAGCTGTCGCGTCGCAGAAGTTTATCGTTCCGAGTGAGACCGGGTTATCACCCGTTGTCACAGTGGCCGTCAGTGTGATCGGGGTTCCCACCGCTACTGGGCTGGATGGAGAAACCGTCAATGCTGTCTCAGTTGCGCTCGCTGCAAAGAAGCCAGCCGCACCGGTGCCGGCTATGTGATCCCTGGGCCCGGTGCTATGCAGCATCGGCGCAGTTGCCTTAAACTGCGCAGTCAGCCGCTCGCCATTCCAAGCGGTCAGTGAAACGATGAGGAAGAAAATCCGGACAACATTGCGAAGATGATCGCGCCCGGATACATGCAAATCGCGAGCGAAGTTGAACATGACGAGTCCTATCCTGGCAGGCAACTGTTCCAAGCCACAGATTGAAAACTTCAGAACTGTTCGAGCGGCGCCTAGCGCAAATTGAGTTCCCTACGAAAGGAGGGAAATTGCAGACCCGAAGACCCGGGATCATGAAAACGCAGAATTCAGACGCGGAATCCAGGACAGGCCATCAATTCTGGCACTCAGCTGTCCCCTCTTGCAACGCAGGCCAACACTACACACCGTTCCGTGTCCTTTGGCAAGGAAATTCTTGGCAAGGAAATTCTGGTTCTGGTGCAAATTCGGCGAAGATGATGGAGCCGCGCCGGCGATAAGGGACAAGATGAGAGCACTGGAACTATTCAATGGACGTCATTTCGACAGGGAAATCATCGTACTCTGCGTGCCTTGATATCTCAGATTCAAATTGAGCTCGCGGGTCTGGTTCCACAACAAGGAAATTCTCGGTCTTTTAGGGGCCAGCAAGTTCTTCGGTTTCCTGCCTTTCTAAGGAGACAATTGACTGCTTCTTGGTAATCCCGCTCTCGCGAAATATCTTGATGACGTCAACCGGATTGACGCATTTAGACAACATGAGCAATTCTGCTGAAATCATTGGCCGAAGAGGGGCTCTCGCCGGGTTGGAGCACCGGATGCGCGCGATACAAGAGCGGTACGGAGCCGCAAACGTGAAGCTGCGCACAGTTGTCACCCACAAGCCGGACGACGAATCGTTTCCTACGGAGAAAGAGCCAGCGTCGCGGAGGCTGCGCTTCGGTCGAACGTGAGGCCGGGCCACGCGCAGCTCTTCAACAGCTTATCGACAGGAATGCCGTGGAGCGGCAGGCCGCAGCTATGCGCCTCGCCGAGCTGAAGCAGCGGCGGGCGGGCCGACTGTCTGGGCCGCGCACTTCGCCACTAGCGCACGGGGATGCCGTAGAGGGGCATTGAGGGTTAAAAACGGCTAAATACGGCAGAGTGTTTCCGGCGAGTGCGGAGACTCGTTTCCACTGAGATTCCTTCGGTTGCGATGCCTCTGCGAATTGGAAATTCAGCGGATGAGTTCGACCACTTTCTACCGTAGCTGCCAGCCTGGAAACATGTGTCCTCGTACTTTGTACAGAAGCCCTGATAGATTTCGAGTGGAAAAGCAGGTAGGAGCGCGTAGCTCCCGGACATCAGAGTTAGACTGCGATAGCGGCATTCGGAGGACAAACCCCGGACAAATCTGATAGTCCCCAGACTATTCCAGAGGACAAGAAAGCCATCTCTCGAAAACTGCCTCTAGTGTGCTATTTTTCACCGACTTATCCTCGACATGCGCAAAGCCGTGAGCCTCTTTAGCTCAAACTGCCACCGAGGAAACCTCCTCGTGCTCCGTCCGATAGTCGATAGGCAGCCTGCGGAGCAATGTCTGAATCGCTTCGTTGGACTGATGTGCGCGTGCTGTTCGCTCCAGTTCTTCCATAAGATGTAGAAAATTCGTGGGTACGTGCGTGGCTTTTACCCGGAAGACATGCTGGAAGTCCGTTGTCGTCACTTGCGCATCCTCACGCCAGAGCTGTTCGTGAAGCTTTTCACCGGGACGCCTTCCCACCACCTTGATACCGATATCTTTACCAGGCGTAAGTCCTGCAAGCTGGATAATTTCCTTTGCAAAATCGATGATTCTGACGGGATCGCCCATATCCAGCATAAAAATGTCGCCTGAAAATGCAAGGGTAGCCGCCTGCAACACCAATTGCACTGCCTGCGGGATGGTCATGAAGTATCGTGTCATTTCCTCATGAGTAATCGTCACAGGGCCGCCTGCTGCAATCTGGCGCAGGAAGATTGGGACAACGCTGCCTCTGCTCCCCAGCACGTTGCCAAAGCGCACACACGCGAAATGCGTTTTGCCGCGATGCCACGCAGCGTCACACGCGCGCTGCTGGATAAGCATTTCAGCGACGCGTTTGGTTGCCCCCATTACACTAGAGGGACGCACCGCCTTGTCGGTTGAGATCATCACCAGGCGTTCACAGCCATATTCGACGGCTGCGTCCGCCAACTCGCGTGTGCCGCAAACGTTGTTCAGAACGGCTTCACAGCAATTCTCTTCCATCACCGGGACATGTTTATATGCGGCTGCATGAAGCGCAATCTCAGGTCTGTACCGCTCGAAGGTTAACTGCATCAGCTCTCGATCGCGGATATTTCCGACGATGGGAATGATTTCCCTTGTCTCCTTGCGGTCTATTTGATTCATCAATTCAAAAATTGAGTTTTCATCATGATCCAGAACTACGAGTCTCTTGACATTCAGATCGGCCACCTGCCGGACGACCTCAGACCCAATAGATCCGCCTGCCCCGGTTATCAGGACCGTATCTACACCGAAACATTCCACCACTGCTGGATGAGTTTCGCTCGTCATCCCAGACCGGTTGCGCGCAATCTGGTCAATGCATAGAGTACGGCTTACCTGAACTCTTCCCTGCATCAAATCGCCAACCGAAGGGAGAATCCTTACCTGAATGTCGAAAGCCGTCGCTTCCTGAATGACCCGCGAAGCGCAATCCAGGTTGCCTCCCGAAAGAATCACTAATTCAATCTGATGGGCTGTTAAAAGGCTCGGAAGAGAATCCGGCAATCCCAGAACCGGAACTCCACCGATATGAATACTGAGCAAGCGTTTATCCTCGCTCACTAATCCCACTACCTGGGCCTCGCCGGATGAGTGAACATGGTGAACCGCCGCCGCGAGGGTAGCCTCATTGCCCACAACGAGAGCGCGGGCGCGTTTTCGCGGACAGTGAACTAATTCATGCTCCAGACGGCGCGTAACCCTGAATACAGCAGCAAACATCAGAAAAATGCCGAACTCTAGTATCAGGACACTGTAGGGGATGACTGGAGCCTTCAGAGCAAATGCTCGTACCAGCAATAAAGCCACCGTAACAGGCAGCGAACGCATGGCCAGATACAGGCCATCGCGAATGTCGAAAAAACGCCAAGTTCCTCTGTAACCGCGCAAAAGCAGAAGGGTCAACGGGCGCATAATTGCGACGACGCACATCCAAATCCACATGCCGCGGCGCATAGTAGCCGGAATATGAAAATCAAATCGCAGCGCATATGCATAGATGAGGGCGAACGCAGCCGTCAGCGCGTCCAGGAGCAATTGGACATGGCGATGAAATATCCAGTCAGGAATGCGACTGGCATATCCTGCGCGCTTTTGGCCTTTCACAACACCAGAGCGTTGAAGATGGCCCACTTGACTCTCCCTAGTAACTTTTGTCGAGTTTCCGGAGTATCTGTCGGCTTTCGGATTCGACTGAGATTCAGAAATGCATTTATCGTGCCGGTAAGTTCCCAACCACTGAAGATTTCTCAAAACTCACTTGTCATAATCACGTAAGCTTCTACATCGCATGAGTGTCGGAAGAATTTTAGACACTGTAGAAGCGCCTGCAATTTCGATTCGTTTAAAAAGAATCGTTTGCAGTTACATATTTCCAGCGGCATCCACCCTAACCCTGAAAGGTCACGATTTGCAATATCTCCAATAAAAATTTCTTATTACGGTCCCTTCCAAATGGCCCCTTTCGCGAGGATATTCGATTTCCCCAGCCGCAAGAAACCTTTACAATAGAGGGTGCATCCAATAGGCTTTTCCAGGTCTAGAAAGCGCAAGTCGTCTTCAGGCCAACATATCTAGAGTGAACAGGGTGCCAGCTTCAATGTCATGCCGTGCTCGTTGTCCCACAAGTTGGGACCGCATCGCAGGGGGAAGACCCGTTCCAGGCCGAAGGATCGCAATCAGGTCTTCTCTCAGAATTGTCCCCCCTTTGATGTGGCAGGCCGCCACCAGCGATCTGCGGGCCACTGCTGCCGTATTCATTTCCTCCGGAACTGGCTGCTTACGCCCGTCTCCCAACGCCGCTTCTATATTTCGGATGCTGCGAACCATTGCCGCAAGCCGGTCTGGTTCAAGTGAAGCGCGATGATCGGGCCCAGGAAGCTCACAACTGATTGTGAAATGTTTTTCAATGACACATGCGCCAAGTGCCACCGCAGCGATCGCAATATCTGCTCCTGTTGTGTGATCTGAGTAACCAGTGGATACATCAAACGCTTCGGCCATGGTTCGCATGGCGCGAAGATTAATGCTGGACGGCTGCGCAGGATAATTGCTCACGCATTGCAGGAGAACCAGTTGCTGATTTCCCGTTGCACGAATCGTTTCCACTGCTTTTTCCACCTCTTCAAGAGTCGCCATGCCAGTGGAGACGATCAGCGGGAGTCCCTTATAGGCGATATGCTCCACGAACGGCAGGTTTGTGATCTCTCCAGAGGGAACCTTGAAGGCGGGTACCTTTAATTCCTCCAGGAAATCTGCGCTCTCGTAATCAAATGGAGTAGAGAGGAACAGTATGTTCTTTGCTTTGCAGTACGCATGCAGTTCGCGAAATGCCTCAAACGGCAACTCTAGTTTCTTCCCCATTTCGAGTTGGGATTCTTCGGCATCCGTTGTCTTAAGCTGGTAAGTCGCCTTGGGAGCCACCGGCGAACAAACTTTTTCCGGCTTGAATGTTTGAAACTTTACCGCGTCGGCGCGCGCTTCCACTGCGATGTCCACGAGTTCGCGAGCCATGTCCAGGCTTCCGTTGTGATTGACCCCTGCTTCAGCAATGATGAAGCACGGCTCTCCCTGCCCGACTCTACGTTCGCCAATCGTAATGACCTTCTTTTCGTCGTTTACATACATGTTTGCCCTGCCTCATCATTCCTGCCGAGATATCATACAAAACAGATGCAGTATCCTGCGCGTATTGAAAAACGAGCCAGATCCGACACTAGACAATTCGTAAGACCCTTCGTTAAGATTTCGGCGGACAATGTTTCGTGCGTTAGCCGGCGGCAAACCATACCGAATCTGCTGTTTGTAATAGCGACAATAACTTTGATGACTTCCCTCGATCAGCGCTACCGGACTGGCGATAGAAAAAATGTCACACATCTCTTGTTGAAGATCGAATTTGGTCCGATACTCCCACCGCATAGCCAGTGCAGTGTCTCTGCTGCGACGACGTACTCTCCGAAAGTGCCGATCTGCTTTGTTACCCGAAGACATCTGATCTCCGGAGAATTCAATGCCTGAACAGGTGAACAGTCCTACGTGGGATTCTGTATGGGAAGAGATTTTTCGAAATAAAGAATGGGGAAAATACCCCGCCGAACACGTCATTCGTTTTGTCGCGCGCAACTTCTTCAGCATCGCCGATCGCAGCAAAATCCGGTTGTTGGAGATTGGTTGTGGACCAGGTGTTAACGTCTGGTTCATGGCACGTGAGGGTTTTTCTGTATCCGGGATAGATGGCTCTGCGACGGCTATTCAAAAGGCAGATAAGCGTCTCGCCGGCGAAAGCCTTCAGGCCGAGCTGCGCATCGGCGACTACGCACATTTACCTTGGGCGGATGCCAGTTTCGACGGTGTAGTAGAAAACGTCAGCCTGTATAGCAATCCTTGGACAAGCATCCAGCATGCGCTCCGCGAAGTACGCCGCGTGCTCAAACCCGGCGGACCATTCCTTTCATCCTTTTTTACTGACCAGACCTGGGGTTACGGCGAGGGCGACCGGGTTGAAACCGATGGCTTTGTAAATCTTCGGGAAGGTCCACTTGCCGGTGCCGGGTTCTGTATTTTTTTAAATCGAAGTAGAATACCGGAGCTTTTCTGTGATTTCATCGACCTGAACGTGGAACGAGTCTCCTGGACCTTGGATGGTGAACGGCACCTGGTGGAACAGTTTGTCATCACCTGCCGCAAACCAGAAGGCTAAGTATGTGGTTCAACGAAAATTGGCGGCACATCTTACCCGCCAGCGCAGTTTAGTGATATTTAGCAATAATTGTTGCATTTGGATCCTGTGGATACGAAGAGGGTGCGAATGGTCATTCTGGGCGCAATGCATCGGATATACCAGCCGCGATTTGCCCGAACGATGTTTGCATTCATTCTTCGGAATCATTCAGGAAATGAATTATGCAGAAGACTACCGCTGAGACGCTGCTCGCGAGCAACCGCACGGATATTGAACGCTGGCGTGCAATGGTTTCCGCCTCAACGGCGCCTGATATTTACTACTTACCTGAATACGCCCAGGCCACTTCGGAAATAGAACATTCTGAACCAGTTGCAATCATTGGCGGCTCCCATTCCTGCAGGATACTTGCTCCGCTCCTCGTTCGCCGCATGTCCGTCGTCGTTAACGGTTCTACGTTGGAGTGGACCGATGCGTGCTCGCCCTATGGTTATGGCGGCCTCCTGAAGCTCTCAGGCAACGAGCAAATGGATACTCGCACCCTGCGCTGCTTCTTTGAAGATCTCCAAACTTGGTGTTCTGACCATCATGTGGTCTGCTGCGTGCTCCGTTTGCATCCCTTGCTGCGTCAGGAAGAGTGGTTCATGCCGGGAGAGTCATGGCAGAACATTCTCAATGTTGAACTTCGAGGGTCCACTACCGCGATTGCTCTGGATAATTGGGATACTGCTCTCGATCAGCCAAAGGGAATGCGTCGGGACAGGCGGGCGGATCTGAGGCTCGCGCGCAGCACATTGCGTGTCACCTGGGCAAGTGGTGAGGATCACGATATTCGAGCAAATCTGGATCTTTTCTCTGCAATATATAAACGGGCACTGGATCGCCATCGGGCTGATGATTTTTTTCGGTTTTCGCCGGACTATTTTTATCATCTGGCGGCCTTGGGGCCTCGTCTGGGGATTGCCTTTGCTTGGCTCGACGATCAGCTCGTCGGAGCAAATTTGTTCTTGGGTGGGTGGGATTATGCCCACGGCCACCTGGCGGGGATTGATGATATCGGCTTAAAACATGGAACTGCCACGCTGCTTATCGTGGAAGGCGCTAAATGGGCCACACAGCTTGGATGTAAGCTGCTGCACCTTGGCGGCGGCTTGAACCCGGGAGATTCACTTGAAGACTATAAACGCAGCTTTGGCGGACCGTCCTATCGCTACGCTTATCTTAGATACATTGCCGATGCAGAACGGTTCCAACAGCTCTGTCTGATTCCAAATGCTCCCTGGCCTTACAAGGTGAATGAGACATAAGTCGATATGAGATCCATTGGAGTAGTAACTACATCGCGCGCGGACTATAGCGCCTATCGCCCGCTCCTCAAGGCATTCCAGGCTGATCCGGACATCTCGCCAAAGTTATATGTCTCGGGTATGCATCTCTCGCCGGAATTTGGTTTGACTGTTCGCTTCGTTGAAAACGATGGTATCGAAATCGCCGAGCGGATTGAGATGCTGCTTTCGTCCGATGCCCCGGAAGGGATTGCCAAGTCGATGGGCCTCGGCCTGATTGGGTTTAGCCAAGCCTTCAGCAAGTACCACCCGGATATTCTCGTTGTGCTGGGTGACAGATACGAGATGCTGGCCGCGACGCTGGCCGCACTCCCCTTCAAAATCCCCGTGGCGCACCTCTGTGGAGGCGAACTGACGCAAGGCGCTATCGACGATGCGCTACGCCACAGCATCACCAAGCTAAGTCATCTGCACTTCACCTCTACGGAGGTCTATGCCCACCGTGTCATTCAGTTAGGAGAAGATCCAAACTGTGTTTTTGTATCCGGCGAACCGGCGCTCGACCATATTCTGACTGCGTCGCAACTCACTCCTGAAGAATTGAAGCACCGCTTCGGCGTTGACGTGGAGCGGCCATTTCTCCTCGTAACATTTCATCCCGTCACCCTCGAATACGAGAAGGTCGAATGGCAGATCGATGAGCTTCTGGCTGCGCTCGATCAGGCTCGTTTTCCTGTGATCTTTACGATGCCAAACGCCGATACCGCCGGACGCATTATCGCAACGCGCATGCGACAGTGGGTTCAATCGAATCCCGGTATGGGGGAAATGGTCGATAATTTTGGCGCGGAGGCATACCACAGTGTGCTCCGTCGCGCCGTTGCTGTTGTGGGCAATTCTTCCAGCGGGCTCATAGAAGCACCTTCCTTTAAGGTTCCGGCAGTCAATATCGGAATCCGTCAGACAGGTCGCATACGCGCGGCAAACGTAATCGATGTTGGGTATGATCGCGCGGATATCTTGTCTGCAATTCAGAAGGCAGCCTCCAACGAGTTTCGCAATTCTCTTCAATCGCTGACGAACCCTTACGCGAGCAAGACAAACTCGGCTGTATCCTCCATAACAAGCGTTCTGAAATGTGTGGATCTGGGCGATACGCTCCTTCAGAAGAAATTCTATGACCAGCGTCATCCTTCTTAGCCTTATTGGGCTGGATAACTCAAAGGCGCTGGCTCGCGTCTGTTGGTTAGATCCCGGATGCAGTGTCAAGTGAAGACAACCGATCTTCCCGGGAACTGCCCTTGTCATTTCCGCGGAAAGGGCATACTGGAGTTGGAAAAATAATCGCAGCTATTGGCTGCCATAGGTCCTGGGCATGAGCGACTATCGAGAATTCCTGGATGCTCCGCCGAATGAAGTGCGCGTTCGAGGGTTCCTGCACCACCCCGCCTAGACCTGCTGACGGAGGTTGGGACGTAGTGTGAGGGAGCCGTCATCGTTGAGCTTCTGATGACAAGCCCACCGCACTGGATAGCGCATTCCCTTTACCTCAATCTCAGCTCTAAGTTTCAATCCTTTCCAATCTACAACGTCCGGAAGCACGAACTGTGCCTGCCGAATCTTGCCCGGTAACGGGTAACCGGCATCCAGACAACCGCTCTTGAGTACCTTTCCGTCCCGAGTCTCCACGATCACCCGCAATACGCCTGGTACACCGGCGATGCCGTCATTCGCGAAGCCGACAATTAACCCTTGATAACCGTCGTCCCTATAGCTCCAGATGAAAGACGGCCTCACTCGATAGCCAATTCGGCGACCAATCCGGTCGAACGCGGCCGGATAAGCCTGGTAGTAGCTCATCAGATTCTTGGCGCCGATCTGGTGGAAGTTCCAGAGAGAAAAGTAATTCGCCCCGACATCGATCACATGAGAGATCATGTTCTCTGCCGGAGATATCCCTTCATATGCAGCGCCTGGATCAGGAGGTTTCCCGGGAAGCCCTTGCTCGAGCAATGCGGCGATCCAAGGCGGCCGGTTGCTGAGCGCTTCAATCTGCTCGTTCTCGATAAAGATGGTGTCGCTGCGAATCCAATTGTTGCTGCGGACCGTTCGGTCTAGCAGTTCTGAATTACCAACCCGGCTATAATCCGGTTGCGTATTGGTGAGTAGAGGGGTCTTCGAAAAGTGCTCGATCTGGACTTCGAGCATATCCATCCATGTCCGCTCTGCTGTCTGGTAGTTAGGGAAAGGATTGTTGGCGAATGGCCAAGTGTGCCCTTCGCCCCAGAAGCCGTACATGAAGGTGTCGATAAACTCGACGAGCGGGTTGCCATTGAATTCCGCTGCCAATTGTCCAACCAGTTCTTTGAATGCTTGCTGGAAAAAGGGATGGTCAAATCGTGGCTGATAACGCGAGTGCGGATTCTCCAAAAACCTTTTTGCCGCGGCGCTGCTTTCTT
>Ga0210386_10000822_pt1 | contig 28681 bp, 16 predicted proteins | sample IncBWH32OmetaG_FD_160091 | JGI IMG/M metagenome (GOLD analysis project Ga0210386, IMG submission 160091) | Forest soil microbial communities from Barre Woods Harvard Forest LTER site, Petersham, Massachusetts, United States - Inc-BW-H-32-O ...
GACGAAGGGGATGATGCCGCGATAGATCATATCGAGCGGCAGGCGCAGCACGGTCTGCGCCACGAAGATGTTGATGCCGAACGGTGGATGGAACAGCCCGATACCGAGGTTGACGGCGAAGATGATACCGAAATGAATCGGATCGACGCCCAGGGCTTTCATGAGTGGCACCAGCAGCGGCGTCAGCAGCAGGACGGCGGAGATCGGGTCCATAAAAGAGCCAACCAGCAGCAGCAGGATGTTGATCGCCAGCAGCAGGCTCCACAGCGGCAGATGCATGCCGACCAGCCATTGCGTCAGTGCGGCCGGGATCTGGTTCACGGTCAGCACCCAGCCGAACAGGATCGAGCAGGCGACGATGATCAGGATCTGGCCGGTGAAGACCGCCGTCGATTGTGCGCAGCCGAATACGTCGCGCCAGCCCAGCTCGCGATAGACCAGCAGCGGCACGCCGGCGGCATAGACGCAGGCGACGGCCGCCGCCTCGGTCGGCGTGAACACGCCGCCATAGATGCCGCCGAAGATGATGACCGGCGCGCCGAGCGCGGTGATGCCGCGCAGGGTCGCTCGGCCGAGCGCATCCCAGGCGAAGGCCTGGCCGGCACCGATGCCGTGGCGCCAGCAGTACCAGACGACATAGCCACAGAGCAGCACCGTCAGCAGCAGGGCCGGAACGATGCCGGCGGCGTACAGCCGCGGCACGGATTCCTGCGCCGCCGTGCCGTAGACGAGCAGGGGGATGCTGGGTGGGATGACCACGTCGATCGCGCCCATCGCGGTCAGGAGCCCGGCCGAGAACCGCAGGGGATAGCCAGCCTTGGTCAGGGCCGGCAGCATGGCTCGGCCGATGGTGGCGACCGAGGCCGCGCTCAAGCCCGACATGGCCCCGAACAGCGCCGAGGAGCAGACCGTCGTGACGCCAAGCCCACCCGGCACCCGGCCGACACCGGCGTTGACGAAGTTGACCAGCCGCTGGGCGACCGAGCCGCGCCCCATCAGCTCGCCGGTGAAGATAAAGAACGGCACGGCCAGGAGCGTATAGGCGTTGACCGCGCCGAACAGGATCTGGTGCAGCACCGGCAGCGGCGTGTGCATGAACAGCAGCAACGTCGCCACCACCGTGCTCAGCAGCACCAGGAAGATCGGAAAGCCGAGCAGCAGTAGGACGACCGGCAGCACGCCCAGGACGAGGCTCATGGCAGCGCCTCGTCGACCCGTGCCACCGGCGGCACCGCCTCGCGCACGACGAGGCGTAGCAGGCCAACGAGCGTCATGAGCGTGAAGGAGATCGCCAGCACACTGTGCGGTATCCACATCGGGATATGCGCATTCTCGCTGTGGCTGCCGATCAGGAACATCTTGGCCGTGTAGGTCCAGGACACCCAGGTCATGAGCCCGCAGACCGCGATCGCGAGCAGCGCCTCGACCTCGTTCAGGAACCGGGCGACCCTGGGCGGGAAATGGCGGACCAACACGTCCATGCGCAGATGGCGCTGCCGGATATGGGCGACGAGGCCGCCCAGGAACGCCATCCCGATCATCAGATAGATCTGCAGCTCGTCGGCGCCGGTGATGGCGTGGTCGAAGCCGTAGCGCGCCACGACGTTCACCACGTTCACGATCACGGCGAAGATCAGGGCCACGCCGAGCAGCCGGCTGAACGCCGTCGCGATCCCGTCGACGACGATCAGCGGCCTGGGTCTGCCCAACATCCTATGCAGTACCTCCCTACGGTTCTTGTTCGTGACGGCCGGGGCTTATCCCAGACAACGCTCGGCGCTCCAACCGTAGAGCCACTGCAACGAATCGTACATTTGCGACGGGGTGCGGCCGATCCAGAGCTGGTTGCGCACCAGCCGCTCGACGCCCTTGGCGTGGTAGATCCGTCCCATCTCGCGGGCCGAATAGAGCACGCGCGCGGTGCGCGGGATGCGCACGGTCTCGTAGCGACGGAGCGCCGTTATGAAATCGAAATCACTATCGGTGATAGCGGCGCCGAGCGTCACCGCGTCCTCAAGCGCCATGCAGGCGCCTTGGGCCATGTACTGCGTCATGGGATGCGCGGCGTCACCCAGCACGGTCGCCCGGCCCTGGCTCCAAAAGGGCACCGGATCGCGATCCGCGGTCGCCCAGCGCCGCCAGGACTTCGGCCGGTCGAGCATCTGGTGCGGGCGCGGATGGATGCCCTCGAAATACGACAGCACTTCTTCTTTGCTGCCGTCGCGTACGCCCCAGACCTCCGGCTCGCGGCTGTGAAAGGTCACGACCAGATTGTATTGCTGGCCACCGCGCAGCGGGTAATGGACGAGATGGCAGTGCGGGCCGGCCCAGACCACGGGTGCGTTGATTTGCAACTCCTTCGGCATCTCGGCGATGTCGACCACGGCGCGGTAGACGACATGGCCCGTGACCCTGGCCTCGTCGCCGATCAGCGTCTGCCGGATCACGGACTTGACGCCGTCGCAGCCGATGACCGCGTCCGCCCGGTAGCGTTCGCCGTGCTGGTCGACGACCGTGGCGCTGCTGGCGTCCTGCTCCAGTCGCTGGACCCGTGTCGAAGTACGGAAGCGGATCAGCGGATGGTGCTCGACCGCCTCCAGGATCGAGAGATGGATGTCGGCCCGGTGAATCACGCCGTAGGGATTACCGAACCGATTACGAAACGAGTTGCCAACGTCGACCGAAACGACCTCGGTCGCATCGACCGCATCCATGAGCGTCAGGCTATCGATGAACACGGCGCGCGATCGGGCGGCCGCACCGACGCCAAGCGCGTCCAGCGCCGCGAACGCGTTCGGGCCGAGCTGGATGCCCGCGCCGATCTCGCCGATCGTTTCGCTTTGCTCGAGCAACTCGACCTTGATGCCGAGCCGGGCCAGCACCAGCGCGGCGGCAAGCCCGCCGATGCCACCGCCGACCACGATGACCTGCTTTTCGCTCATGCGTTCCCTCCTGAGACCCCGACCGCTTCTATGCGACGAAATCCGGCTGCCGCTTCGGCGCGGCTGCGGCGAAGGCCGGGTGCACCGTCGCATGGGTGTAAACGGCCATCGTCCGCGGATAGGCGTCGAGGGCGCAACCCATGCGCTCGGCATTGGCGATCTGCGGGATAAGGCAGCAGTCGGCCACCGTCGGCGCCGCGCCGAAGCAGAATGGGCCGTGCCCGTAACGCTGCAGCAGCCGTTCCACGCCAGCCAGGCCTTCAGCCACCCAATGCTGGTACCACGCGTCCTTCTGCGCCGCGCCGACGCCCAGCCTGTCCTGCAGATACTTGAGAACGCGCAGGTTGTTGATAGGATGAATGTCGCAGGCGACGAGCATCGCCAGCTCGAGCACCCGTGCGCGCTCAGCCGGATCCCCGGGGATAAGCCGCGGCTCCGGATAGCGGGTGTCGAGGTAATCGATGATCGCGAGCGACTGGCCCAGGGTCTGCCCGTCCTCGGTCACGATCGCCGGGACGCCGGCCGACGGGTTGATGTCCGCGACATAGGCCGGATCGTGATGGGCACCGACACGGATATTGACCGGCCGGTACTCGTGCTCAAGCCCTTTCAGGGCCAGTGCGATACGGACCCGGTATGAGGTCGAGCTGTTGAAGAAGCTGTAGAGCTGCATCTTGCGTCAACCCGCGACCACGCGTGCCCGGATCATTCCGAGCCCGTTGATGCCGAGTTCCATGAGGTCGCCCGGGACAACGGCGCCGACGCCCGCGGGCGTGCGGGTATCGATGAGGTCGCCGAGTTCCAGCCGGAAATAGCGCGACAGATCGGCGATCGTTTCGGAGACTGACCAGATAAGATGGCTGATCGTGCTGTCCTGCCGCGTGGCGCCGTTGACGGCAAGCCAGATGCGGGCCTCGTACACGCCCGGCACCGCGGCCGCCGGATAGAGTGGGCCGATCGGCGCCGAAGCGTCGAACGCCTTGCCGATCTCCCAGGGCCGCCCTTTCTCGCGCATGCCGATCTGCAGGTCACGTCGGGTCATGTCGAGCCCGACCGCATAGCCCCAGACGTGGGAGCGCGCGTCTTCGACCGCGATATTGAGGCCGCCCTTGCCAATGGCTGCAACCAACTCGGCTTCGTAGTGAAAATTCTGGGTCAGCGACGGATAAGACAGCTCCGGGATCGCCTCGTGGGCGACCGGCAGAAGCGCGTCGGCCGGCTTCGCGAAATAGAATGGCGGGTCGCGGTCGGGATCGAAGCCCATCTCGTGCGCATGGGCGGCGTAGTTGCGGCCGACACAGTAAACCCGGCGGACCGGGAAGCGGTCGCCGCTGCCGGCGATCGGCAGCAGCACGGGTTCGGGTGCGGGAACGACAAGGGCCATGGAGCGATCCTGAACGAAGGGGAGCGGAAAGGGGCGGGCGTCAGGCACGCTCTTCGCGCAGCAGGTTGAGTGCCGCCTGTACTGGGCGGTCGGAGAAGCTGAACAGCACCGTGTCGTCGATCGTGGCGAGCTGCACCGGGGCCCACGACGGCATGACAAACACGTCGCGCGGTCCGAACTGAAACTGCGCGTCGCCGATGCGCATGGTGCCGCGGCCCTCGACCACCGAGAACACGGTCGCGTCAGTCGAGCGGTAGGTGCGACCACGGAAGCCCGCGGGCAGCAGCTGCATGAAGGTCGCCATGGTCGGCATGGGCCAGCCGCCCGTAGTCGGATTGACGTAGCGCAGCTTCACGCCGTCCCAGGCGTCGAGCTCGCCGCGACGGGAGAGCAGGTCGAGCGCCGCACGCGTGCGCTCGTAGGGATACGAGAAGATCGGCGAGGTTGGGTCTTCGACCCGGTGGCGCACGGGCGCCATGTTGTGGCCGAAGCGGGCGAGGCTGTCGCCCTCGGGTTTGGTGAGCGGCTGCACCGCCTCCGGGTAGTTCTCGGCAAAGCCGGCGTCGAGGCTGCGGATCAGCGGGATGTCGAGGCCGTCGAGCCAGACCACCGGCTCGCCGCCCTCGGCTGTCGGCGCGTTGCCGTGGTCGTGCCAGGTCCAGGACGGCGTGATGATGAAGTCGCCTGGATGCATGCGCGTGCGCTCGCCGTTGACCGATGTCCAGGCGGTGTTGCCCTCGACGACGAAGCGCAATGCCGACTGTGTGTGACGGTGACTAGGCGCGACCTCGCCTGGCAGGATCAGTTGCAGCCCGGCGTAGAGCGTCGAGGTGATGCTGGCCGCCCCGGGCAGGCCCGGGTTCTCCAGGATCAGCACGCGACGCACGGCCTCTTCCGCGGTAATCAGGCTGCCGGACTTGAGCACCAACGAGCGGATGTCGGCATATTTCCAGATCGCGGGAATCGCCGGCGGATTGGGCTGTTTCGGGACCAGGTTGTGCAGGGACTCCCACAGCGGCGCCATCTGGCTGCGGCCGATCTCCTCGTAATAGCTGGCGCGATCCTGGCGTATGGCGGCTTGGTCCATGTCGTTCCCCTCGCGAACAGTCATTGGCGGCGCGCCTGGGAGTCACACGGGCGCCTGTTATTGGGGCCCAGCTTCTGCTTTCAGTCATGCCATGGAAAATGATAATTCTGTCTAATCCATATCCTGTTGGATATACCTGGGGGATGGCATGGACTGGACTGCTCGTCTGCGTCTGCGCAACCTTCAGATGCTGCTGAGTCTGGCGCAGACGCAGAACATCAGCCGCTCCGCTGCGGCACTCAACACCACGCAACCGGGGCTGTCGAAATGGCTGCGGGAGCTCGAGGCGGACGTCGGCCTGCTGCTGTTCGAGCGTCATGCCCGCGGCTTGAAGCCGACATCCCATGGCGAGGCACTGATCGCTCATGCAAAGCGCATCGAGGCGCATCTCGATGTTGCGCGCGATGATATGGCGGCGATGCGCGACGGCGGCAGCGGCCGGGTCGTGGTCGGTGCGTCGGGTGCGTCCGCTTCCGACACTGTGCCGCTCGCGGTGTTGAAGCTGACGCAGCTTCTGCCGCAGGCGTCGATCAAGCTGGTCGAGAGCACGACTGACCGACTGCTGGATCTCTTGGGCGACGGCGACCTGGACCTGGTCGTCGGCCGGTCGAGCCGCAATTTGCCGGTGATCGAGATCCGCTCGGAGACGCTCTATGTCGAGCCGATCCATTTCGTGGCGCGGCCGCGCCATCCGCTGTTCGGCAAGCGGACGCTCGATTGGGACGATCTCTTCGCCTATCGCTGGCTCGTCTGGCCCAAGGGCACGCCGATCCGGGATTCGTTCGACGATGCGCTAGCCGCGGCCGGGCGCACTCTGCCGGCGCGCGTCGTCGAGTCGAACTCGGTGACGCTCAATCTCACCTTGCTCAACAACAGCGACATGATCGGTCTCGCCTCATACCGGGCGGCGATGCGTTTCGCCCATATGAACGCCATGCGCATCGTACCGCTCAGGCTGGCGGGGTTCGGCACCGTGACCATGTACTGGCGCGAGGACGCGGCCGGTCGTGTGGCCGTGGCGGCGATGCTCGGTTGCTTGCGGGAGGTTGTGGCCGAGCAGTCGGGACGGGTGGGGGAACGGAGCTAACGCGGTCAGCCATGATGTGAGCTGGATGCTGTCAGACCGTCACCATCCGGGCGAAGCACCGATGCCGGGTCTCGCGACGCTCGGCATAGTCGAGGCAACCGTCACCCGTGATGGCAAGACCACGACAGTGCGACGCCATTATTTATCGTCTGTCGCGATCGACGCGGTGGCGTTCGCCGCCGCCGTGCCGGCGCACTGGCGGATCGAATTCTGCCGGCACTGGGTTCTTGACGTCGGCTTCGACGGGGATCGCGCGCGAAACCGGCGAGACGCTGGACCGGAAAACCTCACAACGCTCAGGAAACGCGCACTCACCGTTGTCCGCGCCGCGCGGGCGGATATCTCCGTCAGACGCAACGGACGCCGCAAGCCTAACATGGCCGACGCTGACCTGCCGTCGCTTCGGACAAGCTGATGCAGGGGAGCGCAGGGGCCGAGGTTGCCGGTCGCGGCCTGATGTGGGTCGTCGCTACTCCAGGTGCTTGGTGAAGACGTCGAGCGTGCGCTTTTGCGCCAGCCTGTCGTCTGGCTCGTTGAAGCTGCGTGGTTCGTCGCAGCCAAAGCCGTGGCCGGCGCCATGTAGACAAGCTCTCGGGCTTCGGCTGTGCCATGCGCACCGCCTCCACGTCGGTCATTAGGGTCGAGGCGTCTTTTCGCCGAACTGCATTTGCGCCGGGCAGTTCGGCCGCTCGTCCTTCTGGGCCTTCTCCTCCGCTGACCAGCGCCGGCGACGGCCGGGCCCGTTAAAACCTCAGCCCACCGAAACCCAGCCTTCGCGTTGTCGTTAACGTCAAACATAACGATAGCTCGAAGCACTCCGCCTCGATCGCCGACCACATTCAGCGTCCAGACAGAAGAACGGCCCTGAACAACGCTTACTTTCAAGGTCTCCATCGCATCAATCGCCCCTGTAGGCGATTGAGCAGTTCGTTGAGGGCGGTCGCAATGAACATCAACACGAACAACGCAGCGAACACGCCGGTCGAATCGAACTGTGAGGCCGAGTGCTGCACCAGATAGCCAAGGCCGCGATTGCTGGCGATGATCTCGCCCACCACGGCGCCGATCAGTGCATAGGGGACAGCGACTTTCAGACCCACGAAAACCCAACCCAAGGCACTTGGGATCACCACACGACGGATGATCTGCGTCCGACTGGCGCCAATGATCCGCATGACATCGACGAGATCGCGGTCAACTTCGCGGACCCCCGCATAGGTGTTGAAGAATACCAAAAAGAAGACCGTTATCCCCGCCAACGCGACCTTCGATTGCAACCCGATACCGAACCAAAGGATGAATACCGGGGCAAGAGCGACCTTCGGCAGACTATAGAGTGCCACGATCACCGGATCCGCGACTTTCCCGAGCTTTGGCGCCTGTCCGAGCAGGAAGCCAGCCACAATCCCTCCGGCTGCACCCACCACAAATCCCCAGAGCGCGGCTTCCATCGTGATCCAGAGATTGAACATCAGGGTGCCATCCAAGGCCCACGCGACAAGACGCACGGCGACATCGCTCGGACGGCTGATGAAGAACACGTCGATGACGTGGGACAACAACTCCCAGCTGCTCAGCAGCACGGCGATCAACAGCGATCGCCAGAGCCACAGTCGCATCCCTCGAAGCTGCGCGGTCTCATCCTTGTCGACAATCTCGCTGCCAGCGGATAATGCTGGTGGGGCGTCAGGATCGAGTACGAGACCAGTCACAGCGCCTCGCCACGCTGAATGTCTTCCGATAAGGCACGCCAGAGCACCTTGAGATGCCCGCCGAACTGCTCTTCATAGCGGACTGTGAAGACGTTGCGCGGCCGCGGCAGATCGACGTCGATCACCATCCTCAATTTTCCCGGCCGCGCCGAGATCACCGCCACCCGGTCGGCGAGGGTGACCGCTTCATCCAGATCATGGGTGACGAAGACGATCGTCATGCCTGTCCTTTGCCAGATCCGCAAAAGCTCATCCTGCAGCACCAATTTGAGCTGCGCATCCAGCGCGCCAAACGGTTCATCCATCAACAGCGTCTCGGGATTATAAATGAGGGTGCGCGCCATCGCCACGCGCTTGCGCATGCCCCCGCTCAGTTCATGGGGATAGTGCCGCTCGAACCCGTCAAGCCCGACCATGTTGATCATTCCGGCAACGGCATCGCGAGACTGTCGCGCTGCCACTCCACGTACCTCGAGTGGCATGCGCACATTCGCCTCGACGTTTAGCCAGGGGAACAGAGTGTCCTTCTGCGTGAGGTATCCGACACGCGTGTTCACGGCTGCGACGCGATTTCCGCCATAGAGCACGTCGCCGGCGCTCGGCTTCATCAGCCCCGCCGTCATGTTCAGCAACGTGCTCTTGCCGCAGCCACTGGGACCAACGATAGCAATAAACTCGCCCGGTGTGATCGATAAGGTTACATCACCGAGTGCCTCGACGGGTTCACCGGCCTTCCAGAACCGCTTCCGTACAGCTCGCCATTCGATAATCTCGGATGTCATCCTGTGTTGCCGTGGATTGCGCTCAATTCGTTTGCACAAATCGATTGGTGACAAGGCTATCGGGCATGACGTTGGGCCTAGTTCCATTCAATAGCGTCATGAATTGCAGGACGTCATTCACGTCTGCTGGGCTGACCGTGGGCGTCGGCGCAAATGCAGCTTCCATATCCGCCCACGCGCTTGCGAATGCCTCGGCGGGCATCTTCGGGAAAAAGGACCGCATCAACGCCTGGGCCTCCTTCGGATCGGACTGGATCAAGGCTTCCGCCCGTCCAATGGCCCGGGCGACCCGTTCGCCGACCGTGGGATTCGCGTCGAGATAGGCCTTGGTTGCCATCAGGTCGATCCGATATCCCGGGGACACTTCGCCATGCGCGACATCGATCAGGACCACCGCGGTGCCCGCCTGCACGGCGGCTTCCGGCGCGGGCGGTCCAAACACAAAGGCATCGATCGCGCCATGCGACAGCGCGCTCAGCGCGGTCGACGGATCATGCACCGGCACCGTCTCGACGTCATGGTCGGGATTGAGCCCGTATGAGGTCAGCAACCAGTGCAACATCTGGTCTGGCGCGGCGCCGACGGACGAGATGCCGATCCGCAAGCCAACGAGAGCTTTGACCTTATCCGCGATGGGCGTCGTCGGCGTGATGTGCTTTGCCTCGGCCACGCTTTTGGCGATAACGATGTTATCCGAATCGCGCCGCGTCAGCGTGGCAAAGGCAACAAGGGATCTCCCATGGACGGCGGCGTTTATGTTGTCTGACAAACCGGCGGAGGCTATCTGGGCGCTGCCCGATATTACGGCGGCGATTGCGTTCGATGCACCGCCCGTGATGACAAGATTGACAGCCAGACCTTCGTCTTCAAAATAATGCTTCGCTCGCGCAATATATATGGGACCATGAATGATCGAATCGGTGGCCTGCGCCAATGTGACGGCGATAGGAGCCGGGCGCGTCTGCGCCAAACCGGGTCGCGGTGCGGCGAGGACGATGGACACCACTGCCAACACGATCGGCGTACCTATGCCGACTACGCATCGGATGCAAGTGGATATCGTTGATCGCCGCATTTGTCCCTCCTGTGGGCGTTTTCGCTTCTAGGTCAGCGAAGACACTGCATCGTTCAGGATTCGACCCGCCCGATCAAGTTTGCGCTTCAGTTCCTGCAACGCGCCGAGTTGCACTTCGTGCTCAGCCTTGCGCATCGCCAACATCCTCGCCACCTCGGTCTGTCCCGGTCCACCAGCCGAGTTGCGTGTGTTCAGGAAGGCGACCGGGTCGAGGGCGGATCGTACATCGTCCTCGGAGATGCCCAGGCGCCGTCCAACGACCGCCTGCGCCGCCTGCTCGACGAGTGCTGGTCCGACATCACGGTATTCCAGGCGCTGCTCTGTTGCCAGTCGGACCAGATGCCCGGTGACGAGATGGGCGGAGCGGAACGACAGGCCATATTTGCGGACCAACGTATCGGCAAGTTCCACAGCTGTGCTGAAACCCGCGCCGGCCGCCTGCGCCATCCTGTCGCGATTGATATGCAGCGTGCGCACGACCTGCGACGTCAGCCGCACCATATCGGCAGTACGGCCAACCGCGGTGTCGGCAATGCGCGGGCCGACCAGTTTGATGTCGAAGGCAGTGCCTCCGGTGTCGCCCTTGAGCACATCGAATATTGCCCCAAACGTCGCACCGATCTCGCCGGTGCGCGCCCGGATCATCTCCAGTGAATAGGGGTTCTGCTTCTGCGGCATGATGCTGCTGCTGGCCGACACAGATCCGTCGAGTCGCACCATCCCGAATTCATGCGAGCACCAGATATACAAGTCCCAGGCGAGGCGCCCGACATCGTTCATGAGGATCGACGAAGCCGCCACCGCCTCCAACAGCCAATCGAAGTTGTGGCCGGCATCCTTGGTATTTTCCACGACGCAGTCGAAGCCTAACAGGTCGGCCAGGCGTTGCCGATCGATGGGCCACGCCGTTCCGGAGGTTGCTGCCCCACCCAAAGGTGAGGCATTCACCGTACTATAGGCCGCCATCATCCGGACCCAGTCACGGGTGGTCGCGTCGAAGAACGCCAAGGCATAATGCGCGAAGGTCGTGATCTGTGCCGGCTGTAGATGGGTGTAGGCCTGCATGATGCAGTCCACACTTTCCTCAGCGCGCTCGAGCACGACGGCGCGCAACGTGGACAATGCCTCCAGAAGTGCAACCAGGTTTTCGCGCACGCGCAGGCGCATCAGTGCGGCGATAAGATCGATCCGGCTGCGGCCGATATGCATCTTGCCACCAGCCTCTTCGCCGGCCGCCACGATGACATTGGATTCGATGTTGAAAAACAGATCGCCCCTGACCGGATCGTACGCCAGCGAGGCGGGATCGCGGTCCAGTGTGTTCAGGGCGTCGAGCACCTTATGTGCTTCCTGCGGCGTGATCAGGCCGCATTCCGTCAGCATCACCGTGTGCGCCTTGTTGCAGGCGACCATTATGGCGACGTTGCGATCATCCAGGTCGGCGTAGGGCACCCAGACGTATTGCAGCATTTCGATTGATTGCGCCCGCCCCAGGCGCTCGCGCGACACCTCCGCGAAGCCCCCCGCACCGATCGGTTCGTTCATATTCGATTACCCCTCTACCAAGGCGGTGACGAAGCCGCGCACGCTGATCTCGTTATCTATTCGTAATATACGCTCGGCGAGCGGCCCGGCACGCTTGCCCAGCACGGGTTCCGCCTGACCGGTGAACTTGGCTATCAGCTCGGTATCGCTCATCGGATTGCGTGGGTCGCCGCGCGGATACAGCGTCTCCTGCGCGAAGGTGCCGCGATCGGTTTCGATCTCCACCCGTGCCGGACGTCCGCCGTTGCGATAAAGCTGCGTCAGTGCCGGATCGATCGCGAATTCCGTTTGCGCCATGAGGGCCGTGATCGTCGGATCGGCGAGCCAACGCGCGGTGAACTCCTGTTGCGTCACGCGGCCGGCCACGAAGGCGGCGGCGACGCAGTAGGGAAAGCTGTGGTCCGCGGTTTCCTTGTTTGTTGGCGCGAGTTTCTGGTTATCCCAGCTCGGCTTCTTCAACGCTTCCTCATGGACGTAGATCCGGGTCCGGCGGATTTCCCCTGGTTGCACCTGATGTAGGCGGCGCAGGTCGAGTGCAGCCTGCACCATCGCGATTGTCATGCCCTCAACAGGATAGGGCTTTATGCTGACCTTCCCCAGCCGAGGTTGATCCGGGCGCGGCACCAGCGCCTCGACGTCAACGCCGCCGGCGACCGCATAGCGAAAACCGTAGGGTCCTTCGAGAAGAGTGCGGCATCCCGTGAAGCCACGGCGAGCCAACAGGCAGGGCAGGATGCTGTTGCTCGCCACCAGGGGCGCCGACAACGCCTTGTCCATCGGGATATCGCCGTGCCGGATCTCTGAGAACGTGTTGGCACGTGCGCCCGACAGGGCCATGGCATCGGCGATCTGCATCCCGCTGAGGCCGAGCAGCTTGCCCACCGCAGCGGCGCTCGCGTAGGCGCAGGCCGCGGTGTGGTGCCAGCCCAGATGCCAGAGGTTACGTGGTACCGGCAGATCGGAGAATGCGAGCTGGACCTCATAGGCGACGACCAGCGCTTCGAGAAACGCGCGCCCCGAGCAGTCGTACGCTTCCGCGACCGCCAGGATGGTCGCAACGTTGTCGCTCGGATGTGCGGTCCAGGCGGGTCCGAAATACACATCCATGAAATCCCAGTACCGCGTGGCCACACCATTCGCCAGCGCGGCGTATGGCGCGGCTGTGCGCGTGCCGGTGCATAGGATCGTGGCCTGCGTCGCGCCGCCGAGCTCGGCCACGGTATCACGCACGATCGCGCTCGGCTCCGCATCGCTACCGCCGTAGCAGCAGCCGAGACTGTCGAGCCAAAGACGCCGGATTGTCTCAACGCCTTGCGGGTCGATGCTGTCGAGCGAGAACGCGGCAACATAATCGCCAATCCGCTCCAGGATGGTGGGGCCTTTGGCGACACTGCGCTTGGTCAAGTTCGAACCTCCAATTCACTCAGAAATCGCTTGTGTGTCCCGCTTAAAGGGACAATATGCTATCTCAGCCATGAAGTTAGGCGATCCGATTCTCGCGGTCAAATCGTGATGAAGAGGGACAGCTTCCAATCATGCCACGGCATCAAGCGCCTAAGATCACGGAGATTGTCCCGCTACCCGGGACGAACTTGGGCGGCACCGAGGCCGTCGCGCGAGCGGCCGACGTCCTGCTGCTGTTTTTGAACAGCCCGGTCCTCGGGGTCCGTGACATCTCCCGTCAACTCGCGATGAGCAAAAGCGTGGTGCACAGGATCCTGCGATCGCTGACGTCGAGGCAGCTGCTGGACTTCGACCTCGCGCACCGGGGCTATCGCACGGGACCCGCTTTGGCGGCGCTCGGCGCGCGAGCGCTACGCCAGCTCGATCTGCGCCAGGCGGCTCTGCCCATCCTGCGCGGCCTGCAGCAGGAAACCGGCGAGACCGCGACGCTGTCCGCATTGGTCGGACACGCGCGGGTCTTTCTTGATCAGGTCCAGAGCGGGCAGGAGGTGCGCATGACTGTCGAACTTGGTCGTTCGTTTCCGCTCAATGCGGGCGCTTCAAGCAAGGCGATGCTTGCGTTCGCTGAACCTGCGCTTCGGCGGCAGCTTTTGGACGGGCCATTCCATCGAATAACGCCTGCGACTCCGGTCGATGTCGATCGCGTCACGATGGAATTGCGGGATATCGTTGAGTGTGGCACCGCGGTCAGCTTCGGCGAACGGCAGATGGGCTCCGCGGCAGTCGCTGCCGCGGTTATCGGCCCGGAAGGTTATGCGGTCGGTTCCATCGCCGTGTGCGGTCCAGCGCACCGGTTTGACGGTGCTGCAGTCGAACACCATCGCGCCATCGTGAAATCGGCTGCTCGGCAGTTGTCCTTGCGACTAGGGTGGAACGAAACAATTGCGCCAATGCAGAGCGCGGCACGCGATCCGCCGTAGGTGCCACGTGGCGCCTGACCTGGATTGCGTAACCGCGATCAGTTGTGGGTCCGTGACCACGCTCGTCGGCTGCCGAATTTAGCTATATTTACCGTGCAGCAAATCTGAACCGTTGCGCGGCCCCTACGGGGAGGCTCGACTCTTGAGTGCCACTCCACGAAAATCAAATAGAGAGCACGGTCAAACATCATGCCCAGGAGGACAGCTTACACTGTGCGGCCCCCGATCGCTCTTGAGTCTTTGCGCGCCTTTAGACGGCCTGATACAGCTAACAAGCAACGTCAATGAAGCGTCACCACCTCCACGCGATCGATATAGATTGGCGACATCGTGGCCGCCTGTATTGCGATGGCTTGAGTTCTGTCCAGTACTTCTGAACCAGACGCACCTGCGGAGCTGTGCGCGTAACACCTGCGCCCGGAATGATGGGGTTCTTCCATCATGTCGGGGTAATGGTACCGGGCACGGGGATTACCCCCGGTATACCGAGACGGCGACGTTCAAGGACAGAAAGTCGCTGCCGACACCAACATAACTGCCCGACACCGGAACAACCTGTCGGACATGGCGTGCCACGGCGACCGGGATGAGGCTGGAACCTCCGACTGTCCGATTGGTCGGGTCAAAGGCAACCCAACCCGCCCCAGGCAGATAGATTTCCGCCCACGCATGGGTCGAACCGCCGTACGCGGACCCGACCATGCTGGTGCCTTCTTCGGCGGGATCGAACAGATATCCGGACACGATCCGCGCACCGAAGCCGAGGCACCGCGCAGCCTCAATGAGCAGGACTGCGATGTCACGACAGGATCCCCAGCCACGTGCGAGGGTATCCAGCGGGCCTTGCGTGCCCTCTTCCTCGCGGCTCTGGTAGGAAATCCACGCCGACATTGCGGCATTCAAATCCTTCAACAGCGCTAACGTGTCGGTCACCTGGCCGCGGATGAAGCCTCGGGCCCAGGCCGATAGGCGCCCATCCGGATCATGGTATTGCGGAACCGACAGCGCGCCGAGATCCAACCTTTCGTCTTCGGTATAACTGAAAGGGTAGGACATCGCCGACGCGGCGATGTCAAATACTGGCCAGGCCTCGCCGCTGTGATCGAGTTTCACGCGGCTCTCGATGGTCAAGGTCGACGCTAAGTTCTGGAAAGACGCGGTGGTGATGGTGTTGCCGAACACATCGTTGGCCCAGGTGAGCAATGGCGTCGGGGTGATCGTCAGTTCGCTGGAAACCAGCTTGACATCCCGGCTCTCGCGCGGACGCAACATCAACCGATGCGGTCCCAGCGTCACGGGTTGCTGGTATCGGTAGGTCGTTTGGTGATCGATTTGCAGCGTCGTCATCACGCCGATTTCCTCTCCGGCAAAAAAAACATCCGTCGATCCACGGACGGTCTCAGTCAGGACGTTCGCCACCATGTGCCGATCGGCCGAGCGTGACCAGCACATGACGGGTGCCACCATTGTCCAGCAGCTTCACGCACGCTGGCCCCTTGGCCAGCATCGTCCCATCCTCCTGGACCGAGGCAACGCCGCTGCTGACCCCGTCGGGATTCTCCACGACGATCTCGTAGCGTGTGGAACGATACCGTAATGCTATCTCGAAGCGTGGCCAGGTTTTCGGAATGCACGGGTCCAGCTGCAGGATATCGTTTCGTACTCGCAGCCCCAGGATGCACTCGACGCCCGCGCGCTGCATCCATCCACCCGACCCGGTATACCATGTCCACCCGCCACGCCCGACATGCGGCGGCGCGGCATAGACGTCAGCGGCGATGACGTACGGCTCCGCCTTGTAGCGGTGGACATCGGACCGGGTGCGCGTGTGATTGATGGGGTTGAGCAGGGAGAACAGGCTCCCGGCCTTGTCGCCCTCGCCGATTGCCGCGAATGCCATGACCGACCAGATCGCCGCATGCGTGTATTGGCCACCATTTTCGCGGATGCCCGGGGGATAGCCCTTGATGTAGCCCGGATCGAGCGCTGTTGTGTCGAATGGCGGCGTGAACAGCAGTGCCAGCCGATCCTGCGGCCGGATCAGCTCCCGCTCGACCGCCGCCATCGCGCGCGCGGCCCGGTCGGGATCGGCCGCCCCCGAGATTACCGCCCATGACTGCGAGATCGAATCTATTTGGCAAGCGTCGTTGACTGCCGACCCGAGCGGCGTGCCATCGTCGAACCAGGCACGGCGGTACCAATCGCCGTCCCAGGCCTCGCGCTCAAGGCAATTTTGCAGCGCGCTGGCGTGCGTCCGCCACGCCGCGGCGTGCGCGGTGTCGCCACGTGCCTCAGCCAGCGGCGTGAAATCGCGGAGCGCCGCGTATAACAGCCAGCCCAGCCACACGCTCTCACCGCGGCCCTGTTGGCCGACGCGATTCATGCCGTCGTTCCAGTCGCCAGTGCCGATCAGCGGCAACCCGTGGGCGCCCACCGTGAGGCTGGCATCGAGGCCGCGAGCGCAGTGCTCGAACATCGTACCGACGTCGTCCGAGACCGTTGGGTAGAAGAAGCTGTCGTGCTCACCTTCCTGTAGCAGTTGGCCTTCCAGGAACGGCACGACCTCGTCCAGCACGGCGGTATCGCCGGTCGTACTGACATACTGCGCGACGGCGGTGGCAAGCCACGCCCGGTCATCGGAAATACGTGTGCGCACGCCCTGGCCCGAATGCGGCAGCCACCAATGCTGCACGTCGCCCTCGACGAACTGCCGTGCCGCCGCGCGCAACAGGTGGGCGCGCGTCAGTGCCGGTTGCGATGCGACAAGCGCCATGCCGTCCTGCAACTGATCACGGAAGCCGTAGGCGCCACTCGCCTGGTAGAAGGCCGAGCGTGCCCAAACGCGGCAAGCCAGCGTCTGATACAGCAGCCAGCCGTTCAGCATGATATCCATCGCCCGATCTGGGGTCTTCACCTGAACCACGCCAAGGGTATCGTTCCAGTAACGACCAACCTCGGCAAACACCGCGTCAAGATCCTGTGCGCGATAGCGCACGACCAGCGCTCGCGCCTCCGCGACACTGGCCGCCTCGCCGAGGAAGCACACGATGTCGATGCTACCATTCGGCGGCAGCACCAACCGCCGGCGCAGTGCGCCGCAGGGATCGAAACCAGCGCCCACGGTGTTGGACAGTGGCGCTGTGGTCGCAAGTGCAGCTGGGTACTCCAGGGTTCCGTTGCGGCCGATGAATGCGCGGCGGTCGCCGGTCCAGTCGGTCTGGCGTCCGGCAAGATCCAGGAAGGCGACGCGTCCGCTGAACGCGGCATTCCACGGATTGCGCGCGAGCATCGCGCCGGTGACCGGATCGATCTCGGTGGTTACGAACGCCGCTGACACCATCTGCGATGGGCCCAGCACCCATTCGGCATAGGCGGTCAGCGACAGCTGCCTGGCACGGCCCGAGACGTTGCGCAACGTGAGGCGTGAGATCTTGATCGGATCGTCAAGCGGAACGAACTGCAACAGATCAGAGGCGATGCCGTGTGCGGCATGCTCGAACCGGCTGTAGCCCCAGCCGTGCCGCGCCACGTAGGTGCCAGTGTCGTCGCGGATCGGCAGGGCGGTGGGGCACCACAGGTCGCCGGACTCGTCATCACGCAGATAGAACGCTTCACCCGATCGATCGCTGACCGGATCGTTAGACCATGGCGTGATTTGGTTCTCACGGCTGTTGACCGACCAGGTGCAGCCACCGCCTTCGGTCGCCACCTGAAAGCCGAATTCAGGGTTGGCAATGACGTTGATCCAGGGGGCCGGCGTCGACTGCCCGGGCCCGAGTGTCGTGACGTATTCCCGCCCATTGGCGGCGAAACCACCAAGGCCATTGAAGAACTCCAGCGCCGGTCGTGCATCTGCCAGGGCTGGGAGCGCGGGCAGCAGCTCGGCGCTAGACCCCGCCAGCGTCCGCATGGCCGGGGCCACGGCCTTGGGTTCCGGCACGCGGTCGAGCTGATCGCCCAGCGACCCCCGTTGCCCAACCAGAACGACCCGAGCGACCGAAGTCAGTAAGGCACGGGCGTCCTGTGCCAACAGGTCGGCGCGCAGCACATAGATGCGACCTTGTCGCCGCTCCACGCTGTCGTGCGGTGGCGATTGGCTGGCCCGGGCCAGGGTCTCGAGTGCGACCTGCAAATCCTGCACATACGACGACGCGCGCTCGTTGAGGATAACCAGATCCACCGCGAACTGTTTCATCCGCCAGTATTCGTGCGCCTGAAGCAGGTGCCGGGCGATGTCCACGTGCTCGATGTCGGCGATGCGCAGCAGCAGGATCGGCAGATCACCGGAGATGCCCAACGGCCAAAGTCCTGGCTGCCCACCGCCGCCACGGAGGATGGTGTCAGACGAAGGCCGCAGTGTCGGCCCGGCAAACAGCAGGTGGCCGGCAAGGCGCTGGAACAAGGCCGCCACACCCGGATCGATACCGATATGATGCAGCTGCACCTGCGCTTGGGTCCAGGCCAGCGTGGCCGCCCGCTCGAACGCGGTGGTGTCGCGATGCTTGTCGACAAGGTCCAGCACGGCGGCACGGGACCCGGCGGCCACCGTCCAGAAGGCGATGCGCACGATCGCGCCGGGGGCGATCCGTACACGGCGGCGCAGCGCGAAGACGGGATCGAGCACCGTGCCGACCGTGCCAGACAGGGTGCGTCCGTCGATCACCGCGATTGGCCGGTGTACATCGTGGCCGCGGCCGAGGAACCGGGCGCGGTCGGTCTCCACCTGGGGCTTGCCCACCGCATCGCCGTCAACAATGGCCAGATGCGCCACCCAGATCTCTGGCTCGGACTCCGCGCGCCGCCGCCGCGTGGCCAGGATCGTGCCCTGGTCGGCGAGATATTCGGTGGTGACGAACAGCTTCTGGAAAGCCGGATGCGCGACGTCGTCCTCCTGCGGTGCCAGCACCAGTTCGGCGTAGGATGTCAGCTCGATCTCGCGCGCCTTGCTGCCGGCGTTGCTGATCGAGACCCGTCGTACCTCGGCGTCGTCCTCGGCCGAGACCAGCACTTCCAGCACTGTCGTGAGCCGTCCGTCGTGCCGGGTGAATTCAGCGCGATCCTCGTTGAAGACGACGTGCCAGTCGTCCGCCTCAGGGCCAGTGGGTTGGAATCCGGCCGACCAGACCTTGCCGTTCTCAGTGTCGCGCAGGAAGATGTAGCTGCCCCGGTCGTCGCACGTGGCGTCCTCGCGCCATCGCGTCACGGCGAGGCCGCGCCAGCGGCTGTAGCCGGAGCCTGCCGCGGTCAGCATCACCGCGTAACGCCCGTTCGATAACAGATGGGTGGCGGGCGACGCGGCATGTGGCGTGGTCAGCCGCCTGCCGCCGGGCCGCCCAGCCGCCCGCACCGCGGCGTCGGACGTCGCATCGGACGCCCAGGGGCGCACGACGGCGACATCGCGCGGCGTGCCCTCCTGCAGCAGCAGTTCGGTGGCCTGCACGATCGGTTCGGCATGGAACCGCGCCCGCATGATGCCATCGAGCAACGTATCGCCGATGGCCACGATCGTCATGCCCTGATGATGCGCCATGAAGGCACGGACGATCGCGACGGAGGCATCCGCCGGCAGCCGGCTCGGCGTATAGTCCAGCGCCTCGTAGAAGCCGTAGCGGCCGCGCGCGCCGGCAGTGGCGAGGCGTGTGAAGTTGTGGGATGCGGCCACCGGATTGACCATTGTCGCCAGCGCCGTAGCATAAGGTGCGACGACCGCGTTCTCGCTCAGCCCGCGCTTCAGGCCGAGGCCTGGGACCCCGAAGTTCGAGTACTGGTAGGTCAGCTCCAGGTCACGCGTGTTGTAGGCTGATTCCGAAACCCCCCAGGGCAGGCGGCGTGTCGCCGCATAGGCGATCTGCCGTCGCACGATCAGTCGGTTGGTTTGTGCGATCAGGCTTGCCGCGGGCGCCCGCATGACGAGCGAGGGCATGAGATATTCGAACATCGAGCCCGACCAGGAGATCAGCGCGGCACCATGCGCGATCGGCGTGACGGCACGGCCGAGATGGAACCAGTGGCGCGCCGGGATGTCGCCTTTGGCGATCGCAACGAAGCTCGCCAGGCAGGCCTCGGAGGCGAGCAGATCGTAACAGCTCGGGTCGAGTGCGCCGTCGGACACGCGATACCCGATCGACAGCAGTTTGCGATCGGGGTCGAGCAGAAAATCGTAGCGCATGTCGAGCGCTGTGGTCCGCGCGGTGGTTTCGAGCGTTGCGAGGCGTTCCGCCAGGGCGGCTTTGTCCTCGGGCGACGCGACAAGATCACGCAGATGGCTCGCGATCGCGTGGCGCACCGCCGCGATCCAGTATAGCATGTCGGTACCAGCATCGTCGCCGCGCTCGGCCGCGAACGCAGTCGCGATATCGGCAACGGTCTCGGCCTGCTCGGCAAGCTCCACTAACAGCGCTGCGATGTTGTCGTCGGTCGCCAGTGTCGTCCGCAGACAGGCGGCGAGCTTGGCGAGCGAAGCGTCGAGCTGGTCCCGGGTCACGGTCTGGGTGCGTCGTCCGTCGTGCAACAGCTCCGTGGCCTCGCGCGCCAGCTGGAGCGGATCGGCAACCCCAGCGAGGCGCTGCGCCGGCGGTGGTGCCAGAACAATCCACTCCCGGCAGGCGTTGGCGAGTGCGATCAGGTGGCCGGCGAGGTTTCCGCTATCGACAGTGGAGACATAGCGCGGATCCAGCGGACGCAGATCCCGCGTGTCGTACCAATTGTAGAAATGTCCGCGGAACCGGGCGAGACCGCCCATGGTTGCCAATGTTGCTGCCAGACGTTCCGCCGCTTCGGTGGTTCCCAGCCAGGCGAAATCGCGCGCCGTCGCCACCGACAGCAGATAAAGGCCGAGATTGGTCGGTGAGGTCCGATGCGCCAGCACCGGGATCGGGTCTTCCTGGAAATTGTCCGGCGGAAGCATGTGGTCGTCCGCCGACACAAAGGTCTCAAAGAACCGCCAAGTCCGTCGGGCGATCAGCCGCAGTGCCTGCATGTCGGCGGCTGGGATAGGTGCGGCATTGGCAAGCTGGGGCGACCGGCTGGCCCAGCGCGCGATCGCCGGCGAGGCGATCCACAGCGCGCCCAGTGGCGTCATCAGGGGCCAGGAACCCCACCAGACGCCATATTGCAGCGCCAGCAGCGAGGCCACGATCGCCGCGAGACCGATGGCAACCCCGCCGGCCATCACGCGATAGAAGCCCGGCAAATCCAGCCGCGGACCGACCGTCGCCTGTGCCGCCGGCACCCACTCCAGCAAATGCCGGCGGGTGACGAAAAGCCGCACGAGGGTGCGCCCGATCGCGTCACCCATCAGGCACGCCTGGTGCGCCAGGAAAGCGACCACGAACGCGGATTGTGCCAGCGCGCCACACAGGTCGGCGCCCAACGCACCCAGATGGCTGCGCGCCGTGATGCCAGCGCGGCGTGGCAGGATGGCGCTGGCGACCGGGATGAAGGCAGGCAGCAGGATCGTCGACAGGATGAAGCCGACCCAGACGGCGGCGCCGCTCAGTGGCAACCCGCCGCTTGCCAGCAACGCCGCCGTGCAGGCCGGGGCCGACACTGTGCGCCGCAGGTTGTCGAGCATCTTCCAGCGGCCGATCGCCGGGACGGTGTCGCGCGTCCGCCCCGTTCCGGCGCCGGGCCCATAACCAACAATCCATGGCAGCAACTGCCAATCGCCACGCGCCCAGCGATGATGGCGCAGCGCGGCGACGTCGTAGCGGGCAGGAAACTCCTCGACCACCTCCACATCGGAGGCGAGGCCGGCGCGCGCGAAGATGCCCTCGAACAGATCGTGGCTGAGCAGCGTCGAGTCCGGCACCCGGCCGGCCAGCGCGGCCTCGAAGGCGTCGATGTCATAGATGCCCTTGCCGGCGTATGAGCCCTCGCCGAACAGGTCCTGATAGACGTCAGAAACCGCGGCGGCATAGGGATCGATGCCATTCATGCTGGAAAAGACGCGCTGGAACAGCGACCCTTCGCGGCCGACCGGCAACGACGGCGTGACCCTTGGTTGCAGGACGGCATAACCGTCCACAACCCGGCCGGCGGATGCATCGAAGCGCGGACGATTGAGCGGGTGCGCCATCTTGCCGATCAGACGGTGCGCCGTGTCGCGCGGCAGCCTGGTGTCGGAGTCGAGTGTGATCACGTAACGAACATCAGCCGGCAGACGTGCTGTCGTGGCATCGAGGTGCAGAAAATTCGTATCGGTCGCGCCACGCAGCAGCCGGTTCAGTTCATGCAGCTTGCCGCGCTTGCGCTCCCAACCGATCCATTGTGCCTCACCGGCGTTCCAGACCCGCTTGCGATGGAGCAGCAGGAAGCGGTCGCCGCTGGGCGCCGCGCCGTAGCGCCGGTTAAGCCGGGCGATCCCGTCCGCTGCCGCGGCCAGAAGCATCGTATCGCCCTCGGCATGTTCGGTCGCGGCGTCCAGCCAATCGGACAGCAGGGCGAACGACAGGTCACCGTCGGGACTGGCGAGGTGATGGACCTCGAGCCGCTTGATCTGCTGATCAATCGCCGCCACGGTCGTCAACAGGGTCGGCACCGCGACGATGGTGCGCAGATGCGCGGGCACGCCATTGCGAAGTTCCAGAGCCGGCAACAGCGTCGCGCCGAAGCCCCGCGTCAGCCCGCGGTTCACCAGGGCCACGGCCACGTCGATCGCGGGAATCGATCCCAACGCGCCGAGCAGGCTCAGCCACACCGCGCCGACGCCATGGGCATGCAGGATGAGCAGTGGTGTGGCGAGCAGCAGCCCGGCGAGCAGGCCACCGGCGGCCACGTAGCCGCCGATGCCGATCCTTCGACTCAGACGTCCAGGCCAGGCTTTCAGTGGCGGGCGGAAGCCGATCGCCACCTCGAACGCGCGACGGCCGGCGCCGAGCAGGTGATATCCGGGATCGCGACGGCGGTCGTCTGCCGCGCCAGTGGCATCACATGTCGTCTGCTGCGTCATCAGTACGGCATCGCGTGCGACGTCGAGTTCTGCCCGTTCCGCCCCGCGGGCCAGCTCCTCGATGGCACTGCGATAGAGATTGCGTGTCGGGAAATCCATGCCACGAAAGGCGCTGCCCGCCGCGAGCACGTCGTCCACCAGGCTCATGCGCTCGAACAGGTCCGTCCAATCGACGTCGGCGATCAGACGCAGGCTGGTGATGATATTGCGCACCGTGACGGTGCCTGACCCTTGCCGTCGATGCTCATCCTGCACGATCGCATCCGCCGTCGATCCTTGCGCCGCGAGACGCTGGTCCAGCCAGGCGAGCGCCGGCGAGATGCGGGGATCCTGGTCGCGCAGCCGATGCACTAACTGGACCGCGAACGCATCGGGTATCGTCTTGCCGTCTTGTGCCGCAAGCAGGACTGACACCGGCGCTGCGACGCGGCCGTTCGCACCCAAGAGACGGTCAGCGAGATCATCCGCATGCCGCCGCGCGATGCCGCTATCGACGATCCGTTCGGCGAGGCGTCGGAGGTTTTCAACCAGCACGATCCTGAGCGTGATTGCGACCGCCCAAAGCTCGCCGATCGTCAAGGGTTGCACGTCTTGATAGGCGCGCACGAAGCGGCATATCATATCGGTATCAAAATGGCTGTCGGTGTGGGCGACGAAAGCCCAAGCCAGGCCAAACACGCGCGGGCATCCCACGAACGGCCCGTCGATCAGTTTCGGCAATTGCCGGTAATAGCCCGGCGGCAAGGCCGATCGGACTTCACGGACCTGTCGCTCGACCAGGTAATAATTGTCGACCAGCCACTCGGCCGCCGGTGTGATGGCGCGATGTTCATCGATCGCCTTGGCGATCACGTGGTAGGCATTAAGCAGAACAGCACCGTTGTCGGCGAGGCGGCCAGCCAACGGGTGGCCCCTCGTGGGCGTTGGTGTGACGGGCTGCGCGAGCGCCAGACTGCGCGCGTGTTGTTCCAACCGCTCGACGCTGAACAGTTCTTCGCGGACAGGATCGCCACTGTGCCATGGCGACGTCGACTGATCGTGCCGGAACACGCGATTCCGCGACACGCGGTCAATGAGCGTTGTCAATTCGACCTTTCTGCGGCGTGTCGAGCGCGGGGGGACCACCCAGGTGGCCTACCGTCCAGTATGCAAAGCCAGCACGGGCTTCAACGCCTACAGGTCGAACATAGCACCAATTTCTGCCGACTGCCAGAAAAGCGGCTATGCCACCCTACCATCGCCGCATGATATTCCGAGCCCGGTTTGGATTGTGTGCCGGCGCCGGCGACCGCGGAATTGGCTGGCTTCACTCGTGCGTCGGCCTGGCGGTGGTGGCGACCCCGGTGCTGGAGGGAGAGGCCGGTGGGCTGGGCGCGCCGATCTGGGAGGCGCCCTCGGATGTCGGCGCCGAGACAGACGCTGCGTCACCGCCGACCATTCCCGTGGGAACCAGGCGCATCATTGCCGTAAAGGCGTAGACCATGCCGAATGCGAGACATGCCATGACGATCGCATTCCGCGCGGAGAGCTTCCAATTGCCTTCCCGCAGAGAGAACCGCGCCTCTGCCGCGGCCGGCCGCGCTGGCAGCAGTCCGATCAACCGCCTCGCAATCACGGCCGCATCAGAGATATTCCAGCGCCCCTGCGGCATGTCCGCAATGTCATGTGCCAGGCTATCGGCTGCGGCGTCCTTGGGAAGCTCGGCCAGACGACCCGCCTCCCGCCACGGATCGGCCCCCTGACGGGCAATCAGCGAGACGACGCTCAGCATCATGCCGCTCGCTTCCAACCCAACATCCGCGAACAGGAATTCATTCAAATCAGACCGCTGCAGGGAGAATACACCGGACATTTTACTGTATCTTTCTGAATGTTCTCTAAACTATACCGAACATGCGATCGATGTTCCTCAATACAAGACCATCGGCGATAGCCCCCGCCGATTGGGCCTTCCACGTGGCACGCTGGAATGGCTGCCGCTCACAAAATTCCTCTCCCACAGTCGCCGTTTACCGATCGACTGCCCAAGTTGCCCGCGGCCGATGATTGTTATGGCGGCGCGTCCGTCTGGCGGGGCGGATCGAACCGCTGGGATCTGTCGGCGGAGTGGGGTTTGTGCCTGGGACCGACGCTGAATTCGGAATTTTTGCTTCAGTCGAATATCCGATTGTCAACCCCGCCGTCGGCCTAGATCAGGCGGCGCACGGCGCCGTTCAGTCCGCCAAACGATTTGTTGGGAGCGAACGTAGTTAGAGACAGACGGGCGAAACAAGGTTCGGAAACTACGCAGGAGATGCCGGCTTGACCGTATGATGCCGCGCCGCCGCGTCGACGTGAAGCAGATATTTGCGGCTTTGCCTCGGCTCTCTCGTCCGCACCGGACGAACTGCAGCGAGAGTTGCGCTTTGTCGGGCGATCACGGCGTCAGGTGAGCGCCTTCTTCTCCCCATTGGCAAGGTGCGGCCGGGTCGCCAAAGATCGGACGTTTCCTTGATTCTGCTGGAAGACGAGCGACGGAGGGGGGTGTACAGTCCGCCGCCGCCGTTGGTTCCGCATACAGAACGCATTGCGATGGTCCGACGCGATTGGCGATAGGTAGTTTCCGAACCTACCGTGTCACCTCCGTACGTTGATACTCTTGCAGAAGACTTTGTCACATACGGGGCTGTTACTGAATTCGGATTTGGTCGTTCGATCTGATACCGAACTGGTGATTTGACGCAGCGCGGTGGCAGCCTAATGGTTACGAAGACGTTGTGTTCATGGCCTCGGCGATGACGGGTCTGTTGCCGATTTCGAATGCCGGTCGAGGCGCTGCTCGCAACTCCGCGCGCCTGCGGCTTGTTGGCTGCACCCGGGCTGCCCCCACGCCTCCGCAAGATCTGGAGACACGATCATCGTATTGAGTGAACTGCCGGTCGCAATGCAACAGTCAGGGCCGTGGCATCGGCGGCTCCGTTGGGTATCGATCGCCCTGGGCGCTGTGGCGATCGTCCTTTTCGCGTGGCTGGTCTTCGACCGGAAGCCTGTCGCGAAGGCTGGCCCGCAACCCGTCTCCGTTTCGGTGGCGATGGTCACGGTTCAGGACGTTCCCCTGTCCATCACCGCTTTGGGTGCGGCACAAGCCTGGACGAGCGATACCATCCTCGCCCAGGTCAGCGGGATCCTCCGTAGCGTCGACTTCGTCGAGGGATCCAGCGTCACAGCAGGTCAGCTTTTGGCCCAGGTGGATGCAGCGCCGTACCAGGCGGTGCTCACGCAGGCGCAAGGTACGCTCCAACGCGACCAGGCGCTGCTCGCCGGCGCGCGCGTCGATCTCGCGCGCTATGCCACGCTGGTCAAACTGGATTCGATCGCCAACCAGACTTATTCGGACCAAGGAGCTCTGGTGAAGCAGGATGAGGGGATCGTCATGCTCGACCAGGGCGTCGTGGCCACCGCTCAGGTCAACCTGAACTGGTGCCGCATCACGTCCCCGATCGATGGGCGCGCTGGCGTCCGCCTGCTCGACCCGGGCAATTACGTGGCCACGGGCGCCGCGACCAGCCGCACGAGCGGGACGACCGGCAGCACGACCAGCCCGGTCGGCATCGTCGTCATCAATCAGATCGAACCGATCGCCGTGATATTTTCGGTGCCGCAAGGCGACTATCAGCGCCTGTCAGAGGTGTCCAACGGCTTTCACAAGCCGTTGACAACAGAGGCGCTCAGCCAGGATACCGGCGCGTCGCTGGGAACCGGCCAACTGAGCATCGCCGATAATCGGGTCGATCCCACGACCGGCAGCGTCAAAATGAAGGCGCGCTTCGACAACACCGAGGACCTTCTGCTGCCGGGCCAGTTCGTCAACGTGCGGCTGACGCTGCAAACGCTCCCGAACGTCACGACGATTCCCACCGCCGCGGTGAACCTCGGACCAAACGGCCCCTTCGCCTTTGTGGTCGGGATCAACCAGACAGTCTCGATGCAACCGATCAAGGTTGGCGCGACCGAGGGCACGACGGCGGTCATAATCAGCGGTCTCACGGCCGGACAAACGGTGGTCACCGACGGACAGATGACCTTGACCGCGGGCTCGACGGTCAAGGTCATCGCGCCGGCATCAATGACGCCCCCAAGCCAACCCGCGCAACCGGTCCCGCCAGTTCAACCGGCCCTACCCGCCCAACCGGTGCTGCCAGCCCATCCGGCCCAGGCAGCCAAGTGAGCCTTTCCAGTCCCTTCATCCACCGCCCGGTCGCGACCACGCTGATCGCGGTCGCGTTCCTGCTGGTGGGCATCGTCGGTTATCTCAACCTGCCGGTGGCGGCGTTGCCCAACGTGGACTTCCCGACCGTGCAGGTGAGCGTCGCGCTCCCTGGGGCAAGCCCCGCGACCATGGCCTCCAATGTTGCCACGCCGCTCGAGCGGCAGTTCTCGCTGATCCCCGGGATCAGTCAGATGACCTCGGTGAGCTCGCTAGGGTCGAGCAGCATTACGCTGCAGTTCGAGCTGACGCAGGACATCAACACCGACTTCGAGCAAATCCAGGCGGCGATCACCGCGGCGAGCGCGCAGTTGCCCAGCAATCTGCCGAGCGCACCCACGCTGCGCGAGGTCAATCCATCCGACTCGCCGATCATGATCCTGTCGCTAAGTTCCGACACCCTGACGCTCGCCCAGGTCGACAATTACGCCGACGTTATTCTATCGCAACAGATATCGCGCATCGTGGGCGTCGGCCTGGTGACGCTCGGCGGCCAGCAGAAACCTGCGATCCGTATCCGGATCGATCCGCGCAAGGTCGCGGCCCTGGGCCTGCAAATCGACAGTGTGCGCGCGCAGATCGTCGCCAGCACCGTCAACGCCCCCAAGGGCGCGATCAACGGCCCGCTGCAAAATCTCACCGTCAATGCCAACGACCAGATCCTGGACCTCTCGCCGTGGAACACCCTTGTCGTGGGCTATCACGACGGCGCCGCGATCCGGATCAGCGATCTGGGCGAGGCCGTCCAGGGCGTGGAGAACGATCAGATCGGCGCCTGGGCCTTCCCGGGAAAGGCCAACACGGATCCGACCCTCAAGGGTACCCAGAGCATCCTGCTGATCATCTACAAGATGCCCGGCGCGAACGTCATCCACACGGTGGACCAGATCACCAAGGCGTTGCCCGGCCTGCGGGCCAGCATTCCGCCGGCAATCGAGATCCACGTGCTGGCGGACCGGACCCAGACGATTCGTGATTCGGTCAATGACGTAGAGATCACCCTGCTGATCACGATCGTGCTGGTGGTGGCTGTCATTCTCCTGTTCCTGCGCAATGTGCGCGCCACCCTGATTCCCAGCGCCGTGATCCCGCTGGCACTGCTGGCGACCATGGCGGTGATGCTGCCGCTCAACTACAGCCTCGACAATCTGTCGCTGATGGCGCTGACCATCGCCGTGGGCTTCGTGGTCGATGACGCGATCGTCATGGTGGAGGTGATCTGGAAGCGCATCGAGGCCGGCGAGGCCCCATTGGCCGCCGCCCTGGCCGGCTCCAGCGAGATCAGTTTCACCATCTTGACGATCTCGATTTCGCTGATCGCGGTGTTCACCCCGCTGATGTTCATGGGCGGCGTGGTCGGCTTGTTGATGCGTGAGTTCGCCGTCACCCTCAGCGCGGCAGTGGTGCTGTCCCTGATGTTGTCGCTGACGTTGACGCCGATGCTGTGCGCGTTGTTCCTGAAAGTTCCCAGGCCGCCATCGAACCGA
>Ga0210386_10000827_pt1 | contig 28513 bp, 29 predicted proteins | sample IncBWH32OmetaG_FD_160091 | JGI IMG/M metagenome (GOLD analysis project Ga0210386, IMG submission 160091) | Forest soil microbial communities from Barre Woods Harvard Forest LTER site, Petersham, Massachusetts, United States - Inc-BW-H-32-O ...
GATGGTAATTGAGCCACTCCATCGCCATCGCGGCAGGCGTTCCAAAACAATCGAGGTATAAGGATCGACCACTTCTTATTATCTCCAATGCTGGCGAATCGACTGGAAGGCTGCGAAATCGACAAAGGGCCTCGCGGGCAAGAAAAACCATCTGATCACACCCCCATAATCGTCACGCTATCCGATCTGCCATAATCTCCCAAAGACCCATGTTCGGCTGTTCTTATGTATTCCGTTGCGACATAAACTACCCACTGGAGGGCAGGAAAATGGAATACGTGATCGGTGTGATCCTAACTTTGGCTGTGGCTGCTTTTGCTGCTGTCATCGGTTTTGACCGTGAGCGTGCATTCTATCCAACGGTATTAATCGTGATCGCGTCCTACTATGCCTTGTTCGCTGTGATGGGAGCTTCTACCCGCACACTAATCATTGAAAGCATCGTTGCGGGCGTTTTCGTGTTGTTTGCCGTTCTCGGCTTCAAGGGGAACTATTGGCTAGTGGTCGCTGCTCTTATTGGTCACGGCGTCTTTGACTTCGTCCGTCACTTCTTCATCGACAACCCCGGTGTTCCGCAATGGTGGCCCGGTTTTTGCTTGGCATCTGATGTAGTTTTCGGTGCGTGGGTAGCTGTGCTGATAATCACGAGAAGGCAACCTTCAGTAAACCGATCAACCGCGTGAGGAGTATTCAGTCTTGTGACTGACGCCACGAAATCTGTCGTGTTGGATCGAGAACTTGAGGAAGAAAAGAATCAGGACTCCTCCGGCTCATGCATCCGATGCCCGCTCTGCGGCTGGTCGCCCCGCAAAGAAGACAAGTGGTTCTGCTGTGGTTCGTCAAAACTAGATCGCCCAGAGGTCATTGACTTTTCAGGGACATAGAAGAAAGAATCGGGAACCATGCTCGGCTTCCTTCTAGGTTTATTTCGACGGGTTTGGCTCTTTGGAAAAGGTCATCAAGCGGTCGTCCTGGAGAACCTCGCCCTCCGCCAGCAGCTTTCCATTTACAAACGCAGGCAGAAGCGTCCGCGCCTGGTCGGACGCGATCGGTGGTTTTGGATCGCGGTGTCCGGGGTGTGGAAGGAGTGGCGACGATAGCAATTCGCGAGCAAAGTCATGGTACTACGTGTGGCCTTCACATTCCCAATTTACTAGCGGGTCAATTCGACCCGCTAAACCCGTATCCTCTTGCGGTAAGTACATGAGACCAGAGGCTAAGACCATACGCTCAGGATGGCAGCTTGGTTGTGATGGCGGATTCGCGAACGAAACTGATTGAACGAAGTAAAAGGTCGTTCCACAACCCAGGGCCATCGGGCCAGTCCAATGCCTTGTTCAAGGCGTCACTGGGGGAGCCGATCCGATTCCGCGCCAGTCGGTCTCAGGTCACGATCGACCAGCAAAGAGTGTCATAGCTAAGGGTTGCCAAGACGCGAGAAGGCAGGAACAACTCGAAAAATGAATAAACAGGGCCGTCGCCAGTTAGCAATGCGGACCACGCGCGGGGTGCCCGCTTGGCGAGTGACAATTCATCCGCATCCAGAAAGACTTCCCTACCCAGATGTGAAAACCTTCATGCCAGAAGTCAGCTAGTGTCCGCCTAGCTGTCCAGGCGCGATCCTCGGTTGACGCTAACAGGCCAAAACGCTCATCCAAGGCTCCTGAAGGCTCACTTTGCGGGCGCCTTCCGATTCCTGCGAGCGTCGGGTTTTAGAGACTTGTCCATTCGCCTGCTCGTCCCGTAACGCAGGCCATCTACCAGCAATTCGACCATTCTGCGCGCATAGGCGGGCTCTTCCCCGTGAGGTCCGTGGCATAAGTCGCGACAGCTCGTAACAGATCGTCGGCTTCAACACCTGGGCGCACTACTCCCGCTGCAACGGCCGCTTCCAGCAGCGTTTCAAGTGCTGGCTGCAGACGTTTGTCGAAGTATCCAGGCAAAGAACTATAGGCCGGGTCGCCAGAGTGCAGCGCGGCTGCAAGCCCTCGCTTGGTAGCGACGAAGTCCATGTACCGTTGCATCCAGCGAGCCAATGCCTCACCAGGCTCGTACTTGCTTGCGAGGTCAGGGGCCGCATCCGCGCAAGCATCCATTTGGGTCCGAAAGCATCCGCCCGGCACAGCGGATCGCCCAGCTGCGATATAGGGCTTTCAGGCGATTCATGACCCGGGAAAGATCTTTGCCCACGGTTAGGTAACTGCGGGCCAGCTCGCGCAGCATGCGTACCCGGGTTTCGCCGTGGTATACGGGCTTGAGATCATGGAGGCGCAGCCGCTCGGCGAGTTTGCGAGCATCGATCTTGTCACTCTTGTTGCCCTGTTTGAGCAGTGGGATCTTGCGCGGATTGCAGACCAGGACCTCAGTCACATGCGGCCTTGAGCAGATCGTAGAGCCAAGCGGCCCAAGTGCCTTCTTCGAAGGTCACGAACAGGCTGCCGCGCAGTCCACCGAAGAACTCCAGAAGCGTAGAGGCTTTGGTCTCCAGAATGGATTCCATGACGACCTTGCCCTGCGAATCCATCCCCGCGACCGAGATCTTTGCTTGATGAACATCCAGCCCACTATACTTTTCACTGCTCATCGAGGGTACTCCTTTCGTAGGCGATCATGTGCACGATGACAACCTACTCCAAAAGGGGCGCCCTCTTATAATGCGGTTTCGCCAGTTAGGAACCGTCGAAAACTCCATCCGATATCGTCGGGGTCGCCCAGACTCCCACTCGTGCGAATCAACATTTCGACGTTGTGCAGAATTGCTCAGACAGCTGATTGATAGGAGTAGTACTGTGGACCCAAACGCGAATCTCCTCCCGGGGAAACCAATATGCGCACAGCTGTAATCGTGGAACGGATTGCAGAGGCGTCGCCCGGTCCCAGGGCCAGGATTACCAGTGTCGTCTATTTGTTTTACTTTCTGACGGCAGTATCCGGCATGTTCTTCCTTAAAGGGCTTGTCGTGGATGGCGACGCCGCGGCTACAGCGAACAACATCCTGGCGCAGCAGCCTTTATTTCGGTTGGGGTTAGCAACCGGCCTCATCTCCACCGCGTGCTATGTCGCGGTGACGGCTCTCTTCTACGACTTGTTTAGGCCCGTAAACAGGCGTCTGTCTCTACTCGCGGCGTTCTTCAGCCTCGTGGGATGTGCCATTCTAGCTTTCGCTAGCCTTTTTCAACTCGCCCCGCTTGTCGTCTTGGGAGGCGGCCAGTACCTGAGCGTGTTTAAGGTGGAACAGTTGCGGGCGCTGGCGTTTCTGCTTCTCGAATTGTACGGTCTGGCCGTCAGCATCTGCTTCGTATTCTTCGGAGTCTATTGCCTCCTGATCGGCTACCTAATTTTCAAGTCGAGCTTCCTGCCTCGAATTCTGGGCGTGCTGATGGCGTTTGCCGGTCTGGGTTGGCTGACCTTTCTATTCCCGCCGCTCGCAGACTATCTGTCACCCTACAATCTGGTCCTCGGCTTCCTCGCGGAATTAGCGCTGATGCTATGGCTGCTCGTGATGGGCGTGGACGTTGAACGATGGAAGGAGCAGGCCCGCGCCGCATGAAAATCACCCCCTATCGTTCGGAGCGGTGCGCTGGGCTTTCTGATCGGGAAGCCCGCTCTGATTTGCATGAACGCCTGATTCAAGCGCTCGCATAAGGAGAAAAGAGCATGAGAGCAGCAGTGATGATGAAACGGATTGCTGAAGTGTCACCGCGTTTCAAGGCCAGAATGGCCGGTGTCCTTTTTCTATTCCTCGTACTGACGTCTACATTCACCGAGTTCTTCGCTCGCGGTAGGTTGAGTTTCGCAGCGCAGATCGCAGGGGGCGTTATTGAGGTCTCGTGCATGATCGCTGTGACGCTGCTCTTCTATTACATCTTTAAGCCGGTGGACAGGCGCCTTTCTTTGCTCGCGGCGTCCTTCAACTTCGTGGCAGTCACCATTTTGCTTCTTCAATTTCTATCTCACAGCGTGAACATCGGCCTCGGATTTCACGGATGCTATTGGATCCTGATCAGCTACCTGATTCTCAGGTCGACCTTCCTGCCTCGGTTTCTGACTGCACTGACGGCGATCGCGGGCTTGTGTTGGCTGACCTTTCTGTCGCCGACGCTCACAAACTACCTGTCCCCCTACGTTATGGCTTCCGCCTTCCTCGTGGAAGGATCGGTGTTCCTGTGGCTCCTCGTGATGGGCTTGAACGCTCCTAAGTGGGAAGAGAAAGCAAACAGGTTGGCCATAGCAGCGTAATCCCGTATAGCGCCCTGCGACTGGATGTGCTTGAACGTGAAAGCCTTCGGAGCCGTCGCTGAGCTTCATCCTTACCAGGGTCAGGTGGCGTTACATCGCGATAGCGCTCATTGACCAGCGGTCGAAACATGTTTACATCAGCAACCAACTCCGCGTGGGCTGAAGGCACCCGTTCTCCGTGCAAAATACCTAGCATTTTCGACCAGAAAGCTGCTCCTTTGAGACTTTTCGTCCTGCTGCTATTTATCTTGTAGTTCGATCTCTAAAATTTCATCGCGAACCTGCTCCCGCAAATGCTTTGAGAAGGGTGTTGACATCACTTTCATCGTTGTAAGGGGCGAGCGAGATCCGAATGCGCCCGCCACGTGTACTGCACACAATATTGTGACTACGAAGTCTTTCCACCATTGCTTGTACGCTTTTGCGAGGGCGGCCCAGTGAAATGATGTGTGGAGACCCAGCAGGATCGCCAACACTACGAAACGGTTGCCATCCATACTTGGCGGCTTCGCTAACCAACGTTGCTGCCAAACTTCGTGCATGTGCCTCAATGCGAGTTTCATCCAAGGACAACAACTGCTCAATGGCTGCCACGAGACCCGCCATACAGACATACGACATTGTTGATTGCGTGTAGCGCCGCGCATCATTAGCTAGCGACAGAGAGGTTGCATCAAATCCAAAGGGCTTCGTCGCGCCCATCCAACCCGGTAAAGGGGGGATTTGCTCAAGCAAGAGTGGCGACATGATTGCCAGTGCAACGCCTCCATGTCCACCAAGCCATTTGTAGCCGCTTGTAACGACGGCATCAGCACCCCACGCCGCTGCGTCCACCCGCGTCGCACCTGCCGCTTGCGTAGCGTCTACAATCAAACGTGCACCGACCTGGATAGTGCTTTGGCGCAGGCGAGAAATATCCACTACCGTACCTGTAGCGTACTGCACACTGCTCACCGCAACCACAGAAGTACTCTCATCGATTGCTTCAATAAGTGTATCGGTCAAATCGCACGTAGGCTGGTCATCAACAAAGCGCACCGTATGGTTGTTTAGAGCAGCCAGACGAAGCCACGGCCGAGTTATCGCAGGAAAGTCTGAGGAGACGGCCAGAACTGTGCTCTTTAGTCTCGGCTGAAGCAACATCGGAAGTTGCCCCAATATCTCACTTGCGCTGGCTACAATTGCGACTTGCGTGGACTCGCAATGAAGCAATCGCGAGGCGCGTTCGCGGAGCGTTTCGCAGTAGGCCACCTCATCCCTATCGGACATGTAGAGGTTTCCATGCCTAGCCACATTGTCTATGAAAGTGTGCATCGCGGTTACTGCTGGTTGACCGATCAATCCCAGGGATGCCTGATTCAAGTACACACTATGACGGAGGCTGGGATAATCCGATCGATCAAAAGGAGAGGGGATCATTACCGATGACGACCTGTTTGTGAGCGAGTAGATCCTAAACTGTCCTGCTCCGGTTGGAAATGGACAGAATTGTCAGGTGCACTGTACTCCAACTCTGTCCGGCCACTGCGTCGAACCGCCGGTATCCGCGCCCGGCATTCTCGAAGGTTTGTGTCGCCTCGGAAAACTCTCCCACCAGAATTTGGGGTCCTCTTTGTCAACTGAACGAGCGGGTAACTGTCGTAAAATCTTAGTACTCTATCGACAAGTGCGCCGGCGCCGAGCTGTTGGGTGGGCCCGAGTGTGTTCCGCCGGGGCACTTGCGATAGGGGGATTTGGAGGAAGCCGCTGGCGTTTGCGGCGGACGCGGACGGCTATATAAATATTATGAACAGCCGATTGGCCGTCTCACGTACGACGAGGCGGGACGAAAGTCCGCTCATGTGATGAAGCCGGGACGAAAATCTTCTATCACTGATCCCACAGCAGTTACTAGCGCGAGCTGCGATGAACTTCGGCGGATCGCAGAGGGCTACGTAGGCTATTGCGGGAACTTCACCCTCAAAGAGGAGAGTAAGTTAGCCGCCGACCGTGGCTCGCATTGAAGTAGCGTGCTCGCTAGCAAGACTTTAGGCCCATGTTGGATGACCAGCCCCGCGTCGTCCACGCGGCTTTTCCCAAGATAGTCGCCCCAACCCGACGCGGGGCTCCTGTTTTAATCAGCGCGGCTGGATTGTGCCTACCAGGGCCCCTCACTAACTCTTGCGCCAAAGCCTGGGGAAGTTGTGCCGAAGCGTATCCTGATTGCCGATGACAATGAATCCGTCCTACGAGCAGTTCGTGCGTCGCTCGAATCTAATCCGGATTGGATTGTCTGTGGCGAAGCGGTGGACGGCGCAGAAGCAGTAGCAAAAGCGAAAGAACTTTATCCGGACCTCATCATTCTGGATCTGGCAATGCCAGGTATGGACGGACTGAAGGCAGCCAGCGAAATTCATAGCCTGATGCCATCGATTCCGATCGTCATACACACGCTTTACCGATCGGCGTTGGGTCTCACGACCGCCGACGAGTATGGAGTCCGCAAGGTCGTGGACAAGACGGAAGCCGGTAGCCTGTTCTCGACGGTTAAGGAGCTTCTGAGCGAGGAAGTGCCATCACAGTCGGGAGTTCCCAACGAAACTTCAGAGACCTAGCCTTGACATTGCGTCACGAACGAACGAGTCGCCTGCAGGATGATCTACATTAAAAAATGGATGACTTTGCGGTGTTGAGGTTGTCGCAGTCGCGGAAAAGCGCCTTCTAACGGTCGGCGGGTTGAGCGAAAGCTGTAGCGGAGGCGGGTTATGACGAAGAGAAAACGCAGGAAGATGCGAGGCACGGTGCAGGAGGTGCTCAAGCCACTCCTTTCAGACGAACCGGAAAAGGCCCAAATCAGCGTTCATGAGGCTGAAGAACTGTATCGAGAAATCAGGATAGAGAGCGTCTTGATCGATGAGACTGGCGAAAAGGTTCGGCTCAAACCCGGAGCCGATGTTGATGTCGTTGTTGAGGCGGACACCGACGCTACTATAAAGATGCCGAGCGCCTGAAGCACTCTGTCACAACCGTAGCGGTGAACGGAAGGGCTGAGCACGAAACTCATTTACTTCCTGTGCCTCGCCCAAATGTCGTCCCTCGAAAAGTACCGGGATTGTTTTTCACCCAAGCCTGAACTTTGAGCCTACATCTGACCAAGAGTTGCTTTCGATGACGCACACGTGCCTTCGGCCGAGCCACTCGACTCCATGCCGCTTACGTCGAAAGGGCGCACAGATATATATAAGGATGGGCGGAAAGGTCGTCGCCCTAGGCCGCCCGATCGTAACGGTGATGCAATCCGCCCAGGCGATCATGGGCAAGCACCCGCCCAGAGGTTACGCAGCGAGTTCGGCACCCCGGCGTTCCCTTTCCGAGTCCAAGATGGGTGCGGTCCTCGTGATGGTAGGAGACGTACTCGGAAAGCAGGCGCTTCAGATGCCGCTCGTTGAGAGCAATCACATGGTCGAGCAGCTCGCGACGGCAGCTTCCCACCCAGCGCTCGGCAACACCATTCTGCCAGGGACTTTCGAAGGAGGTCCGCACCGCGTTTATCTTCAGGGATCGAATGGCTGCCGGGACCTCTGTCCCGTACTTCGCATCCCGGTCATGGATCAGAAATCTCGGAGCCGCCCCAAACGGAAATGCCTCCCGCAACTGCTGGATGATCCAACTGCTGGTCGGATGCCTCGTGATGTTGAAGTGCAGGATACGGCGGCGATCATGGCGGATGACAGGTTTCTGTCGCTCGATGAGATGAAGTGCATTATCGAAGCAGCCAGAGAACCCTATAAGACCTACTACTGGATTCTGGCAGAAACTGGCGTTCGCGCCGGCGAGATCGGCGCCCTTCCCGTTTCAAACCTGCTACTCGATCACGGAGCCATCAGAATCACGCAGAACGCATGGCATGGCAAGATCCAGACCGTGAAATCAGTTAAAGGGAATCGGGTCTGTGAAATCTCCCCGCAATTGGTGGAGCATCTTCGCGGATACCTGAGAAGCTGGAAGCCAAACTCAGCAGGTCTTCTCTTTGCAACCAAGAACGGCACTCCGTGGGACACGGACTTGATCCGCAAACGAAAACTCTATCCACTGCTCGATCAGCTGAATATTGAGCGGTGCGGCTTTCACGCTTTTCGTCACGGCAATGAAACCGTGATGGACCAGGAGAATGTTCCCATGGCAGTCCGGCAGGGCCGCCTCGGGCATTCCGATCCACGCACGACGATGATGTATTCGCACGCGGTCTCGGAAGATGGCAGGCGATTTGCGGCCAAGCTGGGTGATGTACTTGTGCCGTCCAAGGTTGTCATGCCTGTGGGAGTCGCGTGATTCTGGTGCCAAATGGTGCCAACTCGGTCAAAACAAGGGCTGGAAGCGATTGAAAAGGTTGGTTGCGGGGGGTGGATTTGAACCACCGACCTTTGGGTTATGAGCCCAACGAGCTACCAGACTGCTCCACCCCGCGAAAGAATGATAACAACCACGTGGGGCAGCGTCAAATGGCGCGCGGCCATGTTTCGGCAGAAATACGACAACGTCGCGTCGCAAAAATAGCCACCGCCAGCGTCGGCACGTAAACATGCTTGCTTCCGACCGGGACCAACTCCACAGCATCGCTCCCCAACTGGTAGACGCTCTGTGCAAGTCCGACGCACAGCGACAATCATTGCTTCAGTTTCGGTCGCTGGCACGCATCCACGATCTTCGTTGGATCAATGGCATCCTTGTCGACTTGCTCTTCCGCGATTTTTCCGTCCTTGCCGACGAGAAAATTCACGCGGCGCGCCGCTTTGTACTTGTCCACGTAGACTCCGTACTGATGCGTCACCTCTCCTCCCCAATCACTCAGCAGCGGAAACGTCACTCCAATCTGGTCGGCAAACGCTCTGTTGGCGAACGGACTATCCATGCTCACACCCAGAACCTGGGTGTCGGCCGCTTCCAGCTTCTGCAGATTCTGCTGGAAGTTTTTCATCTGCTGCGTTCAACCACCTGTGAACGCGAACACATAAAACGCCAACACGACGTTTTTCTTCCCACGATAGTCGCTGAGATGAACGTCTTTCAGGTCGTGGCCATCCCAGTATTGCAACTTGAAATCGGGCGCCGTATCGCCCACGCGAAGCTTCAGTTGGTCCGCCTGTGCCATTGCCCCACGTGTCATGGGCACCGCAAGCATCATCGCAATCGCGGCAGCCGCGAGAAGGCGGTTGCGTCGAACTCTTTCCATAACACCTCCGCAGGTCAAGAGACTATCCGGATGCGGCTTGGATGACAATGGAAAAGACGCCGGTTTGACATTGCGAAAACCGAGGCAAACCCGTTACAGTCTCATCCATAGGCCGACGAGTTCCATTTTTGAGCCGCCCATCTCGGATGGATCCTTCTCTTCCAACCGCATATTTCGACGTTTACACGCATCTTGCGAGTCATCAACAAAGCCCCGGTTCGCGGAGCACAATTTCAAAAGGATGAGTCTGGCAACCCTCAACGATATCTTCTACTCCGTGGTTGAGCGAAACCGCGAGCGGGTGATGATGCACCGGCCCGCCATCCAGTGGGTGCCGATCTCGTCGCAGGAGTTTTATCGAAACGTTGCTGGCGTCGCGCACGCCCTCGCCAGTTGGGGCCTCGTTAAGGGCGATCGCGTCGCGATCTTGAGTGAGAATCGTCCCGAATGGACAACTGCCGACTTCGCCTGCCAGTTGTTGGGCCTGGTCTCGGTCCCCATCTATGCCACGCTTACCGCCGAACAGTCGGCGTTCATTCTGGAGGATGCGGGGGCACGCGCAATCTTCGTTTCTTCCGAACAACAACTGAGAAAGATCGAGGCGGTCCGAAATCAGACACCCGTCGAGAAGGTCGTCGTCATGGACCCCGTCGAGACCGCGCATGCCTTCCACATGGAGCGCTTCATGCACGAAGGCCCGACCGCGCGCGACGAAGCACTCGACGCCAAGGCGCGTACCGTCGCCCCCGACGATCTGGCCACCATTATCTATACATCTGGGACCACGGGAGTCTCGAAAGGCGTGATGCTGACTCATCGCAATCTCGCGTCCAATATCGAGTACTCATTGAAGGGATTCGATCTCGCTGACAACGACGTCAGCGTCTCGTTCTTGCCTTTGTCGCACGTGACCGCGCGCCACGTCGATTTCGCCTTGCTCTACAACGGAGTGACTCTGGCCTATTGTCCATTTCTCGACCGGTTGCCCAAGACACTGCTCGAGGTGCGGCCGAGCATGTTCGTGGCTGTCCCGCGGGTGTACGAGAAAATCCATGCGCAGGCCGACCAGAAGGCAAAGGGATTTCCGAAGAACCTGATCTTTCGCTGGGCTTTGGCCGTCGGGCGGGCGCAGCGGGAAAAAATTCTTGCTGGCGTAACCCCCTCATCGTTTCATTGGAATCTGGCAAACAAGTTGGTTTACAGCAAGGTTCGCGAGGGCATGGGCGGCCACGTGAAAGTCTTCATTTCTGGAGGCGCTCCGCTCGGCCGCGAACTCGCCGAGTGGTACGCCATGGTCGGCATCCGCATTCACGAAGGCTACGGTCTCACGGAGACCTCTCCAGTGGTCGCGGTGAACACGCCAAAGCATCACCGCATCGGCACAGTCGGACAGCCACTTGGGAATCTCGAGGTCACAATCGCGGAGGACGGCGAGATCCTGGTCCGCGGGCCCTCTGTATTTAAAGGATACTGGAAGCGTCCTGAAGAAACCGCGAATGCCTTTCAAGACGGATGGTTCAAGACGGGCGACATCGGAAATCTCGCTGCTGACGGCTATCTCGCCGTCACCGACCGCAAAAAGGATTTAATCAAGACCTCCGGCGGGAAGTTCATTGCGCCTCAGCCCATTGAAAATTCCCTCAAGCACAATGCGTTGATCGGGGAAGCCGTCGTGCTTGGCGACAAGCGCAAATTTCCGGCGGCACTTATTTCGCCATACTTCCCGCTTCTCGAAGATTGGGCTCGCAACAATCAGATTCCCTTTTCATCCCGCGCCGAGCTTGTAAAGCATCCGAAGGTTCAAGCCTTGTATGAAGGCATCGTCGAAGACTTGAATCGCAATCTCGCCCGCTTCGAAAAGCTGAAGAAGGTGATCCTGATTCCCGAAGAATTCTCTGCGGAGCACGGCACCCTGACGCCGACCATGAAGCTGCGCCGCCGCGCGATCGAAGAGCGCTACCGGTCGTTGATTGACGAAATGTACGCCCACGCCGAGGCCGCTCCTATCACGGGTCACGTCAGCGGGTGACCTCCTCCTGTACCCTCCCCGCAGGTTTCATTACAATAAGGACATGTCGGATCCGTTGATCATTGCCGGTCGCCAGTTGCGCTCGCGCCTCATCGTCGGCACGGGCAAATACAAGTCATTCCAGGAAACCGCACGCGCGCTCAAGGCAAGCGGAGCAGACATGGTGACCGTTGCCGTTCGCCGCGTGAATCTCGACCGCAGCAAGGAATCGCTCCTCGATTACATCGATCCCAAGGAATTTTTTCTGCTGCCGAACACCGCAGGCTGTTACACCGCCGACGAAGCGATCCGTGCGGCCCGCCTGGCACGAGAAGTGCTCTCCGATTGGGTAAAGCTCGAGGTCATTGGCGACCAGGCCACGCTGTACCCCGATGTTCAGGCCACTCTCGAGGCGACTACGGTGCTGGTAAAGGAAGGCTTCACCGTACTTCCCTACACCTCGGACGATATCGTCTTCGCGAAGCGCTTGCTCGATGCCGGCGCGGCCGCGATCATGCCGCTTGGCGCACCGATTGGCAGCGGCCTTGGAATTCAGAATCAGGCTAATATTCGGATCCTGCGCGAGCTCATCACCGGCGTGCCGCTCATCGTCGACGCCGGAGTCGGCACGGCCTCGGACGCAGCGATCGCAATGGAACTCGGCGCCGATGCAGTGCTCATGAACACAGGAATCGCCAACGCGCAGGAACCCGTGCTGATGGCCGAGGCGATGAAGAACGCGGTGCTGGCGGGACGCCAGGCATACCTTGCCGGACGGATGCCGAAGAAGCTTTACGCTACCGCAAGTTCACCTGTGGAAGGCGTCGTTCGCTAACATCCCAAGCGAGCGAAGCGAATTAGAAATGACAAGGGCGGCCAAATCGACCGCCCCTCTTTTACGATGATCAAACTCTAGTTCACAACATCTTCACGCTCATCACGTGAATGCTGTCTCCAGAGACGTGTCCGCTTACCGCTACGTGATGCCCTTCGTGGCCCTTCAGGGCGTCCGGATTCTCTACGGTTAACAGCTTCTGGTCGCTGTCGGTCACGACCACCATCTTCGCTCCCGCGGCAAGGCACTTCTTCGTGCAGGCTTCCGCACCGGCATTGGCGCCCTTCGCCCCGCATTTATCGTCGGCAACCCAGCCCTTCACGGTCGTCTCTTTGTCGTCCCATGCTGCGGCGAACGACACGACAAAGCACACCATGCACAGCAGAAGACACAGCGCGAGTACTTTCTTCATGATCATCCTCCTTGAAATTCGAAAGCTGATAGAGTCCCGGTAGTTTAAGACCAAACCCGAGCCACACGTCGATCGCGACGTTCGTTAAAGTAGCGAAAAATCCTTTTGAATTCCCCGGAAGTGGCGTTGCAGGAATGCTATCACACCCGGCGCGAAGAAACGTCATCACAACTACTTGCGGGCGGCGTGCGTCGCGGGCTTCTGCGGAGTGGGCTGAACATAAACAACCTCGCCCGGTCGTGTGTAGTGCAACTGCTCACGCGCCTCTTTTTCAATGGCCTTGGGATCGCTTTGCAGTGCCTTGATCTGTTGGGTATAGCTATCATTCTCTTTCTGCAGCCTGTCGAGTTCCCACTGAAGCTTCTGATACTCCGCGCGCTTGCCTCGGTACACCACCATGCCGTTCGCCCCGAACATGACATGCAGGAAGAGCCAGACGGTGAGAAGCAGCACGCCTGCCGTCGCCAGCCGCCTCCGCGCGGTGTAGAGTGCGCTGCGGAATGGCTGTGTCTTCTGCATCCACCGCTCCGCGAAAGCTTCAGCCTGGGGAGCTTTTTCGACGACCGCGCGCAGGCCGTCTTCTGCCTTGGGGACCCGGACTCTGGAAAAGCTCCCTACTCGAAAATCCATTGCTTGGCGGCCGCGCTCAGTTTGGAGAGTTCACTTGCGTTCGCGGCTTCGGAATAGACTCGCACTACCGGCTCGGTGCCCGAAACCCGGTAGCAAATCCATGATCCGTCCTCGAATACAAGTTTCAGCCCGTCTGTGCGCACCACTTCCCCGACCTTGCGGCCGAAGAATTCGCGCGGTTCGGACTGTAACTTTCCAGTGAACTTGTCTTTGACCTCGGCCGTCAAGCGGAAGTTCTCCCGCTGGGGACAGAAGGAACCAACTTTAGCAAATAGCTCTTGCAACTGTTTTCCTAAGGTCTTCCCCCGACGCGCGACCATTTCGCAACACATCAAGCCCGCCAGCACACCATCTTTTTCCGGAACGTGATGCCGGATCGACAACCCCGCACTCTCTTCCCCCCCGATCGCGATTTTGTCTTCCTTGATCAGTTCGCCGATGTATTTGAAGCCGACGGGAGTCTCGTGCAATTCCACCTTGTGATGCTTGGCGAGCGCATTGATCAGGTTCGTCGTCGCCACTGATTTGCCCACACCGTTCTTCCATCCCCGGCTCTCCACCAGATAATCGAACAGCAACGCGATGATGTAGTTCGGCTGGAAGAATGTGCCGTCCTCATCGACGATCCCAAAGCGATCCGCATCCCCGTCGGTCGCAATGCCAATACGTGCTTTCGTCTCGCGCATCTTCGTCCGCAAGTCTTCAAGCAGGTGATCATCCGGTTCGGGCGCGTGTCCGCCAAACAGAACATCGCGGTAATCGTGCACTGTGGCCACCTCGACGCCGGCCTCTTTCAGCAGCGCATCGGGATACCCTCGAGCCGCACCCCAAAGCGGGTCAAACGCGACCCGCAATCCCGCCTTTTTGATGACATCGAGATCCACGATCTCGCGCAAACGCGACAGATACATGCGGCGCGGGTCCAGAGGCTGCGCCTCGACCTTCTTTGATCCCCCGTCTGCGGACGAACCATCCGCCGACGCGATCTCCGCCTCTATCTTCTTAGTCACTTCTGGAAGTGCGGGCGCCCCATCCGGCGTGGAGAATTTGATGCCGTTGTATTCCGGCGGATTGTGGGAAGCTGTGAAGTTGATCGCGCCGTCCGCCTTGGCTTGGGTCACCGCATAAGAGATAGCGGGCGTTGGCGCGGCCTCGGCGATTACCAGCGGTATCACCCCGTGCGCAGCCAGAACGTCAGCGGCGATTGAGCAAAAAGTCTCGCCTAGAAATCGCGGATCGCGCCCCACAATCACCTTCGCGCCCTTCGGCTTCTGCGACACGACGTATCGCGCAATCCCCTCTACTGCGCGCCGCACATTTGCAAATGTGAATTCCTCCGCCATTACCGCCCGCCAGCCCGAGGTTCCAAACTTGATTTGCGTTGTCATAAGAGAAATCCTGTACCGTCGCGATCAAGCGCATTGCTCGATCATGAGGGCGTTGCATATTATGAACCTGGGCCGTGAACTTTGTGCGGCAACCTGCTTCGCACGAGATCCGCGTTCGCCGGTCCCTTAACGGGTGAGTCTGATCGAGGCCGATTTTATATGACTGATGTGAGGGTTGTACTCACGACCGCAAGTTCCACCGAGGAAGCGCGGCGAATCGCCAACGAACTCGTCGAGCGGCGTCTGGCCGCATGCGTCAACGTCGTAACCAAGCTCGATTCCATCTTCCGCTGGAAAGACAAGGTGCAGGAGTCGGAGGAATACCTTCTCCTGATCAAGACGACCAAGGGACTATTTCCAAAGGTCCGCGACGCGATCAAGGAGATGCACTCCTATGAAATGCCGGAGTGTATCTCTCTGGCGGTGGAAGACGGAACCGAAGAGTATTTCAAGTGGATCGATGACAACGTCGACAGCTCAGGCGAACAGGCCCAATCGCCGAGTTCGAAATCACCCGGCTAAATCGCCTGGCTAGATCGCCGACAAGGCCTGATCCAGGTCGTCGATGAGGTCCTCGACGTCTTCGATCCCCACCGAGATTCTTACGAGGCCGTCAGTAATGCCGATCTCTTTCCGCCCCTTTTCGCCGAGTGCCGCGTGCGTCATAGTGGCTGGGTGCGAAATGAGCGTCTCTACGCCACCCAGGGATTCGCCCAAGGAGCACACCCGTACTTTGCGAAGCATCTTGTTCGCGTTCGAAAGCGATCCCGTCTCGAACGTAATCATCGAACCGAAGCCCGACATCTGTCGCTTGGCAAGTTCGTGCTGAGGATGATCCGCCAGGCCCGGATAGAACACCTTTCTTACCTTTTTATGTTTCGCCAGGAACTCGGCCACCACGCGCCCGCTCTCATCGTGCTTTTCCATCCGCAGAGCAAGCGTTTTGACCCCACGCAAAATTAACCAGCACTCAAACGGAGACAGGATCGCCCCCGCGGCCTTCTGCAGAAACGCCAGCTTGTCCGCCTGATCTCGCCGCGTGCACACTACAACGCCACCCAGTCCGTCGCTGTGCCCGTTCAGAAATTTCGTGGTCGAGTGCACCACCAGGTCCGCACCGAGCGCAATTGGCTGCTGAAAGTAAGGAGACATGAACGTGTTATCGACCGCCAGGTCGATCTTCTTCGGCCGGCAGACTTCGCTGACCGCGCGAATATCGGTCAATGCCATCAGCGGATTCGTGGGTGTCTCGATGAAGACCATGCGCGTGTTCTTCTTGATCGCCCGCTGCACGTTGCGTGCGTCGGAAGTGTCGACGTAAGAAAACTCGAGTCCGAAATCCGACCATACCTGGTTGAATAGCCGCGGCGTCCCGCCATAAAGATTGTTTCCGCATACCACGTGGTCGCCCGCCTTCAGCAGCGTCGTGATCGCATTGATCGCCGCCATGCCGCTCGAGAACACGGGCGCTGCCAACCCACCTTCGAGCGATGCCAAATTCTGTTCCAGGCGCGTGCGCGTTGGATTCGACACCCGCGCGTACTCGTATCCCTTGTGCTTGCCGATTTCCTCCTGCACATACGTCGACGTCGCAAAAATCGGCGGAGCCACCGCCCCCGTCGAGGGATCTGGCTCCTGCCCGACGTGAATGGCCCGCGTAGCAAACCCTGCCTTCGGCCTTTTCGTAGACATCTTCCTTACACCTCGAGTTGCGTCAGGACGCACGACGCCGATTGACGTGTGGTTACGTGGATTGCCTGAATGCTGAGTGCTAAGTGCTGATTGCTTTGGGCCAAGTGCCAACGGCCAAGTGCCGCCTCAGATCCCACCCTCAAAGATCTTCTTCGACAAATACCGCTCCGCCGAATCCGGGATGATAGTCACCACCCGCTTTCCTGTCCCAAGCCGCTTCGCCAACTCCAGAGCCGCATACACGCTCGCTCCAGCGCTCGATCCGCCCAACACGCCTTCCTGCGCCGCGAGTTCCTTCACCATTCCGAACGCCTGCTCATCGGTGACCATCATCACTTCGTCGCACACCGATCGATCGAAATTCTTAGGAATGAAGCTCGCCCCGATGCCTTCGACCTTGTGCGGCCCGGGCGGCCCTCCACCAAGAATCGACCCTTGCGTCTCCACCGCAATCGCGTATACGCCGGGCAGGCGCTCCTTCAGAAAGCGCGCAATCCCCGTAAAAGTTCCAGCAGTACCGGAACCGATGGCGATGCCATCGACGTGGCCTTCCATTTGTTCGAAGATTTCTCGTGCGGTGGTTTCGTAGTGGTAATCAGGATTGGCGGGATTTTCAAACTGCGCCGCCATGTAGGCCTTCGGATCCGATGCGACCAGCGCATTCGCGCGATCAATCGCCCCTTGCATGCCCTCGGCCTCCGGAGTGCGAGTCACCTCGGCGCCGAGGGCCCGCATGATCATAACTTTTTCTTCGGAAAATTTTTCCGGGACAAACAAGCAAACCTTGTAGCCGCGCTTCACGCCGATCAACGCTAGCCCGATGCCAGTATTTCCAGCGGTCGCCTCGACTATGGTTCCCCCCGGCTCCAGCCTTCCTTCTTGCTCGGCGCGCTGAATGATTCCGATCGCCGCCCGGTCCTTGACGCTGCCACCAGGGTTCAGGTATTCGAGCTTCGCAAACACGTCAGCCGCGCCTTTCGGCACTAGCCGGGTAAATTGCAGCATCGGGGTTTCGCCGACCAGTTGGGTGATATCGTCGGCTACGCGTAAGCGTGAGGTCGTCGTTGCGATTCGCACAGTACAGAGTAAGGAAGCTCACCCGCAAGCGTCAACGCCACGACGGTGCTAAGGCTCTCGCACCCGCCCCGCTGCGTCAACGGTCAACGTCGGATCGGCGCCCTTCCACGTGACGTCCGCTGTCGGGCCATACGTCGCCGGCACAGTCTTGTTCAGGAACCGCAAGTACACAGTCAGCTGTGTCCGGTGATGCGACGTATGCAGCACTCGCCGCCAGAACACCCAGATTCTCTGCCGCCGCGTATCGAAGAACGGAACGATGGTTACCCACCACTCAGCATCGCGCTCCGCCAGGTATCCCAGACGCGGCAGTGCGAGCTGAAACATCCGCTCCCGCATGCGCGACACCGAGAGTTCCGTCGGCAACACTGCCGCCGCTTCAACCTCAGGTAAGCCCAGAAATTCCGCGAAGAAGCGCCGTTCCGACAGCAACTGATGCTTCATGATGTCCAGAACCGCGCTGGACTTTTCGTGGGGCTTGAAGGGCAGGTCGCCATCCGCGAATCCGCCCCATACTGAAATGACCTTGTTTGTCTCGCTCGCGTAGGTGTCGAGCATGTGCTGAAAGATGGGTTCTCGCGCTCGCGGGACCTGAGCATCCGAGATCGCGGAGAATTCGTAGTCCATCGTCACGCTACGCAACAACAAGCCAGCGTTATTTAACTGACGTCGAGGCCCGTTCCTGCCCGGCGTAGTAACCGCTCTTCGTCCGCACCGTCAGCTTCCCGTATCCCTTCGCTTTTGCCTCCACCTTGATGGCGCGATAACCGCCCGTGCTCTTGGGATTCGTAGGCTTGTATCCGATCGTGTACTGGCTGCGAATGTCATGCGCGATCTGCCGGCTGATCTCATCCACCTGGTCAAGAGTCCTCGGGAAAAACGCGATGCCGCCCGTTTTTTCCGAGATGAACTGCAAGGCCTTGCGGGCCCGCCGCGCTTTTTCGTCTCCGAGCAAACCAATTGTATAGACTGTCGGTCCGTTCTCTTCCTGCAGCCGCCGGATCGCCTGCTCCAGCGACTCCTGGCTCTCGTTGTCTTCCCCATCGGTCACAACAAACAAAACGCGCTTTTCCAGCCGCGCATTTTTCTTCAGATGGTCCGAGGACGCGACCACCGCGTCATATAACGCCGTCCCGCCACGCGTATCGACCTTTTCAAGCGCTTCCCGCATTTTGCTCAGGTCGTTGGTGAAGTCCTGGTCCAGGTAGTATTCGTCATTGAAATTGACGATGAACACTTCGTCCTGCGGATTGCTTGACTTCACCAGGTTGATGGCCGCCTTGTTGACTTTGTCACGCTTCTCACGCATCGACCCCGAATTGTCGATCACGATGCCCATCGCGACCGGAATGTCCTCGCGCCGGAACGAGATGATGTTCTGCGGCTTGCCGTCCTCGAGAACGTTGAATGCGGTCTTGTCGAGGTTCATCACCATGCGCTGCTTGTCATCGACGACCGTGGCGTGCAGCACGACTTCCTCGACCTGCTTATGGAAGACAAATCCGCCTTCCTCCTGCCCGGATTGTTCCTGGGGAGGTTTGGAATCGGATGTGTCCTGCTGGATGGAATCGGGTTTCGGCGGGTCCTGCTTGGCTGGGGCTGCCGTCTTTGGAGGAGCAACCTGGGGCGGGAAGGCATTTCCCACGGGCTGATTCTGCGCGCCCGTCTTAAAGACCAACACGTTCAGAAGAACAATAACAGCTAGAAAGCGGCTACTCCGTAGGAGCGTAGTATCCCGTCTTCGCATAGACCCGCAGCGGTGGCAATCCCTTGGGTGGAAGTAGTTTCACTTTTATCTTACGCCATTTGCCATCCCGCGTTGGATTAGTTGGACGATACCCTAGTACATACTGGTTGCGCAGTTCGATCCCTATTTTCGTCGCGACGTCGGCCAGATCGTTCGGATTGTCGATAGTGAACGCTCGTCCGCCGGTCAGCTCGGTAACCTCGCTCAACAGTGCCGGGCCGAGCCTCTCTTCTTCGGTCGGAAAATAGTGGTCGTAAATCCCTATGGCGTAGATCAGTACGTCGGCCTCTTTCACCATCGACTTGATCTCGCCCTCCGTGTAGCGGCTGTGGTTGTCGCCGCCATCGGAGATAATCAGCATCGCCTTCTTCGGGTACTTGGCATGGCGCATTTTGCTTACGCCGAGATAAATCGCATCGAGCAGTGCCGTGCGTCCCTTCGGCACCGTGTACACAAGCTTTCCTTGAATGTCTTCAATCGAACTGGTGAAGTCACTCACTTCTTCGGGCTTGTCCGCGAACGTGATCATGAAGAATTCGTCCTGCGGATTGGCCGTCTTGAAGAACTCCACCACGGCTTCACGGGCGCGCTCAATTTTCGAGCTCATGCTGCCGCTCATATCGAAGATCACGCCCAGCGACACCGGCGCATCCTCGCTGGAAAACGAGCGGATCTCCTGCTGATTCTTTCCCTCGAACACCGCGAAATTGTCTTTGTCGAGCCCTGTCACCAGCCGGTTCATGGGATCGGTGATGGTCACCGGCACAAGCACAAGATCTACCGAAACTTTCATCGGACGCTCGTGCGAGGTGAAACCGGACTCCTTCACCACGTCCGCGGCTGCTGTATCGGGCTTCGGCACGATCCGCGGCTTGATGTGGACGTCGTCGTCGGTGTTCTGTGCCCGAAGTCCCGGACACGTTCCCAGTATCGCGAATGCGACAAATAGGGCCAACAGTACTTTCAAAGAGAAACGGTCGTTACGCAGCATGTTCCTGATCCCGGTTTTAAAAGGGGCCGAGTGGAGAATCCGAAATCGGGTCTTGGGGAAAGACCCGCACCCACGATAGCGGGCCATGCGATCTACCTCTATTGACGCCGATCGTACCACAGTTCGGAGGAGGTAGAATCAAGGAAATATGGTATTTCGTATGCGATTTTACGAATGAGAAGTGCACCAACAGGCCTGTAAGAACTTCGAGTTGACTTTGGATCGGTTTCCTTTTTTTTGTCTTGCTAGAATGCTCTCTTCCTATGGCTTACATTGCGCCCTTTCGAGCCCTTCGTTATGACGCGCGCCTCGCCGAACCGTCAACCGTGATCACACAGCCCTACGACAAGATCACGCCCCAGATGCAGGACAATTATTACGCGGCCAGTCCCTACAATCTGGTTCGCCTGATCCTGGGAAAACGAGAATCCGGGGACGATGAAAAACGCAACGTCTACACCCGGGCTTCTGACTTCTTCCGCGACTGGCGGCGCCAAGGCGTGTTTCTTCAGGATCCCCAGCCCTCCATCTATGCGTATTCTCAGCAGTTTACGGTTCCCGGCACAACGAAGAAAGCGGAGCGCAGAGGGTTCATTGCACTAGGTCGGGTCGAAGATTACTCGGCGAATGTGGTCTTTCGCCATGAGCAAACCCTGTCCAAGCCGAAGGCGGACCGGCTCGATCTGCTCCGAGCGACAGGCGCCCACTTCGGTCAGATCTTCATGCTGTATAGCGATTCCGGTGAGATCGACTCCCTGCTCAGCCAGGACTCCGCTCCCACGACCGAACTCACCGATGAATATGGCGTCCTGAACCGCACTTGGAGGGTCTCGAATCCCAGCCTGGTTGACCTGGTCCGGGGCAAGATGCGCGACAAGAAACTCATCATCGCCGACGGCCATCACCGTTACGAAACCGCCCTGAACTATCGAAACGAGCGCCGCGCCCTTGCCACCCAGTCGTTGGGGGCGCCGCGAGAACGCGCTGGAAGCGTCATGGTCCGAGCCATCGAGGAGGAAGACGCCCCCTATGAACTAGTCATGATGACATTCGTAAATATGAATAGTCCGGGCCTCATGATTCTTCCAACTCACCGGGTCGTTCACGGGCTTCCTTCCTTCGACCCCGAGACCTTTCTGTCGGCTGCCCGCCGCTACTTCAACGTTGAGGAGGTAGATCCGACGGTCGATGCTCCCCGCGCAACCGCGATTCTGCGCGAAGCCGGGCACGTGGGCACCGCTCTGATCGCGGCAACCGCTTCACGCGTTTTTCTGCTGCACAGTCCGAGGGCGACGCCCGAAATGTTTCCGGGATTGTCGATTCGCCAGCAAGCGCTGGACGTCGTCCAACTCCATAAAGTCGTACTTGAAGGTGTGCTCGCGCTGTCGGAAGAGTCCATCCGCAATCAGGAGAATCTTTCCTACGTGCGTGACGCCGCCGAAGCGCTCAACACCGTGCACAGCGGGAAAGCCAATGCTGCTTTTCTGATGAATCCCTGCCGCATGGAGCAGGTGCGCGACATCGCCTTCGCGGGCGAAGTTCTGCCCCAGAAATCGACGGACTTCTTCCCCAAGCTGCTTAGCGGTCTGACGATCTATGCTCTGGAATAGATCATTGGGGCAGAGTGCGGACGTCGCCCTACTGATGGTGCAACCCTGAAAGTGAGGGTCTCACCTTTGCTGCGCCGATTCTCCCTCCGCCCAATAACTTGTTCGGGCGAGCACAGTGCCTTTGCCCCGTTGTCGTAGCCGTACGCGTAACTGATGGAGACCGGGATGAGGATCCTTGGGTTGAAAGCTGAGCAGGTAACGGCTCTGTAGATGATTGGCGAAGGCCGTCATAAGCCTCTCAAAACTCTTCCGCGAAGTGAACATCTCATATTCACCGCCGGTCATCTCGGTAATTGCCTTCGGTGTATTCCTGCGCATTGCTTGAGAGGTAATCAGAAGGGGTGCGAGCAAGTCGCCTGTCGATCTCCGTTCGTCTTTGTTGCTTCCTCTTTCCGTGTCGAGCACCTGCGATAACGAGGGCGAAAACGGCAACGCGTAGACTACGGTGCTGCTGTTGCCAATCTGGCTTGCGACGTCGGTCATCTTCGCAAACCGGCTGCCGTGATCGCGCGTCTCGCTAATCAGCAACAACACTCGGCGGCGCTCTCGGGGCAGTTGGTCGAGCAAACGGACAGAGTATTGAATCGCATCGAGAATGGCTGCTCCACTGTCGCCCGCACGGAGGTTGGACAACGCGTTTTCGATGGCCTCCCCATTTTCCGCGAAATCCTGCAGGAGCCTGACTTCACTATCAAACTCGACCAGCGCGACTTGCGAGCCGGACGTTCCAAACAGCGAACTCAGCATCGACGCCAGCCCTTGCATCCTCGAGAATTCGCGACTGGCCCGCCGGCCACACTGCAATGCAACCACGACGGAAGCCGGCGCTGGTTCCGCGCTCTGGTCCAGTTGTGCCGATTGCGCCGTTCCTTCGTCTTCAATGATGAAATCGTCAGCCTTCAAGCCATACATCACTTGCCCATGATCGTCCTTCACCAGGGTTGGCACCGTAACCACATTCGAGCGCGCTCGAAACGTCGCATCTTGCGCTCGGATGAGCAAAGCCATCGAAAGAGCAAGCAAAGCTGCCAGCCAAATTCTTATTGTGGTCATTCGCTGGACTCAGGTTAGGAGTTATCGTTTCAACAGGGCCCGATTGCGAATTTGGTCTCTGTTAATCTGATGCTGAAATAACCTCAGGCGAGAGGTTTCGGATTGTCTTTTTCCATTCAACCCGCGGCCCGATTCGCGGGACCATGCAGCACATTCGGCGTTCGAATCCTGCCCCTGCTGCTGCTCCTCGTTCTCATCCTTCCCGCCGGCTCCGCCGACGAAAAACGAATCGCCATCTACGGTGCGGCCACCAACTACTCCCTGCCCGTGCTGGATCGCAACGGGCACGAATATGTCGGCCTTCTGGAAATCGTCGAGCCGCTCGGCAACGTCAATGCCCGCGTCGACGGCACACATTGGCGGCTCCGCTACAACGATCTTGAAGCCGACTTCACCAACGGAAAAACCCGCGCGAAGGTTCGAGGACGAGACTTCGACCTCTCCGGCAATTTCCTCCTCGAAGGCGGCCGGGGCCTTGTGCCGATTGCATCGCTCGCCGCCCTGCTGCCCAGAATTCTGGGAACTCAAGTCGCTGTGAACGAAGGGGCCCGTCGGATTTTTGTGGGAGACGTGGCGACCCACTTCACGGCTCAACTGAACCACACCAACCCTTTGCGGCTAGTCATGAATTTCACCGCGCCAGTCAATCCCACCATCGCCACCGAGCCCGGCAGACTCCGCATGGTTTTTCGTCGCGAGCCCATCGTCGCTCCCGGCTCTCCCACGCTCACTTTTGACGACAAAACGATCCCCTCGGCTACCTATTCCGAAAACAATGGGACCGCCGAAATCGACGTGAACAGCACCGCGCCGCTGATGGCCAGCTTCAGCAATGAAGGCCATACAATTACCATCACCGCTGCATCCCCTGCTGCCGCTGCTGTGGCTGGTGCTCCTGCTCCCGTCGCATCCCCGAGCACCACTCCCGCGTCCGCACCCTCGGCGCCGGCAGTAGCGCCGATGGCTCCCAGGCACTTCTTCGCTGTCGTGGACGCGAGCCACGGCGGAGACGATCCCGGCGTCGCCCTGGCCTCTCAGCTCTTAGAGAAGGATGTCACGCTGTCGCTCGCGCGGCGGCTCCGCCAGGAACTCGAATCCCGCGGAATTTCGACGCTGAGTTTGCGGGATACGGACGGTGGACTCACCCTGGATCAGCGCGCGGCGTTCGCGAATACCGCGCATCCGGCAATCTATATCACCTTGCACGCCGCTTCGGATGGAAAGGGCGTGCGTGTGTACACTGCGCTCCTGCCCGCAGGAGGCGAGAACAACGGCCCTTTTGTGGCGTGGGACACAGCTCAGACCGCATTCCTCCCGGCAAGCCAGCTTGCAGCGCAGGGAGTCTCTGCGGAACTGCAGAAACGGCAGATCCAGGTGCGCACGCTCGCCGCACCCTTGCGCCCTCTGAACAACGTAACTGCCGCCGCGATTGCGGTCGAGGTGGCTCCGCCCAGCACGACCGACGTGATGGATTTGAACATGGCCGCGTATCAGCAGAATGTGGCCAGCGCGGTAGCGAATGGGATCGTGACGGTGCGCGACCGCCTTGGAGTTCCGCGATGATTCCTCGTCATCTGCTGATCGCCGCGGGCGTCATGCTGGTTGCCGTATTCGGGCTCGGGGTTTACGCCGGACACATGCGCGGACGCGTAGCGCAGGTCGAAAGCCGCGCTGACTCCCGGCCCGTGGCTCCTCCCGTTTCCGGGCCGACCGAACCAGTCACTCTCTATGTTGCTTACGATGATCCCGGAATCCTCCGCCCTCAGTCGGCGGCCATCCCCCTTCCATCGGCCCGTCAGCAGCGTGCCGAAGAGGTTCTGCGTGCGCTTCTTGAAATCTACCTTTCGAAGAATGCTTCGCATCCGCTCGCGCCGGGGGCCGATCTGCGTGCCGTCTATCTGGTGAGTCCCGGCATCGCCGTGATCGACCTCAATTCTGCCTTTGCCAATGGCCACCGCTCCGGTGTCCTCGAAGAAGAGTTAACCGTGGCTTCCCTGGTCCAGACCCTGAATGCCAACGTCCCCGGCATCCTGCGCGTGAAGATCCTCGTGGATGGTCATGATCGCGAGACGCTCGCAGGACACGCCGACCTCTCCGACTTCTACGACACAACGGCCGTGGCCCAACTAGTCGGGCAGCTGCAGTAAGTAATAGATACTCGCGATCTGATGTTTGTCATCCTGAGCGCAGCGAAGTTGAGGCGCTCAGCGGGCGTCCGAGCCCGCTGCCGAAATCCCGAGCGAAGTCGAGGGAGCTAGGACCTGCTTTTGCTTGTGCTCGCCTCTACTTTTGCACGGTCACCTTCGCAATGTAGACCCCGAAGGGCTCCATGCTGATTTCGCTCAGCCCTGCTGGCGGAGTCTTCAACGTCGTAAGCAATGTCGCTGGCTTCGCACCTCCAAAGCCCTTGCCACCCAGGTCGAACCTCACGTGCTGCTGGCTCCCCGACATGTTCAGCACCACCAGCACAGCCTCGTTTTTGTAACGCCGCAGGTACGAGAGAACATTCGCATCGTCTTCATTCAGCGGCACGTACTCACCCTCAAGCAGCGCGGAATCCGTATGCCGCAGGGCGAGGAGCTTCTTGTAGAAATTCAGGATCGAATCGGGATCTTTTTCTTCTGCGGCGACATTGTGTGTCTTATAGCTATCCGGGACCGGCAACCATGGCTTTGCCGTGCTGAAGCCGCCATTCGTAGAGTCGCTCCACTGCATCGGCGTGCGCTCGCCGTCTCGCCCCTTCTCCTGCGGCCAGCCAGTCCGCCCGATCGGATCCTTCACGTCTTCCTTGCGCGTCGGAGGAGTGGTCTTCATCCCAATCTCTTCGCCGTAATACATAATTGGGGTCCCGCGTAGCGTCAGGTACAAGCCCGCCAGCAGCTTGGCAATCGCGTCGTTATTCTGCCCGTCGCCATAACGGTCGTACGCGCGCTCAATGTCGTGATTGCTGATCAGATACACCGGCCACCCGCCCGACGAATCGACCCCAGCAATCTGCTTCCGGAATTCCTGCGGGGAAAGCTGATTCACCTTCGTAAACAGGAAGTCCATCGGCATCTGCAGTTCCTTGCCATGTCCTCCGTAATATTCCTTCAGTTCGTCAATATTCTTGGTCCACGTCTCCCCAATCAGGACGGCGTCGTGCTCATCGGCGACCTTCCGGAGATTCGTCAGCGTCTCGTGCAACTCAGGGAGTTTCTTGTTGTACTTGTCCTCCATGTTCGGGTCACCGAATTTGTTCGTCCCCGGCAGAATCGGGTTGTCACGCAGGTCCGGATCCTCATAGAGCGTATCCACAGCATCGAGCCGGAATCCCGCCACGCCGCGCCGATACCACCAGCGCGTCACATCGAACATCGCCTCCTCCACCGCCGGATTCCGCCAGTTCAAATCCGGCTGCTCCGCATAGAAGTAGTGGTAGTAGTATTGATTCGTCGTCGGATCGAACTTCCATGCCGACCCTCCAAACGTCGACAGCCAATTGTTCGGAGGCCGATTCGTCCCCTGCCCATCACGCCACACGTACCAGTTCCGGTAAGGATTCGTTTTCGATGACTTCGACTCCAGGAACCACTTGTGCTGATCCGACGTGTGGTTGATCACGTAATCCATGATGATCCGGATGTTGTGCTGCTTCGCATCCGCAGCCAGGCGATCAAAGTCCACCAGCGTGCCGTACATCGGATCGATGTTCTCGTAATCCGAGACGTCATATCCAAAATCCACCTGCGGCGATGGATAGCATGGCGTGATCCAGATTGCGTCCACGCCCAGATCTTTGAGGTATCCCAGCTTTGAGCGGATTCCGTTTAGATCACCCACCCCATCGTTGTTGCTGTCCGCGAAACTGCGCGGATAAATCTCGTAAAAGACCGCGTGTTGCCACCACTGATGACCTTCAGCGTCGACCGATTTCTTCTGGCCGACTGCGCTCGTACCCACACAAGTCACTAAAATCGAAACCAACAGGGTGAATCTCTTCAGCATGATTACTTACCTCCAGGAATTGGCCAGACTAGGGAGTGGATTTCCCTGAAAAATGAAAACTAATTTTCTGTCGCGCATACCCGCCGGCAGAACTCGCGGGAATGCGGATGCGCAGTACCGAGGGATCTCCGCCGGCCTTCACCAGTTCCGCCCCTTCCACACGATTGAGCGAACCGGCATTCCACACGCCTAGCTCATACGTCGAGCCAGCCGCTCCCGCAATCTGCAGTTCCAGCAGATCGTGGTTCGCGCTCCAGGTATCGTTCAGAACCCGCAATCCGTGGCTCGTGCTGCCCAGCGCGGGCAGAGCCGCGTCCCAACTCAATCCAAAATCGTTCCGAATCATGACGCTCAGATGCGCTGCGCCGTGCGGCACCGCATACTTAATTACGACGTGCTCGTCGTCCGCCGATTTCAGCATCCGGTAGGAAACGAGATGCCCATTCATCTCCGCGCCCGTCACCTCGGCGAGTGGACTGATGGCGGGCGAGAACTCCAGCGTGCATTCCCCCGTGCTGGTCCGGTTCGTGTCGATGCTCAATTCCGTATCCGTCTTTTTGTAACGAATGTCCATCACGCAGGGTCCGGTATGCACGTTCTTGATCGCGAAAGTTTTCCAGTTGGCGGGAATGTGCGGTGACAGGCTCACAAGCGATGCACCCTCATCCAACGACAGTCCGAACAAGCCACGCAGCATGGGGCTGATCACCATCGCGGCAGACCATATCTGGTGAGGAGAACTTGTCGAGAGCGGTTGGTAGTAGTCGCCCGATAAAACCTCAGTCACGTGCCCCAACGATCCGTCCAGCGCCAGTAGCGCGTTCGCCCTGAGATTGGCGTATGCCGGCCAAGCCCGGTGATAGCGGTATTCCGCGACCGAAGCCCACCCCGTAAACAGCGGCCACACCGAACCATAGTGATATCCACCACCGCTGTAGCGAGTCGCCTCCGACGAAATGATGCGCATCCCCCAATCCGACTGATGCTCCGGCGCCGACAGCACGCGAATCGTTGGCAGCGCTTTCTCGTCCCGCAGCAGCCCGAACCACATCGGCACAGTCGACAAAACGGTCGGCTCGTCGATCGGCTGGCCTGCCGTATCCAAAGCAAAAGCAAAGCGATTCTTGTCGGCGATCCAATACGCCTGGTTGATGAGTTGTTCGTGCTGTGAGAATTCTTGCGAGAGCGTTCCGCTTACATCGTCTTTCCCCGCAAAATGCGCGAGGCTGCCAAGAGCACGCAAAGCCTCCGCTCCCAATCCGGCCTGATAAAGCTCGCTCTTGACTGGAAGCAGGGGGCCCCCTTCCACCCAACCGTGTCCAATCCCGTAATTTTTCGGCAATCCCTGGTCGTCATAGGTAGAACGCAAAAACTGGTACGCCTTCCACAGGCTGTCCCATTTGTCCTTCGCGAAACCCGTGTCGCCCGTTGAGCGAACGTAATCGTTCACCGCAATGATGTAGAGCGGCGTCGCGTCGGCGGAGGCGTAAGGATATGGATACTGCTTGAACCAGTCCACGAGGCTGGCGGTTTGCGCGATCTCGTGGGGGATCTTCCCATCCTCACGTTGAAAATGACTCAGGAACTCAAGAGCGGAGCGAGCATTCGCGTAATCGCCTTCGGTGTTCAACG